>ERZ1740052.845-NODE-845-length-10197-cov-9.372215_pt1 | contig 10197 bp, 9 predicted proteins | sample MGYA00581750_ERZ1740052 | MGnify/ENA primary metagenome ERZ1740052 (study PRJEB43018, sample SAMN04849743) | marine metagenome | isolation source: floating plastic debris | place: Pacific Ocean | collected 2008-08-30 | study: EMG produced TPA metagenomics assembly... | reverse complement strand
CATTAGAGAGATGAAATCGGGAATCTTTGCAGTTGTCAATATTGGTAACTTAAAACTTTATGTTGGTGAAACACATCATCTCCAAGCAAGATGGAGATTGCTGATGATGCTATTTATTAACGGAAAATTTCCTCATTCCCAACTCCAAGCTGCTTGGAATCAACATGGAGAGGAGCGTAAGTTTACATTCCATACGGCTAATGAAATTGCTGAAAACCATCAAATTCTAGGAAAAAAGCAATTTTTTGCCGATGTTGAAATTACCACCCAACCAAAATCCTAAATTTAATGTTTGTGCTATGAATTCAATCAATTTACCCAACAGTCATCTATTACAAAATCGCTTATCTATCATCCAGGGTGATTTAATTACTCAGTCTGTAGATGCGATTGTTAATCCTACCAATAACGTTCTTATTGCTGCGGGATTGTGTAGTAATATTCACCGTGCAGCAGGGGAAAATTTACGAAGGGCTGTTAGTCAGGTTAAATGGTTGGATGTGAGTAAAGCTATAATTACTCCTGGATTTCGTCTTCTATCATCTCATGTAATTCATACCTGTGCCCCTGTTTGGCAAAAAGAATGTAGTCAAGAATCGGGGGAGGAATTACGGGTTTGTTACCGTAACTGCTTGGAAATAGCAGCAGAAAATCAAATTCAAATTTTGGCTTTTCCCTGTATTGGAACTAGATTAAGGGGATTTCCCAAGGATTGGGCTGCGAGAATTGCTCTCAAGGAAATTATTTCATATTTGGCAGAGCATCCCTTGCCCATGAAGGTAAAAATAGTTTGTTATCAATTAGAAGATTATCAAGAATATCACACTCAAATGAATCAACCCCAAATCGCTGAGTTGTTCCAAAATTCATTTCCAGTTACCCAAAATGAGTTGATTAATTTATTACCCAGTCAAACAGCAAAGTGCAAATTTCAACGAATCGCTAGAGAATTATTGACTCACATAACCGATGCTCCAAAATTAGCTGTAATTGGTAGCACATCATTTTGGGGAAACAGCAGCAAAGCAATTTGTCAGGCTGCGGGACGATATTTAGCGAAAATCGACGATCTAGTCATGTTGACTGGGGGAGTATCGGGCATACCAGAAGAAGTTTCCCGGAGCTTTTCAACTAATAAAGTATTTCACGTTCAGCCCCAGGGTTCTCTACCTTGGGATTATGGTCACAACCTTTATGGAGGTCTCGATTACAGGGAACGGCGAGAAGTTTTAGCACGTATGGCTAGCGTATATTTACTAATAGAAGGAGGTCCCGGTTCCGAACATGAAGCGCGACGTGCGCTACAAATGGGTGCAGTTGTAATTCCTGTGGGGAGAAGTGGTGGTTTTGCTGAACAACTTTATGCACAAATCAACTGTCCCGATTATATACCAGTGGAGCTATGGGAAAAGTTGGGACGACGAGAAGAAAATCCACAAGAAGTCGGAATCGCGATCGCGCAAATTGTCTTGAAAGTTTTTGAATTTTTGGATGGAAAACAAAGTTTACATAAATCAGCGATATTAAGTCAGGGAATACCACCAACTGTTTTAATTGTTGATGATTCAATTACCGTTAGAGAATTATTATCAATGACTTTTAGCAAAGCTGGTTATTATGTCGAAAGCGCCAGAGATGGAAAAGAAGCATTAGAGAAATTACAACAAGGAATTGAATGTGATGCGATCTGGTGCGATGCGGAAATGCCAAGAATGGATGGTTTTGAACTGCGCGAACAATTAAAAAAAGATTATCGGTTGAAAGATATTCCTTTTGTCATCATGACTTCTAGGGGTATTGATAGAAAAAGAAATGAATTTAGAGAGAGTTTAGATATTCAAGGATATTTTACTAAACCTTATATTGAAGAAAAGGTTTTAGAATGTACGGAAATGTTATTAAATCGGTAAAATTTCAAGTCGTCTCAATTAATTGTGAAATACCACTAAGTTTGTAGGTTGGGTTGAGGAAAAAAACCCAACATAACTTGAAAAGCCAAACAATTCAACTCAAGATTTAATACCTGCTAAAAACCATTACTCTGATGTTGGCTTAGGTTGCGTGTGTACTCTTCGTATACTACTAAATTATTTGTGCGCCTTTAACCCAACCTACATTTTCATCCTGTAGCTTTAAATTGCAAAATAGTTTTTAATTCCTCTTCTTCTTCCTTGAGAACGTGGTAAATTTCCCAATTTTGTTGAAGGTTTAACCAAAAATTAGAGCTATTGCCAAAGAATTTTGATAATCGTATTGCTGTACTTGGTGTAATACCTCGTTTTTGATTTACAAGCTCATTTATCCGTTGATAAGGAACGTGAAGTGCATCTGCGAGTTGTCGTTGGGTAATTTCCATTGGTTCGAGAAAATCTTTCAGTAATATTGCACCGGGATGGGATGGAGATCTGTATTTTGGAATTTTCATCTCTTTTTTATCCTTAATGGTAATCGACTATTTCAACTTCTGATGCTCCTTCAAGCGTCCATATAAAGCAAATTCGATATTGGTCATTAATCCTAATACTATACTCACCTTTGCGATTGCCTTTTAGTGCTTCTAGTCTGTTACCTGGTGGAATTTTAATGTCATCGAGAAATAATGCTGCATTTAGTTGGTCTAATTTTCTACGTGCAACTTCCCAACAACATAATCGAGAAAACCAAACAATTCAAATTAAATTAAATATCCACTCAAAACCTAAACTTCGATGTTGGGTTAGGTTGCGTCTCCACTCTTCGTAAACTATAAAATAATTCGTGCGCCTTTAACCCAACCTACATTCTGCTTCATAACGATGAAATACTCTATAAGCTTAGACTATGTGTACCAATCCACAGTTAAGTTAAACTTATATACTATAAATGCTTTTTATATCAAGCAACTATTTACATTTACTTAGCTTATGCCTAAACTACAGATATAGCTTAAAAGTAAAACACATTTGGATAGAGCAATGTTAAATCTAATCAGACGCACTCCTCAAAAGACTTTCAATTCAATCAAACCTCAAATGCCTTGGTTCGATGGGTTGTATCCTATACGTGAATGGCTGAATAACCTTGAGATTAATAACGTTGCATTAGCACATTTTATTTGCCGAATGATTCCTACGCAGTGCCCCTTTGAGCGAGATATTTGTTTATTTGGTCGTACTATTTTCAGTATTCCACCCTTATGCAAACTTAATCCACTGTATGAGGAACTTATAGGTTTACGTTTCCGAGCGCTTTGCTATTTAGCTGATGATTGTGGTGAAGATGTAGGCTGTTATTGCTAAGAATAAAATCTTGATTTATATGATGTGTAATTCAACATCAACAATGAAACAATATATCAAAATCAATTTTTCTTCTCACTTTTACTTCTTCCACTCTTATCTTGGGGCTGAAAATAGAGAATTACCGGCATATGCTTGATTCTAAAATCTCTACCAGAACCAATATGAATATGGGTTGAGAAAAAAGAAAGTTCTCTATTTTCACACTCTTCGTAAGTGTAATCGGGTAATTCTTTGCTCAACAGATGATTTTTCCACTTCTCAATAATTGCATTAGCATTTTTCTGACGAATGTAAATAAATATTCCACCATCTCTTTGATTGGAATCACCTGTAGAATATCGAGTAGTTAACTGTAGGAAACCTTCCCATAAATAATTGTAAGAACTATGGATTTTTGCTTCTCCAATCCATGTAAAGTTGCCTTTTTTGACTAAAAGATCGGCATGACCTCCAAATTTTGAATCATGGGACGCATCGTATCCTAAACGGCGCAGTTGATCTCTAATATCTATTGTTAATCTATCTTCGCCATCATTTTGACGTAGTTCTGGATTTTCTTGAATTTGATAGATTATGTCGTCAATATCTTTGTAGAGAATTTCAATGAATTTACTATAGTCGGTAACTAAAAATCTGGATGGAAAGCGATTTAATCCCGGTATGTATTGTTCTAAATTCTGTAGTTGGCGTAAACTTAAATTTTCAATATCCATTCTTGTTAAGCAAGATTTTTTACTACAGAACTTGGTTGAAAGTAAATAAAAACTTTGTCTTCAAAATCGCCGATTAATTTTCCTGTTTCTGGATGAAGAAGCTGTCCTGTTTCACGAGCTTTACTCATTTCATCATCAGAAATATCAAAATAATCGTCGTTATCTATTAATTCAAATTTTGGTTCGAGCAAATGGGTTCGATCGCCGCATAAATATTGTATTGCTGCTAATATCTCTTGATTATCATAAGCTTTTCCTACAACTTTTCGTAAACTACCATATGTAATGTGTGAAAGATGTTGGGAATTACTACGAACTAGATAGTCAAGTATTGCTATACAAATTTGTGACTGAGGCTGTTGCAACCAGTCTTGATGAATTTGTTCTTCAATTTGTTGCTTTTCGATCGTAATCATTCTAGATAAGTAAATATTTTCTCAACAACAAATTTATAATCATCTAAGCTGCTACAGTTTAGTATACAGACTTCATCAAGATATTGTATCTGACTACTCAGTATTTGAGCGCGTCCTGGTAATAACAGTTCTGGTTGACTATTTATTCCTTCCGAAATTTGAATATTCCATAAAATTGCCAGCCGATAAGAAGTAATATGACCTACTGCTTGTTTACCTGCATGGTGGTAAGTTTCAGTTCTCAAATCCACAGAACCTTTACGCATTTTTTCAGATTTAGTTGAACCTTCATCAGTAATAAAAGCTAGTTCTACTACTTTTCCTTCGTCAGATTCATATAAGTTATCTATCAGCGGAAAAAAGTTGATGCTTTCTTGTAATGGTGTTTTTATCCGTGCAATATCTTCGGATAACATATTAAATTGTTGTATCGTTTGAAAGAAGGCTTTACTTTTATCTTCTAAAGATAAACCACCAGCAATATCTACTCTAACTTCTATAGTATTTTGTTTCTTTGAGAGTACGACAACATCAAAAAACTGTCGGTAATGTTCTTTAATACCAATAATTTTATCATATTCTATTAAATTTTTTCTAGTATCTTCATTCAATTGTTCCGTATCTATTTGACTTCGTTCGGTAAATAAACGCTTTGTACAGAAGATTACTGCTAAACTATCTTCTGTATCTCTAATTTCAACAAGTTTTTGAGAGAAGTCAATTCCCTTTAGCCTTTCATCGGATAGTGGAAATGGATATGTTTCTTGAAATAATGTGGCGGAAGGTTTGTACTTTTTGAATCCGGCGATTAGCTTATCAATCTTTTTTCTTTCAACTTGATAAATTTTTAATGCCTTATCATTTACTAATAAGTGATTTTCATAAGATTTTTTGAGATGCTCAATTTTATCGTTGATATCATCCTGAATGCTTTCTTCATCTGTTAATTTCTTAATTGTTTGTTCCCATCCACGTCCTACGGGTAAGTCGCATATCTTTAAGATGACTTTCATCGTAGACCATGAAATTCTTTGACTAAAAGCTTCAAGTATTTGAGCAGTAAGCATCTATTTATGATTTAAAAATAATGAATATTTTGAATTATTTTTTCTCTGACACAACATCAAAATAGTTTTTTATAAAAAATTCGATCATTTAAACATAAATAGTTCTTAATATTAGTGATAATTCATATACTTATTAATTATAAAAAAAAACCTCTAAATTTAGATGAATAGATGTAACTTCAATTACAATTAGTCTAGTTTTAATTCTTATATATTAGGGCTTACGCAACCGGCACATTTTTTTGTCGGGGAGGCAAAAAACGGTGAGGAACGTGCGATAAGAGGGGAGCCAGTCCGTTGCGGAGGTCTCCTCCGTTGTAGGAACTGCCGTGGTTTCCCCCATGTAAGCCGGAGGCAATCTCTTCGAGTGCAACTAACTCCCCTACAATAAAAATGTGCCACTTGCGTAAATCTTAATACTATAAAGGTTTTTTATTTGGAAGAGTGGTGCGTTACGGCATTTTATCGCTATTAAACGAAGAATCAAATTGATTCGTGCCGTAATACACCCTACAAATTAATTGTTTACTGTTCACTGTTCACTGCTCACTGATTTTCGCAGAGTTTTTCGCCTAATTTGTCTACACAAGCGGCTTTTTCTTCTGCTTTCAAATCTTGATATTTTACATCTTGACGTAAAACTATACCGTTATGACCTATTAAAAATCGAGGAAGTTGTTTGTACTCTATGAGTTCTAAGGTTTTCATGTCGTAGGTAGTATAAGTCGTTAATTCTGGAGAATCAAAGTTAATATCGATCGCTGTAATTGCTTTGGCTGAAGGTAATTTAGTTCCAATTAACGCACGTGGTCCCGAACCCAAAAGCCCCATATGAAGTAGCTGTAATTTACCACGATGACCGGGATAATACGCGTGTTGATGTCCGCTGATATAGGTATGAACGTTGTATTTTTCTAACATTTCTCGCAATTCTTCGGGGTTTGCCATTACGGCACCAAATTTATCACGACCTTCTGCAACTGCTTATAAAGGTAAATGACACAATAGAATCCGCATTTTGGCTTGTTGCGCTTCGGGGCTTGCTAATGCTTTTTCTACCCAAGCCAGTTTGTCGGGGGGAATTCTATGAGTTGAACCATCCCAAGCCAGGAAAAAGATATCTTTATGTTTGAAGGTGTAGAAAAATGGGAATTGGCTTTTATCTATAAATTCAACTCCGGGGTTGTGTTCGGGATTATTCCAATATTCGGAAGCTAAATCTCTTTCTTGTTCAAATACAAACTTGCCTTCTTTTTTAGCACCTGAAGCGTCATGATTGCCGATGGTGAAGCCGAAAGGTATGTTTGCTTGACGTAAAGGTGCTGCAATATGCTCGTCGAAAGCTGCCCACATTGCTTTAATTTGTGATTCTGTAAGCGTCTTTTTTTGACCAGCTATCATATCACCGCTACAAATTATCATATCTGGCTGCCAAAAAGGTAATAAATTGATTCCTTTATCTACCTCTGGGTCGTAGTCGGTAGAACCATATGCTGAATTCAAATCACTGATAGCGACTAAACGCACATCTCCACGAGGGGGATTAAATAAACCATTCGCACCAGCACTTTTAACAATCTCTTGTGTCTGCGGAGGTAAACTTGATATCTCTGGTTTATCGGTTTGTTGTGGAGTTAGTGTTTGTGTCGATTGACGATCTAGGTTTGCACAAGCAAAGCAAAAGATAGTTAGCGCGAAACCCAGAATTATAAATAAAGAAAATCGCCGCCAATGCATTTTTTTAGTTCCCAGTCAACTACACCGTAAATATAGCGAATAGTTAGCCGATTTATTTTTATACTAGGATACAAATTTAAATAGGGAATGGGGGATGGGGCATTGGGCATGGACATAATAAATCATTCGATTTATTGATGTAGAGACGTAGCAATGCTACGTCTCCAACCATTGGCGAATAAACAAAGTATTTTATTCTTCAATAAATGCTAGATAGATTACTAAATATTTTATTCTTTGTAGTTTCATCTAAATATTTTTTACGACTGCTGTTTCTTTCTTGAATAAAAAGACTATTGTTTGGAGGTAATAAAGAATAAGTATAAATAGATGAAAAAAGTCTTCAGTGTATTACCGTCTACATCTGCTGTTATAGCTACAATTTTTTTGAATTTATCTCCAGCTTTAGCTCAAGTAAATTCTGCGGATAATTCAATAAATTCTCAGATCGGTTTAGATTTACCTGACGAAAAAGATGTTTTATTTAACATTAAAAAAGATAAAAATATTCCTACCTTAGATATAGATACTCTTAATCAAGCAATTCCCAATTATTCACCCCTAACTCCTCACTCTTAACTCCTAACTCTTTAACCTGGTATTAAAAATAATGTTGACTCAACATTTTCATTGATTTTGTCATCTTCCCAAAGCATGGAATGATATTTAATATCGCGCCAAGGTTCAATCATGTCGGTATAGTGACGATTGAATGCGTGTCCCGATTGCCCCGTGCTGTGGATTGCTTGGGAGTTATCGAATTTTGCTAAGTCTACAATCATCCGGAATGAAGGAATATGAGTTACTTCAAAAGATGATTCGTTAGCTTTCCAACGATTGGCATTGATAGTTTCTCCATCACCTGCTGCTTGATATGTACCTCGATTAAATAGTTTTTCGATGGCAGCTACCCCGGATTTTCCTAAAGTGACGTTGCGAAATTTGATTTTATGCAGCTTTCCCCAAGTCCATTTTTCTGGGTTGTTGCCGAATGTATTTTCAAGTTGATTTACTGTTTCTACAAAAGCTAGCTTGAACATTTCATCGCGGTTTTCCACTGGCTCTGTATTGCGATTATCCCACCATAAATTATTCGGTTGTTCGACTAAATTTTTCACCACAGCATACCATCTGTCGCTACCACCAGGATAATAAATTTGAGGTAGTTCGTCGTGAAATGTCACTGCTAGTAATTTTTTCCAGAATGTTTCAAAAATAGAGGATGCAGGTGATTCTATTTGCAGTTTCAAATCCCAATCAACTAATAACTGACGAGCATTTTCAATACGATAATCATCGAAAGACATTGACTTTAATATGGGTATCAAATCCCGCGCATTCAAATTCAGGTTATCACCTTGTATCAACTCAATATCGGCTAAAGTTAATGGACGATTTGCATCTTTAATCATTTCTTCAATACGTTTTGCACGGTAGCCGTGAGCCCAATCTTTGGTAATAACGTAGGGATAACTTTCATCAACTACGGCATTATTTGCAGTAATAATATATCCTCGCGCTGGATTAAAACTGTGGGGTAATTCTTCAAAATCAATATACCCTTGCCATTCATATTTATTATCCCAACCCGGTACCGGATACCGTCCATCTGATGTTTGACGGATGGGAGTTTTACCGGGCATTTGATAGCCGATATTTCCATCAACATCAGCATATATTAAATTCTGAGCTGCAATATCAAACTTACTCGCAGCAACACGAAACTCCTGCCAATTTTGAGCGCGATTTATTTCTGGAAGGGCACCAATTAATGTAGAAGGTTCTAAAGCAGTCCAGCGCAAGGAAACGGCGTAATTATTAGGAATTTGAATTGATGAATTTTCAGCGAATTGTCCTAATCTGGGAACAACATCAGAAAAAATTGGACCGTGTTTAGTGTAGCGGACAATTTGAAAAACTGGTTCGGAAGAAGCAACTTGAATTTCTTCTTTTACAAGCTGCATATCAACCCATTTACCATTTACTTCATATTGATTGGGATTTTCGGGATTAATCTTTTCTACATACAAATCCATCGTATCCGACATTACATTTGTTACAGCCCAAGCAATGCGATTGTTATGTCCGACAATTACCCCCGGTACTCCTGCAAAAGTAAAACCCGTGACATTGTAAGGACAATTGTTGCTTATTGACTTATTTATTGAATTACAGTGCAAACCTAATTCATACCAAATCGAAGGCATTTGTACTGCTAAATGGGGGTCATCAGCTATAATCGGTTTACCCGTACTGGTGCGTTTACCCGAAATTGTCCAACTATTTGAACCCACTCCCATTCCCGTACCACCAAGAATTTCTTCCATCGCAGTGACGTTACTGGCAATAGATTTTAAGGAAGGAGTAATATCTTGTAGAGCAAGTAAATTTTTATTTTCTTCTGTGTGATTTATTTCTGTTTTTGCGAGTTTAAAATTAGGTACAATTACGGGATTATTTTGAGGATAAAGGGGGAAAAGTTCGTTTACTCGCGCTTCAGGAAAAGATTTTAGCAGAATACTACGTTCAATCTCATCACCAAGGTTTGTACTAAGATCGTAAGCCATTACTTTACCCCAGAGAATAGAGTGTATTGGCTGCCAAGGTTCGGGATGATAATTACGATTAAGAAGTTTTAATACAGCATATTCTAAACTTAAAGCACTACCCTCGTGGTTTGCTAAGTAAGCATTTACACCTTCTGCATAAGCTTGTAAATTTGCCTTTGTCTGAGCATCTAAGGTTTGGGCGAATTCCTGCTGCGCTAACTTTTTCCAACCCATCGTTCGCAGGAATCTATCTTTATCTAACTGCGACTCGCCAAACATTTCTGATAACCTTCCAGCACCGATATGTCGCCAGAAATCCATTTGCCAGAAGCGATCTTGAGCGTGAACGTACCCTTCTGCTAAAAACAGATACTGGGAAGAAGCCGCATAAATTTGAGGGATTCCCCAATCCGAACGCTGGATTATCACTTCCG
>ERZ1740052.842-NODE-842-length-10215-cov-9.656594_pt1 | contig 10215 bp, 12 predicted proteins | sample MGYA00581750_ERZ1740052 | MGnify/ENA primary metagenome ERZ1740052 (study PRJEB43018, sample SAMN04849743) | marine metagenome | isolation source: floating plastic debris | place: Pacific Ocean | collected 2008-08-30 | study: EMG produced TPA metagenomics assembly... | reverse complement strand
TCTTTCTCTAAAAGTTTCCAATATATTGGTATAGCTCTCTTTTTATAAATTACGGAATACCGTCGCGAAAGATACTATCCCTAACATCAAAACCCCGAATTTGGAAGTTTTCTCCAAAAACACTGTTTCCTCCTGACATATTTTCGCCGAAAAAGCTGCAAAATAATTCCGGTTCCATGTGAACGTTAATTCCCAAATTTTTCTGCTTGCTTGAAGTTTCATTTTCTTCCTTCGGAGCAATACCGCTACCATAAAAAAAGTATTCACCTCCATCAATATCAATAAATTTATCACTACAACTACCAGAAATTTGGAAGGAAAATTCTAATAAATGCTCGCGTTCGGGACATTTTATAATTAAGTCGTCGTGAAGTTGCTCATTCTCTATTGTTAATTTTAACCCTTCTCGTAATTGTATTTCTCGATAATATCCTTTTCCTAATTCGTGAGGATACTGACAAATTATATCTTTACTATCATTTGATGAATTTTTACTTAATTGTTGGCTTTTCCTAATTAATTGCCAACAATCCGAACGTGATATTTTAATAGCCATTTGTTTGATACAATTTAATATTAATTTCAAATTTGCAGCCCAAAAATGTGTAGAGACGCGATATATCGCGTCTCTACATTGAATGGTAAATCTACAACTGATAAATAATACGATTGATTCAATTTCTCTTAGTCGCTATAGCCAATTTTGCACCTTTGACCTGTCGAACTTTATCCATTACCGCAACGATTTTTCCGTGATTTACCCCTTCGTCTGCGTTCAATACCACCATTAAAGGTCGCTCTGGTTCGACCTTGGCTTTTACCCCAGCTTCCAATTTATCCAAAGTAATCGGTTGCTTATTCAAGAATATTTCACCAGCTTTATCCACAGTCAAAGTAATCCTTGCTGGTTCGGTCGATTTTTTAGCGGAAGATGCTTGAGGTAAATTAACTGGTAAACCTTCTTGACGAGTTAAAAACAAAGTTGACATCACAAAGAAAGTCAAAATCGCAAATATAACATCTATCATTGGGACGATATTAATCTGCGCTGGTGGTTCTGCTTCATCTGGTAGACGCATAATCTTTGATTCCTCTCTCGTAACGACGACGGTAAAGCAATTCTAATTCTCCACCATATTCTTGAATCAATGCCATTTGTCTTTGGTACATACCCCGGAAGGTATTAGCAAATAACAAAGTGAAAATCGCTACTACCAATCCAGCAGCAGTCGAAACTAACGCTTCACTAATACCACCAGTTACATTGGCTGTTTGAGAACCTCCGACATCACCCAAATCCAAAGAAGCGAAAGAACCGATTAATCCCAATACAGTACCGAGAAGACCCAATAAGGGTGCCAGGGAAATTATAGTATCAAATATAGTTTGGAAGCGTTTGAGTAAAGGTATCTCTGCTTGTGCTTCACTTTCCAATGCTAAACGAAATTCTTCGGGAGTTGGTTCTTCTAATTCCAAAGCTGTGAGAAACATGCGAGCAATGGGTAAATCTGCGTTCTTTCGCAATCCATCAATTGCACCCACAACATTATTGCGACGATATAGATTTAAGACATCTCGAACTACTTTAGTCTGTCGATTATTTAGCTTTACCCAGAAGCTTACTCTTTCGACAATCAGAGCCAATGCCAATACCGAAAATCCCAACAGGGGTATCATCACTACCCCACCTGCCGAGAATATATTATTTATTCCCATTTAGAGCTTCTCAATTTTATTAATGAAATTTAATCCTATCACCTACAAATGCAGATGACAGTAGTTATAAAATTAACTTATAACAATTGAAAACACATGTCAATCATCTATTGATATCGTAAATCAAAAAAATCAGTCTAAAGATATTTCCTTTTTTTTAATTGATATGCATAATAACTAAATATAAAAATATTATAAATTCTAAAACTGTTGAAAATCAAGACTTTCAGGTTTTATTTTAAAAAATGTATTTACTGTAACAATATAATTTCAATTTCTAAATAGCTGTAAATTGATGTCAATAATTAGAACTAATTCTTAAGTAATAATTGGTAAAAAATAATTGACTTTAAAGTTTATTTATTTTAAAATTGGCTATCAATGCAAATCAATATCAATATTATCTAACTTAAAATCATGAGCTTTGCAAGTACAGCGCTACAAGAGCGGAGAAAGGAAACGAAAGCGCTGAGAATTTTTCTGGCTTGTAGTTTGGCTGGCTCGTTAATATTTCATCTAGCTTTATTAGCTTCCGGTATTAGTAAATATTTATTAAACAGGGTGCCATCGATTGAGGATGAACCGGTTGAAATAACTCTTCTCGATACTCCCATAGAAGAAATCGAACCAGAGCCGAAAGAAGAAATCAAGCCGAAGCCAAAACCAGAACCAAAGCTAGAAAAGCCAGAACCAAAACCCGAACCGAAACCTGAGATAAAACCATCAGTTATTGACACGAATAAAATTCAGCCTAATTTAGACACCTCGATAAGCGAATCTCAAATTAGTGGTGGAAGTCCTGCTTTGTCTAATCCTCCACCTATACCAACACAACCTAGAGTTGCTCCACAACCACCACCTGTTGCAAAACCGCTTCCGAAACCAAATTTTGAACCATTCAAACAATTTGAACCAATTGAACCAATTAAGCCAGTATCACCGGTCTTACCTTCTGCTCCTCCCGTAGCTGTAAGAAGCAAACCAGTTATTCCAGAACAAAAACCGGAACCAAAACCGGAACCTATCCCTAAAAATGAGATTCTCAAACCAATTCCTGAACCGGAACCGGAACCAGAAATCAGAACACCACGAGAATTTTCTACTCCTGTTGAACCACCAAAACCCACTCAAGACTCTTCCCAAGAGTTGAAAGATTTGTTGGCTCAGGAAAGAGATTCGAGAAGAACACCGAGAGAATTTGAGACTCCTGTAGCTCCGACCGTAGAACAAACGCAAAGGAATGAAGATTTAAAAGATTTGTTGGCTCAGGAAAGAGATTCGAGAAGAACACCACGAGAGTTTGAGACTCCGGTGAATCGGACCATAGAACCACCAACACCAGCACAACCTGACGAAGATTTAAAAGATTTGCTCGCTCAAGAAAGGGATTCGAGAAGAACAGCTAGAACTTTTTCTAATCCCGCTCCTGCTCCTGCTCCTGCTCCCGTGGAACCACCAGCACCAGCATCACAACCAGATGAAGGTTTGAAGGATTTGCTTGCTCAGGAAAGAGATTCAAGGAGAACCGCTCGGAGTTTTTCTACTCCTGTAGAACCACCAGCAGCATCTGCACCCGATACTTCTAATCTTGGTTTTACCAGATATTGAAGAAATTGAACAAGATTTTGCAGGAGAACATTATCAAGTAGTTAGAATCCTTTCAGACCTAAATTTTTTTAGAAGTTTTACTTGTGAGTTTGACTCATTACCTAAACAATTACAGCTTTTAATAGAAAGTGATTCTGCACCTCTTTTTCATCGTCCGGTAGGTAAAATTACACCTGCAATGCAGACGGTATTATGGCAAATTATTAATGCTCCCTATCAGGGAATAGTACAGCGGGTTTATTTAGAAAGTAAAACTTTGGAACTGTTAGCTTTACAATTAGCGCAGTTTATAGAAGCGGAAGAAGATGTAAAAGGGAGCAACGCGATTTTGTGAACTCAGGGGTAAATTCTCAATAACATTAGCCAATTCTCAAAAAAACTAGGTTGTTTAGTGGCGATCGCACCCTGAAATAACCTATTCTGGTTCTTGGTTTCAGCATTTCACAAAATCGCGTTGCTCCCGGAAGTATTGGTGTGTATATTTACTAATAAAAATTACCACAACTTTTTTACAGGATAAGTTAAGGGAAATTGTAGGTTGGGTTGAACGAAGTGAAACCCAACAAATGCTGATAAATGTTGGGTTGTGCCGAAGGCACACCTGCGGTGAACGTTCCTCAACCCAACCTACGCTTTTTCGGATTTTTAAGCTTAACGGAGCAGTATTACCACAACTTTTTTACAGGATAAGCATCAAAAATTTCATCAATACTAAGTAATGGTATATTTTCAACAATAGCCTAAGCAATCAAAATTCTATCAAAAGGGTCGCGATGATGTTGTGGTAAATCTTTCAAAGCATACACATGTTTCAATTCAATAGGTAAAATCTGTATTTCGTTAATTTGACGTTGATTTTCTATCAATTCAGGTAACGGTAAATTTAAATTGAGCTTCCCAAGCTGAAGTTTGATTTGCATTTCCCAAATGCTAGCAATACTGATAACCCAATAATTATTAGTATCAGCCAATAAATCTGTAACCTGTGGGGAAAGATTTTGTGGGTTTGCTGTAGACCAAATCAAAACGTGAGTATCTAAATAGCAATCTCATATTTTACCCTCACCTAACCAAAATTCATCCGGTAAAGGTTCGTTAAAATCATCACTTATCCAAATTTGACCTTCATGCAAACCCAAAACTCTTTGCTTTGATTTATCTGAATTTAAAACATATTTCTGCTCTAAAAACTCGATAAAATCTAATACTTGCTGTTGCTGTTCTACTGGTAAATCCTGTAGCTTGGAAATTAATTCTAAAGTATTACTTATGGCTTGATAATTCATCGTACTTTGTGTTATTAAAGAATGAATTTTTGTTTTTTATATATTATAAACGAAGTAAGAAGTTGGGAGGAAAAAGGTTTGATCGGTAATGTATTTTTTTGCTGTAGTTATGAGTCTAAAACTTATTAATGACGTAGTTATATAGCTTTCTCACGAATCATCTAGGCAGGACTTACGCAATTGTCATAATCCTGACTGGTGCGTGACACTGAAAACATTGTTACTACGTTTACAATTGCTCAAAGTGTCACAGCACCCTACAAGAAAAATGTGCCAGTTGCGTAAGTCCTACTACGATTGCTATATTTTTTACCCACCTACTTAGACAAATATTTTTAACAATTAGGCTCAAGAAATACCAAGTTTTTGTTTAATTCATCCTCTAGGGGTGGAGACTCATCTTCTCAGGGTAGACTTAGTGTTCGGAAAATACGTAAACTTCTCCTACTGCTAAACACTTGATAAATTTTAGCAATAAGTATATTTATAGTTTTTCTGTAGGAGTTGAAGGAATGAGATTTTTGCTACTGAATGAATTGGGTTCGGTAGGATTGGTGTTTGCAGTCATGAGTTTATTGGTACAACCTGCATACGGGGAAACGCAAGTAAAAGAAATTGAGACTGCTACCGAGAAGAAATCTTTTTCCGTTAGTGCTGCTGATTTATTGGCACAACAACCAGCCGTTTCTATTATTGAAGTTACGGGGGTTAAAATTAATTCTACAGAAAAAGGTATCGAAGTAGTTTTAGAAAGTTCCAACCCCACTCAACTGCAACCAGCAAGTACCGCTCAAAAACCTCAACCAAAACCCGAAACTGAAACTCCCGCTAAAAAACCATCCCAGGATGATGTAATTGAGTTGGTGGTGACGGGAGAGCAGAATCAAGGTTATAACCCCGATAATGCAGCTGTGGGAACCAGAACCGATACCTCCGTGCGTGATGTACCCCAATCGATTCAGGTGGTACCTCGGGAAGTAATTGAAGACCAAAATGCAACAAATGTTACCGAAGCCCTCAGAAATGTTCCCGGTGTTGTACCCGGTAGTGCTTCCAATCTCTCAGTGTTTGATGCTCCCGTGATTCGAGGCTTCGGAGGGGGTATAAATGATTTATTCCGGAGAAATGGTTTAAGAGACCCATTGGGAACATCTGTTTCTGGTGAAACTGCTAATGTCGAGCGTATAGAAGTTCTCAGGGGACCGGCTTCGGTACTGTACGGACAAGGTTCTCTCGGTGGTACAGTTAATATTGTCACCAAGCAACCCCTCGGCGAACCTTTTTATGAAGTAGAAGGTTCAATTGGTAATTATAATTTGTATCGAGGAAATATAGATTTTTCGGGACCATTAAATGAAACTGGTAATTTTAAATATCGCTTGAATGTAGCAGCAGAGACAGGAGAAAGCTTTGTTGATTTTTACGACCGACAGCGTTTTCAGGTTTCCCCGGTTTTAGCTTGGAAAATTGGAGATAATACCGACCTGACTGTGGAAGCTGAGTATTTAAATCTTGATAATCCCAATTATTTTGGCTTACCTGCTGTAGGAACTATTCTAGATAATCCCAATGGGGATATTCCACGCAGCGTTTATGTTGGAGGTCGAGAAGATGAAGGAAAAGAGATTGACCTGTATCGGATTGGCTACAATCTAGAACACCGCTTTAGCGAAAATTGGCGGATTCGGAATGCTTTTAATGCTGGGTTTCGTCGTTCTTCGTCGGAATTTGCTGTATTTGCACGTAGTTTAGAATCAGATAACCGCACTTTAGAAAGAAGTTATTTTGATTCAAGAGACGGTTTTGACATCAATGCTTACACCCTAGATACTTATACTGTTGGTAATTTCAACACGGGTAATATCACAGGACTTACGCAATTGTCACAACGATCGGGTGGTGCGTGACACTACAACCTTGATTATTACGTTAAAAATTTAATTAGGTGTCACAGCACCCTACAAAAAAATGTGCCAGTTGCGTAAGTCCTATATCAAACATAAACTTGTTGCGGGTGTAGAATTAAATCGAGAAGAAACGACTACAACTAATGGAGCTTTTGGATTTGCTAGTTCCCTTGATTTATTTGACCCAGATTATAGTAGTATTACCTTCGAGGAGCCAATTGCAAGATTTGACGACAAGGAAACGAAGGATGGATTAGGAATTTATATCCAAGACCAAATTAGTTTTTCGGATAGTTTAATTGTTGTTTTAGGCGGACGTTTTGATATTGTAAATGTCACGAATGAGGATTTTATTAATTCAACTACAGATTTTCAGCAAGATGAAGCCTTTAGTCCTCGGGTTGGTGTAGTCTACAAGCCGATTCCTAATATATCCCTCTACGGTAGCTATAGTCGCTCCTTTCAACAAGAAACTGGTAGAGCATTTGACAACAGTTTATTTAAACCACAACGGGGTACTCAATACGAAATTGGAGTTAAAGCCGATTTGAATGACCGAGTTTCCGCAACTCTAGCGCTTTACGACTTAACCCGCTCCAATGTTCTCACAGAAGACCCAGATAATCCCGGTTTTGATATCCAGACAGGTAAGCAAAATAGTCAAGGTGTTGAACTCAATCTAGCTGGGGAAATTTCACCAGGATGGAAGATTACTGCTGGTTATGCTTACAACGACGCTCGGATTACCGAAGATAATTCTTTTGATGAAGGTAATCGTTTGAATAATGCTCCAGAAAACGCTTTTAGCTTATGGACTACTTATCAAATTCAAAAGGGTTCCATGCAAGGTTTGGGTTTTGGTCTGGGATTATTTTACGTCGGGGAGCGTCAGGGAGATTTAGCAAATACTTTTACTGTACCTAGTTATCTGCGTACCGATGCAGCACTTTTCTACCAAAAAAAGGATTTCCGAGCAGCAATCAATATCCGAAATTTGTTTGATATCGACTATTTTGAAACCGCTCAAAATAGACTAAGAGTTTATTCTGGTAGTCCGTTGACTGTAGTGGGTTCTGTTTCTTGGAAGTTTTAGAAGTTTAATTTAATTTAATCTAGTAGTCGATGAGACCTTTCTGTACTGGTTAATTTTCTTCTAAACATCGGGAGACGTAGCAATACACCCCGTCTCTACAACCCGTCGGAATCTATGAAATTAACTACTAATTTGATTTATTCTAATTTAAATAGCATTCCATGAAACACAGACTTCAACACCATACAAAATTATTTTTTTTGGCGATCGCCTTTTTTTGTTTGATTATTTCTTGCTCCAATCAAGTTAATCAAAAGGAAACACCACCAATCGCAAAACCAGCTAGTTCCGACTGTCGCTTGGTTAAACACGAATTGGGAGAAAGCTGTATCCCCCAGAATCCCCAAAGAATTATTGTTACAGACGAAAATATTTTAGATCCAACCCTAGCGCTAGGGTTTCAACCAATAGCAGCAGCAGAACAAAATATTGCTGGTAGTCGGGGAAGACATTTCGGAGACAAAGCCAAAGATATTGTTTCAATCGGAAAAACTAGTCAATTTAGTATCGAGCGAATTGTAGAATTACAGCCAGATTTGATTTTAGGTTTTTATATCAATCCTGAAATACATCAGCTACTTTCGGAAACTGCTCCGACATTAAAAGTTAAAAATATTGAACCTAGTCCTCTGAAATGGAAACAAACTTTTGTTAATTTTGCAGAACAATATCTGACGATAGTAAGAGCATCCCAAATATTTAAATTTTCTCTTTCTGATTCTTTTTTTTTTAATTATTTATCGTCGAGTAGGAGGGTTTAAAACCCCATCCAATTACCTCTCCCTCTCTTCCAGAAACAGCAAATCTAGAGCGTATTGAAGTTCTAAAAGGTCCTGCTTCTATTTTATATGGGGAAGTTCAACCCGGTGGTACGATTAATCTTGTTACTAAAAAACCGACTTCCGAACCTCTATATGAAGCAGAATTACAAATTGGTTCTCGCGGTTTTGTTCAACCCAGAATTGATATTTCCGATGCTTTAACACCCGATAAAAATGTACGCTATCGGTTAAATGCTCTAATCCAAAATGATGAAGGATTTCGAGATTTCGACCAAAATATTCAGCGTCAGTTTATTGCTCCTATTGTTACCTGGAATATCAACGAAAAAACTGATTTAACCTTTAATTTTGAATATTTACACGATAAACGTCCTTACGATACCGGATTAGTTGCATTTGGTGATGGAATTATCGATGTACCTAGAAGTCGAATTGTTAACGAACCCGATGATTTCAACGAAAAAGATTTCCTGAGTACGGGGTACTCTTTTGAACATCGTTTCAATGACAACTGGTTAGTTCGTAACGCTTTTCGTTTCAGCAACCAGCAGATAAAGCAAAATCTTTTCAAGAAGGAGATTTAGAAGGATTGGGGTTGGGAATTGGTTTTAATTACGTCGGTAATCGTAAAGGTGATTTAGCCAATACCTTTGATTTAGGCAGCTATTTTCTGACAAACGCTGCTGTTTTCTACGAAAAAGATAATTGGCGAGCAGCACTTAATTTTAAGAATATTTTCGATGTAAACTACGTTCAAGGTGCCCCCTTTTCCAGATTTCGTAATATTGAACCCGGCGCACCTTTTACTGTAATTGGTTCAGTTTCTGTTAAATTTTAGCAGATTCTTAGTAAGAATTTTAATCTTTAATATAAGAGTTAAAACTCTTACTACAAACTTTTTTACTACCAATTACCAATTACCAATTACCCATTACCAATTCCCAGTGATTAACACCAAAAGCCTAAAAAAACTAACCCTACTCGGAAGCTTATACATTTCTCAATTTATCCCAGCATTTTTTATTTATGGAGCTCTCCCTGTATTTATGCGTCAACAAGGGGTGTCATTGCAAGTTATTGGTTTATTACCTTTAGTTGTCATCCCCGTGATGCTCAAATTTCTTTGGTCTCCCCTCATCGACCGCTACGGTTTCACTCGCTGGGGCCATTACAGATTTTGGATTATCTGTTTTCAATCTCTAGTTATTTGTACCGTAACAATTTTGGCATTTTTAGGTATCAATCAAAACTTTGTAATTTTACTCTCAGGGATGCTATTGCTGTCTTTCCTATGCTCCAGCCAAGATATTGCCACAGATGCTTTAGCAGTGGGATTCCTTCAACCTCAAGAACGAGGTCTGGGAAACGGAATACAGACATCGGGTAACTACATTGGTGCTGTAATTGGTGGTGGTGGCATATTGATTTTACTGAGTCGCTGGGGATGGAGAGCAACTTTATTAACAATGGCTTTAATTATGCTAGTAGCTCTCATACCTATCTTGAAACATCGAGAGCGAATCAATAAACCTCCAACATCTTCAAAAAATGCACCTGCATTGCTCATAGCCCAAAAGGTAAAAAAGTATTTGACAATTGGCTTGCATCCGATGACTTCGGAGCATCACGATACATAGCTAAAGCTGCCATAGAAATTTACAATTGGTTTTCAAAGCTGCCGCAACGGCTGCAACGTTTAGTACGTGCCAACGTCCAAAAATGGAGTGTGTCAGCGCTACGACAACTAACTAAAGTCAGCCACGACTTGGTAAAGGAATTAGTGCGATCGCCTCATAGAACAGCAGCAGAAATTAAGAAGGAGC
>ERZ1740052.841-NODE-841-length-10218-cov-10.545705_pt1 | contig 10218 bp, 6 predicted proteins | sample MGYA00581750_ERZ1740052 | MGnify/ENA primary metagenome ERZ1740052 (study PRJEB43018, sample SAMN04849743) | marine metagenome | isolation source: floating plastic debris | place: Pacific Ocean | collected 2008-08-30 | study: EMG produced TPA metagenomics assembly... | reverse complement strand
CATTACCGGGAAGACTTGATGATTTTTCGTCTCAAGGATGCTTAAAATTAGTTTCCCAAGGTGCTACACCCATTCTCAAAGAATTAGATGAATTATTAAAAATGCTGGGTGCAATTCCTCAAGTTAGCAGTCTAAATAATTTGACACCGGAGCAAAAGAAGCCATTACCAGATTTACCACCAGAATTACACCAGGTAATGAAAGCGATTTCTTCAGAATCTTTGCCCTTTGATTTTATAATTCAACAAACAAAAATGCCAGCTTCAGAAGTTTCTAGCGCTTTATTGCAGTTGGAATTAATGGGATTAGTTTCCCAGCTTCCAGGAATGCGATATCAAAGGAATTAAATAAGTTAGGAGTTAAGAGTTAAGAGTTAGGAGTTAAGAGTTAGGAGTTAAGAGTTAGGAGTTAGGAGTAGCAAGTATCAAGTAGCAAGTAGCAAGTAAATTATTTTTCTCCCCAATTACCAATTACCCATTACCAATTACCAATTCCCAATTCCCAATTCCCATTTAAAAATTATCCTTCATCCCCCGCAACCGCCCAAAAGTTTGCACTGGCTCCCTACTATTTGCGGCAGATTGTAATGCAGGTTGTTCCCATCTGAGAAACGGATTGGTGTGTTTTTCCACTCCTAACAATGAGGGAACGGTAGCTTCATTCCTGCTACGATGTGCTTTGACTTGCTCAAATCGCTTTTGAAGTTCGGGGTTTTCACCATCCACCGTGACAGCAAATTTTAAATTTTTTAAAGTATACTCATGAGCGCACCAGACCCTTGTATTATCCGGTAAAGCGCGAATTTTACTCAGGGAATTTACCATCTGCTCTGGTGTTCCTTCAAACAACCGACCGCAACCGCCAGCAAATAAAGTATCCCCACAGAATAATTCTCCCGTCTCTCCGTAATTTTCGGGAGGAAAGTAGTAAGCTATATGAGCGCGAGTATGTCCGGGGACAAACAAAACCTCACCAGTGCGATTGCCAAAAGAAACGCGATCGCCATCTTCTAAAAAGAATTTTTGTCCTGGTATTCTGCCTGAATCTACGCTTCCACCATAGACTGTGAGTTGTGGGAATTTTTCAATTAATTCTTGATTACCACCTACATGATCGTAATGATGATGAGTATTAAAAATTGCGATTAATTCGGCTTTTAGTTCCTGGAGTTTATTTAAAACAGGTTTTGCTTGAGCTGGATCGACTACAGCAGCAATGTTTTGTTTATCATCGTATAGCAGAAATATGTAATTATCTGAAAGTGCGCTGATACGAAATACCTGCATAACTATAGCCTCCTAATTTTTATTTTTTAACCCCAGCACTAGTTTAACGAAATTAAACATTAGACATCTGCGGGAAATGAAAAAGACACCTAAAAGCACGCGGGAAAATGGTAGCCCCGCATATTTATATCGCGGTGGAAATAAGAAGCCGAGCAATTTTAATTGCCGTGAAATGATATAATTAGATTATGGCGTTTAAGCCAAGAAAATTGTCCATAGTCGACGGTTAGGTCAAAGTGTACTAAGTAAGTCGGCACGAATAAACGGAACTATGTAACATAATGTAAATCGTCCTTAAACCCAAGCACGCTACTCGCTACTCGCTACTTGCTACTCCCCTAACTTAACTACGATTTTCAACGCCGACCTACTTGTATAATATTTCCCAGAGATGTCTATTGAGGAACCGTAAGACGGCTATCGGCTCACTCTTGCCCCATACTTTGCGTCAAAGCTAACGGATACGCACAGCAAGTGCGTCTGTGTTCGCACAGCGTATCTATTTACATATTCAATCTAACCGTAATAGTACTTAACCAAACATATAATTATCTCGGTTTTTCTGCAACTATCAGTAAATTCGCTCTAGGATAACTAGTATATACAGAGTTAGACTGTGACTCGTATTTTTATACAATAAACATTGAGTAAATGCAGTTTTATACGAAGTTTTTAAACTTCGTTAAAATTCGCGGGGGTTTCTACTAATATTTTTGATTGCAATTTAGCAAAACTTAATTGTTGTGGAGAAGTATGCAAAGCAAAAAACAACTAAAAGTTTCTATAGTTGTTAGTGACTTATCCAGTGCTGGTGCGGGTAGATGGGGAGGTGGTGGTGTACGTTCATTTTTACTAGCACAAGCACTACAAAAACTTGAATATCAAGTTGAAATCTTAGGATTTGTTTTTGGTAATCAACCGGCAGTAAGCCCTCAATCTGAAATTCCAGTTTATAGTTTTAATGGTTATAATTATCCACGTTTTTTTTCATCAGCTTCTCAACTTATAAAAAAACTAGATGGTGATATTATTTATGCTATGAGGCCAAAAGCGACTACTTTTGGTTTATCTTTGTTGAAAAGATTAAAGACTAAAAAGCCGATAATCTTAGATATAGACGATTGGGAATTAAGTTGGTCTGGCGGCGATAAATGGCGGTATCGTCCTTCTTTAAAACAGTTTGCTAGAGATGTTTTGAAATCGGAAGGAGCTTTGAGATATCCAGATCATCAGCTTTATATAAAATGGATGGAGGATATGTCATCTAAAGCTGATGTGATTACCATTCACACTCAATTTTTATCAAAAAAATTTGGTGGGGTTTATATCCCTAATGGTAAGGATACTTCACTTTTCAATCCCGAACTTTATAACTCTGAAGAAAGTAAAAAGCGTTATGGACTTTCCGAGCATAAAATCTTAATGTTCCCCGGTGCGCCAAGACCTTATAAAGGAGTAGAAGATGTTTTAATCGCCTTGGATAAATTAAATGATTCAACGATCAAATTAGTTATCGTTGGTGGTAGCCCTTATGATGATTATGATGCTCAATTAATGGAAAAATGGGGGCGTTGGATAATTCAGCTACCGAAACATCCATCTCATAAAATGCCAGATATTGTTGCAGGTGCCGATGTAATTGTTGTTCCCCAACGAAATACTCCGGCTGCTTTAGCTCAATTTCCTCTAAAATTAACAGATGGAATGTCAATGGCAAAACCGATATTAGCTACAAGAGTAGGTGATATTCCAGATATTTTGGGAGATACTGGGTATACAGTTGATTCAAGTAATCCTGAGCAAATAGCCGATAAAATCGAATATATTTTCCAGAATTTTGCAGAAGCTATGGAAAAAGGTAAAAGAGCCAGAGAAAGGTGTATTGAAAATTATAGTATAGATGCGATGGCATCTACTTTATCTAAAGTTATTTCTAGTTTGTAAGAGATTATTTCACCTTTAAAATATTACTCAAAAATTGATTAAAGTAATTATTAACTCATCTAAAATATAAAAATAAATTCAAAGCCTCTATGTCAACAAGAAAGCTAATTTATAAATTTGCCAAACCCTATCCAGGCTGGATTATCCTGTCAATAGTATTAGGATTTTCAGGAGCTTTATTCAATGGAATTGGTGTCACTTTAATAGTGCCCGTACTCTTAAGATTTTTAGGGCAAGAGATAGATTTGAAAGATTCTCCTTTTCTTCTCAAGGCTATCATGTATCCATTTGAAAATTTTCCCGAAAATTATCGTTTGGGATTAATGGCAGGAGCAATATTTTTAACAATATTTTTAAAGAATGCAGCCACATATGCTAGCAGCTTAACTTCTAGTACTTTATCGCGTCGCATAACATCAGATATTCGTCAAACAGGTATTAAACTATTACTAGATGTTGATATAGATTATTATTCTAAGATGAAAGTTGGTGATTTAATCAACCGTCTTGGAGTAGAAACTGGTCGTGCGGCTGGTGCATTTAGGCACATAATAAAATTAGTAATTCTGGCAATTACAATTTTAGTTTTCATAGGAATACTACTAATTACTTCCTGGGAGTTAACTATTGCCGCTACCCTACTATTAGCTGTGATAATGGTAGTAAACCAGTATGCAATTATTCGCTCTAAAAAATTTGGTAAGCAATTAAGTGAAATATCGAAAGGTTATTCTATTGCAGTACTAGAAACTTTGAATGGAGTACGTTTAGTTAAATCAACTGGTAATGAAGATAAAGAATTTCAACGAATTAGAAAATTCATTAGAAATCGCGAAACAGCAGATTTTAAGTCCCAAGCGATTTCTGAAGCAATTGCTCCAATAAGTGAAGTACTGGGTATTGTATCATTATTAGGAATCGTCTTTCTTAGCCGTATTATTTTTAAAGACCAAATCTCCTCACTTTTACCTAGAATTTTAGTATATTTATTTGTTTTATTAAGAGTTTTGCCGTTACTGTCTCAATTGAATACTGTACGAAGTAATCTCGCAAATGCATCTCCAAGTATTGCTGTGATTGCAGATTTTTTAGACATTAATAATAAACCGTTAATGGGTAACGGTGATGTTAATTTTACTAAATTAGAAAAAGGAATACATTTTAATTCCCTTTCCTTTAATTACCCCAATCATGACAAATTAATTCTTCAAGATGTGGATTTGCATTTACCTCGCGGTACTACTTTAGCCTTGGTAGGAGGTTCAGGTGCAGGAAAATCTACTTTAGCTGACCTTTTACCGAGATTTTACGACCCCACTTCCGGTAAGATAACCGTTGACAGTACTGATTTACGAGAATTTAATTTACAATCCCTGCGAAAAGCAATGGGAATTGTTTCTCAAGACACCTTCCTTTTCAACGATTCCGTAAAAAACAATATTGCTTATAGCAAACCCGAAGCTAGCGATGAAGAAGTTATCTCCGCTGCAAAACGCGCCAACGCTTACGAATTTATCACCAAACTATCCCAAGGATTCGAGACAATAATCGGCGATCGCGGTGTGATGTTATCTGGAGGACAAAGGCAAAGATTAGCAATAGCAAGGGCTTTGTTACAAAATCCGGATATTCTTATTCTGGATGAAGCCACTTCGGCATTAGATACTGTTTCGGAACGATTAGTACAAGAAGCTATCGATGATTTGAGTAAGGATAGAACCACTTTGGTAATTGCTCACCGTCTTTCCACCGTCCAAAAAGCCGATCAAATAGCAGTCTTAGAACAAGGAAGGGTTGTAGAAGTCGGAACCCATAACGAACTTTTAAATAAAAATGGTTACTATAAACGTCTTTATTCAATGCAGTTTGGCGAACAAGAAAAAACGGAAACTAACTCTGAGCAAAGTTTAGGGCGGATATCTTATGAAATGCGTACCCGATTAAATTCAATGATTGGTTTTCTGCTTTTATTGCTTGAGAATTCAACAGAAAATCTTCAACAAAACCAGGAATTATTAGAAGAATCTTATAAATCTGCTTGGAAAATTCTCAGCTTTATTGATGTTTTTGAGGATATCTCTAGCTTGCGTAAAAACTGGCAACTAGTTTCAGCAGTAGGAGAAACTAGTGGTGAAGTTACTCAACAGCAAGAATTAAACAACATATCTAAGGATTTTCGCAATAATACAGAATCAATACTTAGTTTGTTAAGTTCATTGATAAATAAAAAGGAAGAAGATACTCAATCACAAGATGAGATAATTTCCCAAGCTTATCAATCAGCCTTAGATTTACTTAATGAATTAAAAAACTTTGAAGATGGAATTAAAGCTTGAAATAAATTAGGGAGTAGGGAGTAGATAATCCAAAATAGAAAAAATCAGAATAATAGGTAATATATTTATTGAATAAAAGGCTTGAAAATGTCATAAATCATTAATTCTAAAGACTTAATAATTTGGCAAAAAGGAATGCTTAAATTACAAAACTAAATTATTAACAGGACTAAGGCTGCGCGTCACAAAACTCGGGTGGTGCCATACACTCACCGTCTTATTATTGCATTCAGAATCAATCAGTGTACAAGCACCCTACAAAAAAAATGTGCCAGTTGCCTAAGTCCTAATTAAAATAACTACTTCATTCTCCTATTCTCCACTCCCTACTCCCTACTCCCTACTCCCTAATAAATACCATGAAAAATACTAATTCCAAAAAACACTATATTTACTTTATAAAAGACGAAATACCCAAACCAGAAGCTCATTTAGTTCAATCGACAAATGCTGCTAATGCGGTAGCTAATTTAGGATATTCTACAGTATTGATATATCCAGAAAAAGGAAACAAAGCTTTAAATCCAATCAATTTAATTAAACCGTTTCGACCCAGAAAAACACCAGAAGAACTGATCAAATATTACAACCTCCAGGAAAAACTTAAAGTATCGCCTTTACCAATGCCTTTTCCTATCGACTATGTAAAAAGTAAATTTACCAGTTCTAATACGATTGCATCAAAATATTATTTTCGTTTCCACATTCTTCCTACTACAAAAATAGTTCACAGTCGCGACTGGAATTTTGTCGAAGCTGCGGTTAAAAATGGCGTACCTGCTATTTACGAACACCACCACCACGAAGATAAACAATTTCCACAAGAAATAGTTAAAAATCCGCTATTTCAAATTGCTGTAACGGTAGCCGATACCGTAAGAGAAAGTATGATCGCTAATGGAATGCCACCAGAAAAAGTGGCTAAATTACATAATGGTTATAATCGCCTATTTATGGAAAGGCATTCAGAATCAGCCGCAGAATGGCGTAAGAAACTACTTAAAAATGGTAGAGAAAAATTAGTAGTTTATGCCGGTGCATTAAAACATTTTAAAGGAATTGATGTTTTAGTTGAAGTCGCAAAACAGTTACCTCACGTTCAATTTGTTTGTGCGGGAGGTAAAAAGGAACAAGTAACTCACTATCAGCAACTAGCCCAAGACAAACAAGTTGATAATATTACCTTTCTCGGGTTTATCTTACAACAACAACTAGCATCATTATTGCAAGCAGCCGATATTTTAGCTCATCCCCACTGTACCGGAAAAGCTGCAACCTTTACTTCTCCCTTAAAGCTATTTGATTATTTTGCTTCTGGTACCCCTATCGTGGCTACAAGAATTCCTTCCCTAACCGAATTTGAAAATACCAAGGCGATCGCCGCATGGTGCGATCCTGATAGTGCAAGTGAATTTACCGCATCACTAGCCCGAGTTTTAGAAACCCATCCCCGAAAAATAGAAGGCTATTCCGATAGCATCGATTTCGTCAAACAATTTTCGTGGGAAAATCGAGCCGAGAAAATTCTCAGCTATGTTGATGAATCTCTACGGCCGGTTAGGAGTTAGGAGTTAAAAGTTAGGAGTTAAGAGTTATAAAGAGCAGAGGGAGCCGAAGGAGAAAAGATAGAATTGCCTCCTCCGCGTTACCCTTCTCCAGAAGCTCCCTTTCTCCCCATCTCGCCTTTTCGTTCCCTAATTAATAAATCCAAACCAAATATATGAAAACAAATAAAATCAAAATTGGTATGATGAGTAGCTACACCGCTTTGGATAACAGAAGCGATTGGCTGTGGCAGCAAACTCCCGGTCATTTTGGTGTTTGGGACAATATTCAACTGTTGGCAACGCATCCAAAACCAGATTTTTTGTTGATGTACAATTACACGAGTTTTCCTATACCACCACACAAGCATTTATTGTTTTGGAAAAATAAACAACCGCAAGCAAGATATCGGAAAGCACAGCAAACTTTTATAGAAAAACTTCGCGGAATGCCTAAAGATAGGGTAATTTATCTGTTGCGCGAACCTCCTTTAGAAGAAGTTGTTGAAACTAATAAAAGGTCCTATAGACTAGCTCAAAATTACTGTAGTTACGTTTCAGGCCCCGACGATTTCGCACCCAATCCCGATTATATGCCTGCAATTTGGTACTTATCTAACTCTTTTTGCGAGTTAAATGAAATGCCGCCACCAATCAAAGATAGACCATTAAGTTGGATCACATCCGGTATCAATCGCACCGAAAATCATCGCAAACGTTTAGCATTTTTGAAAATGCTGCAAGATCGAGAATTAGAATTTGATTTATACGGTCGTGGTTTACCAGATTGGTCAAAAGGAAACGGACAACTTAGTAATAAATGGTACGGTATGGCACCTTACTATTACAACTTATCAATTGAGAACTACGCCGACAATGATTGGTACGTTAGTGAAAAACTTTGGGATGCTCTACTCGCTTGGTGTTTGCCTATTTATTATGGTGGCCCTGCTGCCGATAAAATATTACCCCCCGGTAGCTTTTTAAGATTACCAAGTATGGATGAAAAAGGATTTGAGTATATCAAAGAAGTTACATCCACCCCAGATGCATGGTATGAAGCCAAAGAGGCGATCGCCGAAGCCAGACAGATTATTTTACATAAACTAAATTTAATCTCTTGGCTTTCTGATTATGTCAAAAATTTTTGATAATGATTAATATTATTTTCAGAGTTTATGGAGGTTTAAGTGACTGAAGGACTCTACATACTTGCAAACGATGTAGTCTATGACCAATTAGTAGCCTTACTTAATTCAATTGAAGTTAATGCGGGTAAATATCCTGTTTCTATTATTCCTTACAATAACCAATTAGAAAGAGTACGAGAGGAAATAAAGCATAGAAGCAACGTTGAAATATTTGCAGATACTGATGCAATTAAACTTTGGCAAGACTTTTCTACAGAAGTTTGGCAAGCCCATCCTGACGCTTTTAAAGAATGGCAAGCAAGGGGAATTTCCGGATTATATCGTGGTGGAACGCATCATAGATTTGCTGGTTTTGAAGGTTATTTCGACAAGTTTATATATATAGATGCTGATGTTCTAGTAATTAATTCACTAGATTACATATTCAAGCAGCTAGATAGCAATGACTTTGTTGTTTATGATTTTCAACATAAAGACTTAAATCATGTATATGATGTTAACTCTGACAAACTCAGAGATATTTTCCCGCAATCTCGTCTTGATAAGGAAATATTTTGTTCTGGCTTTTACGGTACAAAAAAGTATTTATTTGATGTCGAAAAACGTAAATACCTATTATCGCAATTGCAAGCCGGAGAGGCAGAAATATTATATAAGAATGCTCCCGACCAAACTATTCTTAACTACATGGTAATGCGGTCTGGAGTTTCTAACTATAATTTTGCACTTAAATTACCAGAGAGTGAAATAACTGGGTGTTGCGTTACATCACCCCATTTTGACGAACAAAATAATTTAGTATATGACAGAGGAAACCTTCTAACCTATCTGCACTATATCGGCTTATCTTCTAAATTATTTGAGCGGGTTTGTGATGGAGAAAATATAGATTTTCCTTACCGCGAAACCTTTTTGCATTACCGCTACCTACACGAACCAGATAAACGACCAAAATTCACTACCAAGCCTAAAGCTTATAACGCACCACCAAGTTTAAGCACGAGAGTTTTAAAAAAATTAGGAATAAAAACTGGAGCATAACCCATGACTAAAGGAATTTATATCATCGCCAATGATAAGGTAACAGATCACGCGATTGCTTTGTTAAATAGCATTCGTCTCCACGATAAAGAGACTCCCATTGTGATGATTCCCTACGATGATAATTATCACAAAATTGCTGACACTCTCGGCAAACATTATGGAGTGAAAGTTTACGAAGATTTGGAATTTATTGACCGCTTGTCTAACAAATTATATGAAACATTCGGTGGTAAATTCTTTGCCCGTCCAAATCAATTCCGCAAGCAAGCTTGCTGGTTTGGTCCCTTCGATGAATTTTTGTATATAGATACAGATATTGTCGTTTTTGAAAAAATTATTGATAATCTCAATTACTTACAAAATACCGACTTTATTTGCTGCGATTACCAACATTTGGGTGGAATCAGAAACGTATTTAGTTCTACAGTCTTGGAAGAAAAAGTATTTACTCAAAGCGAAGTAAAAGACATATTCAACGGTGGATTTTGGGGTTCCAAGAAAAACCTTATATCCGAACAGGATTTATACGATACTTTTGCAGAATGTGCCCAACATCCAGAATACTTTGATTTCTCAGAAAAAACATCCGATCAGCCAATTATCAACTATATGTTGCTCAAGCGGATTCCCAACCGTTTCAACATAGTTAATAGAGAAGGAAAAGCACCAGGAAACTGGGGAGGAACATCTCACTTCTTACATGAAGGACATAAATTAATAGATCCAACAGTTAATCAACCATTACAATACCTACATTGGGCAGGGATTCGCATCGAACCAGGTTGTCCCTACTGGGAGATTTGGGAACATTACCGCAACTTGAATCCACAATTACCACCACCAGTATTTCCAGAAAAGCCCAAACCAACTTCTTGGCAAAAAACCATGAATGAAGCTAAAACTTTCTTGCGTT
>ERZ1740052.838-NODE-838-length-10247-cov-10.084282_pt1 | contig 10247 bp, 9 predicted proteins | sample MGYA00581750_ERZ1740052 | MGnify/ENA primary metagenome ERZ1740052 (study PRJEB43018, sample SAMN04849743) | marine metagenome | isolation source: floating plastic debris | place: Pacific Ocean | collected 2008-08-30 | study: EMG produced TPA metagenomics assembly... | reverse complement strand
GAAAGTGCTAAAGAAGTTAATGGATTGTTTATTTAGAGAATGGGTAATTGGTAATTGGTAGTTGGTAATTGGTAAAATTCCTAACTCCTAACTCCTAACTCCTAACTCCTAACTCCTAACTCCCCAATGCCCTAAAAACTAAAAAGTTAAGAGTTATTAGTTATAACTCTTAACTTTAAATTGAGAATTAATTTTGATTTGCTACAAATTTACTTGCGTAGTGCGGACATCTTCTAAAAGACCTCCACAAGCATCAACAAGCAGATTTACAACTTGATTAAAGCCTTCCGTTCCACCATAATAGGGGTCTGGAACTTCTTTAAGAGAGTGACTGCGGCAATAGTCACACATCAAGCGCACTTTTTCTTGATATTCCCCGCTCGAATCCATAGAAAGAATATCGCGATAATTCTGCTTATCCATTGCCAAAATCAAATCGAAATTTTCAAAATCCGATGATTCAAAGGCTCGTGCATTTCCGCGAAGTTTAAATCCTAAAAGGTTATTCGCAGCAGCACTCATACGAGAATCTGGGGGACTACCGATGTGATAACTTGATGTTCCAGCAGAATCACACACAATAGAATCACTTAAACTAGCTTTTTCTATCAGGTGATTCATGACATTTTCTGCGGTTGGCGAACGACAAATGTTACCCAAGCAGACAAATAGCAGTTTATAAGCCATAATCAGCGCGATTATCCCCGTTCAAATTTTTGCAGTTTCTGGCATTTTAGAATGCCGATGCAAGCTTTAACCAAAAACCAAAAACCAAAAATCAAAGATTAAAAATTAAAATCCGGGAAGTTCCAATCCGCTGGTCAAATCTTCCATGCGATCGCGCATGGTAGCAGTGGACTTATTGTAAGCATCTGTCATTGCTGCTGTCACCAAATCGGAGAGTACTTCTGCTCCTTCATTCATCGCATCAGGAGAAATTTCTACTCGTTTGGGTTCTTGGTTTCCACTAAGAATCACTTTCACCATTCCACCACCAGATTCCCCCTGGATTTCCATTTGCTCCAATTCTTCTTGGAGTTGTTTGGCTCCTTCTTGAACTTGCTGGGCTTTTTTGAAGGCTTCAGCTAGTTCCTTCATTTTTCCTAAGCCAAAGCCAAATCCTTGTCCTTTTTCTGCCATAATAAATATTTTGCCTGTGCTTTCAATAACAAATCAAATTCAATTATAGATGTGTTGTGTTATTTGACAGTTTTTTATCTTAATGTAATGTACCCCTAATATGGTAAAAGTTGGATATTCAGGATTTTTTGACTTAATTTTAAATCAATAATCCATATTTTCCAACTCTTTACCAGCAATTACTTTCTTCTCGGTCTAAAATTACCTATACAATTTCTTCTTTCCCTGCTGGTTACTCCTAATTTTGCGATTCGGTAATCAAAAAGCCAGGAAAGAAGTAGTTAAACTAAAGGGCTTGAAACTCTCCCAAAGTCTTCACTTCTGGGTGCAAACTAATAGTGAAGCGCTCCTGTACTTGCTGCTGAACGTGACGAATAAGATTGAAAACGTCGTTAGCAGTAGCTCCACCACAATTAACAATAAAATTAGCATGGAGTTCCGCTACCTGCGCTTGACCGATTTGAAAGCCTTTAAGACCGGCTGATTCGATTAATTTACCTGCGGAATGAGGCTTAGGATTGCGGAACACGCTGCCACAACTGGGTAAATGATAAGGTTGAGTAGCGAGCCGATGTTTTTTGTGTTGTTTAGTTCTTGCCATAACTTCTGCTGGATCTGCACCGGGCTGAAGTTGCAAGGTTGCTTGAGTAACTATTAAATTGCTTCCTTGCAGTACGGAAGTACGGTAACTGTAATTTAATTCTTCGCGAGTTAGAGTTTGCAAAGTACCATCAGGAGTTAGTACCTCGGCACTTACTAAGATATCTGCAATACAGCTATTGTGCGCTCCAGCATTCATGACTACGGCACCACCGATGGTTCCTGGAATGCCAACCGCCCATTCAAAACCTTCCCAACCACGTTCGGCGACTGCTGATGCTAAAGCAGGAATTGATTCTCCGGCAGCAAATGTTACTCTACCAGTTTCGGATTCAAAATTGCTATAACGCATATGGCGAGTAGCTATAACCAAACCCGGTATGCCGTTATCGCTGACTAATAAATTGGAACCAGCACCAAGTACTGTTATTGGTAGCTCATGTTCTTTTGCATATTCGATGCTAGCTTGCAAAGATTCCAACGAACGGGGAGCAACATACCATTCTGCTGGGCCACCAACTCTATAAGATGTGTAGGAAGACAAAGAAACTTTGGGTTTGATAATGCAGTCATTACCGTTTAAAGCGATTACTTCTTTCTTCTCTTCCACTTTCATTTCTCTTCCATTGGTAGTATTACTAGTATCTTTACGAACATTCGCAGCCGCCTGGGAAATGGTCATATTTGCCAGTATTGAATAGATTTTAATGCGAGGCTACCGTAATCATACGGTTTCATCTTGAGCAATTAAACAGTTGTCCGACACAGAGAATATTTAACTTAATACCCCTCCGGTCGGCTAGTCTTTCTTGTTAGGATGTAGCTTGTGCTGGTTGCCGAAGAAAGTCTATAATTAAGGGAATTGTCTGGTTCAAGTTTCCAGCACCGAGGAATAGTGCTAAATCTCCCGGACGCAAGTTCTTCTCCAAATACTCGCGAACGCCGGCTAAAGTTGGCTGATACTCTACATTAGAATGATTTTTCGCTACTTCTGCGGTTAGTTTTTCGCCATTAATTAAACCAGTATCTGGTTCACCCGCGCTGTAAATATCGGTCAACACGACTAAATCCGCATGGCTGAAAGAAGCTGCAAATTCTGCTAAAAACGTATGCGTGCGGCTATAACGGTGAGGTTGGAATATTGCAACTACTCTTTGTCCCGGTCTTGCTTGCAATCTTGCAGCAGCTAATGTGGCGCTGAGTTCGCTGGGGTGATGCGCGTAATCATCTATAAAAGTAATTCCGTCAACTTCTCCTCGAAACTCGAAGCGTCGTCTGGCACCTTCAAAAGTAGCTAAACCTCTAGCAATTTCGCCAAACTCTAAACCTAGCTTTCTGCCTATAGCTACTGCTGCCAAAGCGTTACTTAAGTTATGATGACCTAATACAGCTAAGTTCAATACTCCTAAAGCAATACCTTTTTCCCAAACTAAAGCTGTGGTACCGTCGGCACGATAATCAATATTTGTTGCATAATAATCGGCACTGCTATCGGGGGTGAGACTGTAGCTGATATCGGGCTCGAAGCGATCGCGCACTGTTTCGCAATCAATACAAGCCACTAAAATTTTACACTGACTAGTAAATGTTTTGAAAATATCTACTACTTGATCCAATGTATCGTAGTGATCTGGGTGATCCAATTCTATATTGGTAATAATCCCAATCTCTGGCGAATGCTTAACCAAAGAACCATCCGATTCATCCGCTTCCGCGACTAAATAAGGGCTTTGTCCCAAACGAGCATTACCAGACCAAGCTTTTACTTCACCACCGACAATGATTGTAGGATCCACACCTGCCTGCAGCAGCATATAACCAATCATGCTGCTAGTGGTTGTTTTACCATGAGTTCCCGCAACAGCAATACTTCTGTACTGGGATATTAGTGCTGCCAATATATCAGAACGATGAAAAATTGGGCAGCCTTTTTCTAATGCTGCTTTATATTCTGAATTGTTTGCATTAATCGCAGTAGAACAAACTACTTGGGGTATCGCATCTGTGCCCCCACTTGTTAATTCTGCCGATAATTTCTCGTTAAAAAATTCTAGATTGCTTGGTTCTTGTTTACCGAAAAAATTAACTCCAATCGATTCTAGCTTGTGAGTAATATGATTTGGACGAACATCTGAACCACTAACACAAAACCCTTTTTGAGCAAGTATATATGCCAAAGCTGACATACCTATACCGCCTACACCAATGAAATGAAATGGTCTACCGTTAAAATCTACTGCATTTACCATCTTATATTCCTCTGACACCACACCACACCATTAACACTTTTAACACGCGTATCGTACCGATAATTGTACTCGTACCGAACAAAACCCTGTATATTTTATTTCACATTTAAAAATTGAATTTGTTGCATTCATTTTAGTTGTTCAGAAAGATTTTAACCCCAGATGGCATTTTTTTCTCTTTCTAAACTATTATTATGTTTCTTCTGAGAATATAAGCATAATCTGGAAATAAACAATTGTAATTCACAATACATCTTTGTCAATTATAAAAAGTAATTGTTTACAATACTACCCGAAGAAAGTGAAAGAAGATTTGCCAAAAGATAAAATTCATATGTATGAATTTGAGAAAATTTGCTTGAAGAAGATTACTACCAAAAGAAGTTGCTTTTATGTAGTCGAAACAACTTTGTTTTGGTCTACAGAGCAAAAACAAAATTTAGGGATGCGAATCCCGATTAACTCATAGCTTGCGCCATAGTTTACCGAAAATTCGTATATAGACTTTGCTTCTTATAAGCAACTAAAATCATATAGTGCCTTTACTGTATTTAGTGACTGATAGCAAACAGTTAATTTAACAATCTATTGTTACTGTCATGCCAAGCCAGCAAATAGTTCTTTGTATCTAAATACAACTATCATCAAACTTATGGTAGTAGTATTTTTATAACCTTCGTTTGTGATATTCAGACCATCGCAAATGACACAATTGTGTAATCTGCTAAGTGCAGTTCTATTCTCAAGTGGTGTGAATATAACTCAATCCGACTTAATCTGCAAGCAACTAGAGCAACAACTGGATAATCACGTTCATACCACGTCTTGATAATTAATACATACCTCTTAAGAAAGAGTTGCGTCAAGTAATATTCGTAACTTAAGTCTATGTTACTAGTTTCTTAGGGGGCTCCCGGCACCGAATTTTTTCAAATCCATATCGCTAATCTCGGTGTTTGCAGCAGCTAATCGGGATAATTTATCAAGTTTTTTTGGAATAAATACGCTCTATAGTTATTAATACTCCCCCCTTTGCGATATGATCGAGGTCATAAATAAGCACTGTTTAGACATAAATACAGAGGGCAAGACCTGTGGTTAGAGTTGCAATTAATGGTTTCGGTCGCATCGGACGTAACTTTATGCGCTGTTGGATGACGAGAGAAAATAGTAATCTTGAACTTGTTGCTATTAACGATACCTCAGACCCCAGAACCAATGCTCACTTGCTAACGTATGACACCATGCTTGGCAATTTAAAAAACGCTGACATTTCTGCCGATGATAATTCGATTACAGTAAATGGTAAAACAGTAAAATGTGTATCCGACCGTAATCCGGAAAACTTGCCCTGGAAAGAGTGGAATATTGACTTGGTTATCGAATCAACAGGGGTGTTTGTCACCGAAGAAGGGGCAAGAAAGCATATTAAGGCTGGAGCTAAAAAGGTTTTAATTACCGCTCCTGGAAAGGGTGGTAACGTTGGAACTTTCGTAATGGGAGTAAATCATCAAGATTACGATCCAAGCAAGTATGACGTGGTTAGTAATGCTAGCTGTACAACTAACTGCTTGGCTCCTATAGCTAAAGTACTAGATGAAAAATTTGGTATCATCAAAGGTACCATGACCACTACTCACAGCTACACGGGCGACCAACGCTTACTTGATGCTTCCCACCGAGACGTGCGACGCGCAAGAGCGGCAGCAATGAATATTGTACCTACATCTACTGGTGCAGCAAAAGCAGTAGCATTAGTGTTACCAGCGCTTAAAGGGAAACTAAATGGTGTAGCATTACGAGTACCTACTCCTAACGTTTCGATGGTAGATTTTGTAGTCCAAATTGAAAAGCCTACAATTGCTGAAGAAGTTAACCAAGCTTTCAAAAATGCTGCTGAAGGGGAATTAAAAGGCTTTTTAGGTTATAGCGATTTACCTTTGGTGTCATCTGATTATAAAGGTAGCGATACCTCTTCAGTTGTAGATGCCAGCCTGACAATGGTTATGGGTGGTGACATGCTCAAAGTTATGGCTTGGTATGACAACGAATGGGGTTACTCTCAGCGCGTTGTTGATTTAGCTGAATTGGTTGCTCAAAAGTGGAATAACTAAAAATGTCCCAGACGTAGCACTGCGACGTCTCTTATTGAGTTATGAGTTATGAGTTTTATATTCAAAGCTTTATAGCTCTTACTCTTGACTAATACTCTTAGTTGTTAATTTGTAAAATGTTGAAATCCCCGATTTAAGTTTAAAACTTGGTCGGGAATTTTCTTGTTTTTATCGTGCAATAACACTCGATCGCTATTGGTAATAGAGCCAATTACTGCTGCACTATTACCGAGTTTCTGTACTAATTCATTAGCAGCTTGTTGGGGTAAGCACAGCAGCAGTTCAAAATCTTCACCACCATAGAGAGCATATTGTAAAGCAAGTTCGGGTGTTAGCCAATTTTTAAAAGCTTTGTGTAAGGGAATCTGTGTCGCTTCAATAACTGCACCAACTTGACTCGATTGGCAAATTTGTAAAATTGCATCTGCTAAACCATCACTGCTATCCATTCCACAGATATCTACGACTTTGGAGGAATCAACAATTTCCCAGAGCATTGGTAAAACATCCAATCGCGGTTTTGGTCGTTGATGTGCTTTAATTAAAGCCTCCATGTCGTCTTTACTCAGATTTGTTTTTAAATCGGGGTTTAGGAGCAATTCCAAACCTCCACGAGAAGCTCCATGACAACCCGTAACGACAATAGCATCTCCCACCTTAGCTTGATTGCGACGAATAGTAACTTCTGGAGAAACTTGTCCGAAAGCCGTAATCGCTACAGTTATAACTGACGATCGCACTATGTCACCGCCAACAATCGGAGTATTATATTCTTGTAAGCATTGGGTCATTCCTTGGTATAAGTTTTCTACCCAATTTACTAGAGTATCTCCGGGAAGTCCTAAACCAACGGTAATACCTAACGGTGAAGCTCCCATTGCAGCTAAGTCAGAAAGATTTGCTGCGGCAGAACGCCAACCCACATCTGACGGAGAAGTCGTAATTTCGCTGAAGTGAACCTTATTAATTAATACATCAGTAGTTACAACTAAAGAATTTTCGGCAATGGTTGGTAATATAGCTCCATCATCGCCGATAATATCTGGAGGACAAAAGCGCTGCAATATTTTTAAAAGTCCTTGTTCGCCAATTTCCTTTATTTGCATAGAATCAGTGAGCAGTGAGCAGTGAGCAGTGAAGAAGGAGAGGGGGTAGAGGGGGTAGAAGGGTAGAATCTATTTTTAATTTTTATTTCATGACTCCTAACTACTAACAACTAACAACTAACAACTAACAACTAACAACTAACTTCTTATTTAAATGGTAAAACTGGTTTTAACGATAATTTTGCTTGTGTTTTTGACTGCTTGTAGTTTCGGTACGCCATCACCGAATAAACAGTTAGTCAAAAAGGCGATCGCCTATTCTTTGCAGGAAACGCAACAGCAACTGAACGAAAACTTCAATTTGGATTTTCGCGAACTTGAAATTAATCATTTATCAATTAAGCAGCGGAAGTTAATGACGGTTGAACATTTACCAGCTTTCCGAATCCAGGGAACTTACGACTTAAATTTAAAGTTACCAAAACGAAGTATAGAACAACCAGAAAAACTTTTTGACATTTACCTACAGCTTCAAAAAGAAGGCAAAACCTGGAGGTTGCTCCTTCCTCCAAGGAGTAATGAAGATAAATCGATTTGGCATAGCTATCTTGTGGAATAGCCCGATTGAGCAACCTATTTTAGATTTTAACAACGGATGCTTTTGTTTTAGATTTTGGATTTTGGATTTTGGATTTAAGCCTATAATCTCCTAGCTTAGTGCTGCCGCGAAAGATAATCCCTACATTATCAAAATCAAACGATTCTTCTCATTAACCCTACTCCCTATCTAATAATTTTTCATAGCACGTTGCATTTCACGCTGATCTTGACGTTTCTTAATAGTTTCTCGCTTGTCGTGGATTTTCTTGCCTTTACCAAGGGCTATACTGATTTTTACCCAACCGTTTTTTAAGTACATTTTTAAAGGTACTAAAGTCAAACCTTGCTGTTCGGTTTTTCCAATCAACTTGCGAATTTCGTCACGATGAAGTAAGAGTTTGCGAGTTCGACGGGGTTCGTGATTAAAGTATTGTCCGCTAGCGTTGTAGGGTGAAATATGTACGTTTAACAGCCACGCTTCGTTGTCGCGAATTAGTGCATAGCCATCTTGAAGGTTACTTCTACCTGCCTTAATCGACTTAACTTCGGTTCCCGTTAGCTGAATTCCAGCTTCGTAAGTTTCCAGAATTTCGTATAAATAACGGGCTTGACGGTTGTCAGCAATTACTTTATAACCTTGACTATTTTTTTCTTTGCTCATTGATGATTTTCTATGACTCCAATGTGTTGAAATAGTTTTTGAACAAATTTGGACAAATATAGCGCTTTCATTTGGGTAAAATACACCGCTGATTTACCTCACCCCATCCCCTCTCCGATATTTTGGAGAGGGGTATATTCTATTCAACTGAAAACTGCTACATTATCAATTTTAATGGGTACTAAATATTCGTTATAGGGATTTACCTAAATATGTACGTCCATTTTATTAATGTTAGACAACGATAAGCAGTATTTTCGCTTCCTCTGCTACTTCCACTTCCTCTGCTTCCTCTGCTGTGGGAAGATTATTGATAGGTTACGACGAAATCTAAACAAAATTGATGTTGCATTATTAGATTCCATGTTCAACTTATTAAAATCTTCTTTGAAGAATAGTCTAATTACGTTGCTACTAGTAGCGGTATTTATAGGAATAAGTACGACTGGATGGACTTCCTCCAGTATGGCTGCTTTACCAGCAGGAAATGCTATTACTGATGGTAAAGCTTTATTAAGGTATGCACTTCCAATAGATAATGAAGCAGTGCGGAAATTGCAGAAAAGTTTGGAAGATATTGCTACCCAATTAAGAGCGAACCGACGCTGGAGAGCTATTTCCAACGATTTAAAAACTGCTTCGCGAGTTCTTAGCAAACCGGATAAGATATTAGCAAGCGTTCCTGAAGAAAATCATGATTCAGCTTCTGTTTGGATTAACGAATTACAAACTGGTGTAGAAAAGCTCCAAGAAGTCGCAAAAACTAAAGATAAAGAAGAAACTTGGATCGAAAGAGCTAAGCTTTTAGATTTAGTCAGTAAGCTTGAAGAATCGATGGTAACGGATTTTCCTTATGAGGTACCGGCAGAATACAGTAACTTACCTCAATTAAAAGGACGTGCCACGGTAGAAGTCAAAACCAGTCAAGGAGACGTTGAAGTTGTTTTGGATGGTTACAGCGCTCCTGTTACTGCTGGAAACTTTGTCGATCTGGTGCAACGGGGTTTTTACGATGGCTTAGAATTCTTACGTGCTGAAGATTTTTACGTACTGCAAGCTGGAGATCCACCTGGTGAAGATGTAGGTTTTATTGACCCGAAAACAGGGGAATACCGCGCAATTCCGATGGAGGTGCTTGTGGAAGGTGATAAAGAGCCAATGTACGGTATTACCCTCGAAGAAGCCGGACTTTACACCGAAATGCCCGTTTTACCTTTCTCCGCTTATGGTGCAGTCGCAATGGCTCGTCCGGAAACTGAAGTTAACGGAGGTTCTTCCCAATTTTTCTTCTTTTTGTTTGAACCCGAACTTACTCCAGCTGGACGCAACTTGTTAGATGGACGTTATTCTGTTTTTGGTTATGTGACTCAAGGTAAAGAAATATTAGAGAAAATCAAGGAAGGGGACAAAATCGAATCAGCTAAGGTTACTCAAGGAATTGATAACTTGGTAGAGCCGCAAAATGCATAGATAAGCAATTTAGCAGACTTCGTTACAGTTTTTGTAACCGAGCAACTTTTTACCGCAACCATGATGCAAACCATAATTCGAGCAATGATTGCGGTTTTTTATGGAATTTCTGCTTCTGTCTCCTCAGTTTGTTTTGTTGATACTTCTCTTCCCTACTTATGTTACGGAGCTTGTTCGCAAGGAGATAAAGTGCGCTCTTGGGGTTTCCCCAAGAGCAACTTTTTAAGAGAGAGAGCGCGGAGGAAAGAGGGAAAGAGAAATAGGTAATTATAGAGCGGGTTGGGAGTAACTAATTATTGCTTAGATCCCCCCTTCCCCGCTACCGTATTCTCTATAAAAATCGCCGGATACCTTTACCACACTAGCT
>ERZ1740052.836-NODE-836-length-10255-cov-9.934118_pt1 | contig 10255 bp, 12 predicted proteins | sample MGYA00581750_ERZ1740052 | MGnify/ENA primary metagenome ERZ1740052 (study PRJEB43018, sample SAMN04849743) | marine metagenome | isolation source: floating plastic debris | place: Pacific Ocean | collected 2008-08-30 | study: EMG produced TPA metagenomics assembly... | reverse complement strand
GTGACTTACAGTCGCCAGGTAGGGTATATAATTAGACTTTAAAAACATCCTCTTAATTTAATTTTGACTTTGTAGTAAGTAACTCAGTGGGAATTTGATGTTCCATTCGTAATTCTTGATTCTCTAACTTTAGTTTACTTATCTCTATTTTCAATCGTTCATTTTCAAGCAACAATTCTTCTGAATTTATTTTATTTTCAACGGCAAAATTCATTACCTTTATCCGATTTTCTAACGAAAACCATTTTTGATATACTTCTGTGTGAACTTCTACAGAATGCCCTAGATTATCAGCAGCAGCTTTAATGGGAATTCCGTTGATATGAGCGCGAATTGCCCAAGCATGACGCAAGTCGTAAGGATCGAAACCTACATTAACTCTACGAAACCAGGATGAACAATTAATTCTAACGGTATTGATATCTTTAAATGTTTTTTTGTCTTCTACAATTTCTTTCAACATTTTTGCATATAGGGGATTTTTTAAATCAAATAATTTCACCCAGTCTGGATAAAAGGGTAAAACCTCTCTACTTCCTGTTTTAGTTTCACCGTCTACTTTCCAACTACTGTTGACATTATCCGCGCTCAACCAATGCTCTATATTTGGATTTACAAATAGTTCTCTAGGTCTTAATCCATAAGTTGCTAGCATACCATAACACCATTGCCAAAGCTTCCAACTGTTTAAATAGGCTTTTTTGATTGTTTTTTTGCGTAAGGAAGCATAATCAGCAAATTTAGAATAAGCTGCGATAATTTCTTCATCGCTCGGTATATTTCTGTCTCTAACAATCGGTTTACCCGAATAAGCAGATAAATCTATATTTAAATCAAATATTTTGCAGAATACTTTTAATGTTTTAACTGTATTATATAAAGTGCTGCTTTTTGGCTCTAATTTATCTAAACGCGCTATGATTTCTTCCTTACAAACGAAAGTATTTAGCCCAATATTTCTTTTTAAATAATCTTGATGGCAATGAAAAGTATGTTCGCTTTTCATCGTGCGTTTTCGAGTTTGAAAATACTGCTTTTCAAAATCAACAAGCATTTGTGCAATCGTTTTAATTTGCCTTTTAGTAGTTTTAGCCCGTTTTCCCAAATACTTATCATTCCATTCAAAGCATTTTCTCGCGGTAAGCCTGCTTAATTCATGTGCTTCTTCTTCAGCAGTTTTTAAACCATCCAAATTTGCCGGAATACCCAAAGATATCGAATACTGCTTTGTACCACTACCCTTCTTATCAATATCTCCCGGTTTCAGAGGAAGAGTAGCCTGTAACTGGATTGAAGCATTTTTAACTACTATTCCAACTTTTATATTAACTTCTTTTAATCTGCTTTTAACTCTTACAACTTCTTTGTCAAATTTTTCTTTTAAATCAATATATGTTGTCTCAACTTGCTTCATACTTTCCTTGTAGCGTTCCTAGTAGAAGGCAAATCAAAAGTATCAAAAACTGCTATATTGGCAAGAAAGCTTCACTTTTATGATTGCCTGACTTTTGTATTAAACCACTTCTATAAAAAGCCAATAGCTTCTAACGAGCATTGTTTACAGTTAACAATTACCAATTACCAATTACCCACTACCCACTACCAACAATATGTCAAATATAAAATTCCCTGGATGGAATACAACTTCTTCGGACCTACCAAGATTGCTGAATCTTTGAGAGCGATCGCCGCTAAGTTCGACGAGAAAATTCAAGAGAACGCTGAGAAGGTAATTGCTAAATACAAAGCTTCTACAGACGCAATCCTTGAAAAATACGGTCCTCGTCTAAAAGGTAAGACTGTTGCTTTGATGGTTGGTGGTTTACGTCCTCGTCACGTAGTACCCGCATTCAAAGACTTGGGTATGGAGCTTGTAAGTACTGGTTATGAATTCGCTCATAACGATGACTATAAGCGCACCACAAACTACATTGAAAACGGAACCATCGTTTACGATGACGTAACTGGTTACGAATTCGAGCAGTTTGTGAAAGGACTTAAGCCCGACATCGTTGGTGCTGGTATTAAAGAAAAATATGTTTTCCAGAAAATGGCTTTATGCTATATTCTGGTAATTGTTGCGCTCAAAGACTGTGAAAGTAGGATACGCAAGAGTTTCTAGTAAATCCCAAGCTGATACCGATGCATTAAATCAGCAAGTAGACCGTTTGAGAAAAGCAGGTGCAGAGGAGATATTAACTGATATCCAATCGGGTAGGGAGGATTCAAGGAAGAGTTATAAAAAGCTTTTGAAGTTGGTTAAAACAGGTGTTGCAACCGAAGTTATTACTACAAGGTTAGATAGGTTAGGAAGGAATGCTATTGAAATTCACCGTGCTGTAGAAACGTTTAGAAAGCACGGTGTTAAATTTAGTAACCTTGATATGCACTTAGATGGTACGGGTAGCGCAATGGAATGGTTAACCATTCAAAATGTAGCTACTATGGCTGAGTTTGAATCTCGCTCAATCAGTGACCGGGTAAAACATGGATTAAATTACTATCGGGAGAATTTAAAAGCTTTTAAGCCTCCGTTTGGATATACCAAGGACGAGAACCTAAAATTAATTCCCCATCCGGTTAATTGGGACATTGCGCGGGAGATATGCGAAAAGCTGAAAACCGAAACCAAAACCAAAATTAGTAGATGGTTAGCAGCAGAACACGACGTAAAAATGTACCCGACCAGTTTTAGGAGGTACGTTTTAAATCCGTGCCTGAGAGGTCATACGGTATATAAGGTAGATGGGGAGGAACAAATACACTACAATACCCACCCCGCGCTACTAACGGAGGCTGAATACAAGGAGTTAGAACTTACTACAAGGGTTAAAAACAAGCGCGATCGCAGCAAAAATAAATTGCACTTCATGGCTGGTTTATTTCGCTGTGCCGAATGCGGAGCGGCTATGAGTAAGACTGGCTCATATGTTGGTAAGAATGTTTTACGGTTCCAATGTGCAGCGTACAAAGCATTTGGGTTGAAAGCTTGTAGCAACAAAAAGACGATAGCTGAATCTATTGTCAAACGAGAGGTAATAGGAGAATTACGTCTCTACGCCATCATGATAACCAGAGACATTGAAATGCTAGCAACTGAGCAAAGCGAAGACGACCCAGAGATATTACAGCTACAGCAGCAAATTACTGGGTTAAAAAAGTTGGGTGATAATCCTGCAATTATTAATGCTATTTCCGACCTTGAGCGACAGATAAGGAACCGCGAACACCAACAAAGTATTCGCAGTTCGACATTAAAAGAAGATAAAAAGATATTGTACGCTGTACTTCAAGCTGATTTTTTAGAATCGCTTTCTAATGAGGAATTACGCTCCATCTGTATACGTTTTATTTCTTCGGTAAAGTACTCAGGAGGCAAGGAGTTAAAAGTCTCAATGCGGGCGTTGGTATAAGCAAGCGCTTTTTCTCGGATTCTTACCCACACGTTGTTTTTAATTAGATGGTCTGACATAGTTTAAGCCTTGAAGCGTTAATAAAATTGTAATTTGGTGTTCAAAATATTCTGTTTACTGCGGACGGGTAAGGTTACTCGTTCGCTTTTCGTTGGTTAATCGTCAGCAGGCTTTAGATAATCCTCATCATCCCAAGCCGAATCATACTTAACTCGCCCATAATCGCCCACTGATTCTGATTGCTGTGGGGTGTAATTAATGGATGCAAGTAAATCGCCTTGCTGTGGTTCAGTTTCTAAATTTGATGAGGTAGCAACCTCTGAGGTAGCAACCCCCTTAGATGTACTCTCTGACTGCATTTGAGCTTTTTCAACTGTCGGGTTGCTACTCCCTTTCTCAACACTTTGCTGAGTAGAATTAAATTTTTCGCGGGCGATGATTTTTTTTGAATCTTCAAAATTATTTTTTTGCGAAAAGGTAGCAACCGTAGCAACCTCATTGTCTGTATTCATTGCTGTATCTGTCTTTGAGGTGGTTGCTACCTCGGTTACTACCTTGGTTGCTACCCCTAAATTGCATTTTTGAGATGGCTTATTCCAGCATTGAACCGTCCGACCATCAATTTTCTTTTTCTTGCATTTGACCCAGCCCAATCTGGTTAAAATTTCAGATACCCTCATCTGCGATGCTCGGTCATGATTAGCTAAGTCAATTTTTAGGCACTCGGCTAATATTTCTCTCACGGATACTTCCCTAAGAAGGTGGACATAACCGCTAATGGCATCCTCCCAAACGTCCGTAGAAGCAAAGTCGGAATTAGAAGTATTTAACATCTCATCCTCTTCAGAAGTTAACCACCATTGCTCACCATCCAAATAGGCAGCTTTTGCAGCCGACCATATCGCGTCCCGGTCAATTTTTAACTGCGAAATATCAATTCGTTCGCATTCTACCGGAACAGCCCAATATCTACGTTCTCCGGTTGGGTCGTGTAGGAATTCGGGCTTGTTAGTGGTTCCAACGAAAATGCTAGGACGAGGAATATCTTGAATATCTCGACCATAGGGGACGCGGATAGAATCGGACTTTCTACTTAAAAATGCTTTGAGTGCTGATACTTCTTTTTTTCTGTAGGCTGTTTCAAACTCAGAGAACTCAATCATTGCGTACTGAGATAACTTTAAAATTTCATCCTTATCGGTTCCGGAAAGGTCATCAGTAAAGTTATCCTCCCCAGCTAAAACGCTCCAGAATGTTGACTTTAATGCACCTTGCTTACCCTTCAATATACAAATGGTATCGTGCTTGCATCCAGGTTGATAGGTTCGAGCTACCGCTGCAATTAAAGTCCGTTTGAGTAAAATTTGGTGTAATGGGTCATGAGTCCCCAAAAACCGCAACGCCAAAGTATTTAAAAACTCAGGACTCCCTGTTGGTAATGCTTCTAAATATTCTTTGAATGGTGAATACTCGTTATCTTGAGCTAAATCCAGAATTATCTCTGAAGCATCCTCTCTGCTTATATCGATACTTAACTCCTTAGCAATGCGTAATTTGATACGGTCAAGGGGAAGCGGAGAACCGTGCATCTCAACGCGCTTTTTCATACTGTTCCATCGAAGCTGATCGCCCCATGCAGCCTTGATTAAATTATATTTTTGAGCCAGCTTGCAATCATCGTTATCATCTTCGGTGTCTCCATAAGTCCTGACTGGAGTCACAGCCGCGTGTATTTCTTCCTCTAACCTTCTAATAAACTCTGGTACACTCATAGATTCAAAAATCTGCTCAATATCCCCTTCTACTTCAAACAAAGAGGTATTTACTACAACGCAAGGTAACTTTAGTTTGTTGCAGCACTTTTGGAACTTCTCAGCTTTCTTTCTACCCGCATCGTCACTATCTGCGAGGAATACTTGAACAGCTAACGGGTCAGCCTCCTTTATCTGCTGCAACGAAACTAATATTTCTTTCTCCGACCATCCCGAACCGTTAAAAGTACAAGAAACTATTCCCGATGCCCTTGCAATCTCTACGCACTTCTCACCCTCTACCCAAAGCAATGCAGGGGTAGAGCTTGCATGGTTTATATAGTTAATCGCCTCAGCTAATCGGTAAGCCAACCAAGCGCGATCGCCCTTCTTACAAATCTCCTCCCCATCTTCCTTATGCCACGGCTGAAATTTCTTGTCATAGCCCTTTGGCTTCCTGCTATCGTCCCACTCGTAACGATAAACCCACTGAGTATCTGAGTAGTGGTAAGTGTACCTACGTTGCGCTTCCTTGGACGCTGCCTTTGGCAAGCTCGTACCAACCCCAAAAACTTCCACATAAGGACTGTCGCTCAAATTATCAGATGTAAGTAGCTTTACGCCTACAGGTATCGGTGCTGGCTTATACTTTGGCTTTGCTGGTGGTCTGGTACGTTGCGCGTTTTCTCCCAATGGAGCGATCGCATTACGAATATCAACTATCTTGCATCCATTCCAACATTGATAAGCACCATTGTTTTCGTCAATGGTAAAATTATTGCCGCCGCAAACCGGGCATATGTAGCGCCTTTTCTTCCCTGAAGGCTGCAACTTTTCTATATGATTGCGGATGTCAAAGCGTTGACCAGAGGCTGAACGGTCTGCTATATTGTCTGTAATCATTGTTGTGGGTTGACCTATGCTAAACATCAACCACATCACAGCGAATCTGTGTAAAAGCCTTCTGGTCGGTAAAGCCAGGAGGCTTTTTGATTTTTGATTTGGCTATAAACCCTAACTGTATATGGGGTATCATAGCGGTGGTTTTTTTATATGGCTCGCTGTGATGCGGGCTTTTTCTTTCGTAAATGATTTTACAACTGTATTGATATGCTGGCAAGCTGCAATTCTTGCTGGGTAAGGGTTCTGACGCTTGCATCACGGAATAGAAATTGTAAAAAGTGTGGCTAACAAGATTAAGTAACGTTGATTGTTCGGTTAAATCTAAGCGTTCTATGCGCGGCTTAATAGTTCGTTTTAATTAAAACAAACTATAGTTGCAAACAAACGTACCCTAATTGCTGCTTTTTCTTCCAATAAAAGCCAAGAGAGAGATTAAAGTCTCTTATGCACAATTAATCATTATTCTTCCTCTCCCTGGTTCTCATTGACCCATGCCAACAAAAGCGCACGGGCTAGATGAGATACTGGAATATTTTTCCTTGATGCGACTTGCTTAAGTGTATCTTTCTCATCTTCGGTAACAAAAACCCTAATTTCTGTAGCGCCTTCTTGACGTGCCGTAACTATAGGTAATTGTGCCATATCTTCTACTCCTGTGTTAAACACATTTACCTTAGCACAGTTTGGAGATGTGTTTAACACGCTATTAGAAATATTTTTATTTAAGTTTTGCGATCGCTCCCATTCTTCCCACTCTAACCCTGTGGTGTGGTAGATTCCTGCTTTTTTTTTGCAATAGCGTCTAAAAGTATTCTTTCAACAAGGTTCGCGGTACTTCTGCCTTCTTCGTCTGCCCACTGTTCCAAAAACTCTTTATACTCCTGCTCAATGGCGTAAGCCATACGAGGCTTAGGATTTGTTGTCTTACCCATAGGATTAAATAATAAAAACTATCTCCACAATATATTATGCGTAGAAAGATATCATCAACCTTTCGATATTTTTCTACGAGAAAGGTATAAAAAGAGGTTGAAATTGGTTGACATCTTTCGACATCTTTCGCTATATTAAGTTTATGCAAGCGATGTGCAACACGAGGGCAACACGAAGGCAGCTTACGCAGATGACAACTGCATGACCAAACACAGCAACTTCGATGCATACGGCAAGCACATTGTTTGAACATACAAAAAGTAAGAATCAAGTTATATCAAGGCTTCTACCAATCAATCTGCACATTAAATGCAGTGCAGTTGACCATATGTGCAATACAGAAATAAGTGCAAAATTAGCGGTAAAACCGATGTTATGTAATGAAAAGTTTAATGCGGTTTTTATACCAGACCTAGACCCATATACGGAAAAAACCAAGTTAGCCGAGATTATGGGACTACATCGAAACACTATTGGCAAGTGGCATAAATGGGCAAAGATGATTGTTCTTGACTATAAAGCCGAAGCCGAAAAAACTTCATTAATGAGTCGATATCAGTGCTGGGTAATTGGTGAAATTTACAGATTGTCCCTATTACTAAAACGTAAACAAATGATTTGTTTGCATCTACGAGATAACAGACCTGATTACAATATTTTGAAATTCAAGCAAATCTACAAAGATTATTCGATTTAAACAACAATCAGAAAAATTCAAATTAACTTAATCCCTTGAGCGGTGAAACGACGCGGTAATTACCTTGCAGCAAGGCATATAGCCTGTAAGCAGGAACTTAAGAGGAAGCAGTTATTTGATAAATATCTACCAAATATTTGGTTAGCATCTGGCGATTAAAAGCCAGTTACCAGCTAATTTATTTGGAGCAAAAAATATGTTTATTACTGAAGCAACTACCAAGTTAAACATGACCGAAGATGATTTAAGAATGTCCTTGATGGGTGTTCGAGATGACTGGGATAGTTGCCAAGAGATTAACGATTCAGAATATCAATTAATCAGTCAAAGTGTTGGCGCAACTGCTTTACCTCCATCTGATGAAAGTACTGATAGCGCTGAGATACAGCCTGTTGCTGATATGCCGATTGAGAAACAACAAACTTTGATTGATAACGTTTCTCAAATCTTGGGACAAGAATTAATTCTAAGCGTTCAAGAGCGGATTCAAATAGCATCCGCTGTCGATGAAATAACCAACCAGGTTATTCTGACCAACCGTGAAACATCAATCAGGAATTTAGGGCAAGAAATAGCAGCGCAAGACGAGCAAATAAAAGCCGAGTACGCGCAAGTTATTGTTACTTTGCAAGGATTGATTAAACCTACTCCAGAAGCACCAAAGCGCACGGGGATGGACGAGTTTAATAACGCAATCGCCAACATTCAAAAAAAGCTGTCTCGGTAGGAGAAACAACACCAAAAAAGTACGGTAGGGCGCTAATTCGGGCGCTCTGCCTGCCTTTTACCGCTCCTGCCGATATATTGCAGTACTTTGCAGATTTAGGACAACCAAAGGAATAAAATGCATCAACTAATTAACACACTTGTTTCCCCGTTTGATTTGCTCAATTACGGACTAGAACAAGCTTTCGGACTATTGCACAGATTACCCTAAAGTTCGTTTAAATTTGGACAGACTATAAAAATGAAAAACAGAGATAAACTTTCACGCCTACTGGCATTTAGATTTAATTACTTCTAAAAACCCAGAAATAGAAGCAGTCAAGGAACAGATACAAGCTTTGATCCATAACTCAAACAAGGAGGCAAACTAATGACAACAGAATTGCTTAAGGCTTACCAAAAGCACGCACAGACATTACTTGACATATCGAACGAGATTAAAACCATTGCCGAGGATTGTGATGTAGAGCAGCTTTTAGGAACTGTTCGCGGTGGTTTAACCGATATCGTTAGGGCGGTTGAACCGGATAACGAACTGGCGATCGCAATGATTGGGGACACGGAAAATATTGATTGCAATATAGACCAGTCAGATTTTTTAGGTAACGTAGCTGCCGCAATCTTTGACAGCATTAACAACCAATTAGAAACAAATTAAACAACGCTCTCCAGAGTGCCATCTGAAAAGCGTTATGGGATGTGTCTACCGCAAAGTAAACAACATAAAGGATTATACAACAATGGGTAAGCCACTAGGATACTTTAGCCTCAGCCACGAGAACAAATTAGTAAGAGACATTGCTCAGACTTGGGGTGATGGATTGGAAGGATTGAGCGAAGCGGACACGTTATGGCTAATCGCTCGAATTGCTCACGAAGCTTGGCAGCAAGAGCCAACCAATTCAGCACCAACCGAGGAAGCAGAAGAGGTTGTAAATAGGTTGCCTGAATTGAGCTACCACGAAAAACAGTGGTTGCTGCAAGCATTAACGCAGTAATGGAACGGGGGCTTTTAAGTCCCCCTAATAAAAATTAAAGCAATTAAATCTTAATCATGAAAGAGAAATACCAACAGTTCCGCGAATCGCTGTTAGACTTTGGCATTAAACCAACTAACTTATTGTTTGGAGGATTATTAATAATTGGTGCGATAGCTTCAATTCCCTCTATTCAAAAGCACCAAGCTAGAACAGATTTAATCCGAGCCGATATCAAACAGCGAGAAGCAAAAGCTTCAGCATTAGACCGTCAACTTGAATTTGAGCAACGACAAGCAGAAGTAGCTAATAAGCGGTATAAAACTTGTCTTCCAATCGTAGGCGAAGAATACCGCAATGGAACCCACTATTTTACAGGATTAAAGGAAGGGGATAAGCCCATAGATAGGATTTCAGGGAAGTATTTACCCACAGGTACAGTAGTCTGCGACGCACACGGGAATAGTGGTGTAATCAACGAATATGGAGCGGTAAGTTATACAGCTTATACGGGTGACAGAGACATAGTACAAGCCCGTTTAAAGCGGTTCAGGGGTTCGCAATATTCACAGCCAGTAAACACATTCGTAAAAGAGGATAACTAATTATGGGACTAGGTAATAAAGACAAAGGTAGTAGTAGCGGAGCAGGAGCAAAAGCAACTCACAATTACAACGGTACGCAGAAACCACCGTTCATGCTGCAAATACTTATATGGGTAATTACAGGAATAATTATTAGTATTATTCTTGCGAATATTAAACCCTACGGTGCGACCCGATAATCAACGGAAGTTAGTGTACGACTAACGTTCGACGATTTTAACTGTTTGATACTTTGATGGTGAAAGTCCAT
>ERZ1740052.835-NODE-835-length-10257-cov-11.479514_pt1 | contig 10257 bp, 10 predicted proteins | sample MGYA00581750_ERZ1740052 | MGnify/ENA primary metagenome ERZ1740052 (study PRJEB43018, sample SAMN04849743) | marine metagenome | isolation source: floating plastic debris | place: Pacific Ocean | collected 2008-08-30 | study: EMG produced TPA metagenomics... | reverse complement strand
TAAACGCATTGGTGTCCCTGCGAACTAAGAATCCCCTGCGTTCCACGCATGGGGAGTGTCAAAGTCCCATCTGATGTTTAACTAAGTTAACAGTTATATTTAGTTAAAATATTCGATGACTTTTATTAAACAATAAAATAAAGATTTTAGTACCAAGTTATACGCAATTGTTCGGTAGTTTATTGCTGACAATAAAAAACACCAAATCTTTTTACTTTGGTGCTGCGATTTTATTTTTATAGCATTACTAATTACCAGGTAAATTATCAGGGTCAACCCCCAAAGAACGTAAATGCTGTGCTAACTTTTCTGCTTTTTCTTCTGCGGTTAAATAACGATTTCCACTTTCGTCATACCAAGATAAAAATTCCTGTTCAATTCCACCAATTTCACCTTGATGTCTTCCAATTCCTAAACCAATTTCTGGTAGCCATAATGGTTCTTTAATTTGTAACTCGTAATTACCATCTACCAACTTATAAACGGACAGTGGTTGATGTTGGTCGCGCTGCCAATATTCGGGGTTGTAAATTATGTAGTAAAGTACGCCTAGTTTTCGATAAATTTCTAATTTATCGTCGTATTCGTTGCCTGGAGTGTACGATACGATTTCTAAAGTTAGTATTGGTACTATGTCATCTTCTTCCCAAACTGCATAGCTCCTGCGAGATTTTCCACCTTTTTTACGCTCCACTCCTAAGCTGAGAAATCCATCTGGCACTACAGGTACTCTCGGATTAGCACCCGTTGTATGGTAAATTGCCATGTCTACACCAAAAAACCAATTAGTACGGCTTGCCCAAATAGAATTAAGGAGAAACAGCAAAATATTAGGTATAAAATTCTGGTCTTCGTTATCCACAGGAATATCGTCCGAGCAAGCTAATTCGTCAGTACTTGGTAGCTCTATGAGTTTAAGGTCGTCTGAAAGCATGACATTACCCACATATAGTATACAGTCGGGCATTCTGCATTAATTATAAGCAATTGATTAAGAATAGATTTTATTTTTTAGGCAAATTTTGCAATTGAAAGATTAAATGAAAGCACCGCAATAAAATCCCTACCGTTGGGATGATAAGACTTATCATAAAACCAGCCTTCAATACTTCTTTCATTGTAACCAGTTAAGTATGAGAGAGTCGCTAACATCGCTTTCATATAACCATGAGAGCTTCGCTTTCCAGGAGTTGGAACATAATCCCTGGGTGAAGAATTGGTATCCAAGTAATGCACCATTCCTCTGGAGACATTGGTTCTAAAAGTTCGGGCAATATTTGTTGTAATCGTCCATTTTGTGTTTGATACAGAACAAATTTAGCTAACCAACGAGGAATTTTCTTAGTATTAGCTTGCGGCTCTTTCAGCAATTGCATATGACTTATTTATGAAGAGTTGTTTTTTCATGTCAAACTAACTGCCATTAATTTTTAATTAAGGGCAAGGTTTTACGAAAATAGAATTTTTTCTCAATTTAAAACGGAATTTCTGAATATTGATAATCCGGATGAGATACTTTCAAATCACAAATAAAAGCAGTTAGAGCATGAATTCCCCCATACAACATTCCATTTGTTGCTCGATATCCTTTACTGCTCCAACCATTCCAGCCCAAATATTCCCCAATCTCACCAAATTCAGTAATAATCGAATTTGAATTTGTTTTCTGCAATTCTTGCTGCTGTTTCCTGCTATGTGCTTGAAGTTCTGTTAATTCCTGCTCTTTTTGTGAAAGTACATTGTTTAAACGCTCAACTTCCGACATCAATGGCTCAATAGTTTTCTCTAATTCCTTATTAACTACCTTCGCAGCTTGCTTACTAAATGTATTACCCCAGCTATCTCTATTAGCATGTTCGAGAGCTTTTTCTAAGTCTTGGATTTTTTGTTCGAGTCGCTGATTTTCTTCTACTAAGCCACGGAAAGAATCTAACTTGTTATCTTTGGCTATTAGCTGTTCAATTAACTTGTGTTTCGCTTGCTCCATTGCTTGAGCATGTTGTTTAGCAGCAATTATTTCCTCTTTGGCTGCTTTGAGCGCTGCATCTCTAATTTCTACAAATTTTCCCAACTCTTCTTCAGCTCTCTCTTTCTCTCGCTGTGCTAAAGCTTCGGCTACTTTCTTTTCAACTTCAGCTGCACTAAACATGTGCTTTAGAGAAGCTGTTTTTATCGCTGCTTTTTGGGATTCTGGCTGAATGTGATGGGGTTTGAACAGATGCTTGGTATCCATTCCTTGAGCAACTACGTGGTCAAGCAACACCCAAAAATCACCCTTCCACTCCGACATGATTATCCCAACGTAACCAGTCCAACCTCTGTCCCTACTTTTTACTATGATTCGCGTTCCGGGAGCTAGGAGTGGGGGAGGAGCCACTGCTGCACCAGGTTCTCTGAATGTGCAAGTGGCGTTGGAGGTGTCGGAGAGTGCGGGAGTATTGTTTAACTTCCCCCGCTCTCCCTCTCTACCCCTCTCCCGCTCCTCTTTCTCTCGCTCCTCCTTAACCTGTGAAGCAGTCTTCTTCCCAGAGCATACTAATTCTTTGACTAAATCGTGACTGACTTTAGTTAGTTGTTGTAGTGCTGATACACTCCATTTTTGGACGTTATTACGAACTAAATGCTGTAACCGCTTTGGCAAATTTGAAAACCAATTGTAAATTTTTATTGCAGAGGACGCTATATATCGGGATGCTCCGAAGTCGTCGGACGCTAGCCAATTGTGAAAACGAATATCTAAATATGCCAACTTTGGAAGCTCAAGAGACTAATGTGATTAGCTTGCAGCAGAAAATAGATGAGATGCAACAAACTCTTGAGAAGCATTCGCAAATTATTAATCAGTACCAGCAATGCTTGGGGGAATTATCAGCCTGAGAGAGGAAAACGAAGCTCTCAGGCGAACTCATCAAAAATTATTAAAACTTCTTAAAGAAAAGCCCACTGATGAAAAGGTGGGTTAAATTTTTTCAAGCTTGTGTGTGTTATTACGTCGGTACAATTAATTCACTGCTACTTGAATTAAGGTTAGGTGCTTGCGGGAGTAACGCGATTTTGTGAAAAGCTGAAACCAAAGACGAGAATAGGCTCAGTTTTTTTCAACTAAAGTTTGAGCAACATAAGTAGTTGAGTCACTCCCACGACTAAAGCCGTGGGATTCAGACACATCTACTCTAACTTGTCGCCCGTACTGGCTATCTGGTTAGAGTTTAGTGACTTGTTGGACATCAGCTCTAAGGAACTATGGTTATTCCCGAAGACAGCACTCGGCTACTTGCTTCGCTGATTTTTGATGTACTTTCCATGCGTCCTGAAGGAACGACTCCATCCCCGGATACTCACATTGAGCATCCCACAAAGAAAGTTTATCGCCATATACGCATCGAGCCAAAAACGCGCTGAACAAGTCTCTGTGCATAGGTTGAATGCCAGTTACATCATGATGCACTCTTTCTGACAGTTTTTTCTTGATGCGAGTACCGTCAAGATGAGTCTGAGACAGAGCGGTTTTTTGGGTCGAAAACTTTATGAACTGCCCACCAGCGTTTTCGTTATGTCGTTTACAACGTCCACAACGTTTGTCTGACAACACTTTTACGTTGTTGTCTTTCTCTACAACGTTGTAAAATAACTCGTCTTCCCGGCAATTCTGCAAGATCGCCTTCGGCTTTTAATAATTTACTCACTTTCAGCGAGTAAATTATTAAACTTGCAGAATTTTAATTAATTCAATTCCATTAAATTTTTCGCTTCTATCCAAGACATCTGGCTGTAAGGTAATCCGGATGCACTAGGACGATTTACTTTAACTAATAAATCACCCTTTGTATTTCTGAGCAAGGTAAATGGTGATTCATTTAATATAAAACCATTATCAATTGCTTCTAAAAACCACTCTTCAAAGCCTTCTGGGAATTTATTCTCTTGTTGCGTAGTTGTTCCTATATCTTTTGAGTTGTTTTCAGGTGCTTTCCATCGATATTTAATTGCCTTAACTAAAAACCCGCTTGGATTTTTTACTTCATTCTTCAGAATGGCGTATTTCAATGCATCGATTGATTCTAAAATAACTTCTTCTGGATTCTCGCGTATCAATCTTCTTAAAGTACTATTGATTTTAATTTTGAGTTCTTTTAGTTCAGCTTTTACTGAATCAGGAATAGGAATGGTTGGTCGTTTTACTTGGGTGGCTTTATTCGTAGATTTTAGAGTATCACGGGCTAATTTATTCTTTAGTTCAACGTTCTCTTGAGTTAATCTTTCTATTTCTAAACTTAGTTTTTCGTTCTGTTTTTGGAATATATTAACAGTACCTTCATGTTTATGAAAATTATGGCGATTGCGACATTCTTCTAATTGTTGTTTTAATTGTTCGTTTTCTTGTTTAAGACGTTCCGTTAATTCCTCTATTCCTAAAAGCTGATGAAGTCTACCAGTTATACCTTCATTTGCTCTACGCAATCCATCGTTAGCTGCTCTTAATTTTTTATTTTCTTCCCTTAAGGTATAAATGATTGTAGCTTTTGAATTCTCGGATGCTGGAGGAATTTTCTTAGGTTTAGTTTGTTGCTTTTGTTGGTGGCGTAAAGTTTCAATACGACTTCTTAAATCCTGTTGTTTATAAAGATAAGCAGTAGAGACATTAGAAGATTGAGCAACAGATTTAAAAGTAATTACTTGACCTTGCTTTATCATCTTCTCTAAAGCTTTGTCAACACGTTCTGCTGACTCTTTAGCTTTCTGTGCTGCTGCTTCTTGTAAAGCTTCTATCTTCCTGTTAGTCATTATCTTCCTCCAAGGATTTAATAACCTTTTCTAAATTGTCTTTAATAGGTGTATTTTTATTAACTTGTAATTCCCAACCACAGTTTTTAGCTTTCTGTAAAACATTGTTGGTACGTTCTAAAGTGTCTTTTAAAACTGGTAAAAAGTTTTTATTTGTTCTCCAATGAGGACAGTTATAGCAACCATCAAATCCGGGAATATCACAATTGCCTAATACTTTTGGTCTAGCACAATAACCATGTTCTAATGCTCTAGCTTGCACATTCTTTTTAAACCATTCCAAATCATTATTGCTAGATAATATTGTTTCATCTAATTCAGAAGTATCACCTTGGAAGTTAACTACTTTTGATTCATGATACTTCTCTATTTCTTTTCTAAGTGTTTCGTCGTAAATGTAAGCATATCTTTGGGTCATGGTTGGTGATTTATGCCCTAAATATCTTTGAATAATATGCAGAGGAACTCCATTATTAATCATTCTAGTTCCAACACTATGGCGGAATTGATGACTTTGAAAATTCCATTGACGACCATTGTTGTCTTTGATTTCAAATTCATTGGCGAGTCTTTTAAGATAGTTTATAAAAGACTCTGCACTTAATATTTTATTAGTTGGAGCAAAAAGTTCTTCTTTAATGTACTTGTTGCCAGCCCCTTTACTTCCAACTGCTTTTCTAGCGCAGAATAAATATTCATACCCACTTCCTAAATTCTCTCGAATATATTGTTGTTGTTCTTGAATTACTTTTACTAATTCTGGAGTAATTGGGATAGTTTGTTCTTCCAATATTTTTCCACGCATAAATTGAATATATCCGTTATTATCTGCATCATATTTCAAGCAATTAAATTCTAATTGACAAAGCTCTCCCACTCGTAAACCACATTCCTGAATAACAAGAACCATACGCATTACTGAATCTGGCAGATAGTCTAAATGTTGATTTAACTGTCGAAGAACTTCTTCTGGTATGTAACGAGGAATAGTTTTTACTTCTTTAGGATAGTCTTCATCCAAGATTAAGTAAGGTGGAACTTTAAACCATTGATTTACTAAGCCTAGCTCAAAAAACATTTTTAAAGTTCCTAGTCTACGAGTTGTTTGAGAATAACCAATTTTCCTGATTTTCAGATAACTCAAGTAGTCTAAAATAAGTTGTCGATTAATTTCTGATATATCTTTAAGTGAATAATGTTGCTCTAAAAGAAAGCGAGAGAAATCATTGAATGCAGTTGTATAGCCAGTTATCGTATTAAGATGTCTCCCACTTGCTGCCATATATTTAATAAACTTTTTTACATGATATTTAAGCCAAGGATGTTTAATTTTAAAAAAAACTATTTTGCTTTGGTGTCGATGTTTAGGAATAGATATCCCCAGTGCTTCTGCTGACCACACATCATCACAATCTTCATATTCTGCTTTGTAAGATTGAGTTCTACCTTCGACAAATACTTTCTTGCAAGTCTTGCATTTGTAAATTTGTTTTTTGTCTTCAGAAGAAGTTTTACCCTGTTTTATATAGCTATTACTCCCACAGTGATAGCAATATACATCTGTATTAACCTGACTAACATATAAATCTGGTTGCTTATTGTAATGTGGTTGCATTTATCCCTCTTCTCTGCGTTTTAAATATTCTTTATATTCTTCTCTTAAGTCATCGTCTAAAAGATGAACATAAGTATTTACTGTTGTTTGAATATCTGTATGACCTAATCTTTGTTGTACATAGGTCATATTCCAACCTGCTCTTATTAATTCAGTAGCATGAGTATGTCTTAATAAATGTGGAGTTGCTTTTATACTGGTTTTCTTTAATAGCCTTCTAAATAAACTATCAACAGTTTTGTATTTTAAAGGTGTACCAACTTCACCCTTAACTGGAGCTTTTATAACTACAAAAACAAAATCACAATCAATATCTTCTGGATATTCCTCAATTAAATAAGCTGAATACCATTGCATTAGTTCTTTACTCACATGAACTATTCGCTCTACTCCAGCTTTTACCCTCACATAGTTGATATTATCTATTCTTGGAACAACATGAATCTCATTACTTGTGCCAGTCCTCATATCTTCATGTCTAAGTCCCAGAACCTCACCTATTCTTAATCCTGTTTCGTATAATAACCTAAGTAAAAACTTATCACGTAATGAGTTACAAGCTTCGACTAAATTGTTAATTTGTTCGAGCGTTAAACAACTAGGAAATCTCTTCGGTTCTTTTATCTTTAATAATCGTGTTTTAACCTTTTTCTCTTTACTTATATGGTGCAAGAACGATTTGTATTTACGTCCCGGCTGTAGTTGGTAATGATAGGTTTCAACTCCTCCTATTGCTCCTATACGCTCTTGAAATTCATAAAATCCACAGACAGTAGTTAGGCAATGATTAATAGTCTTCTCGGAGCGTTGAGATACTTGTGGTTCAATTGATAAAACGTTTTTACTGGGATTCCTTAGCCAGTGGATAAAGTTTGATAGCTCCTCCAAATTAACTTCTAACCAATCCAACCTTGAATCCCTTAAAAACTCCCAAAACAGCTTCAAATTATAGGCATAGGTTTGTATCGTATTTGGGGAGCGTTCAAGGCTGTCAAGGTAGTGCAGGTATTTTTGAATTGGCTCGATTGGTAAATAATTATCATCTAAGACCATCCAAATTGGATGATTTGAGTCTGGGAGGATACCCTTCTGAACTTTCATCCTCACCCTTCCTGAATATCGTTAATTACGTTGTATACATAGAATAATATATGCAGCGCAAGCAAAAACAGCGTAGTGATAAATCTTAATATCGCCTACGCTGTTGTTATTGTTGTTATTTAGAATTTAATAAGACATAACTTTCAGCCTTGCGAGCTAGTTCTGATTGAAAAAATCCTGGTGACTTGGCAGAAATTGCTTTACCGTAACGCTTTTGCCAAGCTTTTATACTAACGTTTTCAGTTTTAATTACATTGCCATGACGCAATATATCATTAACTAATTTACGATTTTGTGACTTGGTATAGGCTGATTTCTTGCGTTCAATTTCTGCCTTTTTAGCTTGTATCCTGCGATAGTTTCTTGATTTTATCCATTGTTTTTTACCTGGCTTAACTTTACCTTTTTTACGTACAATCTTGTTGCCAACTTTATCATCAAAGTCTAGCTCAAAATTAACTGGATTATTTACTCTTTGGGAACGCGCCAGACGGCGTTGCAACGTTTTTATTTCTTTTTCATAGGTTGGCACCTTATCGGCAAATGGTAGCAATCGGGCTTTATAATTAGCTACAAATGCTACATTAGAAATATTGATATCGAGTCCTACTATTCCTTGTGTGGTATAGTTTTGAGGCTTTTGATATGGTAACCCTTCATTAATTAATTGAACATACCAGCGACGTTTACCATTAAGATTACGCCATAAAATACGACAATATTTGACATTAGATTTAATGCCATGTACAACAACAGGATTGTCCCATTCAATAATTGGTTCAAGAATTAATTTATGCCAAACAACTTTGATTGTTTCTCTACCACTACAAACAATCTTTTTCCTGTAATCACCTTTATATAATTTATTGGGATTAGTGATTTTATCAAATTTAACAGTAATTCCAGTAGCGTTCGATTTACCTTCCATCGATCTAAAACGAGATGGAACTTTAAATTTTACTTTTTTAGCTCTACCAAAAAGTATTTTTTCTACCGCCTTAAAAGCTCGTTTCCCTAAAACTTGCTTCTCTTGAGAGCCAAGCTTATCATCCATCCATTTACTGGCTTTTGAAGTAGTTGACCCAAAATCCCCTAAGTCATATTCGGAAAATCTATATTGTTTTCTAGCTTTTGCAAATAGTTGAGCGCGACGCTTTTTATCACCTCCTCCCATGTTTTTGGCTTGCTGATATGGCTCCGAGTTTTTCACCAAACTCATTCTTAAGAGAGCTTCATTTAAGCAAGCATTGTATAGCTGACGTGCAGCTTGAAACCGAGCTAACATTTCCCGCTCTTGGTTGCTATCAACTTTTAATGGGAATTCCGTTATGAACGATGGTGTCTTACTTCGAGCCATTGACCGACCTTTCAATGTTTGTTAAAACTATTTTAACCGTTAGTTACCTAGCCGTCAATTCAAAAAATATGAGAAATTCTAAAGGACATTTTGTTCAAGGCAATAAAGAAGGCTTCATCCCCAGTGGTGATAAACCTTTGACTGCTCATATTGGACTTAAATTAACTGAAGATAAAAAAGAAGCTCTTAGGCAGATACCTCAGTGGAGAGACAAGCTTAGAAGTTTGATAGATGCAATGATTGAAGAACATGGCACTTGAAAGTGCCTAACTCCAAATTCATCCCACGATTAAAAAACCGTGGGCTTTCTTTGTCGGAAACCTGTAAACAAAAATTTTTACCCATTACCAACTACCAACTACCAATTACCAATTACCAATTACCAATTACCAATTACCAATTACCTATTCATTAATAACCCGCTCAACCAAAACCGAAACATCATTAAAAGCAACCGGTTGAATTGTTCCGGTAGTAAGTGTAAATTTAGTAGAGTAATCTCCATTCAACGGATCTCTAAATACAATTAAATGCAATTGTTTAAGATTAACAACCCAATATTCTTGAATTCCAGCTTCAGCATAAATTTTGCTTTTTGTTTCCAAATCTTTCTCTAAACTAGTATTGGAATATTCAATTACCCAAAAAATATTTTCAACATAGGGATGATGTTCTCGGTAATCTCTACCTAAACGTTGAACTATGGATAAATCTGGTTCTGGTTCCGAATCGTTGGGTAAAGTAATTGGTTTAGCTTGACGAACTTTAGCACGTTCACCCAATAATTCACTTAAATACTCTCCTGCTTCATCGCTGCAATAAGCATGAGGTTCCCCTTCCGGTGACATTTCAACAACTTCCCCTCTTAATAGTTCAACTTTACGCTCTTGCAAAATTCCAGCAGCAATCATCTGGTGATAATCTTCAACCGTCCATTTCGCAGCAATAAGAGTCATGCTAATTGCTTCTCCTAATCGTTCTATTTTCTCATGTTAAAGCATTCAACAAAAGCTTATCTTTTTTAAGATTTGCAATATCCGCTTCCCTAACGCGACTGAGTACACAAGCGAAACCCTTCTATGTTCTAGCGGACACTTTAATCAAGGTAATTCTGGCTTTGCAAAATCAAGAGATTCCCGGTAATTTACATTTAAAGCAACCGAGTTCTCATATTCAGTAGGATAAACTTCGGGTGAAGATTCCCACAGTTCCGACGAAATGGGATTCGCAAGGAAAAAGATTGGCTGGTATTAGCTGCATCGCGTTGCTCCCTGACTAAATGAAGAACATAATTTTTTGTAGCGACATTATTATTGGTACAGAGAATTGGTAAATCTGTTTGCCAACCGCTACATCAAACCTGGGAAAATCTGGTAATTCTCCATCGGTACCCGACCTT
>ERZ1740052.834-NODE-834-length-10260-cov-6.617148_pt1 | contig 10260 bp, 8 predicted proteins | sample MGYA00581750_ERZ1740052 | MGnify/ENA primary metagenome ERZ1740052 (study PRJEB43018, sample SAMN04849743) | marine metagenome | isolation source: floating plastic debris | place: Pacific Ocean | collected 2008-08-30 | study: EMG produced TPA metagenomics assembly... | reverse complement strand
GTTTATAAACATTGAAAATTCAGATGTAGGAAAATCTATTGTAAAATTTAAATCAAACTTAAAGCAAAAACATCAGAGTTGTATAATTCAAAATATAACCAAAGTAATAAATACAGGTGAAATTTATGAAGAAGAAGTTCAGCTCATTAATGATTCTTGGTATTTAAAAAGAATTAATCCTTTTTTAAGTGAACATAATAAGATAAAAGGTGTTGTAGTTTCTTTTGTAGATATAAATGCACAGAAAAAAACGGAAATAGAACTATTAAACAACGGTAAGTTTTTAACAGAACTAACAAGTTTACTGCCAGGTTTAATCTATGTGTATAACCATGAAACGAATATGAATGAATATGCGAATAGAGATATTGCTTCAGTTTTAGGTTATACCAAAGAAGAAGTGAAAGAATTTGGAGATACTTTTTTAGTAGATATTGTACATCCTGATGATATAGAAAAAGTATTTGCCAACTTACTGAAAATTCAAACTTCAGAAAATAATGTAACTCATAATATAGAATATCGTGTAAGACATAAAAATGGGAATTATATATGGTTACTTTCTAAAGAAACTGTTTTCGAAAGGCTACCTTCAGGTAAAATGAAAATTATAGGAGTGGCTAGTGATATTACTCATGTAAAAAATACTGAAAATGAATTATTAGAGAAATCTAATTTTTTATCAAAGATTACAGATGTAATGCCAGGAATAACATACATATATAATCAAGAAACTCAAGAAAATGAATATGTAAATAGAGATATAGCTGAGGTTTTAGGATACAGTGCGGAAGATATTGAGATCTTAGGGAATAATCTCATGGAAGAGATAATTCATCCTGATGATATGGTTAGAATGATAGAACATCATCAAATGATATGTGAATCAAAAGAAAATGAAATCCTTGATTTTGAATACCGAGCTAAACATAAAGATGGAAAATATCGATGGTTTTTATCAAAAGAAACAGTTTTTGAAAAGGTAGAAGGAAGTAATAAAGTAAAACACATTGGCGTTGGAACAGATATTACCGCGATTAAAGAAGTTGAAAAGAAGCTGAGTGAATCTAATATTATGTATAATATTATTTTAGAAACTACTTTAGCTGGGTATTGGGATTGGGATGTAAAAGGGAATCATATGTATTATAGTCCGGCATTTAAAGCCATGTTTGGTTATGAAGATCATGAAGTGCCTAATTCTCCTGATTGGTGGACTCAAAACATGCATCCTGAAGATTTAATTGAGGCAAATAAAATTGTAGAAAAGCATATACAAACTAAAGGAAAGGTTCCATTTGTTAAAGAAGCAAGATATTACCATAAAGATGGATCAATTGTTTGGGTATATTGTAAAGGAAAAGTACTTGAATGGAGTGAAAAAGGAGAACCATTACGTATTGTTGGAAGTCATGTTGATATTACCAAAATAAAAGAAACGGAACAAAAACTATCTGATAGTAATATTATGTATAATAATATTATTGAAGCTACATTAGCTGGTTATTGGGACTGGTATGTTCAAAAAGGAGAAGCTTATTATAGTCCTTCTTTCAAGGCAATGTTTGGTTTTGAAGATCAAGAAGTTCCTAATAATTTCGATTGGTGGCAACAGCAAATTCATCCAGATGATCTTCAAGGTGTTTTAAATAATGCAGAAGAACATATGCAATCTCAAGGAAAAATTCCTTTTTTAAATGAAGTTAGATATTATCATAAAAATGGATCAATTGTATGGGTTCGTTGTAAGGGAAAGGTTGTAGAATGGGGAGAAAACGGAGAACCAATTCGATTAGTTGGAAGTCATGTAGAAATTACAAAAATTAAAGAAGCAGAAAGAAAGCTTTTTGAGGCTAATAAGATGTATACCAGTATTATTGAAGGGAATCTTGTTGGGTATTGGGATTGGCATGTGAAAAGTAATTATGAGTATTATAGTCCAGCATTTAAAGCAATGTTCGGTTTCACTGAAGATGAGGTGTCAAATTCTCCTGATTGGTGGAAACAACAAATTCATCCAGAAGACATTCCAGAAGTTTTAGAATTATTTGATAAACATGTAAAGTCTAAAGGAAAGATACCATATTCTAAAGAAGTTAGATATTATCATAAAGACGGTTCATTAATATGGATTTATTTTAGCGGAAATGTTATAGAGTGGGATGAAAGCGGTCAGCCTTTGCGTGTAGTAGGGAGTCATATAGATATTACTCGTTTTAAAAACTAAATAAAAATAAAGAACTATTTTATTTAAAAATTTGTCTAAATTCAATAGGAGTCATACCTGTATTTAACTTAAAAGTTCGTTCAAAATAACTCATAAATTTAAAACCAAGATTTTGAGATATAGACTCAATAGATTCATCACTTTTTATTAATAAAACTTTGGCTTTATCTATAATAAAATCTAGTATATGGTTTTTCGCATTTCTTTTGGTTTCTTTCAAAAGTAAATCGTTAATGTAATTTTCAGATAAACTTAATTCACTAGCCAAAAATGAGTTTTTAGGAATTCCTAATTCTTGTAGTTTATTATTGTCATAATATTCGTCTAAAATAAAGTTGATACTCTGCAGAGTTTCTTTGTTAAAGATTGAACGAGTAGCAAATTGCCTATCATAAAACCTAGAACACATATTTAATAAAAGGCTTAACGTAGAAATAATCACACTATTACTATGATTATCTATTCTAGCATTTATTTCATTTACAATTAAACCAACACAATTTAATATAACTTGTTGTTCCGATCCAGATAAATGTAATGCTTCTGTATTGTTATAAAAAAAGAAATTATAGGCGTCAATTTTATCAAATAATACAGTGTTTTTAAGTAAATCTGTACTAAAAATTAAAAACCATCCAGAAATAGCTCTAAGGCAGTTTTCATCAACTTTAGAAAACATCAAACTTGGCTCGGTAAAGGTCATTATACTTTCTGCAAAGTCGTAAGTTTTTCTACCAAATAAATGCCCGCAACTTCCATCCTTCATAGAAATGACAAATAAATCCATTTCTATATTGGCATGACTTTCATCTATATTATTTTTTAGGTCTTCTAACTCTATGAAACTAATAGATGGATGCTTCGGTTTATCCAGATTAAAAACCTGGTGAAATTCTGATATTGTCCTGATTATTGAGGTACTACTCATAATCCTTCATTGATCTTCTGTTAAAGATCAAGATAAAACTTTAAATTTAAAAACACTAATTATTGTATTATAAACAGATTAGTTAGAAAGATTTTTCTTTTCTATATTGATGAGGAGTTTTACCAATTTTAGATTTAAAAAATCTACTGAAATAATGAGGATAATTAAAACCTAATTTATAAGATAACTCATTAATAGAGTATTCTTGTTTGCTAATAAGTAAGCTTTTAGATTTTTCTAAAATGAAGTAATTAATATAATCTTTGGTGTTTTTTCCAGATTCTTTTTTTAGCGTAGCTGAAAGATAGTTAGGCGATAGTTTTACATAATTTGCAATTTGCTGTACAGTAGGAATTCCTTTTTCAGCGAATAAATTATTATCGTAATAGAATTTTAAAAATGCATCTACTTTAGATATTACATGACTATTAAGTACTGCTTTTTCTTGAAATTGTCTTTCGTGAACTCTATTGCAAAGGTTAAGCAATACATCTAAAATCGAAGAAATTACAATATTTGTATGTTTATCAATTTTTTCACAAATTTCATTTTCAATAAAGTTAACACAATCTGTAATACTTATCTGTTCTTTATCAGATAAAACTAAACCTTCAGAAATATCATAACTAAAAAAACGATAATTAGAAATTTTATCAAATAAAGGTGAATTTTTTAAAAGATCGTTATGAAACATTAAAACCCATCCTTCATTATCATTTAAACTTTCTGTGTTTGCTAAATGTAAACTTTGATTCGGTTTTGTAAAAGCTATTTCACCAATATTAAAGTTAAAATTATGTTTGCTAAAGAATAAACCAGAAGAGCTGTCTTTTAAAGTAATGGTAAAAAAACCTAGTGTAAAATTACTTTTTAAAACAGTTAACTTACTTTTATTAATTTCTGCAATTTTTATAATAGTAACGAGTGAATTGCAAGGTTTTTTAAGATTTAAAACCTCAAATAATTTTGGTATTGTTTCAATATGTAGCTGGTTAGTTTTCAAAACAAAAAAATCATTTCTTTAAAGTTAGAAAAAAATATTGAGTTTTCTGTTTGTTTGTGTTTTAAATATTTGTTAATAAGAGGTTTGTGTTTAAGGAGGGATTGTTCTTCGATGCTTGTTTTACATATAGAAACAAAATAAGACTGCTTTTGAAATTCAAAAAACAGTCTTATTTTTTATGACAAACGTAGTAAGTAATTTGTCTTCTAGTTTCGGGGGAATGATGTTTTATCTGTTACTAAATTATTCATATTGTTCATGTATAACTAACACTATTTGTGTTTTTTACACAACAAAAACACTTTTTTATGCTTTTAAGTTCGCTAATAAGTGATTTTGTGTTATTTTTTTGTTTAAAAAGTGTTTTTTTACTAAATTAGACACAAGTTTTATTCTGCAAATTTTCGTTTCAATAGGAAATAGAGATAAAATTTTGTCAAGAATAGTTTAATGTAAGTTTAAAGTTAATTATCTAACAAAACTGTAATTGGGGGATTACTTAAGTATTTTGTTAATAATAAATCAGAGCTTTCAAATTGGGCAAGACTGTTAGATCTATAAACAGTCTTGCTTTATTTTTATATATAAATTTCTTTAAATAATACTTGTTTTTTTGTTTTTCAAAAGGTTCGTAATTGAAATCATTTTAATTTTATGTAACTATTTTAAATATATAGCTTCTAATAACTGAAGAATTGCTACAATCCCCATAATTAATTTTATATTTGAATTGTACAAAGAGTATAAAAAAATTGATGCTATATTCTGTTAGAATCAATCTAATATTTGTTTTTAAAACCAATGCAGAAACTAAAAGAGGCAGATTTATATAAAGGAGAATTAATTCCAATAAGCGGTAAACTAGTAGAACGTTATAATAAATGTTTGATAAAATTAGGTTTTACAGAAACCAAATTAGAATCGTTTTTTATTGACGGGATAGGATGGAGTCCTGAAGTTGCAGAAGAAAAAGGAGAAATTCATTATTTAAATAACGGAGAAGCAAATCCGCATTGTATCATAATCACTCCGCTTCAAAAAGGATTACCAGTATATAATCCGTTTCATTCTTTCGATAGAGAATTAATGAAACAAGTATTTAAAATACATCAAACGAATATAGAAAACATAACTAGAGATTCAGCAATTTGTGTTGATTTCGATCAAAGAATTGATGTGTTTTATGAGCCATTAGATGTATTGAAGTACAAAGATATTATCGTTCGTTTTCGTTTGGTCGATAATTTAGATCAAGCTCAAAAAGAACAATTAGAGCTTATCGAACTATTTAAAAGAGATAATAATTTTGTAGATGAAGAAATTCATCAAAAATTATTAGAATCTGCAAATACGTATGGTGATTTAAGAGAACGAGTGATTGATATTAAAGATATCACATTTAATGTTGATTCTTTTTTTACTGAAGCATTTGGAGGAATCTTCGTAATTAAAAGTTTCCTATCTCCAATTTTAGTATTCCAAGATATAGATGCTTATAAAGAAGCGATTAAAGATACAAGTCATGATGTATTAATGTATCATATTGGTCATGATCAATTGATAGAAAAATTACAGTCACATTTAATTATTGAGTTTGACCTTAATTCTGAAATAACTAAAAGAAGACACGAACGAGTAAAAAAGTTTTTACTTTCTAAACATCTAGAAAATACAACTCACGAAGTAAAAGATATTTTAGAAGATCCGATGTTATTCAAGAGTTATTTAAATAAGATAGATATTAGTGCTAGAAAAAAAGTAATGAGTGTCGATCGATATTTAGAAAAAAAGAGTTCTGGAACTTTTGTGAAAGTAGAAGATATAATAGATGAAGAAGTTCGTGTAGCATTGCATAGTCCGCATTCATCTTTAAAACCAAGTGAACAAGATTTAATTTGGAAGTTATTGGTAAGTATTTCTCCAAAAGATGTTTTATTCTTGTATTGGTACGATAAAGAAGAATTTTATAAACGATATAAGAATTGGAACGATTCCATGAAAGATTGGGTTATTCAAACGATTAAAAACAATATTTAAAAACAAAAAATCATGCTAACACTAGAAATTATACTTTTTGTAGCAGCAATTTTATTCGGAATTGTATGGTATTGGAAAGAATCTAAAGGAAATGGGATTTATCGATTTTTTAATAAGTTGATGAATTCAAAAGAATTACAAATGAAAGCAACTGAAACTAAAGGATTTGTTTACGGACAACCTTTTTTATTGCGTTTAGTGTTTGTTTCTGTACTTTTCCTAATAGGAATTCTAGTAGTAAGATTTTTAATACCAATCGACATTGCTACAATATCTGCTTTCGCTTCTATGATTGTAGGAACTTTAATAGGAACTTATGTTGCAGGTGGAGTATTTAAATCAGCTGAAGTGATTGATGAACATTCAGATTCATTAGAAGATTTAGTTCAAAATACTATAGAAAAAGGAAAAGATTTTATCGAAGATTTAAAGTCAGACTCTAAAGAAGAAGTTAAAGAAGAGATAAAAAAAGAAGAAGAACCTAAAGAAGAAAAGAAAAGCGCTAGAGAGCGTTTAAAAGACAAAGGTTATTTATAATTTAAACACAATAAGTTTAAAAATTTAGTACTACATAATATAATTTGAGATCGAGTTCAATCGAAATCAAATTCAAATACATCTAACAAAATGATCTAAAGATATTGGAATAAAGGAAGCAGACAAAAGTTCGTTGTCATATTTTGGACTTTAGTGATTTTATTGGCCTTATTTATATTAAGAGACGATTTTCAGCCAGCTTTACTTTTTCTTAGGAAATATATTTTTATAATTCTATTATCATTTACCGTACTATTTTTAGGAATCAGAAAATTTCGAAGAACAGCTGGAGCTGGAGGTAGAATAGTTTCCTTATTCGGAATGATTGTGTTTTTTGGAATATTATATTTCGTTGGATGGCAATACAAAATGTATGATTATATTAAAACATATAATGTATTTAACGATTTAAATAAATATGAAATCAGTGAGTTACCTTTAACTCAGAATGAACGTATACAGCCTTTAATGAATATTTTTTCTATGGCAAATGAGTCGGTAGGAGAAACAAAAGATGTGTCATTACCTCATTTGGTTCGTATAGATTCTGTAAATAAATGGACAATGGCAATTCAGCCTACAGAGAAATACGCTTGGCAAGGAATGACGGATAATACTGAAGAAGTTTTTGCAGTATCTAGTACAACACCTTTTCCTAGGTTTTCTAGTGAAAACAGAATTCCAGTTACTTTTTCAATTGGTGAATCTTTAAAGTTTAGTAGAAATACATACAATGCTGTTGTTCAACGCTTCAATATTTTTCAGTTATTCACGATGGAACCAAGTGATACTTATTATATGAAAAACGATAAAGGTGCTTGGGTTCAAGTAGTGAGTTTAATAAAATGGAAAGGTTTCTTTTTTCCTTATCCAACTTTTGGTGGAGTAATGATTATTGAAAATGGAGCGCACGATTTCAATGATTATATAGAACGTATTTTCTTCGGTAAAGGAACTTTTGTCGCTCCAAAAGACAGGAAAAAATATCCATTTTTAACACGTCAAAATACTTTAGCAGAAAAAGTTTCTCGTTTACAAGCAGAATCTTTAAAGTTCTTGGGTGGATTTAGCGATCCTTTACCATGGAATATGAAAACAGCAGTTAAAATTCCAGATTTAGAAGATGATCAAAATCAACAACCATTTGTAACAGATTTTGATTTTTCTGATACTAGTTTAGATGCGTATAGTGGATTATATCATTGGTTTGGATTAGAACCTGTTGGTGATGAGCGAACAAGTTTAAGTTTTAGTGTGTTTATTCCTGCCGATGGAACAGATAAATTGTATTATTACGATCATGCAGCAAAAAAACAAGGATATGCAGGAGTTTCAGCAATGCCTTTAAAAGTTATTGAGTCGAGAAAAGAGTTTGATTGGTCTGTGAATAAACCTGTGGAATTTAGACCATATATTAAAAATATTGCCGGAAGAAAGCGCATGTTTTTCCTAGGAACAATCTCTGCAATTCGTGATAAATCTAGTAATTTCGATGGTTCTGCAACTCCAGATTTAGCGTTAATTGATAGTGAATACAGAGATGTAGTTTGGATTGATGCAAAACATCCAAGCAAATGGGATGAAAATGTTTTCGAACAATTAGGAGAAGCATGGAAAGAAAGTGAGACGTCTAACGATTATTTTAAGATTAACTCAACACTTTTCGAAAAAGAAAAGTCAGTGGTATTAGATTCTATGAGTACAAAACTTAATGAACTAGAGAATAAACTACAAATAGAAAAATTACAAAAGCAAATTGATTCTATAAAAGCTTTAGGAAAAGAACCGAAAACGGAATAATTAGCTTTTGATTTACTCATATTTGAAAGTCTTTTAAAAACACTATTTAATTTTTTATCTCTTTGTTTTAATACACTGATAATTGAATACTTATTTTCTTAAAATGAATATATATACTAAAGTGCTAACCACCAGGTATTATTATCTAGAACATATAAAATTAGTACCACCTTCGTGGCTAGCATTATGTCACACTTCATTTTTACATACCGTAAATATTTTTTTAATCGCATTACATTTCGATTTTAAAGTAAACTTTTTAGGAAATCAAATATTTGATATCGGTGTTATATTACTTGCAATTTTATTAGCTGGATTACATTATGTTTTAGTTGTAAGAAGAAAAGCTTTTCCTGAACGCGTAAAAGAAATATCAATTAATTCATTTAAATTGTATGATGGAATACATTTAGTGTACGAATTATTTACTATCGGTTTCTATTTTTATGTTTATCAAATGTCTCCGATAAACTTCTTTTACATAGTAATTGCATTAGTAGCATTATTTTTATACAGACACTTTTTAACTGAGAAATAACTATAAACCATATTTATTTCTGGAATGTTTTTTGTGGTTAAGAATTTTAAAATTTAGTCATGAAAAAAAGAAAGTATCCTAGGCAAAAAATAATTCATTTTTTGCCGATTATAACTTTTGTATTTGTTTGTTCAATGTTTTCTTTTTCGAGTTATTATACTCCAAAATGGATGTTCAAATGGAAAGGAATTAGGAAGGAAATTAAAGATTCAGTGCAAAAGTTTGATAGATACGGAGAGATATGTTTTGATTCTACAAGCCAATTTGGCTATAAATTGCAAAATTATTTCACGCATGAATGGATATTAAAAAATGCTACACCAAGTGAGTTATATAATTTATTGGATTATCCGGATGGTACTGTAAAAGCGATTGCTTATGAAGGATTAATGTATAATTCGAAAGTAAAAAAGTTTCCTCTATTAAAGCGATCATTAAATGATACTTTATCGTTTGTTTTTTTTAGTTCAGGTTGTGAAGGTACTGGAGTAATGCTTTCAGATTACGTGATTAATTTTATAGCTAATATCGATAAAGGAGTTCCTCCAAGATATAATCCACCAGAAATAAAACTTTCAGAAGAAGAAAAGGATGAAATCCTAAAGCTCTTTTACAAAAGAAAAGCGAAAGAGAATTACTACAAGAAAGAGTTTTATAAAACTTTAAAGTAATTTTTTAACGAATACTATTGAACATTATTTTTTCGATTCATATTTGCGATATAAAAACAAATAAAATGAAAAAAGTAATTATAGTTCATTTAGAAATTAAACAAGAAAGTAGAGAGAGCTTCATGAAAGAAACTTTTTCAATAAAATCAAAAAGTAAAGAAGAAAAAGGGTGTTTAGAATACAATGTACTAGAAAATTGTTATTCAGAAAATAAATTTATGATTTACGAAGTTTATGAAAACAATAAAGCTTTTGATGATCATAAAGAAAGTAAACATTATAAAAAGTATATCAATTTTGTAATGCCTATTTTAGCTAAAGAACCTGTAATAGAAATTTATTAATGTATTCTAATACATCTTATTTACCAGGAAAACCATTAGAAAAATATATAGATCGTTATTATCTTTTTGAAAAAGAGGATAACGATTTATTTCAGTTACCAAAGATTTTACCAGGTACAGGTTTAGAGTTGGTTTTTCATTTAGAAACAACGTTATCTATCGACAACATTGTATT
>ERZ1740052.833-NODE-833-length-10264-cov-4.568224_pt1 | contig 10264 bp, 8 predicted proteins | sample MGYA00581750_ERZ1740052 | MGnify/ENA primary metagenome ERZ1740052 (study PRJEB43018, sample SAMN04849743) | marine metagenome | isolation source: floating plastic debris | place: Pacific Ocean | collected 2008-08-30 | study: EMG produced TPA metagenomics assembly... | reverse complement strand
TCTCAGACGGCTCAGTCGTTTAACTTCGGAGAAATCCACGCTGTGCAAGAACGTTTTCATTCTTTATTAAAACAACGTCTCCAATCGGAGTACGAAAATAAGCCACCCCTCTTTCCTTGGGAGTCGGAGTTGTCCGACTATCCGGCTGAGGTCTCTGATGCGACAGGCGCTACGTTAGTAGCTGCTGTGGGCGCGGCCGCAGCTCCCTTGTGGAGTACTCATGTGGGTGGGCTTCAGGTGCCGGGATTGCTGCCCCAGCCTTTGCTCAATGCTTTGTTTGTTCGGTGTCAGGAGCTGGCTCGCGCACCGATTAAGCAGGGTGTCCGCCTCGTCCGTGCGGTGGAAGATATGTTTCCTGAGCAGGTCGATTTGCTAGAGCCCATTGCCGATATGGTGCTGGTGCCTGCCTATCGTTCTGATAGTGCGACCCAAACCGCGCTGACTCAGGAGCTAGCTAATATTGCTGGTGGCTATGATTTGGCTCGCCCAGAGCAGCAAATTGCGCTTTCTATGATGGCGGCCCAAGAGATTTTGGGTGCCTTGACGCTAGAAATTTCGGCTGATAAGCCTGAAGACTCGCGTCAGTGGTTAACGCCTCGCGGTTCTTTGGATCTGTCGGTAGCGCTTGTTCTGGGTCAGCTCACGATTGCGGTAACTTTGCCCGACGGTGGTCAGGTGCGTCTTTGGGATGGCGAAATTGAAAAGCGGGCGCTGCGATCGCAACCCGGCCCTTTAGATATCGTATTAGCCGATCCTGGGCTAGATAAGACCTACCTCCTAGAGGTGTCTTTAGCTGGTGACGAGCTGCCGCTTAACTTTGCCATTCATCTCGCGAGTGTGTAAGCGATCGCTACACAACATCTACCACTGCGACATTATCTCACTGCAACATTGGGTCAGTCCTTTCTGGGCTGGCCTTCTTTTTGTTTAGCGATACAATAATGCTCATTGTGCTACGCATGTTGATTTAATTCTTCAAATCTCTATGACTTCTCAGACACTGATTCCAGAGGCAACCCCTGCAAAAGATGACGCTGCTTTTCAGCCAGCGGTGTTTGATCAGCATGTAATGGCGACCTACGGTCGTTTCCCAATTGCGATGGATCGAGGACAAGGGACTCGTCTATGGGATTCAGCGGGCCGAGAGTATTTGGATTTTGTGGCGGGCATTGCGACCTGTACGCTGGGGCACTGCCATCCGGCGATGGTGACAGCGGCGACGGCTCAGATTCGTAAGCTACAGCACGTGTCGAACCTGTATTACATTCCTGAGCAGGGTGAGCTGGCACAGTGGCTGACTGAGCGCTCCTGCGCGGATCGGGTGTTCTTTTGTAATTCTGGCGCGGAAGCGAATGAAGGTGCGATTAAGCTGGCGCGTAAGTATGGGCGTACGGAGCTAGGGATTGAAACGCCGATTGTGATTACGGCGAAGTCGAGCTTTCATGGGCGCACGCTGGCGACAGTGACAGCGACAGGTCAGCCAAAGTATCAGAAGAATTTTAACCCGCTGGTGCCGGGCTTTCACTATGTGCCGTATAACGATATTGCTGCGCTGAAGGCCGCGATTACGGCGTTGGACAGTGAGCAGCGACAGGTAGCGGCAGTTCTGCTGGAGCCGATGCAAGGTGAAGGCGGCGTGTGTCCAGGGAATCCGGTGTATTTCAAACAGGTGCGGCAGCTGTGTGATGATCTGGGCATTTTGCTGATCCTGGATGAGGTGCAGGTGGGCATGGGCCGTACTGGTAACCTGTGGGGCTATCAGACGATTGGTGTAGAGCCAGATATTTTTACTTTGGCGAAGGGCCTCGGTGGCGGCATGCCGATTGGGGCGATTTTGGCGAAGTCTCATTGCGATGTGTTTCAGCCGAGTGAGCACGGCAGTACATTTGGCGGCAACCCGTTTGTATGTGGGGTGGCGCTGGCGGTGTGTAAGACGCTAGAAGATGACGGGGTGATTGCGAACGTGCGATCGCGTGGTCAGCAGCTAAGAAAGGGATTGAGGGCGATCGCACAGAAGTATCCCACCCTGTGTGAAGGTGTTCGAGGCTGGGGCTTGATTAATGGCCTAGTGCTGAAAGCAGATGCCGGTACCGTCGCGCTCGATATCGTGAAAGCAGCTTTGTCTGAAGGGCTATTAGTGATTCCGGCAGGCGCTCAGGTGGTGCGAATGGTGCCGCCTTTAATTGCGAGTGAGGCAGATGTAGAAGAAGCCTTGGCGCTGTTGGACCGGGCGTTGGGTGCTGTGATGGCCTAGTTTTCTGCTTGGGGCTTAGCACCGCTAAGCCCCTACAGTGGCGACGATCTCGTAGGGGCTTAGCACCGCTATGCCCTCCGTCAATAATTGGAACGCGATTCCCTTACGATTCCAACAGTGCGCCCTGATGAACGGTCAGAATCTGTGATTCTTTCAGCCATCGGGCATCGAATGAGCCTAGATGGGTTGTGGTAATCAGCGTCTGAAAGCGATCTTCGATGGTTTCTAGCAGCTGATTCTGTCGTTTGAGATCTAGCTCGGCGAGGACATCGTCTAGCAACAGTAGTGGTGGTTCACCAATGACGGCTTCGATCAGCTCTAGCTCCGCGAGCTTGAGGGCGAGGACGAGGGTGCGCTGCTGACCCTGCGAACCATATTGGCGAGCGGGCGTTTGATTGATGGAAAAGTCAATGTCGTCGCGGTGTGGCCCTACGAGGGATGTGCGCTGGTGATATTCGGCAATGGCACGCGATTGGATTTTTTCGAGGAAGGCACTTTGGATGGCGGCGGGATCATCTTTGTCTGCTTCGGGCTTAAGTGAAACGTTGGGCTGGTAGGTGATGATGAGCTTTTCGGTGTCGCCGCTGATAGCTTGATGCCAGGATTCGGCGAGCGGGGCGAGGCGTTGAAGTCCGCGCGATCTCCGACGAATCACTCGCGTTCCCGCAGTTGCGAGCTGAGCATCCCACAGTGCCATCTGAGTTGGATCTAACGGGCCTGAATCTTCTTCTGCGGTGTGCTGCTTGATGAAGGCGTTGCGTTGCTTGAGTACTTGGCTGTACTGCTGCAAGATGTAGGCGTAGATCGGCTCTAGCTGGGTGAGCAGCGTATCGATCCATACTCTCCGCTCGCCAGGGCCTCCCCTGACAAGGTCAAGATCTAGGCTAGAGAACTGTACGGCGTTGAGGCTGCCGAGAAAGTCCTGCTGGCGCTTGAGGGTTTCGCCGTTGCGAATGACGGCTCGGCGACCGCCGTTGCGCAGCACCATGTTGAGTTCGTTGGTGCCTAGGTCTTTTTGGAGCTGGGCTTGGATGTGGCCGGTGGTGAAGCCTTCCTGGACGAGGTCGCGATCGCGGCTAGTACGGTGAGACTTTAGTGTGGCTAATAGCTCAACAGCTTCTAGCAGATTGGATTTGCCTTGAGCGTTGTCTCCCAAAAGAATCGTTTTTGGTGCACTAAAAGCCACAGACTGGCTCTGATAGTTGCGAAAGTTCTGTAGATGGAGGTGCTGGAGAAACATAGCCTTCAGTTTAAGCTAGGCTATGACGCCTAAGAGATATTGAGTTAGAGATATCGAGTTTAGAGATATCAAGTGAGATACGAGATTTTATGCCAGAGATTGAGCTGATGAGGTTAGCGTTTGGTAGGGCTGCGGTGGGTCTGACGCTGCTAGGGCAAGACTATGATTCATTGCAGGCGCTACTGCTGGACCCCTGGGTTAATTTGGCAATTATTTTGCTGGTGAGCCTAGTCGCTATGAGCGATTTTTACCGTCGCTTTTTGCTGTCTATTGGTAAAGCGCCACGTCTGTCAGCGCTGGCGAATTTACCAGAGTCGCTGCCGACGATCAGCGTAATTATCCCGGCCTACAACGAGGCAGTAAATATTGAAGACTGCATGTGGGCGGTGCTGGCTAACCAGCTGCCTGAAGCATCTGTGCTTCAGCTGATTGTGGCGGATGATGAATCGACTGACGAAACGAAATCGCTGGCTGAGGCCGTTGCTAAAGAAGATGAGCGGGTGACGGTGACAACCGTGCCTCAAAGGCCGATAGACAGGACATGGCGTGGAAAGAACTGGGCCTGTACCTGCGCGGTAGAGAAAGCGACAGGTGAGTATCTATTATTTATTGATGCGGATGTGCGATTGGCCAATGATGCGATCGCCCGCGCACTCAGTGAAGCCAAAGCTCAAAAGAGTGACCTACTTAGCTGCGCTCCAGCGATTGTATGCGGCTGTTTCTCGGAATGGGTGGTGCAGCCCATTATGGCGAACCTAATTACCATTGGTTTTGACTTTCAGGGGGTGAACGATGCAGAACAGCCTAATAAGGCTTTAGCAGCGGGCCCTTTCATGCTGTTTGCGCGGGATGCTTACGACAAAATTGGTGGGCACAAAGCGGTGGCGACTAATCCGGTAGAAGATTTGGCCTTGGCTGCGTTGATTAAGCAGAGTGGGTTATCCCTTCGCTATGTGCTGGGTTAAGAATCTGCAACCGTGCGAATGTATCGCTCGTTTGGTGATCTGTGGGAGGGCTGGACAAAGAACTACTACTTGGGGGCCAATCGTAATATTTTGCTGACGCTGGTATCGGCCTCAGCTGTGTTTTTGATTTTTGTGATGCCTTGGCTTGGACTTGTGGCTAGTATTGGCGGCACATTCTCTAAAGCGGTGACGGGTAACTTAGCTGTGGCTTTGCTGATACTGTCGGCGGTGGTGGTGAGTTTGCAAATAGCGCTACGGCGAATATCTGCTACGGCGATTGGGTTTCCGGTGCGGTACTTGTGGCTGGGGTGGCTAGGTGGCGGACTGGTGAGTGCGATCGCGCTAGCCTCCATTGTGAAAGTAGAAACAGGCTGGGGATGGACCTGGCGCGGGCGCTCTCTAGGGTAAGTCAACGGGGGTAACCAAATATGGGATGAGCCAGTCACTCAAAACAGGTCACCGAAAGGTCACTCAGCAGCTAGAAACTTTCGATGAAAAATAATCCTTGAACCCTTGCAAAAAATCGCAGAGCTGGTGCTACAATACCTAAGCGAAAAGCGATGGGGTGTCGCCAAGTGGTAAGGCAGCGGTTTTTGGTATCGCCATTCCTAGGTTCGAATCCTAGCACCCCAGCTCACTCGTAACTGACTGATTATTACTAATTTCAATCACTCTGGAAAACGATAGCCAGAAGCTCTTGAAAGAAAAAAGAAGAAGCGGGAATGGGCAGGTTGTTCATTCCCGCTTTTTCGTTCCTGTCGTTTTTGTGCCTAGAGGCAACGCCTGTGTAAGGTCAATGCTGAGCGCAAAACTTGGACACCGATGCTTTGACTTGCCTCCAGTTGAGTTTCATTCCGTTGCTACTTAAATGCGTATCCACGCTATGTGTCAGCTTAGGCAAAAATGTCACTTTAGTCTTTGACTAGGCTGTGAGGCTGAGACGGAATATCAGCTGTTTTAGGGCCTTTGGCTAGTTGCGTTATCTCATTGAGTTATGTCTTTGCTGCGATGGTTTTCTACGCAGTTATGCATGATTTGTTGCGTAAATATACTGATTTTATTTAGTTCCGTGTGCACTTTAGGTGCGTTTTTATAGAGAGGTAAATATACCCAATTGAAATTTCTCTCTGTATTTGTGATCTGATACGTGTTCGGAACATCCAAAAGTTGATGACGTCTTCCTAAGTGTGCCAATTCGGTCATCGTCACTACATTTTGGTAAGGAATGTTGAGGCTCATAAGTGATCGTTTTCATCGCTTGGCGACTGTATTCGTACAGTCACTTTTCAGTAGCGGCTTTTTTTAGGTTGTTCTTCTTCAAGCGCTTCTAATTATCAGTTTTGCATCTATTCCTTGAGCGCGGCCTTTTTTGACTATGACCCATCTCCAATCCAATAAAGCTGCTCAGCCTAAAGCCTCTCGTGCTGCTGTAGCTTCCGACAAAAAGTATGGCAGCGCGTATCCTCGCCTACGCCAGTCTTCAAGTCGCTCAAATCAAGCGTTGGATATGTGTGATGAGGCTATAGCTGTTCAGCCTTCTCCAAGGGGAAACGCGGACGAAAGCCCTGACGAAAGACCTGTAGAAGTCGACTCTAAAGGTGCTGATAGGTCGCTTCAAGACTTTTCTAAGGCGTCTGAACTGCCTCGGAAAATCGATATTTTGGGCGTGGATTTTGATTATTTGACCCCGCAGGAGTTTTTGACGTCTTTGCAGAAGGGCGTTGTGTTTACGCCCAATGTGGATCACATGATGAAGCTGCGCCACGACCCAGAGTTTGCATCGGTGTATCAGCGGGCAGATTTCAAGATTTGTGATAGCCAAATAGTGATGTACGCCTCTCGCTTTTTGGGTACGCCCCTGAAAGCTAAGCTCTCGGGCTCGGACTTGTTTCCTTGGTTTTGTGAACATCACAAAGAAAACGAGAATATTCGGATCTTTTTGCTGGGGGGGCGTGCGGGGGTTGCTAAGGAAGCGCGCGATCGCATCAATGCTCGTATAGGCCGCGAGATTGTGGTAGGTGAATACTCGCCGCCGTTTGGCTTTGAGCACAGTGTGAGTGAATGCAACCAGGTTGTTTCTGTCATTGAGCAGTCGTCAGCCAATGTGGTGGCGGTGTGCTTGGGGGCTCCTAAGCAAGAGAAGTGGATTGCGGCTAATTGCGATCGCCTTCCAAATGTAGATATTTTTATGGCAGTAGGCGCTGTGGTTGATTTTGAAGCAGGTGCTAAGCCCAGAGCGCCTCAATTTGTGAGTGAGCTGGGACTGGAATGGCTGTACCGACTTTTGTGTGAACCCAGACGGCTGTGGCGTCGGTACCTTCTAGAAGACATGCCATTTCTTGGGTTAGTGTTGGCCGAAAAGGTGAGACGCCTAAACTCATCTCGACGATGATGGCGGCGGCTCTAGCTCGTGCCCACTCTGTTTTTCTTGGCTCTGCTTTTTGGCCCTGTCTTTTTGACGCTGCTCCTTTGGTCGGCTTTCCCTTAGTTCCTTTGCGCCGTGCAGCACGGTAAGATTAAGAAACATGTAGGAATGCTTACCCTATGGATGCTCTGCAAACCAATCCTCTAGACGATAGCAGCGACAAAACTGCGGCCTCTAGCGCGCCACTTATTGGTGCGCCACTCATTGATGCGCCGATGAGTGGCGCGTTATCTGATCAAAACAGCTTGGAGAATACAGCAGCGAGCGAGCCAACTGTGACAATGACCTATCCAGAGTCTGTGATTCGGCGGGCACAGAGAGCGGTTTTTTGCTCACCTTTTTATCACAAGCTGCTAGCAGAAATGCGTACTTCTAGCGTGAGTGTGCCTACGATCGCAGAGAATAGCGGTGCCCTGAAAGGCTACACCCAGCAGCCCTTGAGCGAAGTTGCTACAGAGTCGGAGCTGATGTGGTTGGCCTCTGTTGGAATTTTGCGTCGCGAAGTCGATGGACAGGGACTGACCGATAGCTTTCGCCTAACACCACTGGGACGCAGAGTCGTTGAGCAGTGGCAATCTCAAGGCTGTCCGGATCGTAGAGCAAGCCTCGTGGACTACTTAAAGAACGCGGTCGTGCGATGGTGCCGAGTGCCTGACTGGCTGGGCTAGTTGAGTGATTTTTAGGCCGATGCCTGATTTTTCGACTTTTCCCTCGCGATTCATCAACTTTTTTGCTTCACACATTGCCAAGTTTGGGTAATGTGAGGGGGTATGCAATCGATAAATAGGGGAGCAAGCAGTGAAATCAATAATGGTGGTGGGAACAACATCTCACGCGGGAAAATCCATGTTGGTGACTGCGCTCTGTCGAATATTGAGCCGCCGAGGTTGGCGAGTGGCCCCCTTCAAAGGGCAGAATATGGCCCTCAACTCCTACGTGAGTACAACAGGTGCTGAAATTGGCTACGCACAGGCCGTGCAAGCTTGGGCTGCGGGGGTCTCTCCTCAGGCTGAAATGAACCCGATTTTGCTCAAGCCTCAAGGTGACCAAACCTCTCAGGTGATTTTGAAGGGTAGGCCCATCGGCCGGACAACGGCTCAAAAGTACTACGAAGAATTTTTCAGTGCGGGCTGGCAGGCCATTCAGGAGAGCCTAGCTCGTCTCAGTCAAGAGTTTGACCTTCTGATTTGTGAAGGGGCCGGTAGCCCAGCGGAAATAAATCTGAAGCATCGTGATTTGGCTAACATGCGAATCGCTTCGTATTTGAAAGCGCCGACGATTTTGATCGCTGATATTGATCGTGGTGGTGTATTTGCCCATATCGTCGGCACCCTAGAACTGTTGGACCCTGAAGAAAGGGCCCTGATAAAAGGGATTGTGATCAACAAGTTTCGGGGGCAGCGCTCTATTTTGCAGCCAGGGATTGACTGGCTAGAAGAGCGCACAGGCATCCCAGTAATTGGGGTAATTCCCTGGATTGATGCGGCGTTCCCCGCAGAAGATTCGCTGTCATTGCTAGATCGCCCAGCGGTCAAAGCGCAAGCCGAAATTACAGTCGCTGTGATTCGACTGCCGCGCATATCTAACTTTACTGACTTTGATGCGCTAGAAGCAGAGCCTTCTGTAAATGTGAAGTACCTCAGCCCGAAAGATGACTTGGGCTACCCCGATGCAGTGATTTTACCGGGAACCAAAACGACGATCGCTGACCTGTTGGCATTGCAGCAAACCGGCATGGCCAATGAGATTGTGAACTATGCGTCGGCGGGCGGCACGGTCATGGGCATTTGTGGTGGCTTCCAAATTATGGGTCAAATGCTGGCAGACCCTGAAGGCCTAGAAGGACAAGAGGGCCGATTCAACGGCTTGGGTCTACTGCCTTTGCGAACCGTGATTACGCAACAGAAGGTGGCCCGGCAGCGAACGGTGAGTTCTAAGTATCCTCAGGATGGACTGCCGGTTGTGGGCTACGAGATTCACCAGGGTCGCACTCAACTAGTGATGTCGACAGGCAACGATGAGGAAAATTCATTTATGCCTATTTTTGATGATCGTAGTTTGGGCATTGTGGATGCGGCTCAGTCTGTATGGGGTACCTATTTGCACGGTATTTTTGACAATGGTCCTTGGCGACGGGCCTGGCTCAACCGGTTGCGACAGCAGCGTGGCCTGCGCTCTATGCCCACAGGTATTGCAAACTATCGTGAGCAGCGCGACAGCATGTTGAATGGTTTAGCGACTACGATTGAGGAGTATATCGATCTGTCGCCGATTTTGACACAGACACAAGAGAGCTAATATGGCTCTTGGCAGTCCGTGCATCTTGGTCGCTTTGCAGGCGTTTTATCTGAAGTAGCCAGCCACCTTTTCGGTAAGCCAAGCGATATCGCAGTCCAGTAGGTAACAGTGTGACGGTTAGCTCAATTATTTTGTTGTCGTTGGCTGGCTTGCTTTCAGGCGTTTTGGCTGGCTTTCTGGGAATTGGCGGAGGAACGCTACTCGTACCTGTGCTGATTCAGATGAATTTTTTACCGGTGCCGATACAGTTTACGCCGGTACAAGCGACTGCGACGAGTAGCTTAGCGATTTTGGTGACCTCCAGTGCAGGTAGCTTTCAAAACTGGCGGATGGGTTATCTCCGGCTCAGGCAAATTTTGCTGCTAGGTGCGCCTGCTTTGGTGACGGCTTTTTTGGGCACGTTGGTCGGCTCTAGTATTCCTGACTATTGGCTACTGCTCGGTTTTGGCTCGCTGCTGCTAACGAATATTTATCTGGTATCGCTGAAAAAGAGAGTTGTTTCAAAAGCCAAATTTAGAGAATCGCGGATGGCGATTGGCCCGGCAATTAATCCTGTGACTGCGAGGTTGATTACGGGCTCTACTGCTGGATTTATGGCAGGGCTGTTTGTCGTAGGCGGGGGCGTGATTTTGGTGCCGCTGCAAATTTTGCTGCTGGGTGAGAGCATTAAGTCGGCAGTGCGCACTAGCTTAGGCGTGATTGTGATAACGTCTATTTCGGCATGTGCTGGCCACGCGCTCAATTACAACATCAACTGGGTGGCGGGCTTAATTTTGGGCGTGGGTGGGTTGATTGGCGTGCAGGTGAGTACGCGGTTTTTGCCTAAGCTGAGCAATGCAACGGTGACTAATCTGTTTCGAGTGATGTTGATTGTACTGTCGCTGTATATTTTCTTCCAGGCTTGGCAGATTTATAGTGCTGCTGGGTAGTTGCTGTTGGTTGCATTAGGGCTTAGCACGCTATGCCCTAATGCAGTATTTAGGCGAGTTACCGATACGTCGCTTGGATATATGCCTCTGAATTGTAGTGCACCTGTTTTAGCGATCGCAGATTTCCCTAGCCAGCGCAATATCAAAACATTT
>ERZ1740052.832-NODE-832-length-10267-cov-5.279475_pt1 | contig 10267 bp, 11 predicted proteins | sample MGYA00581750_ERZ1740052 | MGnify/ENA primary metagenome ERZ1740052 (study PRJEB43018, sample SAMN04849743) | marine metagenome | isolation source: floating plastic debris | place: Pacific Ocean | collected 2008-08-30 | study: EMG produced TPA metagenomics assembly... | reverse complement strand
AGTCGCCTTGAGATTTCTTTTGAGAATGCCGTGGAGCTGAAAGGCTTGGCGGGTGGTGGCGCGAATATTGCCATAGCCGTAGGTATCCGATAGCTCATCTAGCGTCAGATGTAGTTCAGGTGACACCAGACCCCCCGGATTACGGGTCCGCAACATCATGCGGTAGTCCTTTTCCTGTCCCCTTACCCGGTTATCCCGATTGTCCTGCTGATAGGAGCCGTGGAATTTTAGGATTTGAATACCGTCTTCGGTGAAGTGCGTCGTGTCTTGGGCTAGCTCAGTCGCTACTGGTTCCCTAAGAAACTGACTCCGCTCCTTGATACCTTCGAGCTTAGAAACTTTTTAGACTGTGGGAGTTAGGGGGTGACCTGCTGTGGCTTGCTTAGCAGGAGAGATTGGAGCTTGAACCATGGTGAAGCGGTCAGTAGCAGAACAGTGAACAAAATCCCGAAGGACGCTCAGGCATTAGAAATGGGGTGCCATGTCTGATTGAGAGGTGTCTGAAGCTAGACTAGGCAAGGCTAATTGTAGTCAGAGAGTCAATCAATAATGGTATTCCCAATTAAATCGTTAGATTTTATTGTCCGGTAACCCGAGCGGAATAGTGGTGTATGCCTGATTGTATCATTGCTAACTATTTTCTGAGCGGCTGCCCTGGGTTCAAATGTTATCTAATCCTTAAAAAGCCAGTCGAGTTCGGGGGCTATTTTTTCTGGGCTTAGCCCTTAGGATGAAGGGGGATTGGCCACTACAAAGGGAGTTGGGGCTATGGCAGATTCGACAATGTACAGCGAGGATATGTTTGTGCTGCTAGTTCCTGGCAGTGATGAAGTATTTCTGGAGCCCCACGAGCTTCTGGCAAAACTTAAGTCTATGTTGGAGCAATATCCTGGTACTTTGCCCAGAGACTTACAAAAAATTGACCTAATTGATCAGCAGGCTAAGCATCTTCGGGATACAGCCTGTGAGTTTGAGGTTACTCCAGGTGTTTCCTGGCAGTGGTACGCGGTGCGGCTGGAAAAGTAGTTTAAGAGCTGATACCTGGCTGTTTGACCGCCCGTTTTATCTGGGAACTAGGTAGAATAAGGCAAATTATGCCGTTGCTTGGAGCGATTAGCTGACCTGTGGATGAACTCAGGACGGGGTTAGAGTTAGCAACCCATGATGAACTAGCTGCACTGGCCGAGGTGCTGTTTCGACCAAAATTTAATCCATTAGACTACTGGTGCACGCCGTCGCCGCAGTTGGTGCAGCGATGCGATCGCAACCAGCGCTTAGCCCAGATCGAATCTCGGGTGCGCTATCTGGCGGCCGATGGTCTGACGGTGTTACGGCAAGACACGCAGCAGCGCAGCTATCGACAGATTTTGCTACAGCTTAGCCACCACCTCAAGCTACAGCTGCCTACCGGTCTATCCACCCTCGACCTGGAGGCCGAAATCTTTTTACAGCTGCTCGAAAAAACCTGGCGTCGGCTAACGCCACGTCAGCAGCGGCAGCTACAGCGACGGCTCACCAGTGAGCTGGCCCAGGCAGAGCAGTTTCAGCAGCTATCTCCTCAGCTCCAGAAGAACCCCATGGCGTTGGTCCTTAAAGGGAGCAGCGCTGTGGCCGTCAGCTCGGTGATTCGTCCCTGGTTAATGCAGCAAATTGCTAGGCAGTTTGCCCTCCAGCTAGCCCGCTATGAGGTGGCTAAGCAGACCTTGCGGGGAGCTGCCACGTGGGGCGCAAAGGTTCAGGGACGGACAGCTGCCCATTTGGCCTCTCGCGGTATGGCCATCAATGCCGCCCGCTATGGAGCCGTGCGTGGTGTGTTTGCCTTTATGGGGCCAGCCCTATGGACCTGGTTTTTAGTAGATCTTGGCTGGCGGGCCGTTGCGTCAAACTATACTCGCGTGATTCCGGTTGTGTTTACCCTGGCCCAGATTCGACTTACCCGTGACGGCGTAAATGGGCCATGCCCCATGGAACTAGAGGCAGTGGCATAGCTTACGCAGATATGACAAACAGTGACGACAGTCCCAAAAATCATTACGAACTCCTGGGGGTAAAGCCAACGGCCTCGCCCCAGGACATTCGTCGCGCCTATCGGGAGTTGAGTAAGCTTTATCATCCTGATACGACGGAATTGGCCGGTGCGATCGCAACCCAAAAATTTCAAGCCCTCAACGAAGCCTATGGCATCCTCAGCAATCCCGAGCAACGTTTAACCTACGACGAAAAAATTGGCTACTCCCGGATCTACGTTAGCCAGTCCCCCAAGGATTTTAGAGATGGGACGCTCAAAGATCGTCCCTTTGAGTCTCGCTATAGCTACCTTGACCCCACCGATCGCCCCCTCTCAGCCGGGGAAATTTTTGCCCTATTTATCCTGGGGCTTACCTTTGCGGCCTGTCTGGCTCTAGTATTTATTCTGGGCCTTGCCGACAGCGATTTGACCCGCTCTGTCCTATAGCTCCTGAAAATTAGTTTTTCGAGAAAATAACCATGGCCCTTCCCTCAGCCGATACTCCCCTCTACAACCACACCTTGCCCGATATCGAGCTATGGCTGACCCAGCAAGGTGGCCAGCAAGACAGCTCCGAACTCAACCGTTGGGAAATCACTAAAGTGGCTTGGCGTGCAGACCTGCTGCTAGAGACCGACTCAATTATTGTGCGCTATCTCGAAGCGGGCAGCGCTGGTGACAATATTCAGCGTGGCTTTAAGTACTCCCTCAGTCGTCAAGATTTATAAGACGCTATTATTGCTGGACCGTAAAAAAATTAAACAGCGAGCATACAAAAACATCCTAAAAATATTGATCACATCGGTCTGACTTACAGACGCCATAGTCTGATTTGTAGGTAGAGGCACGGCGGCCAAACAGCCGATATCGGTTGTCTCGCACAAATGCGTATAGCCTATCCCCACTGCGCTTTAGACCCGGTAACCCGCGATAGGCCGCCACAAATAGCTGCCCTGTCGGCAGTCGCGCCCCAATCTCTTCGGCCGCATCACTTCCTTGCCATCGCTTGGTTGGGTTAGCTTCGTCAATCAGCAACATGCCCAGCTCGCAGTCAGCCGCCGTCACATTAAACTGCTTTAGCAGTTCGGTGTCTTGCATGGAGCCATAGCGAAAACGTTGCCACAGATCCAGCAACTCTAGACACTGCACTAGGGTTGAGCATAGGATGCAGACGCCGTCGTAGATAACAAAGAGCATGGTACTGGGTGTCATAGGGTGGTTCAGTCAGCAGATGGATAGAGGTATAGAGGTACGGTAGCCAAGTTTGCTAAATCTAGGACTCTGCTTTCTTAAGCGGCAGCCTGGACATTCATGACTAGAATTGAGTTTTGTCGTGGCTTTCCATAGAGTAGGTCCGCCAGTAGGGCCGATTCGATGTCGTCTGTTTGCGATCCACTCTCCACCTCAGATCATAGACTGCGTCAGCCATTGAAGGGGCTTTGATGTAGTCTGCGATACATTAAGAACGTTGTCAAAGGCACAAATATACTGAATAAACCATGTTAGCTTAGGCACATTTTCAAATTTTTCTTAACCTAGCCTTTACCTTAGCTCGGTAGTTTTCACCAAGAATGTCTTTAGACATTGTTTGGTGAGGAGTTAAGTCTAAGCAATCATGGAATTTAAAGCACGAATCATGCGCTACGCATACTCAGCATCTTTGCTGGCTCTATTAACTGGCCTAGCTGCTTGCGGCGGTGGCACTACGACAGATACCGCTGATGCGCCTGCTGCTGGTACTGAAGCGGCGTCTGGTATCTCTGGCGACGTTCTAATCGATGGTTCTAGTACTGTATTCCCCATTGCAGAAGCAATGAGTGAGGAATTCAGCAATGCTAACCCTGACACCAACGTTACCGTTGGTGTTTCTGGTTCCGGTGGCGGTTTCAAGAAGTTCTGCGCTGGTGAAACTGATATTTCCAATGCGTCTCGTCCCATCAAAGACGAAGAAGTTGCCAGCTGTGAAGAAGCCGGCATCGCATTTATCGAAGTGCCTATCGCGGTTGATTGTCTGACAATTGAGACCAATCAGGCGAATGATTGGGCGGCATGCCTGACTGTAGACCAGCTAAACACCATGTGGTCTCCTGATTCTGAAGGTCAGGTTGATAACTGGAGTCAGGTGGATGCATCTTTCCCCGATCAGGCTCTAGGTCTATACGGACCTGGTACTGACTCTGGTACTTTCGACTACTTCACTGATGAAGTTAACGGCGAAGAGGGTGCTAGCCGTGGTGACTACACTGCCAGTGAAGACGACAACGTGATCGTTAATGGCGTCACTGGTGACGAGGGTGCGCTGGGTTACTTTGGCTATGCCTACTTTGAAGAGAACTCTGGCTCTTTGAACGCAGTTGCAGTCGAAAACGAAGACGGCGATTGCGTCGCTCCTTCTACTGAGACTATTGCTGATGGGTCCTACAACCCCATGTCTCGGCCCCTGTTCTTCTACGTGAAGAAAGAAGCCTATGACACTAAGCCCCAGGTTAAGGGGTTTGTTGACTTCATGCTAGACCCTGCTAACGGTGAGCTAATCGCTGATGCTGGTTATGTCGCACTACCTGACAGCATTCTGGCTAACTCTAAGTCTCGTGTTGACGAAGCCAAGCTAGGTACCGATCCTACTAACCTGTAGGGTTTGAATCCGATCGACATTTTGTCTGATTGGGTGATGACAGCTGGGGAGAGCTAGTCTCTTCCCAGCTCTCTTAATACAAGTTTTCTTTGATAGACGTCATTCTGCACTATTTGCTGCGAATGCCTAAAAAATTTTGAAATAGCCTGTTTTCATATCCAACGCTCTTGTTCCCTTTGGGGAGGAATTGTACTCCCATTGCATTGGATTCATTTTGTAACGCCACGTCCAAAATGGTCGTTTTGACCCAGAGCTATGCAGGTGTCTGGATGTGGTTTAGCCCTAACCCGTGCTGAGGACTTTGTTCATGACAGCTGAGCTTCCCATTAATGATATTGCTCCAGATGTTTGGCGGCCGAATCGTAGTCGTTCGCAAGCCATTCAGCTGTTCGTCAAGATTATCTGTGGTTCATTTGCTGCGATTTCGATTTTTACCACCATTGGCATCATTGGAACGCTGATTTTTGAGGCCATTTCTTTCTTTGGAGATCTGCCAGCAGAGCTATCCAAGGATGGTGAGAGCGTATCCTACGTTCAGGGATTTATTCATTTTTTAACGGCTGGTCGTTGGACCCCGTTGTTTGCGAGTAAGCAGTTTGGGATTTTTGTTCTCATTAGTGCCACGCTAATGATTACCTTTATCTCTATTTTGGTCGCTCTTCCCTTGGGCTTGCTGGCGGCTATCTGCCTAAGTGAATATGCCAGTCCTAAGGTTCGACGCATCCTGAAGCCTGTTTTGGAAATTTTAGCTGGGGTGCCAACGGTTGTTTACGGTTATTTTGCACTGCTGACCGTAACACCATTTTTGCAGCTATTTTTGCCTCCTGAAGAAGGCTTTAATGCGCTGAGTGCGTGTATTGTTCTGGGAATTATGATCACGCCGATGATCGCGTCTCTGAGTGAAGATGCGATTTATTCGGTACCTCAGTCGTTGCGGGATGGTTCCTATGCGTTGGGGGCTACTAAGCGTGAAACAGTATGGTCTGTTGTGTTGCCTGCGGCACTGTCCGGTATTGTTTCGTCTCTAATTTTGGCGACGTCACGGGCTATTGGTGAGACCATGATTGTCACCTTGGCGGCAGGGGCAAACCCCACTTTGGGCTTTAATCCGTTTGTACCTGTGATGACCATGACGGCTTACATCGTGCAGGTTACTAAAGGGGATGCTCCCCACGGCACTATCGCATACGAGACTCTGTATGCGGTGGGTATGATGCTGTTCCTGATTACCCTGGCCTTGAATGTTTTCAGTTTCTGGTTTGTGCGTCGTTTTCGTCAAAAGTACGACTAAACATTTGATGCGTCTGCTCACAAATTTGGTTTAGGTCGTTTGGTTAACGATAGGGAAATTGTGCAAATAGGAATTTAGAGATATGACGGCTCAAGGAATTAAAGGAAAAGAGGGTGTGGTTGGTAGTTTTGACCAGAACTTATCGGGTCGCTATAACCGGGACAAAATTTTTGCGGCGGCGGCCTGGTCAGCGACCGTTGTTTCTGTTGTGGTGTTGGCCTGGCTGCTATTTACGATTTTGAAAGATGGCTTGGGAACTATCAACTTCAACTTTTTTAGTGCCTTTCCATCTCGAAAGCCTGAGCAAGCTGGGATTAAGCCCGCTTTCTTTGGCACGTTGTGGTTAATGATGGTTGTGGCGGCTACATCGTTTCCCATTGGTGTGGGCGCAGCTATCTATTTAGAAGAGTTTGCTGATGACAACTGGTTTACGCGCCTGGTGGAAATCAACATTGGTAATTTGGCGGGTGTGCCTTCCATTATCTATGGTTTGCTTGGCTTAGCTGTCTTTAAGCGCATTATGGAGCCAATTACAGGTGGTAATAGTGTGCTGTCGGGTGGCTTGACGCTGTCATTGCTGATTTTGCCCGTGATCATTGTGGCTACCCGAGAAGCCCTCAGGGCGGTGCCTACTAGCATGCGCTTGGCGGGGTTTGCTTTGGGAGCCAATCGGTGGCAGGTTGTTTGGAGCCATGTGTTGCCCAGCGCTATGCCCGGTGTGTTGACTGGGGTGATTCTGGCATTGTCTCGTGCGATTGGAGAGACCGCACCCCTGATTGCCATTGGTGCAGTTGCGTTTATTCGCTCAACGCCTAGCAGTCTGCAAAGCCCGTTTACGGCGATGCCGATTCAAATTTACAACTGGGTGGGCCGTCCTCAAGCTGAGTTTCATCAAATTGCAGCATCTGGGATTATCGTGCTGATGGTGATGTTGCTTTTCATGAACGCCATCGCTATCTACTTCCGTAATCGCTTCCAGCAGACACGGTAACTGCCGTTAGAGACTTTTGTTCCACATTGGGTATTAGCAGGAATACTGAACTATGCAAGATACACGTCCTCAGACTATGACTGATGTAGCGCTAAAAGCTGAAAAAATTTCAGTCTATTACGGCTCTAACCTGGCGGTTAAAGACGTTTTCTTAGATATTCCCCGCAATCAAATTGTGGCCTTTATTGGTCCATCTGGATGTGGTAAAAGTACCGTGCTACGGTGCTTTAATCGGATGAACGATCTGATTCCTGCCGCCCGCGTAGATGGGAATATCTCGTTTAATGGTGAGGACATTAGTCGATTTGACCCGGTAGAGCTACGTCGTCGAGTGGGTATGGTGTTTCAGAAGCCTAACCCCTTCCCCAAGTCTATTTACGAGAATATTTCTTTTGGTGCACGCATCAATGGCTACCAGGGGGATATGGATGAGCTAGTGGAGCGCTCTTTGAAGGGTGCGGCGCTATGGGATGAGGTTAAAGATAAGCTCCAGGATAGTGGTCTGGGGCTATCGGGTGGTCAGCAGCAGCGTCTGTGTATTGCCCGTGCGATCGCAATTGAACCTGAAGTTATTCTGATGGACGAGCCTTGCTCTGCCCTAGACCCCATTTCCACCCTTAAGGTGGAAGAACTGATGCATGAGCTCAAGTCTCAATACACCATTGTGATTGTGACGCACAATATGCAGCAGGCATCCCGCGTATCTGATAAGACCGCGTTTTTCAATGCCCAGGCCACGGAAGCGGGTGGCAAGATGGGCTATCTGGTGGAATATGACGCCACCCAGACCATCTTTAGCAATCCTCGTGAAGAGTACACTCGCGATTATGTCTCTGGCCGATTTGGTTAAGGCTAGTTGCGATTATATCGTTGTCTTGTTTATAAAAAATATCTCCGTCTGGGCTCCATATTTCTGGGGTCCCCTGTTTTTTTGGGTTTGGTCTTCGCATTCTAGTTGTCTCTTTTCTTCCACTGCCACTACTGGAACAACAAAATTCCGGCCTGCATCAGACCAATAGTAAAACCGAGGATGCCTCCCAGATTAACAATGGCTTGAAGTTCATTGCGGACAATGCCCTGCACCGCCATTTCTAAGTTGCGTGGCGATGTGGCCTTTACCCGGTCCATAATTACCTGGTCAATATCTAAAATTGGGATGGCCTTGGCAACAATGTTTTCCAGGTCTTCTTCTAAATAGCGTTCTAAAATCAGGGCTAGCTCTTCACTGGCGGTGTCCAACGAGTCCATGACCACCGATGAACTCTGTAGCCGTTTGAGCAGTCGCTGGGCTACTTTTTCCCAATCAATAGAGTCACTCAGGCCCTTGAGTAGGGGGACCCCATCGGTTTGTAAATAGTTGCGAATGGTTTGACGTAGGGTAATGCGTAGCTGCTGCACCGTGGAGATCGGCAGCTCCTGTAGGGAGAAATTTTGCAACCATTCTTGAAACCGATTCTCTACCCGTAGGGCCGTAATCAGCTCGCCAATTCGATTGTTGCACTTGGTGGGTTCGTCCAGGCAATAGGTGCGTAACCGGGTAAGGGCATTACGGACGCCAAAAATATTAGCCACCACCCAGTAGGTGCCACTGGTCTTTTCCCGTAGGGTTTCGTCAATGACCTTGATATTGCGATCGGTGAGAAAATCAATGATCAGCCGCCGCAGTCGGTCGGGGGGCAAAATTCCCTGACGTACCCATTTTGAGATTTGCTGAGCCTGACCTTCATTGAGTCGAAAGTCCAACAATACCTGATCAAAAATATGATCGATTTGGTCGGCCAGAAAGTCTTCATCTCGGGCCCATACCTTGAGCATTTTGGGTAGAGACTGGCCCAACATATCCTGGAGAATATTGCCGAGAATATGGGCTGTTTTATCTTGATTGGTGGTTTGAGTTTGGGTCAGGGCCAGGTCCAATAACCAGCGAATGGCCCCTTGCATACGCTCGGTCTTGAGTAATCGTTTGGCCAAGCGTTGCAGCTCTTCTGGCGTAAGCAGTGACCCCATAATGGTATCGGCAATCCGTTTGGCCAGACGGCTTTGATTACTGGGAATCAGCCCTGGGGTAATCGGTAGCTGTCGGCCAAATATTTGCAGGGGACGATAGGGCCGAAACAACATTTTGATGGCCAGATCATTGGTGAAATAGCCAATGATGCCACCGGCCACCGGTGGCACTACCAGGAGAAGGGGCGAAATCGTACTCATTTTTGGGCCACCAGGATGCCCATCATCCCCCCTGCTAGGGGATAATGCACCGCCTCGCTAAAACCGGCGGCGTGGGCCAGACTCACTTGCTCGTTGCCGATGGGGAAGCGCTCGACGCTCGGGCCGATGTAGGCATATTCTTCGCTCAGGCCAAAGCGCTCTGCTGCGGGTACCACGATGGTATTGAGATACCATTGCTGAAACTGCCCTACCCACTCAGAGCTGGGGCGATGAAAGTCTAGGACAGCGGCTTTGGCCCCCGGTTTTAATACCCGGTGGAGCTCACTGAGACCTTGGGAAATATCGATCAGGTTGCGCAGACCGTACCCCATGGTGAGGGCGTCAAACTGTGCTGTTTCGAAAGGTAGTCTGAGGGCGTCGGCCTCAACCCAATGGGTTCGACTGGTGTAGCCTTTGGCCGCAGATCGTTGGGCTGCGATCGCAAGTTGCTCAACAGCAAAGTCTGCCCCAGTTACCTGACCTTGCTCCCCGACTCGCCGGGCCAGCAGCAGGGCCAAATCACCGCTACCGCAGCACACATCCAGCACGTTCATTCCCCGCTGGGCGCCGCTCCAATCCACCGCCATCTGTTTCCAAACCGTATGCAGACCAAAGCTAAGGGACTGGTTAAACTCGTCATAAACCGGTGCAATCCGGTCAAATAAATCGCGAATATAGGTGGCGTCGCGGGTGGCCTGAGCCATTAAGGTTTCGTTTCCTACCGACAAGGATGACCAGTTACCGCCGCACACCCATGCGACGGAAAACGGCCGACTCTTATCATACTGCTGCTAGTCTATGTCCGTCGCAGTTTTGTGGTTGTAGTTTTGTGATTACAGACCTCACGTGTTTCGACACTGGATTGCCACCAGAGCCTGGGCCAGTTGATAGCTAGCAATGGTGAGGATATTGCCCACATCATCTAAGGTGCGATAGCTGTGCCCCCACTGGAAAGAAACCACCGCCAAGAGACAGTCGCGGTACATGACTGGCAGCACCAAATGGGACTGGGTGGCGGTTGCTGCATAGAGGCTATCGGAGAGGTCGTTGGCGGCCACATTGGGCAGTGCCTGGGTCGTCCGGGTTGCGATCGCACGTTCCACCAGGGGGTTAGCCCGCAGGTTTTGACCCCGC
>ERZ1740052.830-NODE-830-length-10280-cov-21.164792_pt1 | contig 10280 bp, 9 predicted proteins | sample MGYA00581750_ERZ1740052 | MGnify/ENA primary metagenome ERZ1740052 (study PRJEB43018, sample SAMN04849743) | marine metagenome | isolation source: floating plastic debris | place: Pacific Ocean | collected 2008-08-30 | study: EMG produced TPA metagenomics assembly... | reverse complement strand
TTAACCATATTGCTAACAATAGAGTATATAGAGTAGGAGAATAACAACTTACATTCTTTTCTTTAATATCTAGTACTTCATAACAGAAGTTATCAGTGAATTAATTTGTGTATTAGCGATGCTATTATCTATCCTCCTATTTCCTTTTCAAAAAATACATTGACTCGGCTTTAAAGATTGAAAACTTCCTTTCATTTGCAGATTTTCTAATATACTTTCAGTGTTAGGTAAATTAATTAAATTATGTAATATTTTCAAGCGACTTCCGCTATGATTCTCAGTATCTAATTGTTGAAAAATATTGATTTTATCCTGTTTTGATAAATGTCCTTTAATTTTCTCAACTGCTGCTACTACACTTTGAGGTCCCAACTGTACCATTTGTAAAAACAAGAATAATATTTCTACAATAATTTCCTGACTTGATTTACTTAGGGATGTCTTTTCAAATAGTGTTACTCCCGTAGCATGATGTCGGCTTTCATCTTGTAAAAAACCTTGAAAAATCGCACTTAATTGAGAATTTTGGCAATCTTTTGCGATGCTACGATAGTGAGTTAAACCCCATCCCTCTAACACTACCTGAAGTACGAATAGCAAAACTGTTTTATCGTCATTTTCAACTACTTCTTCGAGCAAATCTAAAAATGGATTATTGCTGATTTCGGGATTGGGTAAAAAGTGATTTATTTGTGATAAATGGGTTACTTCATCCGCAGCAAATAAACCATAAAGCATCCTTTCTTGTGTAGTTTCAGCTAGTAAAATCATTTTAGCCATATAACCTACTCCTGCTTTTTCGATAAAGTAGGCTTCTTCTAAGATTCCCTGACTACAAAGCTGTAAAATTAAATTTTGTTCCACAGTTGTGGAATCTTGAAAAATTTTTACTTTATCGAGATTGAAATATTTAGCGTCCCAAAAAGGAAGCATCGGTATATCAACTTGTACTGAATCAATCCCAGTTTTTTCCAAAGCTGAAGATAAAATCCGATTCAACTTATCTGTTGGCTCAATTTTGGGTAAATCTAATCCAGCAATATTGTAATTGTGTTTCATGATTAAACAGGATAGTGAAAATTATTTATCTGGTATCGAGATTTCTGGACAAGGAGAAATAAGCATTGGATGTGACTTATTTTCAAAGCTACTAAAATTATTTTCGCGAGGTAAAAGCATTGGATGAGAATCTTCTCCAGTTTTATCTTCGTCCAGTTTGTTTTCACCAACAAATATTTCTGAATCCTTGTGGGAACATATTTCAGCTTTTTTAGTAGCATTTACACCACAAGCAGCAAAAACAACTATTAGAAACGAATGCAAAATTACCGAACGTACTGTGATAAATTTTTTCATAATTTAACAATTGAATTTATACTTCTTCTAATTGTTATTGTTCTTGCTATATCAAGGTTTAACTCCTCTGTTTCAGTTTTAGTAACACTTACTTGACCTCTTATAATTGACGAAAAAAATATCGTAGTGCGGGCATCTTGCCCGCTATAATTATTTAATCCTTGAACTTTAACCTACTAATCATTTGCTTCCCCTTTCGATTCCACCATCTCTACTTTCTTTTGTCGTTTTTTTTCTTCTTCTTCATCTACAGGTTCCCAACTTCCCCAGCGTAAAGCTTTTTGTCTTTCTACATTCTGAATAAATTGTAAAATTGAATTATCTGCTTTCGTTGGTGTCTTAAAATCGAAGTTGATAGTTTGAAAAATCTGGGTATCTCCTTTTGCGAAGTAGTTACCCACTAACTTTGTTAACCAAAGTACGATTCTATTAAACAACCAACCGAAAACACCCTTACGTTTTTTTGTAATTAGTATTGTTTGTCCTTCTGCTTTTCCTCCTTCAAGCAAACGCAAAGCAAACATAATATGAAAATGTAAAAAATCGGGACCTAATGTTACCGTACCAATACTTCCGTACCAATAACACATATTATAAGTAACGGCTTTTTTGTAAAAAGGACGGATTAATCTCATTAAAAAAGAATCTTGACCACCTCTTGTAATATTGTTAAAAAGAATCGCATTTTCGTTTAGTTGTTGTTTGCGAAAAACAATTTCTAAAGGTAAATTGTGAACCGTATTGAAGTGATGAGCGTCAATAGCATTAATCATCACCACGTTAGGATGACAGTTTTTGATAAACTCAGAACTTATAATACTATCAGATTCAAAATTTTCTAACTCTGGAACAAAAGGTAAAGGTTGTAAAGGAGTTTCACCCGTCCAAATCCATATCATTCCGTATTTTTCATCAACCGTCCAAGTTTTTAACTTTAAGGGAAAGGTAGTTCCCAAACAAGGAACATCAACGCAATTACCTTGACTGTCGAACTTCCAATTATGAAATAAACAACGCAGTCCCCCACCTTCTACTTTACCTTCTCCAAGGTGAGCGCCCATATGAGGACAATAAGCATCAAAACAAACTATTTTACCGTCAATATTACGGTAAATTGCTAATTCTCTACCTAGTAAAGAAACTGCTTTTACCTTTCCTTTTCGCAGTTTCTTGGAAGGAATAACCCAATACCAACCTTCAATAAAACGTCTTGGATGGTTGAATATTTGCGTGTAACGATATGAATTAATCTTATTATCTACGGTTTTCATGTCATTTTTATTACCGGAATTACCGGGTTCTAAAGAAGTTGTATTTAAAAGCGTTATATCAAGAATGATTAGTTTTTAGTGTGTTGAAAGCATCACCCCGAAACTATTTAACGCAATAATTTCAATCCAACCGTATTTTGTGTTTAAGTCAGAATTTTACGCTGTAATTTTGATAGCAGAGCTTTGATTTTCGCTATTATTATTTTGATTTGCAAACCACATTCTCCGTCCAGCACGGGTTAGATTTTCTTCACAAATCTCAGTAAAACAAACCAGCTCATCACCATTCAGATGACCCGGATTTAACGTTTGAAAAAATTGGATGTGGGGGTCTCTTAATCTTTGAGTCGGTATACCGTGTAATTTATCTCGGAGTATGTGGGGATGGGGAAAACGAACCACACCAGTTTTGATATTGTAATTTTCACCAAAACGTTTGATAGATAAATCTTGCATCAAGCATAGAATAGATTCTGGGGTTACCGTATCGTAACGGGGGTAAAACTCTTTCCAAAATAACGGTAAAAAACGATAGGTGCGATAACCTCCAGAAATCAACAGCCAATACAGTTTACCTTTGCAATATTCGCGACGTAGTTTATTTATTGAAGATATCCAACCAGTAGATAAAGCTGAACTAGACCAAGCGCTAGGGTCTACAATAGTATCTCCCGAAAAGACAATGCTGATATTTTCACCTTTAAAACAGGTGTCATACATTAGTAAAGTTGAGAAACCTTTCAACTCGTTTGTTTCTTCATCTTTAATTAAGATTACCCAGTTTTTACTATCTAAATCATTGTTGAATACATCTCTTTTAACTCCTTCAAAATGATTATTCAAAAGAGCAAACATGCTTTCTATCTCTAGAGGTGATAAATCTCTAGTGCTGGTTAATTCGCTATTCATTTTATTGCAATATATTTTTATGTTCTTATTACTTACTCTAATTTTTAGTCCTCAAAAAAGTTGAGTCAGATGTGTCAGATAGTTATCTGTCCAGAGTGTTTTTACAGAAAAATAAATTTTTAAAAAGCCTGAAATCTCTATATATACGTGTTTTTTCATTATTAAACATCTATTTTTGATAAAAGGCATTTAAATACAAAAAATATAAACTATTGTAAATTACTAAAAACTTCATGTCACTTCATCCCTATTCAGCTATATTCAATTGATATCTTAATGTTTTATATATCTTCTTTAAAAGGATAGTAATTAATAGATTTTATGAAGGTTTTGCTCTTATTAAATAATCATATTTATAAGCTCACCCCGAGCAACTCCCCTCTGCTTATTAAAGGAAGGGAAGAGGGAGCATCCCAATTTCGGAAAAAGCCCATAGGCTAAAAGCCTGGGGCTACATTTACAAAGCCCACCTGCGTAGGCTTAGAATTTTCCTAGCCCAAGGTGGTGAGACAAGGAAAAGGATGTCGGTTTCCGTCCCCCAAACTAGCGGTCTCCTCAGCGTCTCTTGAAAGGAGATACCTGTTCACTAGGACATAGTGTGGCTCAGGGGCTTTGTTTATATAGCTATTCCTGGTAGCGCTCCACCAATCACATTTTCGGGTAGCGAATTAGATGAATCTATAAAAATATCGAGGGTAACATCATCTGTTAGATGGTTTGACCAGTATTTACCAGCCATCTCAAAACCCAGCATCTGCTCGTAACTAACATCTGAACCATAAGTAAATTTGAAGTTTAATGCTTGTGCTGGTAAATTGCTGGCAACTAATACCGTGCTGACTGATAGTAAGGTCTGTAAAAAAAGCTTTCCTTTAGAAAGTAGCTTATTTTTATGATTCTGGATTTTATTAATTTTTATATAATTTAATACCAATTTTTTTTAACATTCATTCATCTCTAATTTAGAAAATAAAATATTTTTTTTAATCCCCGAAATAACTTATTTAGCTATAATTTTGGAAAAATTAATTGATAATTTATAATTATTTTAATAGTACTTTTTATGATGTTATTTATATAAAGGTTATCCAAAAAAGATATACGGGTATTTTCTTTTTTTTTGATATTAAGTAAAAAATATAACTTTTAATTATCTTTAAAAAGCTTTGTGTTCTTTAAAGTAGATTAAGCAGCAGCTAACAAAGATAAGGCTTCTAGAGCCGCTAATCCTTCATATACAGCAAATTTTGGATTTGTATCACCGATTTCATGTAAATTGCGCTACAATGATTTCAGCTTTGGCTGACGACATAATTTACGTGTATCTACATTTCGCATCAGGGTTGCATCTTAATATCAAATTCATCTTCCGTCCAACAGCATCTCAAAATTACCGTTGCGATTTCTCTACAAGCTGAATACAACTTTTACAAAAACTGATAGATAGCAAGACTTTTAGGGAATATAGTTATCCCTGGAGGTAATTTCCCCATATTTATCGAAAATAATCTCAAATTTGATAAAAAAGGTCTCGAAATGGGCAAAATAGATTAACAATAAGTCTATTTAAATTCAGGGAAGCAATCTATCTAATAATGCACGACTTAACTAAATTTACCCTTAGAGATATGTCCGAGTGTGGTTTAGCATTACGACAAATCGCAGACAAAGCTAATTGCATGGAAGATGCTAGCAATCTGATTATCAAATATTTTTACGACAATTTTATTGATAAAAATACTGGAGAAAAAAACTGCATTCTTGTACGCTTTTTTAAAACCCACCCTTATGGAAAACTAACTCCTGAATTGCAAGAGTATGTGCGAGATATATTAGGTCAGAATCAGGTTGCGGATGATTTAAAATGTTTAACATTGTTTGCTACTGCTGGTGAACTTCCAGAATGGAATTCCCGCTATAAATCTACAAGACATAAAGCAATACCCCTTGCAACTGAAGATGCAGTAAATCGTATACCGATGATTTCACAATTAATTAAACAGTTGGGGTTACATCCAGGAATTGTTGTACAACCCGAGTCTGGTTTATTGATTGATAACGAGCAACAGATGTACAACGTTTTTTACGTGAAAGATGCTTTAGGTAGTCCTCATATTCCTTCCCAAGATTCATTTGTAAATCCATTTGGAGTTAAATCTGTGATTGGATTTGGGGGATTATTACCTAGCGGTGATATGTTTACCGTTTTAATGTTTTTAAAGGTAATTGTTCCGCAAACAATTGTAGAACTAATACGTCCTTTAGCCCTGAATGTAAAAACAGCTATTTTGCCATTTGATAATAGAAAATTTTTCCAAGATTTGAATCATAATGTCATAAATAAAGATAGTAACTATAATGAATTGCAGCGTTTGAATTCTCAAATTGGCACTTTGAATCAGTTGTTGAATGTTTCCGAAAAATCTACAATCACTCAATCAGACCGATTAGAAAAAGCAATTACTAATCTCGAACAAACTTTGAATCAGCTTAAGACAACCCAAATTCAACTAGTTCATAATGAAAAAATGTCTAGTTTAGGTCAAATGGTCGCAGGTATTGCTCATGAAATCAATAATCCTGTTAACTTTGTTCATGGTAATCTTTCCTATACAGAAGAATACAGTTTGAGTTTAATTAAATTAATCGAAATATATCAACAGCAATATCCTGATTACTCAGAAAAAAATGACCAGGATATTGATTTTGAGGAATTAGATTTTATTAAGAAAGACTTTTCTAAAATTATTCAGTCAATGAAAGTTGGAACGCAACGAATTAAAGACATTGTTAAATCCTTAAGAATTTTTTCCCGCTTAGACGAAGCAGAAATTAAACAAGTTGATATTCATCAAGGTATTGATAGTACTTTAATGATTTTACAAAGTCGTTTAAAAGCTCAGTTTAGTCATCCGAATATTGAAGTAATTAAAGAATATGGTAACTTACCAAAAGTAAATTGCTATCCCGGTCAATTGAATCAGGTGTTTATGAATATTCTTGCTAACGCAATTGATGCTTTAGAAGAACAAATAGGTAATAGAGGATGGTCTACAGAAAATAGTAATGAAGATATCTTTCAAGCTTGTCAAATTTGTATTCGTACTCAAGTAGTAGATAAAAAATATATCTCTATTAGTATTTATGATAATGGCTCTGGGATGAATGAAGAAATTATTTCCAAGCTATTTGACCCGTTTTTTACCACTAAGGAAGTAGGTAAAGGAACGGGATTAGGTTTATCTATTAGTCATCAAATTATAGTAGAAAAACATGGGGGTAAAATTATCTGTAATTCCGCACCTGGAAAAGGTACAGAATTTATCATTATGCTTCCTATTGACTTGCTTCATGAATAAGTTGTAGAGACTTAGCAGTGCTAAGTCTCCTAGCAGTTTCACAACAAACAAACCAGTCAAAATTAATTTGGTTGAATATTAGTTTTAATTCTTCTTTTTTAATCTCGCATTTAATTTTGGTGTTTGACTTTCCCACAGACGAACTGTTTTATCATAACTACCACTAGCAAGGATTTTTCCGTCTGGGCTAAAAGCAAGAGAACTTACCCAGTCTGAATGTCCGTAAAGCTGACTCAACAAATCACCAGTATTTAAATCCCAGATTTTAATCCCGTCTTTTCCGCTGCTAGCAAGGGTTTGTCCGTCTGGATTAACCGCAATCGCAATCACTGAATTGGTATGTCCTCGAAAAGTTTGTAGTACTTCCCCGGAATTGAAATTCCACATTTTCACGGTGCGATCGCTACTAGCTGTAATTACATTATCTCCTGTCGGGGTAAAGGTTATAGCTTGAACTCCATTGTTATGAGCTTTGAATCCACCGATTGCTCTCCCGGATTTCAAATCCCACAGTTTAACAACTCCTTTGCTATCACCACTGACCAATCTTCTACCATCAGGACTAATAGCAACTGCGTAAATTAAATCATTGAATCGCGTTAATGTTCCCAAAGGACGTTGCTGTAATAAATCCCATACCCGGATTCCATCCAAAGCACCGCTAACAAGAACCTTACTATCTGGAGTCACAGCTAATGATAGTACGTTACTGCTATGTGCCCTAAAAGTACGAATAAATTTATAACTTTCCAGACTCCAGATATTAACAGTATTATCAGTACTGCTGCTAACCAAATGTCTACCGTCTGGGGAAATTAATAGAGACTGTATTGATTCTTGATGCGCTTTTTTGATCTCACCCAAGCGCTTCTTTTTTTTCATATTCCACAAACGAATAATTCCATCGTTATTGGAACCACCACTGACAAGCATTCTACCGTCAGGACTAAAAGTTACAGATTTAACTGCTCCTTTGTGTCCGTTAAAAGTATGAGTTAATTTAGGGTTAGTAAAATTATTTCTAGCAATTTGACCAACAACCACTTGCGCTATAGCTGGTTTAATTGATGGTAAATTTGTAATACCTGCAATACTTACCGCACCGAATAAAACCGCAGTTAACTTTTTTGCCACAAATATTTTAGATACAGCCGAATTATTATTCAACTTTATAAAATCAAGCTTTATAAATTTATCAATATCACGTAAAATTTTCATAGTTGAGAAATTCTCTAAGCAAATACCCTTAAAAATCGTAAAAGAGGGTTTCCCTTCCTCCAAGTCTATTTTGCATGTTTCTTTAGAGGATTGCCAATAGAGAAAAATTGCTGATAATTGATATTTTTTTGTTAAAGTTTTGGCTCAAATATTAAAGACGCTGCAATGCAACGTCTTCAAATAGTTTATACGTGTATTTACTTAATCTTTAAACTTACTGTGGTGGTTTCTTCTTAGAAATACTCAACATTGGTAACGATGATTGTGATTTTGAAGAATGGTCTGGTAAATACAATTGTTTTACAGGTTCTTCAACTGGTACTGAAGGGTCTTGTTGAACTCGCAACCACCTTATTATTAGAGCAGTTCCAGCAGTTCCCAAACCAAAAAGAAACAGTGCCCAACTGTCATCAAATCCACCAATTAACGCATCCACTATTCCCATCGTAATTAATATGGTAATTATGGGTTCTTTGCGATAAGCCGATTTCACAATACGAGGAAATACTGCATTCATAGTAGCGTGTCTTCAGTTCCCCTTTAGTATAAGTTTACTAATATAGCGATATTGCATTATAAGCGCTTTATATCAAAGCATTAATACTATTACAGATTTATTCAACAGGCAAGTAAGGAATTCCCTAACTTTACTAAAAGTTTAGCTTCTATTAACTTTAACTATTATCTCTTGTTTTTATATTTATTTGCAAGTTTAGAATAACACTTATATCTAAAGATAGGGAATAAGGGACAGTGTTAGCAGTCTTAGGAGAAACGATTAAGAGCAACTTTTCGAGATAGAGAATAGGTAATAGTAGGGAGAAAAAAAAGATTCTATATTCAACAGTATTTTTGAGTAAGTGAAAAAACCAGGCTTCTAGATATACAAACAAATTTTCCTAACTTGGATGTTATCAAGAAACCCGGCTTTTGTTCTCTATGCAAGATATAGCTCACAAAATATTAAATTAACTTTCATCTTCAGACTACCTTAGTCCCAACCATGCTAAAACACCTTGATTGGTTATACATTCAATTGCCACCATAATCATAAAACCAATCATCGCCGCTCTTCCATTCAAACGCTCTGCATACTCATTAAAGCCTAGTTTTGGTTCTTCTAGCTTTGGTGAAACGCTCGGTTGCGGTTGTTGTGCTGTCATGAAAAATATCTCCTCATACAAAAGTGAGCTTGTTTACTAGATTTTTATCCAAATGCTTAAACTAAGCAAGACCTAAAATCGAGATCATCTAGTAACTTATTTACAAAATTTTACTATTTTTTATATAACGTAACAAGGCTGAGATGTAAGTAAAAAAGACCGATGCGGAGGTTATTTGAAGAATTTAGAACACAGAACATCAAAATAGTAGTAATTAATTCAGCATGGCTGCCATTAAATTGACAGACTACAGTTAAAGCAACATTAAAAATGTAAGTTAAATTAGGGGCAATACATGGAAATCGGTGTTCCCAAGGAAACAAAAGATAGAGAGTTTCGAGTGGGGTTGAGTCCTTCCAGCGTCCGGGTGTTAAAGGAAGCGGGTCATAATATCTTTGTAGAAACTCAAGCTGGTGCTGGTGCTGGATTTACTGATGATGATTACGCAAGTGCGGGTGCATCAATAGTCACTACGCCCCTATCTGCTTGGAATCGCGAATTGATTGTCAAAGTCAAAGAACCATTAAAAGCAGAATATAAATTTTTGCAAAAAGGACAATTACTATTTACTTATTTACATTTAGCAGCAGATAGAAAATTAACCGAACATTTAATGGACTGTGGTGTTACCGCTATTGCTTACGAAACTGTAGAGCAATCTGGTGCGAATAAGTTACCTTTGCTTACTCCCATGAGTATAATCGCCGGTCGTCTTTCAGTACAGTTTGGTGCTAGGTATCTTGAGAGTCAACAAGGTGGTAGAGGTGTACTTTTAGGTGGAGTTCCCGGAGTCAAACCCGGTAAAGTGGTAATTTTAGGTGGTGGTGTAGTTGGAACCGAAGCCGCAAAAATTGCCGTCGGTATGGGTGCTACAGTACAAATATTAGATATAAATGTCGAACGCTTATCTTATTTAGAGACATTATTCGGTTCCAGAGTTGAACTGCTTTATAGTAATTCTGCTTATATTGAAGAAGTAGTTCCTCAAGCGGATTTACTTATAG
>ERZ1740052.829-NODE-829-length-10282-cov-16.455461_pt1 | contig 10282 bp, 5 predicted proteins | sample MGYA00581750_ERZ1740052 | MGnify/ENA primary metagenome ERZ1740052 (study PRJEB43018, sample SAMN04849743) | marine metagenome | isolation source: floating plastic debris | place: Pacific Ocean | collected 2008-08-30 | study: EMG produced TPA metagenomics assembly... | reverse complement strand
AAAGTGTTTGTTGATTATTCATATATTTATTTGTGTTTGTTATTGATTATTTTTTGGGAGTGGGAAAAGGGGGAAGAGTGGGGAGTGTGGGGAGATTAATTACTTGCTACTTGCTACTTACTACTTGCTACTTGCTACTTGCTACTTACTCCCCAACCGAAACCTCCTCGGAGTAGTTCCAGTATGCTGCTTAAAAACTCTCCCCAAATGACTTTGATTAGAAAAACCGCATTCCACAGCGACTTGAGCAATGGATAATTTCTGCTGCTTCAAAATTCGCTTCGCCATCTTCACTCGCTGCTGCATAATATAGTGATGGGGAGTTACACCAAGGGATTTTTTAAATTCTCTACAAAAATGGAATTGACTCATATCTAGAAAACTAGCCATTTGCGCTATACTCACCTCCTCACGCAGAGAATCCCCAATTAAATCTAATATTTGCTTTAATTTATATGGTGCAAGACCGTCATATTCTTTTATCTGTAGTTTATAAGTTGTATATTTTCCCAGTAAATGAACCGCAAGCTGGTGAAATAAACTTTCAGCTAAAAGTTTGCAGCCATAAAAATTAGCAGTTAATTCATGCTTGATAGCTAAACTAATACCCGAAATAAAGTAATCTGGTTGAGCAAAAGTAGGAATAAGTTCTACTTTATCTGGATTCACAAATTCGTAAGCAGTATAAGCAAGAAAATCGTGATGAATAGAAATAACGCTAAATTCAATCGGTTTTTTCCAGGTCATCCAATGTTCGATATTTGCTGGCACAATACCTGTAGAACCAAAAACGTGATTCTCAGTTTGAAAAACACCATCTAACCTACGTTCTGCTTCAGTGTTTTCAAAAGTAGTTCCAATAACGTGATGAATATGGCAATGTCTGGGAGTTTCGTACTCGTTAAATTTATAGTAATCAAACTTGACTTGCAATAAATTGAGTTTATGACTAGAAATTAAAGGTAGGTTAGAAAGAATTTGCTCCCGTGATTCCGATTCAAAGTGACTCGCTTCTAAAACTTCTGGTGTTTCCATAATTTATTAATTATCAATTATCAATTACCAATCCCCAATCCCCAATCCCCAATTACCAATTACCTTGATAAACTTTCGGTGTTACTCCCATAATCTTACGAAACTGTCTAATAAAGTAGCTGGGGTTGCTATAACCGCAAGCTGCTGAAATTTGGATGATACTTATTTGCTGTTGCTCTAATAATCTTTTGGCTTTTTCTACCCGACAGTAATTGACGTAGCGGTTGGGGGAAACTCCCACCGATTCTTTAAATATTCGCGAGAAGTGAAACGGACTCAAATCGGCTATTTCAGCCATTTTTGCTAAAGTAATTTCTTCGGTAATATGAGCTTGAATATAATCGAGGACTAACTTTAATTTACGCTTACCCAATCCTCCCTTTGCTTGCTTTGCAACACAGGTAGCGCTATAGTTGCGTAACAAACGAGCTACCAAAGCATTAGTCAGAGTATCCCGATACAGTTCTCCTCCACTCCCTCCAGATTCCAACTCTTCCTTGAAAGCTAAAGCAATATTGGTAATTAATCCGTCTTGCTGTCCCTGAGTGTGAATTAACTCGATATTTTTTCCTTTTACAACTTCCGGTGCAACTTTGTTAATTAAATCCGATTCCAAAGCTATAACCAGCAACTCCCCTGCTTCCTCCCAGCGAGCTGCATGAGAACTACCATCGGGAATCAGGAATAAATCTCCCGGTTTCATCAAACAAGTCTGCCATTTACTATTTTGCTGATAATCTACCGATAAAGGTTTGCTCAAATGAATGCAAACCAAATGACCAATACTCGTCATTTCCGGGGTTTCCGAAACAGGTAAATATTGCTGCTCTACCCGCAAACCCTGCCAGTGCTGCGCTTTGCTAGATAAAGTTACAATTGCATCAGCGCAAATATGCTCTCTAATTTTACCGCTACGATTGTCTAGAACCGATATATCACTTTTATGCATAGTTGTTTTTCATTGATGATCCACATCCTACCCTACGGGAACACCTGAGGGTGAACGGATGAAAATTGATAGCAAGAATGTGAAATAATTGCTTCACTCGTGAGATTATAGGTAACTTGACAGCACAGCGATAATACTATATTGCTATTTATGACACATTCTTGCTATTTCTTAGTCCGTAGTTGCGCTACTCTACGAGAAAGCTCCGCTTACAGCGCCAAATATGTGCATTCGTAGACGAAGGGTCGATGCAATATTCTTGTATTCTTGTTCCCAGGTTCTACCTGGGAATACAGTTAGCGAGGTTCTACCTCGCAGTTATAGTTTAAGGCAGAGCCTTAGAGTAAGTGATTCCCAGCCAGAGTAACATTGACATACTCCCCACCCTTGAAGGGTGGGGATTCTGGGGTCAAACAGCAACAGCAGGCACAGCCCGACTTACATCACCTAGCCCAATGGTTGATGCCCCAACCATTTGAATATTACGTGCGGCGTTCTCGTCCCTTCCATTAATTGATTGACATGACGGACATCGCCATTCCCTAACTGACAAATCAAGACTTTCTAGAATGTGCCCACAACTAGAGCAAGTCTTGCTACTGGGATACCACTGATCCACAAACACCACTTGTTTATATTTCTTTTTGGCAACCCATTCTAGAATTTGCAGGAACTCAACAAAAGCTAGGTCTGATATTTTTCTCCCCCAAAGTCGCTGCATCCCCTTGAGGTTTAAAGTCTCAAAGCACAGTACATCAAACCTATCGGTTAACTCATGAGCTAGTTTCCAAAACCAATCACGCCGACGATGAGAAATATCTTCATGCTTGCGTACCAAGTCTTTTCTTGCTCGTTCTCTGTTGGATGAGCCTTTAAGCTTTTTAGAGTGTTGCTTGCTAGCTTTCTTAATAGCGTTAAGTGACTGCTTAAAAAATTGGGGAGACTCAATGTTATTGCCATCGGAACAGGTGAGAAAAGTTTTCAACCCAAAATCAAAGCCAGCAATTTTACCTGTCTTAACTTCAACTTCTGGATTAGTACCGTCATCAACAACCAAAACCATAAACAATTCACCCAATGAAGTGCGTTTAATGGTTAAGGTCTTGACTTTTCCCTCTATTTCTCTCGACTTCCAAAATTGATAAACTCGACTACCAATTTTCACCCTATTACCACCCAAAAACTTATAACCTGCTTGTTTAAGAGTGAATGATTTGTACTTCTTAACCTTTTTAAATCCTGGCGGACGAACCCCTTTCTTATTATGTTTAAAAAATAATTGGTAGGCTTTCTCGATGCGTTGACAAATATCTTGCGCTGCTTGAGAACCTACCGACTGCCAGAAAGAATTACGCTTCCTTAACTTGGCAATATGCGACTGAAGTTTTGCACAATTCAAATGCTTGCCAAACATTCGGTAGTACCGTTTATGTAGGGCGATGCAATGATTATAAATCACCCCAGCAGCGTTAATTGTGCCCTTAAGGTGTCTATTTCGTTTGTGCTGATATAACTTAAACTTCAGTATTTTCATAATATCCATGATACCATAAACGGGTAGCCAGTGGATAGCATAATGAAAGAAAGATTGAGTGTACGGGTTGACCCTCAAAGATTGGAAAAATTAAGAAGGATTGCTAAACACAAACGCAAGACAATGACTCAACTGATTGAAGATTGGATTGACAGACTACAGGAAGAAAAGCCGTCCTAGAAGGACGGGGCTTTAGACCCAGTTTTTTGGTAAAAAATCTTTAAACGGTTAAGTTTCGCAAACAAAATCAAACATTATTGCTCTATTTAAATAATAATATTAATTGTTAAATATTAATTAGCTACTAAAAAATTATCTACAAAAATAGAGCATATATATTTACATTTAGTTATGCATTTGCAGCACTTAATAGATAGTAATTACAAAAAAAAATACTTGTAGAGAGCAATATTTACAAAAAAATAGCAAGAATAGGAAAGACGAACTTTTTTGGAAACTATATGATTAAATCTCGTAGTTTATCAAGCACTTTAATCTCACTGAATCAACCTACAGATACAATTTAACTAATTCCTAATTCTGTACGTATTTAGCGAGATTAATTCAAATATGTTAACACTCTGAGTTGATTAATTTAATATTTTTTTAAGATACTCATTGCCTTATGTGTGATATCAGCACTCGAAATTATTGTGCAAAACATTCATATTAATCACCCAGGAATTATGAAATACAATCGAGTTCTAGCAACTAGCTTATTATCAATATTTTTCTGGTTTTTGCTGATGCCTTCAGCGAGTTCGGGCAAGCCAAAAAGGCAGGATGAACCGCCACCAAGAACCAATGGTAGGTCAGCAGGTTCTAGGGGATGCAGTAATAATAGGAGGGTATTAAAAAATGCTCCACCAGCTTTAATACTACTTTCATCTAATACAAAAAAAGCTAATACAATTTCGAGTAATCCAATTTTTGCATGGTTTATAAGAGATTCTCAAATTCGACAAATGCAGTTTAGACTGTATCAAGAAGACAGCGCTACTCAAGAGTACGAATTAGTTAAAGAAATTACAGATAAAGACTTTCAGACCAAACCTGGAATCATGGTCTTACCTATGCCAAAAACCGTCTCCCTCGAAACAGGAAAAAAATATCTTTGGCAAGTCGAATTAATTTGCGATCGCAATCGTCCATCAGCGAATTTATTTGCAGAAGCAGAAATAGAAATGGCACCCATACAGCCAAATCTAAAAAATCAAATAAAACAAGCAGTTAATCCAGAAGATAAAGCAATGTTATTTGCTAAAAACGGACTTGAACATGATGCTTTAATGACAGTATTAGCAGGAAATAAAAATACTGCTTCTAAAAAACCAAGAATGAAAAAATTGAAACTTGCATTACTAAATCAAATTACATCAAACCCATCCGAACTCAAAACTTTACAAAATTGTCAAATTCATTGGATAAAAATGGAATAGGGAATAGTGAGTAGCAAGTAGCGAGTAAAGAGTTGGTAATTGGTAATTGGTAATTGGTAATTGGTAATAAAATACTTTATTTGCTACTCCCAACTCACAATTCGTATTTGTTGGGTTTCGTTCCTCAACCCAACCTACAATTTCTAAATCTCCTAACTCCTAACTCCTAACTCCTAACTAATATGAAACGCTTTCATTATTTAATTTTAACTTTCACCTTAATTTTTTGTTTGTGGTTTAATCACAATATTCCCATAGCTGCAACTCTAGCACCGACAGCGGTTGTAGAGCGGGGAATTGAACTTTATAATGCTGGTGATTTTCGCGGTGCTATTGCTGTATGGCTCAAAAGTCTTTCTCAAGCAGGTGAAGATAAACAGCAAGAAAGTGATATTCAGACACGTCAATATTTAGCACGAGCTTATCAACAAATAGGGGAAGTTGATAAAACTATAAATTATTTAAACCAAGTTATTGATTTTTATCGTTCTGCTGATAATACAAAACAAGTAGGAAGAATGTTAACTGAAGTTGCTCAAGCATACAGCGATTTAGGACAGCATAAACGTGCGATTAATCTGTTGTGTGGGGATATGGGTAATCAGCAATGTACTGAAGATAGCGCTTTAGGAATTGCAATTAGGGAAAAGGATGGTTTAGGAGAAGCAGCAGCGAATGGAAGTTTGGGAAATGCTTTGTATTTTTTGGGTGAATATGACAGAGCAATTCAAGTGTTGAGTTCAAGCTATAAAAAAGCCGGGAAGTTAGAAAATCGTGGTTATTTAATGGCTGCTGCGAATAATTTAGGAAATTTATATACGAGTTTGGCTCAAAGAAATTATCGGTATATTAATTTTGCTTCCGAAGCTGATGATAACGAAGCTGTAGAGAAATTCACAAAACAAGCTGGTGTTTATGAAAACGCAGCGATTCGCTATTTTGAAAATAGTTTAAAAATTGCTCGGATTGAAAATAATACTCAAGGTGAAGTCTCGGCTTTATTAAATTTGGTTTTACCTTACTATCGTTCTCAAAATCAACTTGATTTTAAGCAGAATAAGAATTTTAACTCAGAAATGAATCCAGAAAAAAAACCAGAAATATTCGAGCAAATAGAAAGGAATATAGAAAAATTACCACCCTCGCGAAAAAAGGCTTTTGCGCTGATTAAATTAGCAAGATTAATCCAGAAAGTGAGTAGTGATTCGGGGATTGTTACATCTGGATATCAATGTTTTCAATCCAAGTCTTCCCCAAAAATTGTTAATTTGTTCGAGCGAGGATTGAAAATTGCTCAAAATATCGGAGATAAACAAACACAATCTTTTGCTTTAGGTTGGCTGGGACATGTTTACGAATGTAACGGAAATTATCACAACGCTCTCAACTTTACCAATCAAGCTCAAATAGCTGCCGAAACAAAAGAAAGTCGTTATTTATGGGAATGGCAAGCAGGAAGAATATATAAAGCAACAAATAGAGAATCCTTGGCAATAGAAGCTTATGAAAGTTCGGCAAATACTTTAGAAGATATTGAAAAAGATATTGCCATAGCTAACCGAGATGTACGCTTGGATTTCCAAGATAGTGTAGAAAAAATTTACCGTAATTTAGCGGAATTAAGAATTAGAAATGCGTTAAAAGCTAGTAATACTAAGACAGTTAAACTACAGCAAAATTTAAATTCTGCACTCAACACCCTTGATAAATTAAGATTAGCAGAATTAAGAAACTATCTCGGAAGCGATTGCGATTTGCAGTTAATTGATAAACCGATTGCTCAAGTCGATAAAAATACCGCTGTATTTAGGTCAATTATGCTCGAAGATGGGATTGCTGTTATTTTAATGCTGCCAGAATCCAACTCAATTAGATTAAAAATGAATTGGATTCCCATCCCTAAGAAAACTGCTGTGGAGACAGTAAATCAATTTCGCATCAACTTAGAAAAACTTTCCGATAGACGAAACAGCTATCGTAAAAACGCCAAAGAAATCTATAGCTGGTTTATTACTCCCTTTACGAAAGACTTAGAAAAAATTAAAACATTAGTATTCGTGCAAGACGGGGTTTTATGGACTATCCCGATGGGAACTTTATACGACGGAAAGCAATTTTTAGTTGAAAAATATGCAATCGGAAATACACCCAGTTTATCTTTAACCAGTCCCCAAGCTTTGAATACCAAAGACTTAAAAATTCTAGCCTTTGGATTAACAGATGATAGCGCAATAGATAAAAATACGTTCTTTCCAGCATTAAGCGCTGTCAAAGCCGAAATGCAAGGAATCGACCAAGTTATATCCGACAGCAAAATAGTTTTAAATGAAAACTTTACTTCCCAACAATTAACCCAAAAACTTCGTCAATATAAACCCGAAATTCTCCACCTAGCAACCCATGCTAGATTTGGTTACGACTCCAAACAAACATATTTAATCTCAGGAGAACAAAAAAAGAATAATCGTAAGACACAGAAATATAACAAAACAATTACTTTAGGGAATCTCTATCAAATCATCCAAAATACTCAAAGCGACGACAACGAAGTCCTAGAATTACTAACACTAACCGGATGTCAAACCGCAGTAGGTAGCCAAAGAGATGCATTAGGAATAGCAGGTGTATCTCTGCAAGCAGGAGCGAGAAGTTCCGTCGCATCCCTGTGGAACATCGACGACGAAGCCACAGCATCAATCATCGTGCAATTTTACGATAACCTGCGTCAAGGAATGAGCAAAGCCCAAGCCCTGCAAGCAACACAGAAAAAATGGCTCGCAGAAAATTCCCAAGGACGTTACGCTCACCCCGGTTACTGGGCCCCCTTTGTATTGGTGGGGAATTGGTTGTGATTGAGTAATGGGTAATAGAATGTAGTCGCTAAAAACTGGGCAGACAGGGATGTCCACCCCACAAGAATTGTAGAAGGTTAATTGATTGTAGGTTGGGTTAAGCAGAGCGCAACCCAACACCATGTTGTAATGGTCGCGGTGCGTTCTTTCTGAAGCCATAACGCACCCTAGTACTCTATCAAACCAACATTGCCGGGTGATGGTAAGCAGGGGGAGCAGGGGAGGCAGGGGAGGCAGGGGGAGAAAATTACTTTTTTTCTTATAATTAACCCCGCAAACTTGACTTGGTGAAGCACTAGGAATATTATTACCAATTAACCATGCCCAATTACCAATTACCCATTACCCATTACCTTACCCACACCTTCTTCCCAAAACCACGCTACCATTTTCCAAAGTATAAATACCTTCGGATTCGATAACTAATGGACTTGCTTTCTGGGGATTTGATACTTGTTGTTGATTGTTTTTAGGAACCGAAAAAGTTGCAAAGTTTGAACTAGAAACACCATCTGGAGTGCTTGCTAAACCTCCGGAACCAGTTACGACAAATCTACCTCGATTTCTACTGCTAGGAATAAGACAGCTAGTTGCAACTAAATTATCTGTATCAATAATCCCTTCTGGAAGTTCGGTTACTTCTTGACTGGGGTCAATGTCGGGAGTGTTAATTTCGATAATTCCATCAATTCCTAATTCAGCACTTGCATCAATAAGAGTATCTGGAGATTGAAATAAACCTTGAGTTGTAATATTAATATTTCCTCCACGTCCTTCTATTACTTGAGCTACAATTTCACTGTTTTCTAAAATTGCTAAAACATCGGCATCAATATTAATATTTCCACCCGTACCGTTATCAACATTAGTTGTAATTCTACTGTTTCGACGGAGTACGACATCTTGAGATGTCAGAGAAATATTTCCCTCGGTACCTGTTTCGGCTACTGCGTTTATACTACCTTGATTATCAAGCAAAATAGAATTAGCATTTATGGTTAAACTACTGGCAGGGAATTGTCCTTTTCCACTTACACGTAATTCCGCTAAATTATCAACTATTAACTTATTTGTAACTATATCCAAGCTACCAGCTCTTCCTCCTTCCGATGCTCTAGCTGCAATAAAGCTTCCATTGTCTACAACCACCGAATCTGATGCTTGAATTTTTAAATTTCCACTGTTGCCTATATTATTAGTTGAAGATGTAATAAAAGCGTCATTATTAAGACTCAATTTTCCCGTTTCTATCGTTAAATTTCCAGCATTTCCGATTGCATCAATACTAGTTTGACTGGAAATTACACTACCAATTCCATCTATATCAACACCACTTAATTCTACTGATTCAGAAGCATTAATTGTCAAATCATTACCATTCCCTTGACCAAAAGTCCCGCTTCCAATCTGCGCTCCATCGCGTAAAATTAAATTTCGGGTATCTATAGTTAGAGTTCCCGAATTACCAACACCCCCGCGATTTACCTGAGAAAATATCCGACTGCTGAATCCATCTTCAGCTAAACCTAATAACTCTACAGATTCTGAAGCATTAATAAACAAATTTCCACCGTTACCGTTACCTCGAGTTGTGGATGAAATTTGCGCTCCATCATTCATTATTAATCGTTTGGTTTTTACAGTTAATACACCTGCATTTCCCACCCCTCCAGGTTCTACTTGAGTTGCGATTGAACTACCACCTCCAAAGATATTTCCACCGTTTAATTCAATTAATTCGTCAGCATCAATATTTATATTTCCCGCATTCCCATTACCTGCGGTGGTAGATAAAACATTAACACCATCACCTAATAGTAATCGACTGGTTTTGATGCTGATATTTGCTGCATTTGTTTCACCGTCGGGGTTAACTTGAGCTAATACGAAAGCAGGTAAACCAGTGTCACCAAAACCGCTAAACTGTACTGTATCTTGAGCTTGAATATTTATATCTCCCGTTCCCGGTCTCGTATTTGTACCGGAAATTAATCCTAATAAACTACTTCCTTCGCTAAAAATGATTGAATTTCCGACAAGATTTATCGAACCTGGATTAGCACTGCTAACATCCGCAGAAGCAACCTGAGAAAATTCTATATTTTGAAAATTATCTACTCTTTCATAACCCAACTCCCAAATATCATTCCCAGGAGTCAAACCAACATTACTATTACTTCCCACACTACCAACTTCAATTCTTCCTCCCCCTGCGGTTAAATTTCCACCTTCAACAATTACATTACCCCCAACCAAAGCCAAGGTTTTTCCAGATGGAACTTGTAAACCGACGTTTCTCTCATCTACCAGCCCGATTGGGTCAAATAACAGATTACTTCCGGTACCTCTTACCGTAATATTCCCCGGATTTTGACCGTACTGCAAACCCAAAGGAGTACTAACAGTTAATAACGGTTCTTCTTGAGGATTTAACGCACTAAAAACACTTCCGTCAGTGAAATTAATACTATCA
>ERZ1740052.828-NODE-828-length-10297-cov-4.976079_pt1 | contig 10297 bp, 10 predicted proteins | sample MGYA00581750_ERZ1740052 | MGnify/ENA primary metagenome ERZ1740052 (study PRJEB43018, sample SAMN04849743) | marine metagenome | isolation source: floating plastic debris | place: Pacific Ocean | collected 2008-08-30 | study: EMG produced TPA metagenomics assembly... | reverse complement strand
CGGTATGATTTTCTCTGCGAGATACTGTCCTATGGCAGATCTCACCGATCGGTTCATCCTCTAAATCAGCAACGGCGACACGCCAAATCCCTCTCCCCCAAGGAGAGGGATTTAGGTTGGGGGATGATATCCTGATCTACTGGGAAAACTCGGTGAACCACAGTGCTTGATCTAAAGCTGATTCGACAAAATCCTGACCAAGTAGCAGCGGCCTTGGCTAAGCGCAGCGGCGACTATGCCCCGTCCCTATCTGAGCTACAGACGCTAGATAGCGAGCAACGGGGGTTAGAGGGGGTGCGATCGCAACTCCAGGCCCGCAGCAACGAAATCGGCAAAACCGTCGGTACGAAAATAAAAGGGGGAGCTGATCCCAAAGGTGACGAAGTCAAAGCCCTGCGGGATGAAGGCAATCAAGTCAAAAAAGAATTAGCCGAGCTAGAACCTAAGGAAAAAGAACTCAAGACCAAAATCTACGACATACTACTCACACTGCCCAACTTACCCAACGACAGTACACCCGAGGGCCAGAGTGAAGAGGACTATGTCGAAGTTCGTCGCTGGGGTGATGACCTCATTCCCCAAGGCGACAGCTTTTTAGCCCACTACGAACTAGGCGAAAAGCTTGGCATCATGAACTTCGAGCGCTCTGTCAAAATTGCCCAGAGTCGCTTTGTGACGCTGATTGGTGCTGGTGCCGCCCTCGAACGAGCCCTCATCCAATTTATGCTCGACCGCCACACCAAGTCTGGCTACACCGAGATTTTACCCCCCATCCTGGTCAACTCCGCCTCCCTCACAGGCTCAGGGCAGCTGCCCAAGTTAGCCGAAGACAGTCTTAAATGCGCAGACGACGATCTGTGGCTTACCCCCACCGCCGAGGTGCCCCTGACTAACATGCACCGGGGCGAAATCCTGACAGAGGATGAGCTTCCCATTAACTACTGCGCCTACACCCCCTGTTTCCGTCGTGAAGCCGGTAGCTATGGTCGTGACACCCGTGGTCTAATTCGGCTGCATCAGTTTAACAAGGTGGAAATGTTCAAATTTGTCCACCCGGACACCTCGTTTGACCAACTCGAAGCCCTCACCAAAGACGCTGAAGATATTTTGCAGCAGCTGAAGCTGCCCTATCGGGTGCTAGCGCTGTGCACTGGCGACATGGGCTTTTCCGCCACCAAAACCTACGACTTAGAAGTATGGTTACCCTCGGCCAACCGCTATCGCGAAATTTCCAGCTGCTCCAACTGCGTTGATTTCCAAGCGCGCCGTGCCGATATCCGCTTCAAAGTCCCCGGACAAAAAGGAACTCAGTTTGTCCATACCCTCAATGGCTCAGGGCTGGCCATTGGCCGCACCATGGCCGCCATTCTTGAAAACTATCAGCAACCCAACGGCAGTGTAAAAGTGCCGGACATCCTCCAACCTTACCTGGGCCGAGAGTTCCTTTAATCCATTCACCCACATGTATTGAGTCAGGACGGTAGAATGGTGATTAGTGGAAAATTCAATCGCTTTTCACTGTCTATTCTTTTTTACTGCCATCTATGTCTGCTCTGGCCCTGATCTCTGTAATTGCCCTACTGATTTTTGTACATGAGTTAGGCCACTTTTTGGCAGCTCGGCTGCAAAGCATTCACGTTAACCGGTTTTCCATCGGCTTTGGTCCCATTCTTTGGAAGTACCAAGGGTCACGTACAGAATATGCTCTACGGGCGTTACCCCTTGGCGGCTTTGTGGGATTTCCCCTAGATGACGACCCCAACAACGGTTTTGCCTCTGACGATCCAGACCTGCTTCAAAATCGTCCAGTGATGGACCGGGCCATTGTCATGAGCGCCGGGGTCATTGCCAATCTGTTATTTGCTTACCTGGTTTTTGTTATTCAATTCACCAGTTTTGGTGTGCCCGAAAGCTTTGAAATCCAGCCTGGGGTGATTATTCCTCAGGTTATGTCAACCACCTCTCCCGCTGCCAAGGCTGGGGTTAAAGCTGGGGATATTATTTTTGCTGTTAACGGTCAGACCCTCAATCAAGGCGACGAAAATGTTCAGACCTTAATTGATGTCATTCAAAAAAGTCCCAATCAACCCGTTGATTTTCTGATTAAGCGGGGTAAAAGGGAGCTAAACCTTACGGTTACTCCTGATATTTCCCCTGAGGGTAAGCCGGTCATTGGTGTCCAGCTATACCCTAATGAAACGGTTAACTACAAACGCTCTAGCAACCCTGCCGAGATCCTCAAGCTAGCAGCCGATGCATTTCAAAATGTGTTTGTCCGAACGGCCCAAGGCTTTCTCGATTTAGCAACAAACTTTTCGGAAGTATCTAGCCAGGTATCGAGCCCTGTCGGCATCGTCGATCAAGGCCGGACGATGGTAGACACAGACTTTACTAGCCTGTTTCGCTTTACTGCTTTGATTAGCGTAAATCTGGCAATTATCAATATCCTGCCTTTACCGGCCCTAGACGGTGGTCAGCTAGCCTTTTTACTGGTTGAGGCCCTAACTGGCAAACCCTTACCCCGCCGGATTCAAGAAAGCGTCATGCAAACTGGACTGCTTTTATTTTTAGGGTTAGGTGGCATGCTGATTGCCCGCGACATTTCACGTCTAGAAATTTTTCAAACCGTTTTTCAATAGGTGGACTCTACTCAGACTAAACGCCCTCGCCTGACTAAGAAACGCCGGGCACTGCTGATTCTCAATTGCCTCAAGGAACTCTACCCTGAGGCTCCCTGTTCCCTGGACTATGAAACCCCGTTGCAGTTGCTAATCGCCACGATGCTGTCGGCCCAATGTACCGACGCTCGGGTCAATATGGTCACACCAGCTCTGTTTGACCGTTTCCCAACAGTCACAGTCTACGCAGTTGCTGATGTTGTTGAGATTGAGTCCTATGTGTAATCGACTGGGGTTTTTCGCATTATAGTCAAAATTAGTCGTGATGCCTGCGAAAAAATCATCCTTGATTTTGGGGGGGAGGTTCCCCAGTCGATGGATGCGTTGACCCGCTTACCGGGGGTGGCCCGTAAAACTGCCAATGTGGTTCTTGCCCACGCCTTTGGGATCAATGCTGGGGTCACGGTGGACACCCATGTAAAACGCATCACCAACCATCTTGGCCTGACCAAGCACGATGCCCCAGTGAAAATTGAGCAAGACCTTATGAAGCTGTTGCCTCAGCCAGATTGGGAAAACTGGTCTATACGCTTGGTCTATCATGGTCGCGCCGTCTGTGATGCCCGTAATCCGGCCTGTGGGCGTTGCCAACTTTTAGAATGGTGTCCGTCTGGACCAAAGCTGATTAAAGCCAAGTCCAAGTCCAAGTCCAAGTCCGCAAAATCATCGTCTGCATAGTGGGGAACCCTAGCGGTTGGCCACCGAAAAGGTAATGGCGGCTATGAAAATCTGGATTCAGCCATGATCGGACTGTTTGTTGCTGTTGCCTTAGTTGGAGGCGCTACGCTGCTGGCCTATGTGCTAAGTCGCTTTAGCGTTGAGGACGACTTTGACCATAGGGAACGTGATTGAGCCAGCAGTTTGCCGGATGCGGTTAGTCGTTGGTGTCGCCCATGGCTGTGGTGATTTGGATGGATTTGCGATCGCAGAGCCATCAGGACCTTAGCTATGCAAGCACAAATCTACAAAACACCTTTGCCAAAGACGATAACGTCATTTACTATAGAAGACTGTGATCAACATTGGAACCTATAGGAAACCACCAGCCCAATGGCTAAAAAAGGCATGATTGCGCGCCAGCGTAAGCGCGAAAAAATAGTTGCAAAGTATGCAGCCAAGCGTGAGGCACTTATGAATGAGTTTGCGGCCGCTGGCTCCCAAGCGCAGAAGCTAGAAATTCATCGTAAAATTCAGCAGCTGCCCCGCGATAGCTCACCCACACGTTTGCACAATCGCTGCTGGTTAACGGGTCGCCCCCACGGTTACTACCGTGACTTTGGTCTTTGCCGCAATGCCCTAAGGGATATGGCTCATCAGGGTCTACTGCCCGGTGTAGTGAAATCAAGCTGGTAGATACCCAGCTGCAATTAGCTAATCTTCGCCCTGTCTGTCTAACGTACAAGCAGGGCGTTTTAGATTATTGAATAAATATAATCATCTACGCATTCAGGATTTGATTGCCCCTCAAGTCTTGTATGACGTGCGCTAAGCCTATTCTCAAAGACCTGATGTATTCACTTCTCAGGCGTATCAAAAATTGGCAGTAGGGGGCTAAGTAATGGCAGAAGATCCAAACGCAACCACCGCTCAAGATGCCTCATCGAACTTCTTGAGTCAGTGTTCACCGGCGCGCCCCCCCATTCTGCGCTCATCATTGCCAGACAATCGCCCATTCGCTCCGACGATCAACGCCGCTTTTCAGGCCCTACTCAAATACCGACAGATTACCTGTCTACTCGTTGATCAACAGCATTGTCTTCTACATATCTGTGGCGATGCCCTGGGTCTGCTCGGAGAGTATGGCAAAGACATTACTTCCAAGAACATCCTCGATCTACTACCCGCTTCCCTAAAGCTCCCCACAAGCATCGTTCTCAATCGCGCCCAGACCGACGGCGAAGCCAAATGTTCTGGCTGTGCCATTGTGCCACCCCCTAACGGCCAACCTTATACCGTCACTATTGCTGCTAGCCGAGATATCACTAGCGACACAAGAGAGGTCTTAACCGTTTTAATTGAGCGAGATGACCACAAGCATTTAGAAGCGTCAGTAGATCTGCAGACAACAGAGCTTATAGAAGTAAATAATCGCTTACGAGCCAAAGTATTAGAGCAACAGCAGACGGAACAAAAACTAGCCCATCAGGCCCAAGCTTTAGCCCGCTCCAACGCGGACTTGGAGGAATTTGCCTACGTTGTTTCCCACGATCTGCAAGAACCTCTTAGGGCTATGACTGCCTTTTCCCAGCTCTTAGAACAACGCTATGGTCAACAGCTAGAGGCGTCTGCTCAACGATATATTACCCATATCGTTGATGGCGGCACTCGCATGAAAGCGATGATTGATGGCATCTTAGAGCTTTCTCGCATCAACAACAAACAAATTACCCACAGTCCCACCAGCTTAGAACAAGCTTTAGAAATCGCCCTGGAAAATTTAGAGCTAATGCGGATTGAAAACCAGGCAACCATCACCCACGATGCCTTGCCTACCCTGTATATACATAAAAACCATATCGTACAGCTGCTTCAGAACCTGATTGGCAACGCGATCAAGTTTCGAGGACCAGACTCTCCCCATGTCCACATCACGGCTGAACAGCAAGCAAGCGGCTGGCTATTTAGTGTTCACGACAACGGCATTGGCATTCCCCAACCCCAACAAAAACGAATTTTTAAGCTCTTCCAACGGTTGCACAATCAGCAAGAACAGGAAGGTTATGGCATTGGACTGGCCATCTGCAAAAAGATTGTGGAGCACTATCAGGGTAATCTATGGCTAGAATCAGCCCCTGGAGAAGGATCAACCTTCTATTTCACCCTTATTGTCAATACGTGCCAAAGCGAATCTTAAGGTTTGCTTATGGGGCATTCTAATCTCAACTGTCCTCGCTAATATAATTTATATGGTGCCCCATAAGCATCGACATAGCTGACCATTGAGATGGACGTAACTATTCTTCTGGTAGAAGATTCACCCACTGATGCAGCTATTCTATCTGCGGCCCTTGATGATGTGGGTTGTCCGTGGCCAATTCACATAGTGCAAACGGGTGATGAAGCCTTGGCACTGCTGGGGAAAATTGACAGCAGTGCCCATCCCCAGCTTATTTTGCTTGACTTAAACCTACCGGGAAAAACAGGTCACGAGGTTCTTCGAGAAATTAAAGGCAATATCGTCTGGCAGGCTATCCCCACCATCGTCCTATCGAGTTCTGCCACCCCAAACGATATTTATAAGAGCTATCAGCTACACGCTAACGCTTACATCACCAAGCCCACAAATTTTAACGAATATCAGCTAATAGCTCGAAAAATATGCGATTTTTGGCTTATGACAGCACAGCTGCCAACCAGTATGTGAATTAGGCAGTCGTTAGCCGTACCCGTGTTAGGACGATGACTATCTCCACAAGCCTTCAGACGCAACAGCGCACCTGACACGCCAATGTCTTGATGCATCAGGACATTGGCCATATGTCAAACAATATCTGTCAAACAACACACAGGTGTTGCATGTCTGACCCAAGAATAGGTATTTTTGCGATATACAAGTTATATCGAGTTTTCTTACTATATTTGTAAGCTGCCTAAAACAGCTTACCCAGCATAGGTTAGATGTCTTAGGGTGGCTTATTTGGCTGCATTATGCCTAACGTATGGCGATCTATAGAAACTCTCACTGTTAGTACAACCACTATGCAATACGGCTAAATCTCAGCAGCAAGCTTCAAGATTTTACCTATGGCTAGCTGCATCGATTATTTATTTCTTTTTACAACCCATTTACCCATCCAATATATCTATACGAAAACACCTATGACAGCAGGAATAGATGCATTGCTGATTGAAGATAATTTATCGGATGCTCAGCTCTTTCAAGAGCTTTTAACATCATCTGAACTTATAGAGACAACGTTACATCATGCTGAGCGCTTTAATGAAGCTCTCCAAGCCCTAGAGGGCAACAACAATTTTGACGTGGTTTTATTGGACCTGTGCTTACCTGATGGTCAAGGTGTAGAGCTTGTCAAACAAATCAAAACATTAGTACCCAAGGTCCCGGTCGTAGTACTCACAGGTATTCAAGATCAAAACGTGGCCATTGCGGCTCTTCAAGAAGGTGCCCAAGATTATTTAGTTAAGTCAGACACATTCTCGCCAGAACGACTAAAACGCCTGGGATACGTAGATGTGGGCAATTTGCTGGCTAAGACTATTCAATATGCTATTGAGCGTACAGAGTTAACCAAGAAGCTAGAGATTAGTGAAGAACGCTATGCCCTGGCAGTTCAAGGGGCAAATGACGGTATTTGGGATTGGGATCTTAGGGCTAATAAAGTTTGCTATTCTCGCCGTTGGAAAACAATGTTAGGTCTGGATAACAGTGCTATTAGCACCAGTCCAGATGAGTGGTTATCTCGCATCTATGCTGACGATCGCTCTGACTTTGAGCATAAGCTTCAGGAACACCTCGATTTTCATTGGTCGAATTTTGAATGTGAGTACCGGATTTTGCATCAGGATGGCAGCTATCGTTGGATGCTAACTCGGGGTATGGCCCTGTGGGATGACGAGGGGCATCCCTACCGAATTGCTGGCTCCCAAACCGATATTACTGAGCGTAAGGAATTAGAACAATCGCTGTATAAAGAAAAAGAGCTGGCTCAGATTACCCTCCATTCCATCGGTGATGCGGTGATTACAACGGACGAACATGGCCGGATTAAAGACTTTAATCCGGTGGCTGAGAAGCTGACTGGATGGAAGGCTAAGGAGGCCAGACAACGTTCAATTTCAGAGGTGTGTAAGATTATTGATAGCAATACTCGGCAACCTTTAAAGAATCCCGCACTACAGGCCATAAAAGAGAAAAAAGCCATCAGTTTGAGCAACCACCCTACGCTTATTTCTAAAACGGGTCAGGAATTTGGCATTGGCGACTCGGCTGCTCCAATTCGCTCCGCTACGGGGAAAGTTTTAGGCACTGTTCTGGTGTTTCATGATGTGACCGAGGAACGGGGACGGGCCAAACAGCTGGCCTGGCAAGCTGCCCACGATCCTCTCACGGAGCTATTTAATCGCAAGAAGTTTATTCACTCCCTGGATAAGGCCATTGATCAGCTGATGGAGCAAGACTCGCAACACATGCTGTGCTATATGGATTTAGACCACTTTAAAGCCGTGAATGATACCTGTGGTCATGCGGCGGGAGACCAGCTATTGCGTCAGGTTGCTGACCTGTGGCGAGGAAAAATTCGTCAGACGGATATTCTGGCACGACTGGGAGGGGATGAATTTGGATTGCTGCTGTACAACTGCAAACTGACCCGTGCCTCCCAAATTGCTGAGTCGTTTTGCCATAGTATTCAAGGATTTCGCTTTCTTTACGATGGCAAGGTGTATAACATTGGAGTGAGTGTTGGTAAAGTTCCCATCTCCTCCCACAACTCCAATAGAGAGAAGGTAATGAAGCTGGCGGAAACAGCCTGTTATGCCGCTAAAAATAAAGGTCGTAATCGGGTGCAGGTCTATCATCCAGACGATGATGGTATTCATCGTCAGACAGAAGATATTCAGTGGTTTTCTCGCGTAACAGAAGCCCTAGACAAGAATCAATTTCAGCTTTATTACCAGACCATTGAGGCGGCAGTTCCAGGTGCGACAGATACCCGGCTGTGTGAAATTCTACTGCGTTTGCCCAACCCTCAGACAGGTGAAATTTCGCCACCGATGGCATTTTTGCCAACGGCTGAACGCTACAATCTGATGCCTCGCATTGATCGATGGGTCGTGGAAAGCTTTTTTTCTTACCTGGTATCTCACCCGCCTGTTCCTAAGACGATTTACAGCGTGAACCTATCGGGGTCTAGCATCAATGATGAGAGCTTTGTTGACTTTTTAGAGGAGCAGTTAAAAAAGCACCCGATCAATCCTCGCATTCTTTGTTTTGAAATTACTGAAACCCTGGCGATCGCAAACCTACAAAAAGCAGTTGATCTAATTTTGAAACTCAAGAAAATTGGCTGTCACTTTGCGCTAGATGACTAACGACTCTGAAAGTCTTCGTTTAGTTATCTGAAGCATTTGCCCGTGGATTATCTCAAGATTGACGGCAACTTCGTCAAAGAGGCCCCCACGGATGAAGTGCTGTGTGCCATGCTGCAATCGATTAATAACATTGGTCACATCATGGGGTTAGAAACAATTGCTGAATATGTTGAGAACCCAGCTGTTTTAGAGAAAGTGCAGGCCCTGGGGATAGACTATGCCCAAGGCTATGCCATTAGCCGCCCGCAGCCGCTGCTGTAGTGTTTTTGGTGGGAGCAGTCTAATCCTATTTCAACACCGATGGTGGCCGATGGCGTTGGCAAGTGATTAACTGTCAAACTTGGTCATTAGAGAGAGCATTTCGCTATATTTCTTTAGCATTGCGAACGCTAGCGTGGGGAAAGAAGTTACGCTTACTGAAAAACGTGAGAATCGTAGCTATGTTTGCTAGGATTGCCCCTATGCTGTGGCTAATTGTCCCTACGCTGTGGCTTATTAGTTAATGCACGAACGGCGACAGGTGATAGGGGCACGTCTCTGACAGGTGTTTGAGTATGCGTTATTGGGAGTTTTTAATTCAGCAGGAAGGTGATCAAACCTGGCTGCCGTTAGAAACAAGACAGGTGGAAATATTGGAAGGTCGCTATCGCATGGCTGCCCATACCAGCTATGACGACACGTCTGTCGAAGTGCGGGTTAGTCAACTGCTGCTAGATGAAATGCCTCCCCGTCGCCGCGTACGTAAGCGCAAGTCCCTTACCAATGATTCGGGTTTGCTGGCTATTTTTCCGTTTATGCAGCTTAGCCCTGGTCGTTGGGAAATTGATTGTAATAGTCCCGATGTAATTGATGATTTTTTGGGGGAGGCCTGGCATTACTCGGTTCATCTCCAGGTTACCCCTCGCGACGAGGAGGATTGGGAGCCTGATTGGTCTGAAGCGACGACAGAGCCAGATCTGTTCCAGGGTATTGAAAAATCTGTAGGGACTAGCGCACCGGGCTCTGGCAGCATACGCGCTGACCGGTCAGCGGATGGAACGTCTCCACCTGATGACTTTCAACTGCAGCTAAAGCAACAGGCCTATGTGACCCAGCTGGGGCAATCGCTAACGCTGGTGGGTCAGCTCTCGACCCCCAAGGGCGATACCCTCTCTAGCTAGCAGCTTTGGGGACAGTTGCGTGATCCTCAAACGGCTAACCCACTTCAAGAAAAGGTCTTTGATCTGCCGCCTCAAAAACTATCGTCTCCGTTTTCGGTGACCCTCGTGTTGCCAGAGCAGCTGTCTACCCAGGTGATTCTGGGGGCGATTTCTTTGCGCAATCAATCGGGAGATCAGGCTCCATTGGCGTCTGCCTCGTTTACGGTGACGATTGGGCTGGCCCAAATGTTGGATGCGATCGCAAATCAACCCAACCTAGAATTCGAAGAAGAAATCTCCATTTTCCCAGGCTCCACCGAGGCGTTTGTCCCGGGGCGGGAGCAGGGAGAGGCGCAGGGAGAGCGCGGGAGGAAGGGGGTAGAGGAGGGGGAGGGAGGCGGGGATGGGGGGGAGGAGAGAGCGACGGGG
>ERZ1740052.827-NODE-827-length-10303-cov-22.249805_pt1 | contig 10303 bp, 8 predicted proteins | sample MGYA00581750_ERZ1740052 | MGnify/ENA primary metagenome ERZ1740052 (study PRJEB43018, sample SAMN04849743) | marine metagenome | isolation source: floating plastic debris | place: Pacific Ocean | collected 2008-08-30 | study: EMG produced TPA metagenomics assembly... | reverse complement strand
TCAAAGAAGATTTATCTACTGTAACCAAAGAGCAGGAATTCTCAATCAAAGAAGAATTATCAACTGTAACCAAAGAGCAGAATTCCTCAATCAAAGAAGATTTATCTACTGTGACAAAAGATTGTCAACACAGTGACTTAAATTGTGACAACCCAGAACCAAAGCTGGATAAGCATTGTGACAGCTGTGACAACCTTCCTATCCAAAAGTTTTCACAAGAGAGTCATCATCCAAATGTAAATTGCGAGGAACAAGTAATAAATGAAAAATTTTCACCCCCTAGTTGTCACGAAGTTGTCCAAAGCGACCCAGGACGGGGATTTGGGGATTTTGAAAGGTCGTCACAACAGGTGACACAAAGGTCGTCACAAGAAAGTGGGGAAAATCAAACTATTCCCAATACCCCAGAAACCCAAACCTTACAGCAGCGGATTGTCGAAGTTTGGGATAATAAGTACGAGTTAGGTAAATTAGTCCTTGCAGTATCGGAGAGTGAATTAATTGCCGAAACTGCCAACTATACCCCCGAACAAATCAAGCATATAAAGGAAGCTGCTAATCGTGCTTGGAAAGTTGGTTTAAACCGAGATGCTGAATATAACGGAGAACGAGTAGAAATTATGGAAGCTAGAAGCGGTAGCCGAGAAGTAAGAGTTCGTACCCAAGGAGGTAGTTTACTTAAAGTTAAACGCGGTAACTTACGACCTTGGCTTGGACTTTAAAACAGATATTTATTGTTTTTCTCAGACGTTAATTTGGCTTTAATTTACCACCGCTCAACGGTGGAAGAATTAGGTTGTGGACTTTTCTCCATCTTAATTCCAACTTGAGTGAGGGATTTTAAACCCTTGTTTTATCGTTACTTGGAAATAGTATCTATAAACCGGGTTTACGTTCTTCAGGAGCGAAAAAAGGCTGCTGCTAAAAGCAGAATTAACTTCTTAACCCGAACTGACCAATTATTCCTTAATGGTACAAGCCCCTAAATTTATTTATGGATAAATTTTAAGCTTTGAAAAGTTCAAGCCCCCTGGATTCATCCGTGGGCAATAATTGCGTAGCTTGCGTCACCCGGAGGGTGATATTGCGTAGCTTGCGTCACCCGAAGGGTGATATTGCGAATTGTACTGACGTTCTTCTCCAACCTGCTTACTTCTGCATTCTTCTGAATTGAGTTTGGTGTAAAGAAACGTTAACTTGTGGTTAATTGTCTTTTGGTTTTGGCTGCGGTTTTGAGTTGGGATTACTACCTATATTGAGTTTGGTGTCAAGAGACGTTGACTTGTGGTTAATTGTCTTTTGGTTTTGGCTGCGGTTTTGAGTTGGGATTACTACCTATGTGATTCTCAATTCTTTGAAGTTTTGTATACGCATATCCGACTTGCTCAAAGGTTTTAGAAATCTGGTTCCGTTCAATGCGTGATAACGCTGACGGTGGTGAAATTGCAAAAACCGCTCTTGTAACTACTGCTAATTCCAAAGAAAAAATTAGCATTAATACTAAGTATCCTGTTACCATAACCCACCAATCTACACTACAAATCAAGTCCAAAATCCTGTTTTTTACTCGTTCCCAAATTCTTGATATTCCTATCTTTTGGCGCTGCGCTATCGTGGCTGCTATCTTCTTCTGGTATCTCGCTAAGTCCTCTGTCTCCCTCCTTATCTTGCTTAACTCGTCGTCGTGATAAGTCGTCAATTGATGCATCTGGTATTGGCTCAACTCCATGCTTAACGGCTGATTGTTCCTCAATACTTGGGGGGAAAGTAGCCAGCGTGTTACGAGCCGCCACGCTTTGCTTAAAAGCACTACTGTGTAAGGGTTATAAAAATAAAATTGCTCTAAAAGCCAAAAATCACCGAAAAACCTTATTTTTGTAGTACCAATTAAACTTTAAGTTGTTTGGTACAGAATTTTACAACGTAGCCATAAGGGTTTCAGGCTCCTTCATTTTAGGATAGTTCAAATGGTACAGCTTGATATATGTATTCAGTTAGTCAAAATCCTATTTTGAGGATAAAAGTGTAAAAAATTTTATGAAACTACCTTGGGGTAAGAGTTTCAGCCATCGTGTGGCGGCTCGTGCTGTGCGAGCCACTTTTAACCCTTTTAAGAAGAATGGATGTGTGGTTGCTTCCGTCAGTGAATGGAGCGCACAAATTTATAATAATGAAAGAAGTGGTATGTACATCGAAGGTGAACGCTTACGTCTAAGAAGGCTTTTACAATAAAAATTTAAAATAAGAATAAAAAGAATGGTAAGCCTCAAAGAATTAATTGAAGAACCGTATCCGAATTTTGCTGACGACCCAGAGGAACGTCTTATTGTCAGTGGTGTAAGCTGGCAGAGCTACGAAAACCTACTAGCCAAGTTAGAAGACAATTCCCATTACCGTATAACCTACCTAGATGAAATTTTAGAAATTGTGTCGCCATCTCAAAAACACGAAACCGTTAAATCTCGCATTGGCTTTCTCCTAGAATTTTATTTCTACAAAAAGAAGATAAAACATAAGCCAATGGGAAGCACAACTGTAAAAAATCGCTTGAAGAAAGCTGGTGCTGAACCTGACGAGTGCTATTGTATTGGCGAACCTAAAGACATTCCCGACTTAGCTATTGAAGTAACCATCACCAGCGGCAATATAAAAAAGTTAGAAACCTATCTGCGGCTGGGTGTTAAGGAAGTTTGGTTTTGGAAAAATGGTGGGTTTTCGTTGTATTACTTGCGAGAAGAGGTACCCTCCAGATTTGCTGAAACCTATGGGTACGAACAAGTGCAAGGGTCAGTTTTAATTCCTAGCTTGAATATTGGCTTTTTAACTGAATGTGTTTTGATTCCCGACCAAATCGACGCTTGTGAGAAGTTTGAGGAAGGGATAGCCCGGTGATGGGTGCTGGAACTGGGAACCGTTTCGTGCTTGTTAAACGGTATCGGTGACGGGCTATTAGGGTAAAAAAGCAACCTAACTATCCAGTATTCACAGTAGTTTCACAAATTGTAGAAAATACTAGTCCTTCAAACCCTTAATGAATTGATTGAACCGTGGTAGTTTGATGTTTTTGTTAGGAGCGATAAATATTTATGCACTAAAAGTTTTGAGGAAGAATTTAGTAGAGTTATCTGGTGTAGAGAAAAAATTGATGGATATTTGAAAACTTTGTATTAAAGTTCAAATAAGACATTTTATATCTTGTCAGAAGTATTGTACTTGATGGAATGTATTCTTATTTTTTTGTAAAATAAGTTGGATTTTCGCAAGTTGCGAAAACACATAAGTAAATTAAAAAGAATAAATGTATTTATTTGTCTTAATTAGGATAAAATCATAAATTGATATTTATTCTTCCTAATTAGACATTTTGATGAATTATAGAAACAATCGGTTTATCAAGTTTATTTCCAATAATTTATCTGCTTTTATATCTCTTCTTATCACATCTTTTACTTTTTGTTTAGGATGGGCTTATTTATATCATTACTTTAATCTTTTTGGTATAGATGTTAAATCTTTACATTTACCATTGATTTATTACTTCCAAAATATAGTTTTTCCTGTTGCAATAATATTAATTGTATTTTTATTTATTTTTTTAGCCTTTCGATTTTTAGAATTGTCAATGGAAAAAAAGTGGAGCATAAATATTCCAAATAAAAAATTGTTTTTCTATATCCTAAAAAAGTTAGTTGTAAGAAACACTCTTGGAATACTTATTGCAAGACTTGTATTTGTAACAATTGGCATATCATTATTGAGACTTATATTTGAATTACCTAATAAATATGTAATAACAATGATAATAACTGTTATTGTCATATCGGCTATAACTTATTCTGCTAAAACAATTCACAATAAAATCAGTTATATAAATGTTGTTATTGAATTTGGAAAAGAAGAGATAGAAATACTAGCTCTCACTGTAGGAATATGTTTATTTCTTCTTATATACATGGGTATTGAAGATATAGCTAAATTTGATGCTATGAATATGATTAAAAATAGTTCAAATAATAATGCATTAGCTAATTTTGAACTTAAATCTTCTTACGATGAAGAAAAAATTAGAAAGGATATTGAAAGAAGACAATTATTTTTTGTGGTTTACACAAATGATAGTTACTATTTAGTTGAAAAGAATAAAGTATTTAATCCTGAGAAAGATACTCCTAATATATACATAATTCCTAAAGAAGAGATTAAGTATATTAATCTAAGAAAAATCAAACCTTAATTAATGTATTTCCGAGAAATATAGATATCCAAAACTTTTGATATTTCTAATCGTGCTTGTTCAACTATTGGGCATTGAGCCGAGATGTGACCAAAAACCTGCTGTCCGGCCTTCAAAAGCCTTGATTTCTCGTCACAAATAAAGGCGTTTTTGACTATGATGTAACTAACAAATTTTCAAACGCTTGCATAATAAGACTTTTCAGACCATCTTGCAGGAAATCACACGTATCTCGGCTTCATGCCCTATTGCTCAGACCAATTAATGCTGCCTCTAGGAATTCCAGCCCAATGTATATAAATTTCAGTATTCTTATAGTTGCGATGTCCTAGATGACTTTGTATTAAATAAGAAGCTTTTCCTTGCCTAGCTAAATGGTAGCCACAAGCATGGCGTAATTGATGGGCATGAACCGGAAAATCCAGTGATGCCGCGACACCTAGCCGTTTAATAATTTTTGCTATCGCAGCTTCAGACAGCTTTTCGCCATTCTCACCAACGAAAATATAAGGGGATGTCGCATTCTTTTTCAACGAGTGAAGTTTTTCTATTTCGTCCTCTTCAAGATTATGCGTACCCGATACACCATTCTTAGCTCTATTAATATAAATGCTGCACTCATCAAAAGAAACAGCATCCCATTTTAAATTAGAACATTCAGTAGCTCTAAGACCGTGTTTAAGTAAGAAGTAAGAAGTAAGAAGTAAGAAGTAATGAATTAAATCCCCCCTTCAGGTATAAAGCTTTGTCAAATAAAGACGAATAAAAACCAAATCTATCATTCCGCCCTTACCTCTACCTTGAGCGGGTTCCGGTATTACAAAAAAGGCAGTCGGCGTGATGGGCAGATGGCAGAAGGTAAGAGGTATTGATTAAAACTTTAGTTCCTATCTTAAGCCTCAGTAAAAAAGAAACAATATTTTAAGACGCGCAGCGCGATAAATATTTATGTCCTTATTTCAATCTCACGTTTTTAAACGTGAGTCCCTTCTGCCTCCTGCCTACTTCCTTCTGCCTTCTGAATTCTTACTTGTGAAAAACGAAGGAAGGAGTTGGAAGGAAGTTAGAAGTTGGCAATGTAAAAAAAGAAACAAGGAGCCTTCTTGCGCGTAGCGCAAGCCAGAACTGAATTTTAACTTCTTACTTCTTACTTCTTACTTCTTACTTATAAAATGGTACCCCCGAGAGTACTGTCCAGATTATGGTTTATAAACTGGACAGTTGCGCTAACTTTCTACATCAAGGTAAAGCTGATGTCCGCAAAATTTTATAACTTCCACGATTAGCACACTGATTAAGTAAAGCTTATTAATCAGTAACCGCTGGAAGTCCCTATTTAACGTCGGGTTCTGCATTACAATTGTCAACTCATCAGTATTTATAATATTAGTCGGATTTTGGTGGACGATTTTCGGGATATATGTTAATCCAAAACATGCAGTTGAGTAATGTTACTAATATCAATAATTAGCTTATTAATTTATCGTGTTTTAATATCACTAACACAAAATTATAGTAGCCTAGCATTACGTGTACTAAACAATTATGCATCCCAAGCTCGTGTCTTGGCTGAGGCTAAATAAGTATTCTGTATTTTCGCCTTTACACTTACAAGTAATAAATTATCCAGCTTTGGGTTCCCACCTGGTGGGAACCCCCATCACTCGCCGGTTTTCTCCGAAATGTATTTGAGCCGCGCTGGATATTTTCTGCAGAAAGGATCTCCCTAATTCTGTAAATTTTTCTGGTATTGTTAACTTGTCAGCTTGCTGTCCATTTATAGTTCTCACAGCAAGTGAGGGCGACTGACTCAGCTTAAATAATGATGTTGCCGCTTTCGGACGAAGACGAGAAGAAAATAAGGGACTTTCTTCGAGATGCCGCTTCTGTAAGGCAATATGGCTCCATATTAATTATCCCGATTTATCGGCTCTTGACGATATTTTCAACTCGGCTCCAACAGAATAGTCTCCGTGTTGGGCTTCAATTCGGCTTGAATAGTTTCTGTCTCCGTGTTGGGACTCAATTCTGCGCCATGTTTGCTTTTTAGCTTGGGTTTGGGAGAAGCAGGCTTATTTATATCCGGTTTTTGCTCCGAAAAATGTTTATCTTTCTTGCCTTTCCTTTTTTTAAACTTAATAAACTTTGGTAATTCCGTCGTGGGTACGCCCGTTAAACTATCAAAACAAAACAAGTCCTTATCTGGGAAAAACTTGGCTTTGATTTGCACGAAGAACGTTTCTCCTTGTTCTTCTTTCTCCAGTTTTCTATTGAAGCGAAACGGCTCCACCGGAGCCGAATCCCACAGTAAGGGAAGGTGCAATGCGCCTGCAAATAGTTTGCGACTGTCTTGCGAGAGCGTTTTATAATATTCCAACGTTTTTTCAGTTAAATTCCTGTGGACGCTGATAACTGGAGTTTTACAAACAGCTATGAATTGCCATTTACCAGCAAGTTTGAATTCAAAATCATCTAATTCAGCTACACCTGAGTTTGAACCATCGTTAAACCCCACTAGCTGAAATCGGACTTGGTGTGGTTTGTCCTTTCCTGGTAAATGAAGAATTTTTGGGTAAACAATTAGTCTTAGGTCATTACCATGATTTTTTATTTCCAGTTTCAATGCTGATAGTGTCTTACGGTGATGTGGGGAGTAAAATAGCCGATATTTTTTTGTTTCATGCGGTGTCTTCATGGAGACGTAAAATTTTTCTTTCTCCTCCTCTATCTCTTTTATTACTTCCCCACGTATTACCCCTATCGCTTGAAAAAAATTATCCATAACAATAAGTATGCCTGCCTAAGAGGTTAATTACATCTTTTCACCAATTAACATAATAAATTGTATCTGAATAAATACCTGTGGAAGGCTCTCGAAGGCTTTTTTCTAGAAGTGTTGCTATACTCCGCCCATCCAAATTTTATGTGGTGCTGCTTTTTGGACTATTTAAAAACAATGGTGTTCCTGATTTACGAAGGAAGAAGAACTCACGCTAAAAATCGTGTTAGCGGAGCCTGACCGTGAGGTCATGATGATCCACACGTGACCCGGGAATGAAGCAAGTAAATAAATATTTATAGGGCTACGCGCCTTAAAATATTATTTTTTTATGAGTTTTAAACTCATAACGCGCATTTTTATATTGCATTACCAACTTCTATCTTCGGACTAACTCACAACATCGTTTATAAGCAATACTACTCATCAACCAGCGCTTCAATTTGAGTTAGTAGTTTTTCTAGAGCTTTCTGCTTTTTGGGATTGTCCCAGACTTTAGACTTTTGCAATCGCGGCAGCGCAATTTTGTAGCGCTCTTTAAGTGGATGTACTGGTGCTGCAACTTGATTTGCTGCTTTAACACGTTCGTTAATTTGAGTTAGAGATAATTTTTCTGCAATCGCTACTTCTATCAAATCTTGCCGCTTTTTTTCATCTTTAACTTTGGCAATCGCACGCGCTTTGGTATATTCAATCTTTCCCTCACGCAGCGCATTAATTACGTCTTGTGGAAGCTTAAGCAAGGGCAGACGATTTTTGACAAACGAATCCCAACCCATCTTCCCTAACGATGCAAATAATTCTTCAATTACCTTAGTTTCGGTTTGAGACATAACGTTATGTCTCACCTCGTTTTCTTCATCTTTATAACGGTCGCAAACGTTTCGCATCTTTGTAAGATAGCTGATTACAACGTCAAGAGAAGTATCCAACTGCATTGCTAACAGTTCCAAAATTCCCTCGGTTTCTTCCAGTGGGTTGAGGTCTTCTCGTTGCAGGTTTTCTACTAAGCGTACTTTATGGGTAATGGCATCGTTCATCTCCCGAACGATTACGGGTACCTCGGTTAGTCCTGCCATTTGGGCGGCTTTAAAACGGCGTTCTCCGGCGACCAACTCGTAGTTATTCTTTGGTAAAGGACGCACTAACAGAGGTTCGAGAATTCCCAGTTCTTTTATTGAATAAGATAGTTTTTCTAATTTATTGGGGTCGAAGTAACGCCGGGGTTGGGATTCGGGTAATTTAATTGCGGAAATAGCTATGCTCGAAGACGGTGCGTCATTTTTGTTTGGGGTATCACTAGGAGTAGCCCCTTCTCCAAGTAAAGCGGAGACACCTTGGAGTTTACTGGTGTAGGGTTGTTTTTTCTTAGTTGTTGTCTTATTAGTTGTCTTATTAGTTGTTCTATTAGTCGTTCTATTAGTTGTTCTATTAGTTGGTTTATTCATGGTAGTTTCTCTAAGGCAGAAGTAATTTTTTTCATCACCCTAATTGCTGGGTGTTTGGGATTCGTTATAGCTAAGGGTAAGCGAGCTTCACTAGCATCGGCAAATGCTATTGTTTTGGGTATGGGGTCAAAAACTGTAGCTAGGGGCGATAATTGTTCTTTAATTGCTTCATAAGTCCGACTTTCTTGAGCGGTACGGGCATCATACATTGTAGGAATAAAACCAGCAATCGCCAAAGAAGGATTTGCACCTTTTCGCAAGCGAGCGACTGTTTTGAGTAATAAATCGGTTCCTTGAAATGATTTGAACTGGCATTGAATTGGAACTAAAACATGAGTAGCTGCCACTAAGCTAACAACGCTCAGAATGCCCAGAGATGGGGGACAGTCGATAAGAATGTAATCGTATTTATCTAGTACGGGAGTAAGTGCATTTTTTAGTCGCATCTCGCGCATTAGTGCTGCTACTAGTTCGAGTTCGGCAGCCGAGAGATTAATGTTAGCAGGAGTAAAGGACATACCGTGAATAAGTTCTGGATACACGGGTAAGTCTTCTTCTCCTACTACTGCTTGATATATGGTTTGAGTAATATTTTCCGGTTCAAGACCCATAAACGTCGTTAAAGATGCTTGCGGGTCCATATCAATCAGTAGGACGCGATTTTTCTTTTTTTGGGCGAGGTGGTAGCCCAAGTTCATCGTTAAACTTGTTTTTCCTACCCCTCCGCTTTGGTTAAATAACGCAATAATGTGGGTTTTGGTCACGAGTTGTATGAAGGCAGTTGTAATAAAGATAGTTTTTAATTAAGCCAGATTTTAACGCCGTCAGGTGTTGCAATACAACTGGGTTGAGTTATATATTTTACTTTTTAATTCGTTTTATAAAAGCACGATTTAAACAAGGCTACCTGTATTGCAGAGTGCAACATATAGCTAAAACTGTTAAACATCTTTATAAATTCACGAATTGCGCTAGGGCGGCTTTAAGAAAGTTAATTAGTGTTGAACTGTACGGAGTAATAATGTCAAGCTCGAAACTCACACGGGTGTTATGTGTTGACTGTCTCTCTTTTGACGATATTATCGCAGCCTATACGCTTGGTATATGCGGATGAGCCTGTAGAAGAGACAGCAGAAATAAAGCAAGAAAATTATAAACCCGATACCTTTAATGATATTGCGAATCACTGGAGTCGCCATGTCATCAACTGGTTAGCCGGAAATAATCCACAGAATATTTCTTACTTAAAAGTAAGAGAGAAGAATTTTCGACCGGGATGCCCAATTACCCGAGGGGAGTGGGTTGCTATGTCCGCGAACATACTCGATTTGAAAAACCGTCCCTCGGCACCAGGAAAACAAATCGCCAATGTTCCGAGATGTCCAGATATTCCTTCTTGGCGATGTCCGTTTTCCGACATTCGAGCAACTGGGAGTTCCAACCCACCCGAACTCTTTCAATACTACCAAGCTACCTTTCATGCCTGGAGAACTGGAATGATATCCGGCTATCAAAATGGTACTTTCCGACCCAATCAGCCATTAACTTATACCGAAGCTATCGCATCATTAAATGGTGGTCTAGACCTAGTAGCACAGATTGATAAGCGTAAAAAACAAAGCGGAGAAAAACCATCAATCGTCGGTACCGACTATTTTATGAATGGCAGTGTGATGAAACACTCTTGGTTTGCAAAGCCACTCCACGGTGCGTTGCTGGCTAACTTAGTTGTACTAGACTGGCCGCTTGAATTTTACCCCAAAGCATCACTTAGTCGAGGCGAAGCTGCTGTAATAATGTACCTAGTTCTTGCTTACAAAGGTCAAGCTAGCTTGGATAACC
>ERZ1740052.826-NODE-826-length-10314-cov-9.994444_pt1 | contig 10314 bp, 6 predicted proteins | sample MGYA00581750_ERZ1740052 | MGnify/ENA primary metagenome ERZ1740052 (study PRJEB43018, sample SAMN04849743) | marine metagenome | isolation source: floating plastic debris | place: Pacific Ocean | collected 2008-08-30 | study: EMG produced TPA metagenomics assembly... | reverse complement strand
GTCAATTTCTGGAGCGCTGAGGTCTTGTAGTTTTAATGACAAGTAATCTACACAATCACTTTGTCCTTGAGCCTGTAAGTAATTCACCAACTCAGAAACAACTCTATTGCGTTCTGCTTCTTCTGCTGGATCGAAAGTGGATTTTGCAACCATTTGCGATCGCACTTGTTGAACTGCGGAACTACGTTGGTAAGCTTCAGCATCTTCAGATTTGGCTGATTCTAAAGCCATCTCCATGTCAACGGTAGTTTCTTGAGGTAAACGACGGCTGAAACCTTGAGCGCGGAGTATGATTAACTGCTGGTTAGCATTGCCCGGTAGAGAAATACGGCGTTTGGCATACTGTTCGGTAAATGCCATGTACTCTCCTAATTGCAAGCGAGTGCGGGGAGTGTAATCTGCTGGTAATTCGTTTTCCCGACGGAAGGCTTTAATAGCTTCGATATAGAATGCTTGTAAAAAATCTTCAATTAAGCTGTAACGTGCATCAAAACCCAACTGACAACCAGGGAGACTGATGTGACGGTAAACCATAGAACCAAGAGTGCTATGTAATTCTACTCTACCGCGTCTGGAACCTAGTTGGTAGTAGTGCAAGCACTTTTGTAAGCGATGCCGCGATAAGCTAACTAGCCAAGATTTAACTTGTCCGGATGATTGGATGCGGTAGCTTTTTTCGCAAATACGTTCAACTTCTTTGGCTATGCGGGTAGCGACTAGTTGAATCGTAGCAGGGGTAGCTTTAACCTGGGACTCTAGCTCTTGACATATCTGCTGAACTAATGCATTGTTAGTATCCTGCTGTACATTTGCAGTTTCATTTGCAGTTTCGTTATCAACAGCAGATGTAGAAGAAGGTAGATTAGCAATATTTGTTTTCATCATTTTTTTGGATTGGTACTGCACCGTAAGGACTACGGAGTCAGTCTGGGGAGGCACTCCAGAAAGAGCCTTATCTATCAAGAGTCGCCATCAGCACTGCTCACATTTATGAATGTAAGAAATATCCGTAAGTTCCGGATAGGCTGGTGTGTCGCTTTCTTCGACTTTATCGAAATTGCGACTGTCACACTCCTGAGTAGAAATACTCTAAAACGTCTTGAAGCCTTATAAATTATAGTTTAGCGGCTTAGTGAGCCTGCCCCCATTTTAACCTCATGAATGTGACAATTCGAGAATTGGAGTATCAAATTTGATTAAAAATACAAATTAAAAATCAGGTCTTTTTGACTTCAGTAAAGAATAAAGGTTTAGAGGTAATGGGGATTGGGGATTGGGGATTGGGGATTGGGGATTGGGTAATTGGTAATGGGTAATTGGTAATGGGTAATTGGTAAAAATTTTATTAATCAACTATTCACTTATTGTCTCTAAGATATAAACCAATTATCTTTAACAACTCCTAACTCCTAACTCCTAACTCCTAACTCTAGAGACGTAGCAGTGCTACGTCTCTACAATCCAGAATCCAAAACAAAAGCATCCGTTGTTAAAATCCTCAAATCCATCCTTCGATTTCCTCCCAACCTAAACCTTGACGTATTACTGTTGGCTGTTGCCCAGTCAAATCCAAAATTGTAGAGACTTGGTAACCTGGTTCTTTGCCAGTATCTATGATTACGTCAACTAAGCTTTCCATCCGGTCAAATAACTCCACTCGCGATAAAGGTTCAATTTCAGCCCATTCATCATCATCGGCATCTGAAACTGGTATATGGGCTGAGGTTGAAACGATTGGATTCCCCAAGGCTTCCAACAGCGACAAACAAACCGCATTATTGGGTACTCGAATTCCAGTAGTTTTACGTTTTGGGTTTTGTACTAATCGCGGTACCAACTTGGTAGCTGGTAGCAAAAATGTGTAAGTTCCTGGAATCAGATGCTTCATAATCCGATAAGCTGCATTATTAACAAAAGCATATGTAGCCACATTTGAAAGAGAAGGGCATAAAAATGTCAGAGGTTTATCATTTGCTAACTGTTTTATTTGCCGCACCCGTTGCACAGCGGACTTATCGCTCAAATCGCAACCTATCGCATAAACCGTATCGGTAGGGTAAAGCATAACTGCACCACTTTTTAACGCAGCAATAATATCTTCTATTCGGCGATTTTGCGGATTATCAGGATGGAGGGTAAAGATTTTTGCCATGAGAGAAAAATTAATCGATGTAATAAATGAATTAAGAATTGCTCTTAAAAGTAAAGAGGGTTGGGGGTAACGGCTCCCGGTTGAACAGTGGGAAAATGGCAAGAAAGAATATTAATTCATAAAAATTTTAGTAATAAAATATATTTGTTATCTAAACAGTTTTTCTAGATTTTTCTTGGATTTGGCACAAAAAACAAATAAATATATTTCTAATTTTAATCAAAAGTATTTTAACTATTAACTGCTAACTGTTCACTGCTAACTGCTAACTGTAATCATGAGTAAAATTGTTTATTTTCAATGTCCGACTGGAATTTCTGGTGATATGTGCCTGGGGGCTTTGGTAAGTTTGGGAGTAAGTATTGAATATTTAATTGAAAATCTCGATCGGTTAGGAATTAAGCAAGAATATAAATTGTGGACTGAACTTGTTAGCCGTAAAAGTCAGCAAGCCTCGAAAGTTCATGTAGATTTAATTGAGAATCACCACCATCATCAACATCACCATCACGGACGACATTTACCAGAAATTGAGCAAATCATCGAAAAAGCAGGTTTGCCTCCAAGGGTTGAAGCTTGGAGTTTGGCAATATTCCGACGGTTAGCAGTGGCAGAAGGAGCGGTACACGGTATAGCTCCAGAAAAAGTTCATTTCCATGAAGTAGGTGCTGTAGATGCCATAGTAGATATTGTCGGAACTTGTTTAGGTTTAGATTGGTTGGGAATTGACAGCGATAATGAAGGATTACCTTTACTATACTGCTCTAAGCTCCCGACTGGCGGAGGAAATGTACGCGCCGCACATGGAATAATGGCTGTACCCGTACCAGCAGTATTAAAATTGTGGGAAATGCGGAAATGTCCCGTTTATAGCAACGGTATCGAACGGGAATTGGTTACGCCAACGGGTGCTGCTATCGTGACAACTCTGGCAACAGAATTCGGTTCTCCCCCCGAAATGAATATTGAAAAAATAGGCATGGGTGCAGGTAATTTAGATTTAGAAATACCAAATATTTTACGTATTTGGTTGGGGGAAACCAAAAAAAATCGAAATATCAACTCTAAAGTTATTTCTCAAAATACTTCTCGAAATAGTTCTCAAAATACTTCTAAAAAAAACCATCGCCATGATTCCCATATCAACCAGGAATCGAAAAATAATATTAGTCCTTATTTAGAAAACATCTCGGTTTTAGAAACGCAAATAGATGATATCAGCCCTCAAGCAATAGGTTATATATTTGAAGCATTATTTGCAGTTGGTGCGGTAGATGTTTTTACCCAAGCTGTAGGAATGAAAAAATCTCGTCCGGGAATTTTATTAACTGTAATTTGTCATCCCCAAAATTTAGTTGAATGTGAAACAATTTTATTTCGAGAAACTACTACATTAGGAATTCGCAATTTTACTCAACAACGTGCCGTACTTCAAAGAGAAATTCAAGTTTTAGTTACTGAATATGGCAAAGTTAGAGTTAAAGTAGCTTGGAGGGGAACGGTACAAAATAAAGTTATCGTCAACGTACATCCTGAATATGCAGACTGTGCCGAATTAGCACAAAAATACGATATCCCTTGGCAAGAAATTCACCGGTTAGCATTGCAAAGTTGGTATGAAAAGAGAGAATAGGGAATACTAAATAATAAGTTTGCACAATTGAAAATCTAAAATATAAAACAAAAATATCTGTTGCTATTAAATTATTAGGGTTTATATTTTTCCTCTGTCTAAAGTGAGAAAGGAGAGATGATAAAAATATCTCGCAGTTTATGTTCTAGCCTTACCTTATTGTACACCCCAGAAAAACTAGACAATCTGGGGTTATGTAAATTTAGCACTAAGATTTTATTCGGAATTTATCTATAATGCTCTTTGCTGTTTTTTCATCAGCTTATTATCTTCAAAAACTACTATAATTTGAGATTTATCAAGGTTCTCCCAAATAAAAGTTTTTGATTTTATCGATTTTTCAATTTCTACACCCCGTCCGAGAATGGATTCTACTTCGTATAAGGCCATGCCGACTCTTAGTCTTTCGTACTCTGCGAGATTAAAACTACGTTTTATACTAATCGGTGATGTTTCTCCTATTAAACTATTGCTTAATCCGTAACCAACTCCACATCCAAATGCAATTGTTATTGCTATAAGTAAGCGTGAGTAGGGTGATTTTGATATAATGCGTAAGAGGTATCTAACGTATACATCCATATTACGTGTGCGTTTTTGACTCATTGTTCTAGTTGATAGTTGGATTTGTCTGTTGCTGACTGGTACTCAGCTACTGATGAACTAACTACTTTCGTAGTAGCCTTTGGTTGAGTCCCATCAACCAAAGGCTATTAACAAAATAGGAGTGGGACATTTCTTTAGATACCTATTAAATTAAATTATTCCTAAGCTCTGTTGTATAAGATTGCCAGCTTAGTGAAATGCAAATCTGCTGAAGAACTTGTAATAACTAACGAACTCGAATCATTTTTCTACATTTTCATTTGTGCTGTTCTCCATTGTTGTTTGAGCAAAAGTTTTCTGAGGTATAGGGTTTAATTACAAAACCTAATTTTTTCTAATTTTCAAGTTATTAATCAATAGCAAAAAATAGCATCATTAAACTCCAGTAAGGTGTACGTAGTACCGATGGAAATTTCATATTTATTCTTTGCAATCAGACCATATTAATAACTGCTTGTCAAGATTTAAACCATGACCTTTGACCTTCACACCACTAACATTTATTTTGCTTAAGGTTGAATATTCCACCTATGGATTCTTCAAAAGTTTTCACGTTAACTATTAATTACCGTGTTACCAAACTTTTGAATACCTGCCGAAATATATATTTAGAAAACTGAACTCCACAATCTACCTGCATTTTGTAGAACCTTTATTCAGTCGATAACTATATTTAGGTTCTCACCTGCTTGGTATTTTAAAACTGCCTTATAGACTGTGTGTTTCCAATTTACTATCTAGGGAACTACACAAAACCTGACTTTGCCGAATCTTTATCTAATGACCACACTTACGTAATATTACTCAGATTTTTACCTTAAGCAATCAGGGATTTAATCTTTTAAATAGTATTATTTTATATAAGCAAAATATAAGTGTAATTACTACTAGTATAAATACTTTGAAAAATATAATTTGTATAACTTGATTTGAGAATAAAGTATATGAGGATTTTGTTGTCCGCAATAATTAATTTAATTTGAAATAATAGAAAATCATCCTCGATCCCAAATATACAAGTCGAATAAGTAATTAACTATCGGCAATTAGCGAGAATTTAATTAGTTGATATTAACCTTTTAGAAAGCGCTTCTTTTCATTTATGCATAAATAAATTTGAGCTTTATAGTGATATAAAACACATAATCATAATATATATCACTGCTCATTGTCTAGAAAAATATCTTAAATATTTTACTATTTTATACTTTACTTATGTAATATTATTTATATGTAAGTGTAGTTTTTAATATAGACAGTTCATAAAGTGTCTGCTACAGTTAAAAGATATATGTGTATTTTTGCTTATTATTCTACATCTATTACTGAAGTGGAAGAGTAAACACCAATTCTTGTGTTTAAGTTTGAAAAGTAATAAGCCGGTGTGAAGTGGCGAGTAAATTATGTAGTCTCAGGCATTATAATTTTGCAATTTATGATGCCTGATTTGATCTAAATCCTCTTTCATAGAAAGACGCTAAAATACAAACTATAAAAATATTTTGGCTGTAAAAAGATGATTTTTTTTAATTAATTTTTTCTTGTTCTCTGTTCCCTTTATAATAATCTTTTTTTTACATCAAAAATGCGGTGGAAGAACCAATTATTTATTATATAATTACTAAAAAAAAATAGGGTAGGCATTATTTGCCCTACCCAATCAAAAGTTAATTAAAAACTATTATTGATTACTAATCAACTGCATCTCTCAATGTTCTTTCTACTGCATTACTAGCATCTTCAGCAGCACGTTGAGTACTTAATTTTGCATCTTTCGCAGCACGCTGAGTACTTAACTTCGCTTCTTTAGCAGCACGCTGAGTACTTAACTTCGCATCTTCAATTGCATCACCTGCGCTGTTAGTAAGACTATCTAAAGCATCAGTTGTATTTTCTTTGATGTTTCTAATTCCTCGCTTGGTACCTTCAGTAAAGTCTTCAGCGCTATCTTGTACTTTATCTGCTGCATATTCCGCAGATTCTTTGACGTTTTCTCCTTTATTATCTAAAGCACGACCAATATTATCAGTTACGTCACCAGATCGATTAACGTTAACTTCTGCACTATCTTTCAAACCCTTAGCTTTCATTTTTGCTGCTGCTTCAGCACCTTTGCTTCTAGGATCGACATCGCTATACTGGTTCATTCCTCCCTGATAACCAGAATCAGGGCTTTTCGCATCAACTGAACTACAAGCTTGGGTAACAAATAGCAAACTTCCTAATACAAAAGCAGTTAGAATTTGCTTAATTTGGATTTTTCTTAGTGTAGAAAATAATTTATTCATAATTTACTCCTTTGTTTGAACGATCTTATTTGCTTAGTAAACAGATGCTACCCGTTAAAGAGCGCTAATTTTGATTATCAATTTTCAACATTACATGAAAAAAAACAATAATTACCTCTAGCAAAGGTCTTATTCTTGCGATTAATTTAAATATATATTTCTCTTACTTTGGAGAGATATAAGTCTAAAGAATCAGGTTTTTATTGAAATATTTTAACCAAGATGTTTATGCCCATCATATATAAATATTTAGTTATGTAATAATTAAATTTGAAATCCATCTAAAGAGTGATTTTTTTAAATCAATAGTATTGATGCAAACCTCATAAGTTAATATTGGGAAGGTTTGAATTTTTCCATATTTGTGATGCTTAAATTATGCTGACAAACTTAAAAAGCTAAATTTAAGTATGAATTTTAATTAAGCTTTTTAAGCTTAAAATTATGGTAATCGCTGTACTTGTTATGGGGCATTAAATAGTTGTAAAGCTAATGGGGAATAGAGAAATAAGAATCGAGCTTGAAAAATATTAGCTACTCCCTTCCCGGCCCCTATATTACCGATTTAAAAAACCGCAGAGACAAGCCACTGCTGCACCAGGTTCCCTGGATGTGCAAGTGGCGCGCGGAGAGCGCAGAGGAAAGAGATAAAGAGAGATAAGTAATTTTAGAGCGGGAAGGGAGTAAGCATCGGGTTTACTAGAAGTATCCTTGAGCAATATTAATTTTATTAACAATTTTTTGCGTTTCTTCTATTTCTCTGTTGTCTATTCCCGATTATTCAACTAGCATCCTTCTGCACTAAATAACCAGAAAATCAAAAATTCAAATATAAGTATTGTAAATTTTGCATAAAGTTACCAGAATACTTGGGCTATTGGTCGATCTAACATATTATCTGTTGTGTTTACCTGTATGAAAACTTTATCGGCAAAATTACAGTCATGATTAAACAAGTTTTACGCTGGCTGCTTTTGGGTGGAACGCTGTTTTTTCTCGCAAGTGCTTTAAAAAATAATTGGGAAGAAGTCGCAGCTATTCGTATTGATGCGGCTGAATGGGCAATTTTAGCAACTGCGACTGGTGTAACGTTGCTAGCACATATTTGGGCTGGCTGGGTATGGAGTTGGATTATTAAAGAGTTCGATCGAAATCCAAGCTCTATAAAACTCATTCAAGCTTATCTTAAAACAAATATCGCCAAGTATTTACCGGGTAATGTAGGACATTACATTGGCAGAATCATGGCTGCAAAGGATTTAAGGGTTAGTACCAGCGCCGCTACTGTAAGCGTACTGCTCGAACCCTTGTTAATGGCAGCAGCAGCTTTGATCGTTGTGCTTTTGTGCAGCCAGTTCACTTTGATGGAGAGTTCTATTGCTTTATTAATAGGACAAATATTGGGTTTAATAGTAGCTATGAGCCTACTTCATCCTTTATTTCTCAATCGGGTAATTCGTTTTATACATCGTCGAAAAGCTAATAAATCGAAAACCGGAAATTTTACCAGTGTTTCTTTAGGCATGAATCGCTATCCTCTAATACCCTTATTTGGAGAATTCGGCTTTTTATTACTTCGTGCCTGCGGTTTTATTATAACTTTATATGCAATTGCTCCAATCAATTTAAGTCAGCTTCCTTTAGTAATAGGAGCATTTAGTTTCGCTTGGTTGCTGGGTTTAGTGATTCCTGGTGCCCCTGGTGGCATAGGAGTATTTGAAGCAACTGCAATCGCACTTTTACAGCAGTTTTTTCCTATAGCACTTATTATCAGTGCTAGTGTTTTGTATCGTTTAATTAGCATTATTGCCGAAACTGCTGCTGCAAGTCTTGCTTGGTTTGACGAACGGCTCTTTTAATCTGAAATGCTTATAGCCGCAATGGCTCCACCCTAACTTATAAAGCTGACTATACAAGAAAGTTATGCTTTGTTACTAATATGATTATTTTTCAAACTTTCTACACTATTCCCTATTTTAGATTATTCTTTCCCACCTAATTTTAATTGAGAAAATACTCGATAAGTGTCTAAACTAGTTTGTAGTTCGCTATCAGTTGAATTTTCTCGCATTTTGATTAAATTGTATTCAACATTATCTGCATAAATTGCAAAAGTTATATTAAAAACTTCAATAAACTTAATTACCCAATCACACTCGTCTTCCTGATAAATTTCGTAGTAATTAATGATGTTTGCTATTCGCATTTCTAAATGACGACGGGAATGTTTACTAATTAAAACTATTTTCAGGAGTGCAATAACCAAAGTCAGAGGATTGCCTTGAGAAAGCAGTAAAATAAATAATCCAGAAGGTTCCTTACCATTTTCTGAAATCAAACAATCAATTGCTTTATTACTAGTTCTTAGTAATAAATTCTTATCTACCTCTGCTTGATGATACTCTGCTTTCCATGCTAACAACTTGTCAGATAGTTGCTGTTCCAATGTTTCAACAAATTCTCGTTGACTTACCGAATATATCAAATACTTCAATAAGCTTTCTTTGAATTCTTTTAAATTTTGATTTCGAGTCTGCTTAACAAAAATATTGGCTATATTTTCATAGCTAAACACACCCCTTCTGACAACAATGACTTTGATTAAACGTAAAACCTCATCTCCCAAAATAGTGGGATTACTATAACGATTAATATTAGAAGCCGAAGATTGAGAGCGAGCAATATACATTGCTAACTCAAATTTAAATTTGTCTTTTAATTGTTTAGAAAGACGTTTTGCCGCTTGTTGCTGTTCTTTAGGATTGTTTTTGTCCGTAGACTGAGCTAACAACAAATAAGAGCTATAGCGTGTTGTCCAATGAACATTACTTTTTTCTTCATGCTTAATCGCAAACAACCTTAGCTCTTGAGAATCTTTACTATTAATAAAGTTTGTTAGCCAAGCTCTAAAAATATTGATTTTTCTCGAACAGCTTAAAGTCCTTTTCGGCGTATAGTCTGAAAATAAATCAATTAAGTTTTGTATATATTTGTATTGACGGCGATTTTCCCAATTGTTGATAAGTATATAACAAGTCCGTTTAAGAGTATTGCGAAACTCCGGTTCGTTACTACCTACAAAAATTTGGTATATTCCTAGCTCAGAATTAGAATTTGCAGAATCTAAACAATCTATAAATAAATCTTTAAATTGTTGTAAGACATCTTCTGGTTCCTGGCTTTGAACAATCTCTAGAAAAAAGCTATAAACTTTTTCTTGTGCAGCCTGCACATCTAATCCTCTATCATTCAAATCAAGAAGATGCTTTTTACCCTGTATACCCGGTAAGCGATCGACAATCATGTTATGCTTTTCAAGACTCAAAGTCTCCTGATGGGAGTTTTTACTAGCTTATCCTTCACAACCAGGAGCATCAATCGATTGTTCAAAACTTAAGTATTTTTTTGACATAAATTTAATAAATTTATGATTACAAGATAAAAATATTGCACCGTCTTATGTAATTACCGAAATAATATTAGAAATATTATACTGGACTCGACCGTATCCGTAATTAGTTAATACAAGATGAAATTTTCGCAATCAGGAAAAATCAGTTTTATTGTGGTTGGGGAATTAGTAATTGGGAATTGGTAATTGGTAATTGGTAATTGGTAATTGGTAATTGGTAATT
>ERZ1740052.820-NODE-820-length-10358-cov-16.504028_pt1 | contig 10358 bp, 5 predicted proteins | sample MGYA00581750_ERZ1740052 | MGnify/ENA primary metagenome ERZ1740052 (study PRJEB43018, sample SAMN04849743) | marine metagenome | isolation source: floating plastic debris | place: Pacific Ocean | collected 2008-08-30 | study: EMG produced TPA metagenomics assembly... | reverse complement strand
ACGAAAAGGTATTCCTAGTACTTCAACTATAGACTTTTCGTGATATTTATACACCTCTTCCACAATGAGTAACATAGTGGATGGTCTGTGTATAGGTTTCCCCTCAATTGCCTTGACAAGTATAAGTTTTAAATTAGGATGTTTAATAAAATAAATATCTAATAATTTAATTATTGCATTCTTAAGTATTACTAAAGTACGACTTATAATCATTTATCTATGGTAAATACCTAAACTAGTGGTATTTACCCCACTTGGAGTACTCCCAAATACAACCATTTATATAGAGGTATGTATTAAAACGAAAAGGTATTCCTAGTACTTCAACTATAGACTTTTCGTGATATTTATACACCCCTTCCACAATGATTTAAACAGTGGATGGTATTTAAAAATAGTTGCCCTTAACGTACTAGAAAAATATAAGACTCAAGCTAGTACGCTTAATAAAATAAATATATAATCTTTTATTTAAAGTACCTTCCAATTTATTCATCAGTAAACTTAATAACATTGGGTTAATAGACATACAGTAATTAATATAAAAATAAATAAAATTATTTATTTAAAGACACGTATTCAAATTAAATATACTAAAATAGATATAGAGTATACTTTTATTAGTAAGCTAATTTATTCCATATATATATATAACAACACTCAATTAAAAAGAAAGGTAGTATTGCAAAAGTTTATCTTTAATTTATAGATTTAAAATTATGGGTTATCCAATGTTATTGTCAAATTATTAAATACAATTTCAATTAGATAGTAAATACCTAAAAGTACCTGTAAGAACTCAAATATATAGTAATACGAATATATATAAATATTTCTACATAAAATTAAAGTATTTTTATGTAAATAAATTTTTTTTACTTTATATCAAATATCTACTAAGAAAAACTATTGATTTACACGTATGCAGTAAATATAAATTGTATACCATCTGTATACCAACTGTGTACCCTTTTAATAACTATGTAATTGCTAACAAATAGGTAAAACAGTTTACGTTGAAAAAAAAAATTATTCTATTTAGTATCAACCAATACATTTTTTTAAAAAATACGCTAATAATAGTGTTGGTTAAAGTATTTATTATTTGTATAAATTGTATTTTTTTTTTTTTTAATAAAACAACGGTATTTAAAAAAATAAAATTTTTTTTTATTCATTGCATTTTACTTAGTTAAACAAATAATTAATCAAATTGTTTACGTAAATGTAACTATTAAATACAAACGGCATGTTCCATAAAACCACAAAAAACAAACTGTTGCAATTGTAAGTATACTAACAAAAAAAAAAAAAAACCAAAAAAGTAACAGTCAGTCAATAAGATATACTTTTGCTACAGTTAATAATTATCCACTTAAGTTTATTTGTTACATTTGGAAACTATCAAATGTATCTACGAATACCTTGATTTAAGTTTATCTATAAAAACCCATTAAAAAAAAAATTTGATTTTGTTTTTAGTTAAAAACTAAAAATATTTAAATAAAGAGTACATAAAATAGTCAATCGTTTGTAAAATTAAAATAAGTTTTTAACTAACAACAAAAAGTTTTTTTTTTTTATATAAAATTTTTGTTTATATTATTTACATTATGTTAAAAAAAAGTACTTTAAACGGCTGCGTGTATTAAGTCTAAATACCTTATTTGTAATTGTTATTAGTAACTTTAGGTTTATTTAAGTAGAGTAGTCTGTTTTTAAACACAAAATGTTATTATTGGAATATAGTTTTACATTTTTATTGGGGTGGGTGTTAAAATACAAAATTATGCTGTTTATGTTAAAAAATTTTAATTAAGATATGTGTAAAATTAAAAAAATAATACAAGATGTATGCGAACTTTATAAAAAAAAAAAAACGCTAAATCTTTTTTTTTTTTAAAAATGTTTTTATATAGAAAATATTAATACCGCACTTTATTTTAGTAAGTTTAAAACATGTTAATTTTTTATTTATATAAAAATTAATATACCACAACATCTAGTGTTTAAAACAAAAAAATTAACTATATTTTATCATTCATAAGAAATTGAATTTTTACCTTAGTTGTTTTTATTCTTTAACAATGGATAAATGTTTTTATAATAAAAATAAAAAAAGGCTAATATTTATATAAAGACAACTAATATTTAGTTATAAGCATTTTTTATATAAGTTAAAATGCACCACAATACATCTAAAAATGTTAAAAACCGACCCTTTTTGCTTTTAGATAGTATTTCCTCAATGTTTTTTTTTAGTTGTGGAAAGTTTCCTAAAAACACGTCATGTGTGTGCTTCCATAAACAAATTAAATAGTTTTTTGGTTCTTTAAAAAAACAACATAACTGGTAATTTGTGTACAAGATAATATATTCAAAAAAAAGGAACAGAATGTACAATTTCTTAAGTATTAATATTAAAAGTTGTTTTAAAAGAAAAAGCATAAAAAAAAATCCAGTGTGTTTGCATTTTTTACGTTCTGTTCAAAATAAAAGATGTAAATCTTTGTCTAAGCTAAACACATCCTCTCACCTAATTCTATTAAAAGAGAAAACCATGTTTGCGTATTTTATCTTTAATTTTATACGTAACCTTTCTTTAAAGATAAAAAACTTGCATACGATTGCGTATACTAGAAAAGAAAATAAAAATAAACTTTTTACAAAAAAATTAAGAACTATACTAAAAATCAAGTAACAAAAAAAATTTATTATATATAACCATCTTCTTAATAAAAAAAATCAACTAAGAATGTTTTTGATGCTATAAACCGCTATTGGTGGATCAAATACGTGGTCGTCAGGATACAAATCCGTACAAGTAAATTTTATAAAAAAAAAAAAACCTACAAGTATCCTTTTAATAGTTCTAAATATACGAAAAATGATTAATGTCGGAACATATATTAAATTTATTAGAATAAGGAAAACTTTACTTAAAATTAATATCATTACAGTATTACAAAAATTAATTTAGGTTCATAAATACTATAATTTCTTTATTATTTTTTTATATAACTAAGCGCAGGCGTTATTTAAATTAAAAAAAAAAAGCTATATAAAAAATAAAGTAGTGTTACATAAATAGAAATGTACTTGTTTTATTGCTACTAAAATGTTAATTAATACTAAAATAAAAAAATTAATATTGTGCTATTTTAACCAATAAAACTATAAAACCGTTAAAATTTAGTTATTATTTAAATTTTTAAAAAAAAAAATTTTTCAACCATAATTGTTTTTAAAATAGTATTCTTTGTGTTATTAATACGAAATACATAAACATCGATCTAAGTGTAAAAGATTTAAAAGTTTAACTAGTTTAAAAAATTTACCAGGTGTATATATATATATATAAGTATTTAATGCAATTTTATACTATAATTATTTTTTTACATGACCGGGCGCATGCTATTGTTAACCAGCTAGGTTATTATATTCCTAATTGTTAGTTTTTTTATATAATCACCTTTTTTTTGTTCTAATCTTACTTATTAAGAAGTAATCCGATGTTTCGTTTCCTTCTGTTGGGTATAAATAACCACTTCACTGCAAGTTGCTCCATGGTTTTTTTTTTTATACCAAAACTGTAGTTTTCATCCAGCTGTACCTACATAGTATTAAATTTTACGAATAGAATATTAGTTACAAAAGCGCGGTGTTTTACTTAATTTAGATCCGGACTTTTGGTTTATAATTTTAAATAGGAAGTACTGTACCCTTTTGAAGTATCTTGGTATACCATAAGTGCTGGATATATAACCTTTTTTTCTGAATTTACTCTCTAGTATTCCAAGAAAAAAAAAGCATATACTTAACATTGTAAGTAAATGACCTGCAGTGGATAAACCATGCCAACCCATATACATAACTGGGTAATCGTGGTATCTTCGAGGAAGACCATTATAACCAACCCAATAAAGAGGCATAAAAGTAACTCATTGGCCAAAGAACCAATAAATTAAATGTGCAGTTGCAAAAACTTTTGAATACTCAACGCCGAAAAACTCTTTATAATAAAAATAAAATCCGGCAAAAAGTGCAGAAAAAGTAGCACACGAAAACATAAAATGGAAATGTGCAACGACGTAAAATGTATCATGTACGTACCAGTTCAATGCGATATGAGAAAGTCAAAGACCTGTTAAACCGCCACTTAAAAAAAAAGAAAAGAAAGCCAAAACAAAAAAAAGAGGTATATCAAAATTTGTAGATCCGTTTAAAAACGTTAAAGTTCAGTTTACTATCTTTACAACTGCCGGTAAAGATATCATCACAGTTATAGTACTGTAAAAAGATCTACTTCTATGATCCAAACCCACCAAATACATATGATGTCCTCAAACTAAAAAACCCATGTATGCCATAACGTAAGTAGCCCATACTAAATGGTTTTTAGATGCTATCCTTCTTCTGTTATAAAAAGGTAAAAATGAATTTATTATACCGAAAGCTGGTATTATTATAACATAAACCTCGGGGTGTCCAAAAAACCAAAATAAATGGTGAAAAAGTATAGCATCACCCCCATATGAATAGTCAAAGAAAGAAGTTTCTCAGTGCCTATCCATTAAAAGCATTAACATAGCTGCACCCAATACAGGAGTTATCAAAGCTAGCATTCTCATAACTAAAAAGAGGGATATAGATATAAATGGTATGCTATTCTTTCTGTTTTTAAAACCTGGAGCTGCCAAAACCCTCCTAGTTATTAACAAATTAGTAAAAGATATTGTGGTGCTTAAACCAGCAAAAAGAACACTTATTGCTGCAGCATCCTGTGCACCAAAACCCGTAAAGCGTGTTTTAGAAGAAAAGGGTGTTATAAAAGCCCACCCTGCCATTACAGATGTTGGACTACTACAACGCTCATTCTTCATAAGTACGCTTTTGGTTTTAAATGCATGCCGTAGAGATAACCATGGATTTTCATACCATTTATAATTATACTCTCATAACATCAAAAACTTAGTCCAACCTTTAGGAATAGATATATCTTTACCATCAGGGCTTATAACCCTACCTTGTAATTTTCAATAAGTATCAGCCAATTTTATTTGTATATCACTTTGAACTTCCACAGAGTTATACATACGTTTAAAAGTTTTAAGCTTTGCAGCAGATTTTTTAAAAAAAGAAAGATATACGTGGTTTATATCACATGATGGTATATTTACAAACTCTCTAATTTTTTTATTAAAAGTAAAAAGTTTATTGTTTGTAAACCTAAACATTAGTTTTCATTTATACCTACTTGAAACGTCCAAAGGACTTAATTTATATCTAGATAAAAAACTATCGTTTGTTAAAATACAAGTTGGATATCTAGCCATATCAGATCTATAGTAATTAGACGTTTTTTTTTTAAGATTAATGAAATATCCATTTAATAAATGTTTATTAAAATCATCCATAAACATTAATTTTCATAAATATTTAATAAAAAGTTTTGGTTTTTCAAATGTTTGTATATATAAATAAGAGTTTCTATCTTGTTTATGCAAAACACACATTATTTTTATGTAATTAGGTACTTCGTGCTTTACGTGTAACGAAGTATCGTAGTTTAAAACCGAAGGGTCTATACTGTCTTTTAATCGTTTTAGTATATCTTTACGTGTGGATACGTAAGCATCGTAAGGGTCCCAATGCTTGTAAACTTGTCTTCTGGTAAAGGCTGGTTTTGCCATCAATATAAAACCTGCCGGTAATAATCAAAAACCTATGCTGTTTAGTCTTGGAAAAGCCACATCTTTTGACATTATATGATATGGTATAAAGTAGTTGGCGAACAAACCAAATATTATTGGTACGACTACATAAAAAATCATTACTAGTCCGTGTGCAGATATAACCTGTATATATCTTATTGAATCTCCTTTAAAAAAATGGCTACCTGGATAAGCCAATTCAAGTCTTATGAAAGACGCTAACATTGAACCTGCCAAACCACTGAACATTGAAAAATACATATAATTCAGTGCTATACGTTTGTGGTTTATAGTAAATAAATATTTTTTTGAAAAATGAGAGCTTAAAGCTTTGGTGTTATATTTAAATTTAACTGTTTTTTTTGGTAAAGAAAGTCACAAACCATATAGTTCCTGTACGTACGGCTTCAGAGATAGTATTGGGTGTCTTATACAAAGGTAAACTAACTGTAACCATTCTTTAATAAAACCCAAAACAAATATCGACGCTCTATACATACGCATTACATATGCAACTGCGGTTAATAATATCATTATAATTTTCTCTTTTAAAAGTTCGGCTAAATTGTTTTTTTAAACCGTAGTTTATATTGCAAAGATGCAATCAACAAAGTAAGCCATCAAAGCCATATGTACGTATTCACCCAATAAAAAAAGAACAAACATAAAACCACTGTAATCACTGTGAAAACCCATGACTAATTCTGTCTCTGCTTCTACTAAATCGAACGGTGCTTTACCTATATCTAAAAGAGCTATAGAAGTTATTCCAACTATTGCCGGTATAAAAACAAAAAATGGGTTGAATAAGTACCCAGATTTATTTAAAACCGAAAAACTAAAACTTCCGTAAATACAAGCTACTAAAGATAATAATAAGCCTAATGCAATCTCATTAGTTACAGATAAATTTATTGCTCTTTCGGCTGACAAAGAAGTATACTTGTTTTTTAAAGAAAAACCAGTTATAATTGCTATTAAATTTGATAAAGAAAATACTAACAACATAGTTGGTACATCATAAAAAGTCGAAACACCATAAGTATCCCCCCCTCAGTTCAAAATTAACATACCCGCCATGTTGATAATTAAAAAAATAATCGGCATGGCAATAAGTTGTGTTTTTTTTGTGTTTTTAACGAAAATTGGCTCTTTTATTAAAACTTTTATTGCATCTGCTATAAATTGTGTTCTACCTCTATATCCAACCATAAAAGGCCCTATACGTCTTTGTAAAACTGCTAAAAACTTTCTTTCAACCACCGTAAGTATTCCACCTATCAAAACACACACCAATAAGGTAGTTATGTAAAAAAACTGGTTTGATAAAAACAAAATGATTGGTAGTATAAAAGTTCAAATTTTTAAGTTTAAGTTAAGTTTAATAAAAAAAGTACTAAGCTTTATTACCATTAATATAAGATGATTTAATTTTTATTGCTAATAAACCTTTTAAGTACAAAATAAAAGGCCATACTAATCAATGTTACGGGTATATAACCTAAACTAAATTTAAAACCATAAAATTGTAGTTGGGAAAAACCAATAAACGCTATGTTCATGTATAAAGACCAATAAACTATCGGTCTACAAGATTGTCTATTTCTAGAAAACCTACTTTTTATAAATATTTTTGATTTTCTAATTATAGACATATTTATTTTTTTATAAAAATTTAAATTGTGTGTTTTGTTTATAGTTTTTATTTGTTTATAGTTTTTATTTTTTATTTTTTTCATTCTTATTAATCCACCAGCAAGTTCCCATACCAGTTCCTTGTGTCAACTTCACCACGATTGCACCGTAGCATCTCTGAGTTACATCAGTGTCGATAGCACTTTAAAAGAGCAGTTTACTGTTTGCGTTCTTACCACCCCGTTACTTTCCTGGCGTGATGGGCGGTGTGTGCAGGTTGAGTAATCAATTCACCGTGTCATTTTACTACACGATTACTAACAATTCTTACTTCCTGTTCCTAAGTTGCAGGAAACAGTCCGAACTAAGCAAGTTTTTTTAGAATAGCTAACATTATTGTCCGCATCCAATTGTTTCTTGCATTATAGCACATGTGTTGCCCAAGATATATAGACCATAAAGACCTGACTTAGTCCCCATTGCGCGTTGGCGCCAACAAACAAATCTTTTGATTTGAATGCTAATTGTTTGTCGGTAGTTAATTATAACTTCCCGACTTCGGGGGTTTCATCCGTTATTATAAATTAATAATACGCCCTAAAGCACGGACTGGTGTCGGCCGTGCAATACTAAAAAGCATCTAGTTTCGGTTTCCTATACCCGTAAAGATGCTGTATAACTTGGTAAGATTTTGCGGGGATTATCGCATTAAACCACATGCTCCACTGTTAGATTAAAACCCCGCCAATCTCATTAAGTTTCAACCTTGCGGCTGTACTACCCGGGTAGGTATATTTCACGTAAGCATTACTTAACCATTTTTTGCAGTATAGTCTACTGGGCATAATCCCTGTCGGTGCCTATACTTTCATACCTCAGGTTCAATATAAAGTGGTTTGGTTTTTTCAATATTGATCAGCTTTTTCGGATTGTAGCATTTAATCGCTTGAGAAACCGCTGCCAAACCTCCAAAATATTATATTTATCTTGTTAATTAGATATATTTGTAACTAATTAAAATAATAAACCCTTTCGTATCTTTTACACCCAACAACTAAGCGTAATGCTTGCTACTCATGTATTACCGCGGCTGCTGGCACATGTATTGGCCATAACTTGGATGACCGAGTTTACTTCTTCATTATAAAAGTCCTCGTTAAAATTTTATTTTTTTTTTTCATATTAGAAAATCGTGCTAACACACATTGTTCATTATTCCTCACTGCTGCTGCTGCGGGGTCCCTCGATCCCTCGGGTGGTTGATCTGTCGCTAAAGTCAACTAAACATCCGGCTTGCATGGGAGGTTGCTACCTAATATTCCGCTTCCCCATCCCTCTCGGGGTAGACGATAAACTAATACTCACCGATCCGCTCGTAAATATGTACGTAGGTCATTCGTTGGAGCTAGCATGTGTTAAAGTATACAAAAAACATTCACGCTGAGCTATAGTCTAACCTCGTTAGTTTTTTTTTGCTAATAAAACATAGATTATTATTTTTTTTTAGGTATTCCAGGTCCGTCTCCGTAAGGTCCGAGGCCTGATTCATAGTCAGTTATATACCTGTACCACCAAATATAGTATTTGTAAGGAACAGCTAGTATTTTTATAGGCATGTGGTGGTGTCTTCTACCACAAACCTCTGCACACTGTCCGTAATAATAACCCAACTTTTCTATATGTATGGTGTGGTGGGTAGATCTACCCGGAACACAATCCATTTTTAAACCCAAACCGGGAACAAACCAAGAGTGTATTACATCGTAACTGTTCGTTATTACAGTAATTGATACCAAGGCGGGTAATATTATTTGTCTATGTACCCATAAAAGACGTTTTTGATGTGGGTATCTTTTATCAAATCTGGATGAGTTGTCTTTAAGTCCAAATTGTGTAGATTTTTTTTTTAGTTCATTTCACCAAGTGTCTCTATAGTCTTGACGTTCCAATACATTTTTGTTTTTAATTTCCCAAAGAGACTCGTGATCTCTTCCTAACAAAGACTTTGCTCTACCTTCCTTGTCAAAAAATTTAAGTTTGTTTACTCTCTTCTGATGGAAGTTTAGCGGTCTGTTAGATTCACAATGCCTAAAACCTTTCTCTGGTCCGACGTCGAATTTTAAGCTTATGACCTCATATTCTCAATCTATACCATCAATCATTTTAAACTCTTCTGTTGCCAAATAGTTATTTCTAACCCAACGATGTGTGGTCCTTGCCTTAAAATAATAATTAGCTCCACCTTCTAAACGAAGATCTAGTTGGTTGGACAATTGATTGTCTTTTTTTTCTTTTTTTAATATTCTTGTATTTAGATATTTTGCAAATTTAGGTTTTTTAATATAAGATTCTGGGTCTTTTTTCCAAGCCAAGTATGTATTCTTGCGAACGTCTACTTTGGCAAAAGATAACATAGCTATCTTGTAGCTTTTTATTTTTTTGTTTCCGTAAATAAGATATATAAGTCTTTGGAAAGGTAATGCAGCCTTATTTGACTGTAAAATAAGCTCTCTATTATTTAACGGGTAGGTTTCTATAAAATCAATTAAGTTACTTTTTTTGAAAAAAAATAAAGTTTTAAATGTTGGATGAAGTCTAGCTGTATAAAATTTTGAGAGCCTACTAATAGTAAGTTTTTTACCTTGTTTAATGTTTTCAATCATGGCGCGTTTGTAGTTTCTTAAAAATAAAATATCAGGACCTATAACAACACTTTTTGGCCTTTTTAAGTGTCCCAAAAAGTTTAAATTCTTTTTTTTACTGTTGTTATTTCTATTCACAACGTAACTAAATAATTTTTTTTTTTCTTTTTGTAGATAAAGTGAACTTCTTGTAGAGCTTTTTAAAATTTCATAAATTTTTTTTTTAAAAGAAGGTGAGTCGTAACTAATTCTTGAATATTTAAATATTTTTTTTTTTATAAATAAAAAAAATATTTTTTTTTTATTATTAATTTTTATATTTTTTTTTTTTAATTTATTAGGTGATTTGAAAATGTATACGTTCTAT
>ERZ1740052.819-NODE-819-length-10362-cov-18.969826_pt1 | contig 10362 bp, 3 predicted proteins | sample MGYA00581750_ERZ1740052 | MGnify/ENA primary metagenome ERZ1740052 (study PRJEB43018, sample SAMN04849743) | marine metagenome | isolation source: floating plastic debris | place: Pacific Ocean | collected 2008-08-30 | study: EMG produced TPA metagenomics assembly... | reverse complement strand
ATTGGTTTAAACAGCATTTATCATCTGTCTCATATTCTGAAAGCGGTGCAAATGTATACAAGTCGTTGTATAGACAAGCTAATACTCAAATGAATCAGCGAATTTCAACAATAAAATAAATAATTTCCCTACAATTCACAACCTCCCAATCCTCCTTTTTTAGGGGGACTTTTTGTGGGTAATTGGTAATGGGTAATGGGTAATGAGCGTAAAAATCACAACTCCTAACTCCTAACTCCTAACTCTTAACTCTTAACTCTTAACTCCTAACTCCTAACTCCTAACTCTTATAATCCAAAATCCAAAATCTAAAATCCAAAATCTAACTATTGCTCATACCAACCTTTATAACCAGTAACTAATCGACTACCGTCTTTAAATACGTGAATTTCAATTTGGTCGCTGGCCCAAGTAATTTTGTCTTGAAAATCTGGATTAAATATACGCACCCGTTGATTGCTGGATGATACGGGTGAATCGGTCGAATTGATTGCTAAAGATTCAATAAAAGGGCCATCTATTAAAATATCTAATTGTTCTAACAATTCTTTAGAACCTGCTGGTGCTTGTTCCGATTGCAATTTCTCTAAAGTAAACCCGGTAAAAGCCATTACGTTCAGTCCTTTCTCTTTAACTTTACGAGCTAAAGAAGCCAATTCTGTCGCTTGCCAAAAAGGTTCTCCTCCCGAAAATGTCAGACCTTTATTACCCGGTTTACTAAGAATTTTCTCAGCAAGTGAATCAACCGATTCAAGTCGATTAACTTCAAATGACCAAGATTGCGGATTAAAACAACCCCCACATTCTCGTTTGCAACCTTGTACCCAAACAACAGCACGACTCCCAGGACCATTTACTTCTGACTCATCAACGTAACCCATGATATTTAAATAGCCAGAGGGAACGTTTACAGCAGAAGGATATGGGTTAGTTGACTTTATTTCCATTTTTACCTCTTGTAGCCATCAATTTAATAATGACGGTTTTGAATAGGAGAGCGCATCCGCAAAGTCTACTTTGTAGGATGTTATTGATAAGTTAAGTAATACAGCAAGTAGAAAGTTAGGAGTTAGGAGTAGTAAATTAATTATCAACTTCTGGTAACTTTTCATTTCCAGTTAGCTAGCTATTACCTATTACCCATTACCCATTACTTACTACTTCCTACTTATTACTTATTACTTCTTTCCCTAGTGACCTGTGTCACTGTCGCATGGTGATTTCTGCTGGTAGCGTAGAAAACTAAGTTTAATGTTTTTTGTACGTCAGCAATGAAAAGTGATTCACACGGACTTTCCGGTGGGGAAAATATCTTAATCGTTGATAATACCTTGGAAAGTCTTCAAAGTTTATCTGCTACTTTATCTGAAAATGGATATACTGTGCTGTCTGCAATATCTGGCTCAATGGCTTTAATCACTGCAAGATTAACTCGACCGAATTTAATTTTGCTAGATATAAAAATGCCAGATGTTGATGGTTATGAAGTCTGTAAAAAACTTAAAGGATCTAAACAAACTTCTGATATCCCGATAATCTTTTTAAGTTGTTTAGATAATGTCTATGAAAAAATTAAAGCTTTTAAAGCCGGTGGTGCGGATTATATAACTAAGCCATTTCAGATTGAAGAAGTATTAGCAAGAGTCAAACATCAAGTGACTATTCAAAAATTGACTCGACAAATAAAAGAACAAAATAAACAGCTTAAAAATGAAGCTGAAGAACGACGTAAAGCAGAACTCGATGCAGTCGCAGCATCTCAAGCCAAAACCCTTTTTTTTGCAAATATGAGTCATGAATTACAAACTCCTTTAAATGCAATTATCGGTTTTTCTAAACTAATAAGCGATAATTATCTATTAAATGCCGAACATCAAGAAAATATCAATATTATCAACCGCAGTGCAGAAAATTTACTTGCATTAATTAATGATGTTTTGAAGTTGTCCAAAATTGAGTTAGGAGCTATTGACTTAGACAACAGACGCTTCGATTTGTATCATTTACTCGATAATATTAAAGAAATGTTTCTGCTTGAGCTAAAGCAAACAAATCTTAAGTTAAATTTTATAGTTGCTCCTAATGTTCCTGGATATATTTATGCTGATGAAAAAAAAATACGCAGTTGTTTGTGCAATCTTATCGGTAATGCTATCAAGTTTACTCCTCAAGGGACTGTTATTTTACGAGTTAGTTTTTCTGAAAATGAAGCAAAGGATGTTGATTTTTCTTCATCAGCTCGTCTTATGTTTCAAGTTGAAGATACCGGATGTGGTATTTCATTCGGGGAATTAGACGATTTGTTTGATGCTTTTGCACAAGCTGATGCAGGACGAAAATCTTTACAAGGAACTGGTTTGGGTTTAACTATTACTCGTAAGTTTGTCCGCATGATGGGAGGAGAAATTGAGGTAGAAAGTACTGTAGGAAAAGGCTCTATTTTTTCTTTCTATATTGTGCTTGATATTCCAAAAAATCTTGATAGCAAATTAACTAATTCTCGGCTTACTTATACCAGAGCAAGCGATTTTAATAATGAAGTATCTCATGCTTCGTTACTTGAAGATTTGATGACAATGCCTCACGCTTGGGTCTTAAGGCTAAATCAAGCTGCAAATGAAGTTGATGAAGACTTATTGCAGATTATTTTAGAAGAATTACCAGAAAGTAAAGCCCCTTTGTCTGATAGTCTAACTGGGTTAGTTAAAGATTTTCGTTTAGATATAGTGGCTGATTCTACTAAACAAATATTAGATAAACAAATAGAGGGTTGGGTCTAGTGAATAATAATAAAAAAACGACCTAATATTTGTATTATTTATCATTAGAATATTTTGTAAATTACTAAATAAATAAATAAAGCTACACCATAGAATAGAATTAAATCGCAAAATATTATTACTGCTGCATACTATCTATTTCCTGATTGATTATTCAAATTCTTATTCCAACCCTAATCTGCTTAATTACTATAAATAATTGATTGCTAATGGTTGTTCTATGAATAAAAATACCAAAATTCTTATTGTTGATGATAGTCCTGATAATTTACATTTTTTATCAAATATTCTGTCCGGTCGAGGTTATAAAGTTCAAAGAGCGGTTACAGGGAAATTGGCTATTAATGCTGCATTGGCTTCTCCTCCTGATTTAATTTTACTTGATGTTGTGATGCCGGATATAGATGGCTATAATGTCTGTCAGCATCTCAAAGAAAGTCAAGTAACTAGGGATATTCCGATAATTTTTCTCAGCGTAATCGATGAAGTTGCTGAGAAAGTCAAAGCTTTTAATTTGGGCGCATTTGATTATATTACTAAACCTTTACAGGCTGAAGAAGTTTTAGCTAGGGTCGAAAATCAACTCACTATTCAAAAATTACAAACAAAACTAAAAGAACAAAACTATAAACTACAAGAAACTGCATCTCAGTTAAATATCCGCAATCAACAACATAAATCTCGCGAAGGTTATTTAAGCGCTTTGGTGGAAATTCAACGCATTTTGTTGAATTTTGATGGTAGTAATGATTGTTACTCGCAGATTGTTAATAGTTTGGGAATTGCATCTAAAACTAGTTGTGTATGTATTGTAGAAAATAATCGTCCTCCAATCGGATGGTGTAATACAAATTTTGATGTAGATGAAGTTCAAAATATAAGTAATTTTTGCGAAAGTCTTTTTCCTCGTTGGAGACAGTTACTTGTCGAAGGTAATTTTATTTCAAGTTTGGTTGCAGATTTACCAGCAGAAGAACGCTCCGTACTTTCCTCGCAGAGTGTTCAAGCAATTTTAATTTTACCTATTATAATAAAGGATAATTTTTTTGGTTTTATTCGTTTTGAAAATCGCTCTGAAGCGATAGTTTGGCAAGAATGGGAAATCGAACTTTTACTATCTGCTGCTTGTGCTATTTCTTCAGCCAAAGAACGTTTACAAGCTGAAGAAAAACTGCAACAAGAACTTGATAAAAGTCAATTATTGAAGGAAATTTCTGATAAAATTCGTGCGGAATTTGATACGGAATCTATTTTAAAGACTGCTATTGAGCAGATAGGTGCAGCGCTGAATGTCAGTCGGGGAGTGATTTTTAGCTACACATCTTCTCCAGCATTGCAGATGATTGCTCAAGCGGAGTACCTTGCTACTGGTTACAATTCGATTGCTCAAAATATAAATAGCGAGCTTCATCCATTATATAATCCCTATTTTAGCTGTGTTTTAAGTCAAGATAAGGCTGTTGCTACTGATGATATAGAAAAACAGCCGTTGCTACGAGATGCTCTTTCTAGGTGTCGGGAAGTGGGTATGAAGTCTATTATGACTATACGAACTTCTTACAAAGGTGAAGCAAACGGTATTATCTGCGTTCATCAAGCTGATTCACAGCGTCATTGGACTGCTGCTGAAGTCTATTTTTTAGAATCTATTGCTGCTCAGTTGGGAATTGCTTTAGCTCAAGCTCAAATATTACAGCAAGAAAGTCTTGCACGAAAAAAACTGCAAGAAGAAGTTAATAATCGTTTGGAAACAGAAGCAGCTTTAAAGAAAAGTGAAAATCAGTATCGCTTATTAGTTGAAACATCCCAAGATATTATTTGGTCAACCGACACTAAGGGATGTATTACTTTTGTGAATTCGGCTGTAAAAAAGATTTTAGGGTACGAACCTAATGAATTAATCAACCATCCTTTTACCGATTTTATCTTACCTTCACTAATTGTTAGGGAATCATCAGATTTTGAAAAGGTTTTAAATGGTGAAGCTATTTATAAAAAGGAAACTAGTTATTTAAATAAATGGGGTGATTCTGTTGATTTGTGTTACAGTTCTATGCCCTTATACGATGACCAAGGTGATGTTACTAAAATAATTAGTACTTTAGACGATATTACAGAAACAAAAAGAGTACAGCAAGCGTTATTAACAAGTGCTTTTAAGTTACGTAATCATAACTTGGCATTAACTCAATTAGCTAGAAATCCGGCGATTTACAATGGTGATTTAACGGCTGCTTTAAAGAAGATAACCCAAGCTGCTGCAAGCAATATTGAAGTAGAAAGAGCTAGCTTTTGGCTGTATGAAGAGAATGATTCGATTATTCGCTGCGTTGATTTATTTGAGTTGAGTCGTGATTCTCATGTTGAAGGAATTTCAATAACAGTTGCTGATTATCCGGTTTTCTTTGAATTTTTGAATGCTGATGAAATTATTGCTACTAACAATCCTGCTTCTGACTTGAGAACTCAAGATTTAAGTAAAATTTATCTCGAACCTTATAATATTAGTTCTTTGTTCTGCGTTCCCGTGCGTTTATCAGGTGTCACTGCTGGGATGTTATGTTTAGAAGCGGTAGAAAAGGTTCACTTTTGGACGCAAGAAGACATAAATTTTGGACGTGCTTTAGGTAACTTAATTTCTTTGACTTTAGAAGCGCAAAATAGAAAAACAGCAGAAGCTGCAAGAGGTTTGAGCGAGCAGAAATTAGCCTCAGCATTTCGTTCTAGTCCTGACCCAATTGCTTTAAGTACTTTTCCAGATTTTTCTTATATAGAAGTGAATGATAGTTTTTGCAGATTTTTTGATTGTACCCGAGAGCAAGTAATTGGTCGGAAGGCTTCAGAATTAGGAATATGGGATAATTCAGAAAAATGTAATAATTTAAAGAATTTATTAGTTTCGAGCGGAAAAATTTGCAACCAAGAAGTAGATTTCCATACTGCTAGTAAAGACGTTAGAACAACTTTATTAAGTGCGGAATTAATCGAAATTAATCAACAGCAATACGTTTTGGCAACTGCACGTGATATAACCGAACTCAATCAAGCTTCGTTAGAAACTCGTTTGTTATTACAAGCAACTCAAGCTATTAGTAAAGCAATTAATATAGATAGCGCTTTTAGTTTGATTCTGAAGTTAATTTGCAGTCATATTAATTGGGAATTTGGGGAAGTATGGATTCCTAGTAGCGATGGTGAGTTTTTAGAATACTGTCTTGGTTGGTATGATAATCAAGAAAATTTAGATAAGTTTTGTAATTACAGCGAAACCATAACCTTTAGTAAAGGAATAGGATTACCTGGAATTGTCTGGGAAAGCAAACAACCCTATTGGATAGAAAATATTGCTCAAATTTCACAGACTAATTTTTTACGTAAAGATACAGCTTTGAAAACAGGTTTTAAAAGTTTTTTTGCAGTACCGATTTTGAATGGAGATGAAGTTTTAGCTGTTTTGATAATTGCCAAATCTACTACTCAGAATCAAGATAAACGTTTATTAGAATTAGTTGGTGCTGTAGCAGCACAGTTGGGGGGATTAATTAAACGCAAACAAGCTCAAAATATCTTACAGGAAAGCGAAAGACGTTTTCGAGCGATTTTTAACTCTAGCTTTGGATTTACTGCTTTGTTAAAACCTAACGGTAAAGTTATTTCACTTAATCAAACTGCTCTTAATTTCTTTGGTTTGAAAGAAAGTGAAGTTGTAGATTTACCGTTCTGGAAATCTTTTGAAAATAAAATTTGCTGTAGTCAAGAAAATCTCAAAGCAGCAATTGAAAAAGCAGCAATTGGTGAATTTATTCGCTCAGAAATAGATATTATCGGTGAGTTTGGTATTATCTCGACAGTGGACTGTTCTCTCAAGCCAATATTTGATGAAAAAAATCAAGTCGTATTATTAATTATCGAAGGAAGGGATATCCAAGAACGTAAAATTTTAGAAAGGGAATTAGCTTTAAGAGAAGCTCGTTTAAATGCTTTTTTTAGTAATGCACCCATAGGATTAACAATTGTAGATAGAGAATTACAATTTGTCCAAATTAATGAGTTATTAGCTGAAATAAACGGTGTATCGGTAGAAGAACATTTGGGAAAAACGATTCGAGAAATTGTACCCCAGGTAGCTCCTCATGTTGAACCAATTTATCAGCAAGTTTTGGCAACCAATCAATCAATTATCAATCTAGAATTAAGCGCTGCTTCCATTTCAAAACCTGATGTTATCCGTGAATTTCTTGTTTCTTACTTTCCTATTCCCGGAGAAAATAACATCCCTGTAGGAGTGGGGAATGTATTAGTAGAAATCACTGCTCTCAAACGCGCCGAAACAGCTTTACGCGAAAGAGAAGAAGCATTCCGCGCCATTTTTGAAAACGCTGCTGTAGGAATTGCTCAAGTTTCCCCCGAGGCTAAGTTTATCAAAATTAACGAGCAATTTTCTCAGATAGTCGGCTATCCCAAATCAGAACTTTTAGAAATAACTTGTGCCTCAATTACCCATCCCGATTCCCTCGAAAAATATTTACATTTTTCTCAACAACTTTTTAATAACCAAATCGATGCTTTTTCAATGGAAAAATCTTTGACCAAAAAGAATAAACAGAAGATTTGGACAAATTTGACAGCATCAGCAGTCCGCGAACCTTCAGGAGAGATTAAGTACATAATCGCTGTTCTTGAAGATATCAGCGACCGTAAACTTGCTCAGCAACAAACGCATTTGGCAACCGAACGTTTACAATATTTACTAACTTCTTCTCCCGCTGTTATTTTCAGTCGTTTACCTTCAGGAAACTTTGAGAATACATTTATCAGTAAAAATGTTGTCGAAATTGTCGGTTATCAAGCTCAACAATTTTTGTCAGATTCGGGGTTCTGGTTGCGTCACGTACATCCAGATGATGTTTCAAAACTGCGAAAACAACTTACGAGAGCATCAGAACATGAATATGCTACCTGTGAATATCGCTTTCTGCACGGTGATGGTACCTATCATTGGTTCCAAGAAAAAATACGGTTGATTCGCGATGACATGGGAGAACCCATAGAATACGTCGGTTACTGGGCAGATATCAACGAACGCAAGCAAACAGAATTGGATTTACAGATTTCTCAGCAACGGTATAAAAATTTAGCTGAAGCTTCACCGGTTGCCATTATTAATACTGATACTGACGGCTCATGTATTTACTTCAATCAGCATTGGAGCGAAATTACTCGACTTTCTACCGCAGATTCATTAGGAGATGGCTGGATAAAAGCATTACATCCGCAAGACCGGGAACGAGTTGTAAAGACATGGAAACAAGCAGTAACAGCCAAAATACCTTGGAAAAGCGAATATCGTTTTTTACGTCCCGATGGGAGAGTGATTTGGGTGATATCTCAAGCATTACCAGAAATTGACGAACATGGCGAATTTAAAGGCTATATCGCGACCGTAACTGATATTACCGAAATTAAAGTTGCCCAACAAGCTTTACAAGAAAGCGTTGAAAGAGAAAGAGCTATCGCTCACACTCTGCAAAGAATGCGTCAGACCTTAGATATAGATAAAATTTTCGCTGCTACTACAGAAGAATTACGCTTTTGTTTAAATTGCGATCGCGTTGTGGTTTATCGATTTGATTCTGATGATTCCGGGAGTTTTGTTGCTGAGTCGGTAGCAAGTGGTTGGGTATCAGTAATGTCCGATGGGAACGATAACAGAGATTTTACTCAAGTTGTTTTGGAAGAAGGATATATAATCCAAAATATTGATAGTGATTTGGGTTTAGTAGGGGATACTTTAGAAGCAGAAAATCAAAAAGATAGCTATAGCAATGGATCAAGTTTTGTTTGCGTTTCTGATATTTATCAAGCTGGATTTTCCCAATCTTACATTCATTTATTAGAGCAATTTCAAGCTAAAGCTTATATAATTATTCCCATATTCCGTGGAAATAAACTTTGGGGATTGCTCGCAAGTTATCATAATCAAACACCTCGTGAATGGAAAACTGGAGAAATTAGTATTGCACTGCAAATAGGAAATCAATTAGGAGTTGCATTACAACAGGTAGAATTACTTTCGCAAACTCAACATCAGTCAGAAGCTCTACAAAAAGCTGTTGTCGCAGCAGACTCAGCCAACCGTGCAAAAAGCGAGTTTTTAGCCAACATGAGCCACGAATTGCGAACCCCTCTTAACGCAATTTTAGGTTTTAGCCAATTAATTAACCAAGATAGAACTATTAATAGCGAACATCAAAATTACCTATCAATAATTAATCGTGCAGGAGAGCATCTACTCAACTTGATTAACGACATTCTAGAAATGTCCAAAATCGAAGCAGGTAGGACATCATTAAATATTTCCAAATTCGACTTACACAAACTCTTAGATAATCTCCAAGAAATGTTACGCTTCCGAGCTTCAACTAAAGGCTTAAAGTTTGCATTTCACACCTCAGAAAACCTTCCCCGTTACATCAAAAGCGACCCCAGCAAACTACGTCAAGTTTTAATAAATCTTTTAGGTAATGCGATTAAGTTTACCAATCAAGGTCGTATTAAGTTGAACGTCAAGATAGGAAACAAAAAGAATATTGATTTGTCTCCTTCTTCCACTGCTCATCTAATTTTTGAAATTGCCGACACCGGAATCGGTATTTCTCCAGAAGAAATTGGATTTTTATTTGAAGCATTTAAGCAAACTTCTTCTGGTAGAAAATCCCAGCAGGGAACTGGATTAGGTTTAGCAATCAGTCGTAAATACGTGCAGTTAATGGGAGGAGATATCACAGTTGAAAGCGACCCCGCAATTGGTTCAAAATTTACCTTTGATATTAAAGTAAGTCTTGCTTCCTCACAAGAAACCGCAATTAATAAAACTACCCGTCAAGTAACCGGTTTAGCAGAGTCATCAATAAAATATCGTATTTTAGTAGTCGATGACCGTCCTGAAAGTCGTTTATTGCTAATCAAAATGCTTTCTCAACTTGGTTTTAATACCAAAGAAGCTGCGAATGGCTTACAAGCAATAGCCGAGTGGGAAGAATGGGAACCACATTTAATCCTAATGGATATGCGAATGCCAAAAATGGACGGATATCAAGCTACAAAAATTATTAAAGCCAGACAAAAAGAAATAGAATATGATAACTTCATTACCAACAAAACAGTAGTTATTGCCCTAACAGCAAACGCATTTGAAGAACAAAGAGATGAAATTATTGCAGCCGGTTGTGATGACTTAATCAACAAACCATTTCCGAAAGAAACATTGCTAGATAAATTGAAGCAACACCTCAAACTAGAATATTTATATCAAGAAGAAAATACCAATATTTCTAATCCAATCCCCACAGAAACAAAAACTTTCACTCCAGACACCTTACGTAAATTATTATCCGAAATGTCCGCAGAATGGATAGCAAAAATACGACAAGCAGCAGCCCAATGCAGCGACAACCTGATTTTTGAACTATTAAAAGAAACCCCCCCAAATAACTCCCAACTCACAAAAACACTGAAATATTTCGCCGAAAACTTCCAATTTGACAAAATACTCGAAGCACTTGATTAAGAATTGGGGATT
>ERZ1740052.818-NODE-818-length-10363-cov-9.908906_pt1 | contig 10363 bp, 2 predicted proteins | sample MGYA00581750_ERZ1740052 | MGnify/ENA primary metagenome ERZ1740052 (study PRJEB43018, sample SAMN04849743) | marine metagenome | isolation source: floating plastic debris | place: Pacific Ocean | collected 2008-08-30 | study: EMG produced TPA metagenomics assembly... | reverse complement strand
GAGATCTATTAAACAACTACTGGTGTCTAATTCTGGTGGATTAACTTCTATATTTCCTTCTAATTCTGGAGTTGCTCCTTTCACCGTAATATCGCTTGAATTTGGCAACGGTTCTGTTCTGGGGAAAATACCATAAATACCAGCAGTATTTTTAATAGTTACATCCCCACCACGGAAATTTTCAGAATCTGCACGGATATCGCTATTTTCCCAAGGAAGGGCAACGATAAAACCATTTTTACCATCAATCGTAATATTACCGCCAGAAATTTCATTACCACTAGCATTAGTAGTTATACTGCTACCGCGACGCAATACTAAAAGAGGTGAATTAACAGAAATATCTCCACCTCCTCCAGTTGTGTCGGCACGAATTTTTCCTTGGTTATCTAACAAAATAGAGTCAGCGTTAACTGTTAATCCACCAGCTTCTCCCGAATCTACACTACTCACAGTTACTTCTGCATTATCTTTTACGGTTAACTTCCCCGTATCAAAGATTAAGTCACCTCCCGTACCGCTACCTGAAGTTTCTGCGGATACAATCGAACCATTACCAGTCAAAGTAATAGAATCAGGAGCAGTGATTGTTAAAGTTCCACCTTTACCGCTACTACTTGTAGATGCTGATATTTGGGCGTTATCTGCTAAATTAACTATCAAGCTTTGTACATCTTGATTCGGCTGTAACTTCAATTCCCCAGCCGATAAATTTCCAAGAGTTTGAGCAAACAAACCACTATTTTCACCAGAAAGATTTACTCTGTCAGCAGTCACTGTAATAGTACCAGCTTTTCCTTCCCTAGCCGTTTCAGTCGCTGTAGCCGAAATTCTACCTCCACTTTCAAGAGTAAGGTCTTTAGTTATTAAATTTATATCTCCTGCTTTCCCAAATCCAGATGTACTAGAAGTAAGTTCAGCATTTTCGCTTAAATAAAGCGAGTCAGTAGTGATATCAATATTACCTCCACTACCTTTAACATCCTCACCTACCTCGCTAAAAATGCGACTTCCACTACTAAGTAAAACATTATCTCGGGCTGTGATTTTTACATTGCCAGAATCTCCTTGTTCTAATTCACGGGCATAAGTGCCAGAAAAAATCTCACTGCCCAATATTAAAATAGAGTTAGCATTTAACCTAATATCTCCAGATTTGCCTCCACCAATAATATTTTGGCTACCAAGCCTGCTGTCATTGAGAATTTCAATTAAGTTAACTGCATCAATATTTATTGATGCACCATTTGTGAAGCCACGACTTTGCGCTCCGGAATCATCAAATAAAACCGAATTGGCAGTTATGGTAATTTCTCCACCTGAATCGCCACGAGTGTCAAAACCGGTGTCTGTCATTGAGACAGAATCCTTCGCAGTAATGCTAATTGGTCCCCCACTATCACCACCTCTACCATAAGCTAATAAAAACGCATCATTCATTTCAATCGAGCCTTTAGTAGCAGTGATGGATACTCCTGCATTACCACCTTGATTACCATTGCTTTGAATACCGCTATTATTCATAACAATTGACTCAGAAGTCACTGTGACTACTTCAGATCCTTCACGACGGTCAGTAGCTGGATCAGAATCGAAAAAAAGGTTTGAGATGTAAGAAGTGTCACCTAATTCAATGTTTCTAGCAGCAGTCAAGGTAATTGAACCAACCTTACCTTGATTGCTGCGTCTGTGTATGTCAGTATTCCTAAATACAATTGAGTCAGCATTCACTTTCATTGGAGCAATATTACTTTCAATATTAGTAGTGTTAGATGCTGAAACAGAAGCATTGCTAAATATATCGACATTTTCCAGATACAAACGCGAGCGAGCATTCAGGCTCATTGCACCAACATTAGCTGCTCCGTAAGTTCCGGTCCTGAAGTCACTGTTTTTAATCGAAATAGAGTCCCCACTTATAGTTATCGCACCACCAGTTAACTCGCCTGAACTAGCGTCAGGAAAATAACTTGTACTTGATAACTTTACTCTACCTTTATTATCTTGTAGAGAAGTACCTGTTAAAAAAATATCACCATTACTCTCAAGAGTGATATTGCCTGCAACACCACCATAAGAAGTAATAGAAGCATCGGAACCGAGAATAATATTACCGTCAGCTTTTAGACTAACATTACCAGCATCAAATTCTGCCCAACCACTTGAATTAACTTCAGCAATTTGAATATCCCCCCCAGATGTAAAAGAAATATTTCCTGCACGGCGATTCTCACCAAAATTATTCTTAATTTGAGATGTGACTGTTCCTTGGGTAGTGTCAATATTTCCTGCAATACTGGTAAGTGTAATATCCCCACCATTACCATTACCAAATGACTCTGTGTTTATCCCACCCGTAATAATATTACCGAAGGCATTGAATTTGACTGCACCTCCATTTAAAGCCTTGTCTTCACTACGAGACCGTGAGAATAGGTTTTGTGTAGTAATATTGCCTCCAGCAGTAAGGGTAATTGCACCTCCATTTAAAGCGTTGTCTTCACTGAAGGAGAAGGAGCGTGAATCTTGTGTAGTAATATTGCCCCCAGTAGTAAGGTTAATTGCACCTCCATTTCCGGCATTCTTTCTTCCAATGGAAAAAGATTCTAAGTCTTGTGTAGTAATACTATCTTCTGCGGTAAAGGTAATTCCTCCTCCATTTCCCGCATTACCAAACTCAGAATATGAGAAAGAGAACAAATCCCCAGTTGTAATACTACCGTTATCTGCTTTAAGATTAATTGCACCCCCATTTGCAGCATTATCAAATTCCGAATCGGAGAAAGAGTACAAACCACCAGTGAAAATATTGCCATTTTTGGCTTCAAGGCTAATTTCACCACCATTAAACGGTTGTAAAAAGACATTTCCATTTATGGTAATTCCCTCTGGAACAGTTCTACCCCTAAACCCAGGTACTGAACCAGAATTAACACCTCCATAAGCTAGATTCTCTTGCCCGGAGCGCATAATTAACGCCGTACTACTACTTAAAGCTTCGGTGTTTTTTTCTGCAAGTAAATTACTCGTAGCTGGTTTAATAATATTGATATCATTCTGAAATCTTATATCACCCTTACTTTCTACTAACAATGATGCACCTGTATAGTTAGCTGCAACATCCACATCTCCATTACTACTAATAATCGAACCATATTCACTTACAAAATCTGTCACTTCTCCCGATGAACTTCTAACGGAGAAATTTCCACCACTAGTAAAACGAGCATTGCCCAAAATTATTCCATCACTAATTAAACTTAAATTTCCCCCACTTACAAGCGGTTTTTTGATGGAATCATTGAGTCCTGAAATAAAAATTCCTTGGTTTCCTTGAACGTTTAAATCACCTCCTGATTCTGCTAAAAATGGATTGGTTTCGCTATCGATTATTCCTACAATATTTTGTGCTTGTAAGGTTAAATCCCTTCCTGCTTTTAATTCTCCCTGTAAATCAAGTCCGTCAGCGACTAATTTCAAATCTTGCTGGGAATTTAAATTACCAGTATTTATAATATTCGCTCCTGGCTGACTTCTCCCATACTGCAAACCTGGAGTAATATTAACTTTGAGTAATGGTGGACTTTGAGGATTTACCGCGCTGAATTCTGTACCATCACTAAATCCAAGACTTTCGGCAGATGTGCCAATAAAAGAACCACCAATATCCAACCGTGCATTCTCACCAAATACAATTCCATTCGGATTCATCAAAAACAGGTTAGCGCTACCGTTTGCTTTGATTAAACCATCTATCTCAGAAATTGATTTACCAGTAACTCTTGTCAAAATATTTTGAATATCTGCACCATTATTAAAAATCGCTTCCCAACCAGTGGGAACCGAAAATTCTTTGAAGCTGTGAAATAGATTACCCCCCGATTGACTTCCTCCGGTGATGTTTAAAGTTTTATTAACGGAATCTACTTGGGAATTATTTGGAAGAGTTGCATCTGGAGTAATTTGAGCAACCGAACTATTTGAATATAAGGAGATGTGTGCCAATGCGGCGATAGCTGCGCTTGCTCCTTTGGAGATCGCACTTGAGATGAAAACAGCCAAACCCTTGCACCGGTAGAAACCCATAGATACCTCGCTCAATCACTCTACTATCAACTGTAGAAAATTCGGGAGTTAATTTTCTGTTAATAATATAGGTACGAGCAGTATTAACTTATTCACGTTTATCACGTTTAAGCAATTCACTTAGACGCAGCACAATCGCTATTCTGTTGTTTTGTGCTTTGGGGATTAATTTGATTGGCTTGTGCGACAAATTCTATATTCCCATGTTTATCAACTATCCAACCAGTAGCTTCAACAATTTGTTTTTTTTCTTTAACTTTATTGTTACTTGCAACCGTTGCTGATGGTTTAATTATTCTAGAAGCAGAGTTTTGTGTTTGTGGTTTCAATCTCACCCATGTTTCTAAGGTATTAGCTTCTTGCAATGGTTCGGTGGGACTCATCGGTAAACCACCCCTTCCGGTTGAGATAAATTCATTTTGGAATTGCGAACCTCCCGGAGTGCAAGCATTTGATATTTGATTGGAAGCATCAACTAGATTAGCTGGGAGTTCGATTAAACTATTAACTTGCACATCACCGCTTAAATCTGGAGTTGCTCCCGTCGCAGTGATGAAACCCCTCAAAGCTTCTGGATACCAGGGTTGCGTACCAAACAAACCCATTGTATTGATATTAACTTGACCTCCACGAAAGTCGCTGGAGTTTGCGCTGATGCGGCTCTGCTCAAAAACCCCTATTGCTCCAGCATCAATATCAATATTGCCACCTATGACGTTTTCTCCTGTGTTGTTAGTGGTAATGTTACTGTTTTGACGTAGGATTAAATCTCGTGAGTTAATGTTGATATTTGCTTGTTCTTTGTCGGGATTTATTTTAGAACTGGTGGTATTAGCACCCAAAGAGCTTTGATTGTTTAGATTGATAGAGCGAGCATTGATTGTGAGGTTGCCTGCGGTTCCGGTTCCAGTACTCTCAACATTAATTCCTGCTCCATCTTCAACTTTTAACTCACGAGCATTAACTAATATATTCCCTGCATTTCCTGTGGATTGTTGACTGGCATCACTAAATAATGAACTTCTACTACCGGCACCTCGACCAATTAGTTTTACTGTATCCGCTTCAACAATTACATCTCCTCCTTGACCTTTTCCTCTAGTACCCGCGCCTATTTGTCCGCCATTTTGTAAAAGTAGTTTGAAAGTATCAATTTCTATATTTCCCCCATTACTGGGACTTTCAATGTCACTTATAACACCAGCAAACACTAAGCCTTCTGCTTCGACAATAAACTCGCGAGCGTTTACAAAGATATTTCCACCATTTCCAGTTGCTCCCAAATCTGCATTTGCAAATAATCCACCCGGAGCTCCGTCCGTCAATTTATCGCTTATTTGAACCTTTTGGGCATTAATTTCTAAATTTCCACCGTTACCAGCACCAAGTGTAACAACAGCTACCTGCGCCCCATCTTGTACCAGCAATTCACCTGTAATGATTGTTAAGTCTCCCCCATCACCAATTCCAAAGGTACTCGCATCAACTTGGGCACCGTTGAGAATCTCGAGGGAACTAGTAGTTATTTCCACACCCCCTGCTTTCCCTTGTGCTTGGGGTCCTACTTGGCTGGCAGCACCAGTTGAAAAATCGCTACCTTGCCCATCAAATATTACCTTGTCAGCAGCATTAATCTTCACGCTGCCCGCATCACCAATTCCACGGGTGCTGGCATCAAGTTGGGCACCGTTGAGAATCTCGAGGGAATCAGTAGTTATCTCTACATCCCCTGCTTTCCCTTCTGCTCCAGGTTGTACACTGCTGCTAGCACCAGTAACTTTATCGCTACCTTGTCCATCAAATATTACCTTGCCAGTGGCATTAATTGTAATATCTCCTCCCACAGATTCAGCACTACCTAAACCCGTAAAAATCCCTGCCAAAAGCTGACTTCCTTGTGTAACTTCTAGATTTCTTGCATTAAACCCAATCGAACCTCCTCCACCAGCACGAACATCAATAGATGCACTATTAACTACCGATATATCCGCTCTGGTGACATTATCTGGTACGCTCAAACTCAATTCGTTATTATTTATGTTTAAACCTAATGTTCCATTTTCTGCTAATCCTGCCAAATCTATTCTTCCACCATCAGCCCTTAAACTTCCTCCGTTGATATTGATATCTCCACCCGCTAGCAGCAAACTTTCACCGTCGGGTACTCTTAGTTGTGTTGAACTAGTTTCGATTTTTCCACCTTGGATTTGATTTAAAAATAATGTATTCGGTTTTATGGTTAATAATTGGGAGTTGGGTTGAGAATTGAGAAGGTTGAAAAAATCTCGATCGTCAATGCCAATTCCATTCGCCGTTGAGCCAACAAACGAACCACCAATATCTAATCGCGCATTCTCACCAAAAAAGATTCCATTGGGATTCATCAAAAATAGGTTCGCGCTACCGTTAGCTTTGATTAAACCGTTAATTTCTGAAATTGATTTACCAGTGACTCTTGTGAGAATATTTTGAATATCTGCACCATTATTAAAAATCGCTTCCCAATCAGTGGGAACCGAAAATTCTTTGAAGCTATGAAATAGGTTAACCCCCGCAGAAGTTCCTCCAGTGATATTTAAAGTTTTGTTAACTGAATCTACTTGGGAATTATTTGGAAGAGTTGCATCTGGAGTAATTTGAGCAACCGAACTATTTGAATATAAGGAGATGTGTGCCAATGCGGCGATAGCTGCGCTTGCTCCTTTGGAGATCGCACTTGAGATGAAAATTCCCAAACCCTTGCACCGGTAGAAACCCATAGATACCTCGCTCTTAAAATACTATCAGCCTCAGAAAATTCGGGAGTTAATTTTCCATTAATAATATAGATACAAGCAGCATTAATTTATTCACCTAGATACAGCACAAGAAACAGAAGTTTGTTTTGTATGGGGATTAATTTGATTAGCTTGTGCGACAAATTCTATATTCCCATCTTTATCGACTATCCAACCAGTAGCTTCAACTATTTGATTTTTTTTCTTAATTTTATTGTTACTTGCAACCGTTGCTGATGGTTTATTTATTCTAGAAGCAGAATTTTCCGATTGTGGTTTTAATCTCACCCATGCTTCTAAAGTATTAGTTTCTTGCAATGGCTCGTTGGGATTCATGGGTAAACCACCCCTTCCCGTTATCAAAAATTCATTCTCGAATTGCGAATCTCTAGGAGTGCAAGCATTTGATATTTGATTGGAAGCATCAACAAGATTTTCTGGGAGTTCGATTAAGCCGCGACTGGGATCTATATCGGGTGTAATAATTTCTACATTGCCATTCAATTCACTATTTGCACCTGTAGCTGTTATATCACTAAAAACAGAAGCTATATCCCGAAACTGGATGCCAAAAAGACCTTCGGCGTTAATTATGACATTACCGCCTCTAAAATCAATGGAATTAGCCGTAATATCACTATTTTCAAAACCTGCAAGTACGCCAGTATCAATATTAATATTACCGCCGATAACATTTTCTCCGGTGGCATTAGTGCCAATCTTACTATCATTACGCAATATTAAATCTGTAGAGCGTAAATTTATATTACCTTCTTCTTGAACTGTATCCGAACTGAAAGTTCCACGATTTAACAGAATAGAGTTTGCATCAACTGTAATATCACCTGCTGCCCCATTACCCTGACTTGTACTAGATAATACAGCACCGTTGGCAACAGAAAGCTTGTCGGTTACGATCCTAATTTCTTTACCATCGCCTACACCTTGCGGCTCTACTGTACTATATATCCCACTAGGACCCCCAGTTAAGCTATTAACTCCATCCACAAAGGTTTGCGTGCGTGCGTTGACACTAATATTGCCAGCGGAACCTTCTCCTCTGGTAAGAGCATATAATCCCGCTCCATTGGAAAGCGAAAAGGTATTTGTTGTAATGTTGATGTTACCACCTTTACCGACTCCTACACTATTTTCTGTTCTATCCACAGAACTAAATATTCCACTGCTGCCGCTGTTTAGATTTATTCCATCAAAAGAAACTGTATCGCGAGCATTGATATTGACATTACCGCCATTTCCCTGACTTTTAGTAAGGGTAAACAATCCAGCACCTCTGGTAACGGATAAAGAACCCGTTTCGATCTCTATGTCACCTCCATTGCCTACTGCTTTCTCATCTACAGTAGTAAAAATTCCACTTGCTCCTCCATTTTCATTTGTGCCATCAAAAGAAACCGTGTCGCGAGCATTTATATATACGTTTCCAGCCGAACCTTTACCTTTAGTTAAAGTATTGAGTGCAGCACCGCTTGTTATAGCCAGCGAACCAGTTAATATATTAATTTGTCCTGCATCGCCTTCCGCCGTTGGAGTTACTGAAGTGTAAAGTCCGCTAACTCCCCCTTGACTATTTGTGCCATCTAAAAGAATATTGCCAGCAGCTTCTATGAATATATTACCGGCTGAACCTTTTCCATTTGTAAGGGTATACAGTCCTGCCCCCTCTGTTATACTCAGCGAGTCAGTCAAAATACTGATATCCCCTCCACTACCGTCTCCTGTTTCATCAACAGTTGTAAACACTGCGCTAGCCGATCCATCATCCCGATTTTCCCCCCTAAGCACAATGCGATCGCCCGCGTTAATATTTACATTTCCAGCAGAACCTTGATTTTTACTAAGAGCGTTAAGTTGTGCGCCATTTGTGACGAATAAGGAACCAGTTGTAATGCTGATATCCCCTCCTTGTCCTGTTCCGTTCTCACCCACTGAATTTAATATACCGCTAGCGCCAACATTTGCCCCATTAACACTAACGGTATCGCGGGCATTAATTGTTACATTTCCAGCGTTTCCTTGGTTATTAGTTGAAACATTTAATTGGGCACCGTTGTTTATGCTTACCGACTCAGCATCAAGAGTAACGTCTCCTCCGTTCCCTACACCTCCACTGTCAACACTGCTAATAATTCCGCTAGTAGTTTGAGTGTAATCGGCAGAATCAAAAACTATGCTGTTGCGTACATCAACATTTATATTTCCGGAATTTCCCCGTCCAGCAGTGCTACTAAATAGCTGGGAACCAGTCAGTAAATTCAACGAGCCAGCTTGAATATTAATATTACCTGCATTACCAGCTGCTTCAGGGTTGATAAAAGTAGCAATTACGCTTCCTTTGCTGAGGGTAATATCGTCGGTAGCGTTAACATTAATATCACCTGCAACTGCGTCAACTTCTCCCAATCCTTCACCAAAGCCTGCAACGAGTACCCCCACCTCAGAAATATCTATGTTTCTGGCATTCACAGAAATGCTACCACCTCCATCAGCAGCAACTCTTGCTACTGTACCTTTGATAGATAAGTCCCCTCGCTGTATGCCAGCAGGATAATTTAAACTAAAATTTTCGCTATTACTATCAGTGTTAAGCGTGATTGTTCCCGTAGTGGTTAATCCTCCCAACTCAATTCGACCACTTTCAGCAATTAGTGTCCCTTTATCTGTTGTTATATTGCCACCTAGGAGTGCTAATGTTTTTCCTGGATTTACCTGTAGGGTAGATCCTTGTAATTCAATATCTCCACCATTGCCATATTGCAAACCCAAAGGTACGTTAACAGTTAATAAAGGCGATTCTTGAGGATTTTTTGCACTGAAGCTGCTGCCATCAGAAAATTCCATACCCGAGGCAGATGTGGCAAAAAAAGAACCACCAATCTCTAATCGAGCATTTTCACCAAATACAATTCCATTGGGATTAATCAAAAATAAGTTTGCTGTGCCGTTAGCTTTAAGTAAACCATCAATATTAGAAATGGAATTACCTGTTATGCGATTAATAATATTTTTAATATTTGAAGGATTATCAAAGAATGCTGTGCCGTTTGACGGAACTGAAAACTCTTGGAAACTATGAAACAAGTTATTTCCAGCTTGGGTTCCACCAGTAATATTTGTAATGTTGTTTTGGATATCAGTCTTGGATTGAACCCGAAGAGTGTTATCGGGAACAATATCAGCTAACACAAATTTAGCTTCTTGAATTAATACTCCCCATACAATAAGCATTCCCAATATTGACTTCCAATAGTAAATATTTTTTAATGGCATTTTTTTTAATCCAATAAATTACAATTTAGTACCGATAAAAAAAATTATGACATTGTTGGCTTTATTTGCTAACTAGTACTCCGGCACATTAAATTTGATGGGTTTCAACTGTTCGCTAAAAATCTGGGTAGCGTTCACGTTCACGAAGTATGCCCGTTAGGGTCGCGTGTCCGGAACGGACATAGGGCTTAGTGAGTCGTTAGACTAAG
>ERZ1740052.817-NODE-817-length-10363-cov-10.617676_pt1 | contig 10363 bp, 10 predicted proteins | sample MGYA00581750_ERZ1740052 | MGnify/ENA primary metagenome ERZ1740052 (study PRJEB43018, sample SAMN04849743) | marine metagenome | isolation source: floating plastic debris | place: Pacific Ocean | collected 2008-08-30 | study: EMG produced TPA metagenomics... | reverse complement strand
CGATCGCGATTTAGAAACTTTGCGACAAGATAAAGCAGGTATTGCTATAGGAATTGGGTTAGGGGTTGTTTTAGCAACTGCTTGTGGAATAATGCCTATTGTTGTCAGTGCTTTATTAGGAGTGGTGCTGATGGTTTTAACTGGCTGCCTTAAATCCGGTGAAGTTTACCAAGCGGTGCGCTGGGATATTATTTTTTTATTGGCTGGGTTGATTCCCTTGGGAATTGCAATGGATAAGTCAGGAACAACTGTATGGTTGGCACAGAATTTAGTTGCTGTAGGCGGTAATTTTTCTGGTTATTGGCTATTAACTTTATTTTATATTGTTACTGTACTAACTACAGAAGTTCTTTCTAATAATGCTTCGGTTCTATTACTTTTACCCATAGCAGTAGAGGTAGCAAAGAGTCTAAATTTTAACCCAATGGCTTTTATATTAGTAGTAACTTTTGCGGCTTCTAGTAGTTTTATAACTCCAATCGGCTATCAAACTAATACTATGGTTTATAGTCCTGGCGGTTACAAATTTATAGATTTTGCGCGAGTTGGTGCCCCATTGAGTTTGATTATGGCACTGATTGTCCCGCCGCTGATTATTGTTTTATATGGTTTGTAAAACTATTTAAATAATTATCTTATGATAGTTCAAGATGACTAATGTCGGACTTCTGAATCATAACTTAAAATTGATAAACCCGGTTTACAAAAAACCGGGTTTATAATACCTGTAATATGAATATTTTGATTCTATTATCTGGTTCAATAGATATTGAAGCAATTATTATACCAATTCTGTATGAGGCTGCTCTAAATTGCCTAAATCGCCCTTACTCTGGAAGAGTAGGGCTACTCAAACAAAGCCCACCGATGTGGGCTAAATTCGGCGCATCTTTATAAAGAAATGGTATTAGCCAGCTATAATATTTTTACACAGTTTGTAGTAAGGGCTTTAGTCCTAAATCCTAGAGATACAGCTATTAATACTAATATTTATATATTTACATTACTACTTATTAAGTATTTCTTTTTTCCCTTTTAATAACCAGTAAACAAAAGATTGAATATACAAAAATTTATGATTCAAACGTTCTCTTACTTGAATGTGGTAAAAAGTTCTGCCCATAAACTTATCAGAAGTTCTGACAGTTGAAAAGAACTGATTATATACTTTGGGAGCAATACCTTTTAATATAGGTTCGACCTTCTTCATTTGCTGCCAAACTTCTACGGGTAAATCAACATCGAATAAATCATGAACCATAAACAGTCCCAAAAATAGCATCCGCTGACAACCCCAATTATCAGCTTGTTGGATTACTTTTTCCCAATTTATATCTGGATTCTTATGAATAAGTGTTGCAATATCGCATAGCCATGAAAAGCGTTCCCATACGTGTCTGGAACCATGTACGCAAAGAATTGGTAGCCAGTCTTCTAAAGGTAAATTATTTATAGTTGTACCAGCAAGAGAAAAGGGTTCTAAATCCGGCCACAAATCTTTCGCTGCGATAGGAGTGATATACTTCGGTGCAATTCGCCAATGAATTTCTAAAAAGACATTTTTATCTTCATGAATAAAATCATAAGTATGTTCTGTTTTAGAGTTGAGATATTTAACTAACTCCGCATCAGTCATTTCTTTGTCAGGTCGATATCCTTGAGCTATTAAAAGTTCTCTGACTGCAAAAATATCTTGCTGTTGAACGATAATGTCTAAATCGCCGAAACGTCGTAAAGCTACATTTTTGTAAATTAAACTCGCTAAAACCGGACCTTTATAAGGTAGTGCCGTGATATTCTGTTGTTTTAGTAGCTTTAGAAGATTGACGAGTTCAGCAGTCAAAGACAAGTTGCGCTGTGCAGTAGATTGAAAATTCCAGCGCCATTGTTTTAAAATTAATTCTGGTAACGCTTCCGGGCAAGTATTATTGATGCGAGAATATAGTAATGATAGTACCGCGTGTTTATCGGCTATTCTGGTTAAATATTGCCAATCGATATCTTGTTTAACTAAAGCTTTGATACGTTCGGCTGTAGCATCAGTAATATTGGGGTTAACGCAAGATAGAAGTAGTTCTATTTCGGGACGAGTATTTATAAGCGGATTTTTAATATTGGGTTTGGATAGAGTTTTCATAGATATTATGTTGGGTAAACAAATAAAATTTTTTACAAAAAACTGTCTTTTTATAAAAAAATTACATCACAACTTGAGATATTTCTTTAGTTTGTATCTCTACTAACTTTGCTATTTCTGATAGTAATGGTAATGACCTAGGACGTTGTAAATCACAAATAGATATATTTTTAATTAGAGATGTACAGTGGTGAAAATGTTTCACTCCTCTATTTCCAGTTAACAGCTTCTGACCATATCTACTTGCGTAAGAATGAGTGATTAATTGTATTAAAGACTCTTGATTGGACAGTGGTTTAATTTCTGGAATCGAACCTTGTCCTAAAACAAAAACATGACTTAGGGGAAAAGATTGTTCCGAAAAATTTTCGGTAACGCGGCGAATTCGCTTATCATAACCAGAAGCAATTACAGGTAAATTTTCAGGCTTATCTCCAAGTGAAAAAGCTGCTGCTTCAGGATATAGTTTGAACTGAGGAAAGCCAGGAAGAACCATAGGTTTTGAAGGGTTACTCATATCTAAAGCAACTACATCATCAGCCATAAGAATATGTCCGCGTCCGTAGAGAGTTGCAGCCATTGTTGACTTACCCCATCCTTTTTCACCAACAAAAGAAACAACCTTTCTGTCAATAGCCACAGCGCTAGAGTGTAAAACTAATAACCCGCGTTGATGAAGCAGTACCGCTGAAATAGTTCCTACAAGGGGTAAACGAATCATTCTTTCTTCCGCAGTTGGTAAAGGCTCAAGAATAATCTCCTTACCATCTCTGACTAAGAATTTTCCAATTGTCTGCCAAGCAAAATATGCCTCATTTTCTGTAGCATGAAAGTAGCCTTGAGCAGGTATAGGTTCGGGAAAAGAATGTTCAATCTTACCCTGAGTAATTACAACATCAGGTTTTGCTTCTTCAGTAGAAATAAATTCTGGTAAAGCAAAGCTACAGCGAAACAACAGACCGTATGCTCTATAAAAATACATTGTTTTTATTTAAATAAAATTAACCGTCTCATAACTTAAGATGTATACTTTATAGTTTATAAAGGAATTATATAGGAGTAGATATCTATGATATTGATATCTACTTCCTATGACCTACCTAAACGTAAAAGCTACATTGTCTATTAGAAACAACTAGCTAGATTATGAGATAGGAGGAAAAGCGGTGTTAGGAGTTCCAGCAGGTGTATCTGCATTAGCAACGTTACCTTGTAAAGTAATGTTCTCAACGTTACCGTGAGTAATTACTTGTGGTGCTGTGTAAGATTTTTTGATTTGAGAATTCATAGTTTCAACTTCCTGTTGTTTGTGAGAGTTTAAGTGCGAATTATATTTCGCTTCATATAAGAATGCAACAAAAAAATAAACCGATTTATAACTAAATTTAAAATATTTTCCTGCCTGGCGTTATAAGCATTGCGTTGTTAAATCCGTTTGTTCTAACCAAAGGGCAAGGGAAACAGCCCTCCAAATAGAATTGACTTCTTCAGGCGTTACTTGTTTAGACAGGTAGCGGTGATATGCTTGTTGTAAAGCAGTAATATTTACATATTTTTCAATTACTTTCGGATTATGCAAAATTATTTGCTCTAAGCGTGCTTGTTCAAATTCGAGTAATCCTTGCTCAAAACCTGGATGCATATTTGTTTTTCCAACCCGCCATTGTACTTGTTGCGGTAAAATATGTTTCATTGCTCGACGCATTACCATCCGAGTCCATCCCTTTGATATCTTTTGTTCGGGAGGTAGAGACAGACAGAACTCTATAAGTCGCTTATCCCAAAAAGGAAATCTAAGTTCAATCCCATACGCTCCAGCAGCTTTATCTAAAGTTTCTAAAGTGCGAGGCATACCTGCTTCTATCAGACGACGGTAATGGCTTTCTCTTTCGGTTTGTGGTCGATTCGGTTGATTTTTTAACCGTTCGATTAAATTAATTTGCTCCATAAATTCTGGATTAATTAACTTTCTCCAAGCCGGTTGATTATTTAAAGCAGATTGCTGAAGTGGTTGATTTCGTCGAAACAATTTTCGCGATCTTCGCAATATTTTAGAAATACCAGACTTGACAATAATAGGATTAATTTTATAACTCCATATCCAACTCCATAAAGCTTCTCGCCAAGGTTCACCTACTCTTGTGCAATAATCTTTTATTTGTTTAGCTAAGTAAAACCATTGTTCTGTATTGGCTAACTCAGCTAAATATCCTAAGCCATGTGATACGGTACTATCCCCATCAAATCCGTCCAAAATAATCCGAACGCTATTTTGACTTGCAGGTTTGTAAAGATTCCAATTTAAATATAAGTTACCAGTAGAATAAGCTTCATCCTGATGCCAAAGAACTTGTTTAAAATCAGTTAAAGGACTGAATCTATCAGCATTAAAGCGATACGGTTCGATATTACCTTGAGCAATAACTGCGTCTTGAAAAACACGCTCATCACATTCACTCACTTTATCAAAAACTGCTGAGAAAGTGTGTAATTTATTTGTTTCTTTCTCTGCAATGAACTTTCGTGCTACACAGGTGATAGAGGAAGAGTCCAAACCACCGCTTAACATTGAGCCTATAGGAAAAGCGCTACGCAATCTACAACGTACTGCTTCAGTAAAGAGTTTACAGAAAGCATCTGCATATTCTTCGTCCGAACTCAATCGCAACTCCCGATTATAGTCAAGAGACCAGTAACACTGTAATTCTAAAGTTTTACTGTTTACTGTCATCTTATAGGCAGGAGGAAGACGCAAAATCTCATTATAAAAAGTAATGCTTTTGTCGTCTGTTTCTATAGATAAATACTCAGCTACTTTTACCTCATTAACCTCACGTGGAACCTCTTGCAAACAAAAGATAGCTTTAATCTCGCTACCAAAAACAAAAGTATTGTTAGCAAAGTAATAGTAGAAAGGCTTCACTCCAAAATGGTCTCTAGCGCAAAACAATATCTCTTTACGCTTATCCCAAATTGCAAATGCAAAGTCACCCAATAAATGCTCCGGGCAATCTTCACCCCATTTCTCGTAAGCTGCCAGTATCAGCTCGCTATCTACTACTTTATCAGAAGGACGATTATTTATCTGTAAAGCAGCTATCAATTCATCACGATTATCTATGCGAGCATCTGCTGTAATTACTAAATCTTCCCTTTGATTCACTAAAGGTAATTTTTCAATAAGTGATTCGGGAGTAGTCCAAAGCATCCGATGTCCTAAACCAACGCATCCATCAACCCAGATGTCTGCACCATCTGGTCCGCGATGTGCCAATATATCAACCATTTTGGTTAAGTTTTCGTGGTTTACAGGACGACCATCAAGGTAATGAATACCTACGATACCGCTCATAATTTAATTCCTTCAAGGGATGGTAGTTGAATGTAGCGTGGTAGATCCGGTAGATGACCGATAACAACGTATCCCTGATATTTAATCCAAGCATGAGCCTCAAATTCTCCTGACTCGCTTCTAGCAACACCAATGCATAATTCGGGAGAATAACTACTACGATTCATTAAAATTTGAGTAGTTAAAGCCCGAGCCAGACATTTTGCACCACCGGGACTATAGCGAGTTGCAACATTAACAGCCCAAATAATTTTTCTCAGACTGGTATATGGAAATGGGAATTTAATCGTACTGAATTTATTTACTACTTTTAATAAGATGCGAAACTCTAGTAACCATAACCCTAATCTAATTGCCCCTAGTAACAAAAAAGTCACAAACAGGAGATATAAATTAACCTTTCTCTGATTCCAAATCTTACGCAGCAGTTTCATTTGTTACTTTAATTAGCCCTGCGGTTTTTAATTCATTCAGTAGTGAGAATAAGTCATCCGTACAAACATCTGCCTCAACTTCATATTCTTCTAAAAGTACCTGTTTTATCTCTTTTACGGTTTTTGGCTTTTCAATCAAATCCCAAACTCGCGCACCCACTTCATTCAAACCGTGGTAGACACCAGTTTTCATATGTAAGATAACTGATTCACCGCCAAGGTCAGAAGAGATTTGGTCTGGAGTCGCTACTACTATTGATGATTCTGCAATTTCGCTTAAGCTGAGGTCTCGATAAATCATTTTCTCTAACTGTTAAATAATAATTGATTTGCGTTGTTCGCTTTACTGTGTTAAATATAATCTCTAATCTAGTGATAGTACGATGTTTTTATTTACACTTCATATAGTCTTTAAACTGAAGTTGCTGCGTCTTTATATAGTTAGATAGAAATAAATTTTATACTTTTTCGATGTGATGTATATAAGAAATTTGTTGTGTACTTTCAACTTTAATAGAGACCTAGCAATGCTAGGTCTCTACAGCAATTTGATGATTCGATTAGTCAAATTCGGAATTTATGATTACATATACTGACTTGCCTGAATCTCAAATAAATGAGCGTAGGTACCACCTAATTTCATTAGTTCATTATGGGTGCCACCTTCAACAATTATTCCGTTGTCCATGACGTATATCCGGTCAGCCATTTTTACGGTAGATAAGCGATGGCTAATTAAAATCGCAGATTGGTTTTTAATTAACTGACGGAACTTTTCAAACACTTCATATTCTGCTTTAGGGTCCATTGCGCTTGTAGGTTCATCCAAGACAATTAATTGGGAGTCTCGCAAAAATGCTCGTGCTAAAGCAACTTTTTGCCACTGGCCAATACTAAGTTCTTCGCCTCTATCAAATAATTTACCTAAGATGGTATCGTAACCTTTAGGTAACTTTTTGATTACGTCATCTGCTCCAGAACGATGTGCTGCTTGAATGATGCTGTGGCTTTGAGGAGGTAAATCAATGTTTCCCAACCAAATATTTTCTTGTGCTGTAAAGTGATATTTAGCATAGTCTTGAAAAATCACGCTGATTTGACGACGTAATTCTTCTGCTCTAAATTGATTCAAATCAACTCCATCGATGGTGATACGACCTTCGGTCGGGTCGTACAGTCTACACAAAAGTTTAATTAGAGTTGTTTTACCCGAACCGTTTTCTCCTACCAAGGCTACAACTTCCCCCGGTTTAATAGTCAGATTAATATTTTTCAGTGCCTGACGGGTTGTTGTAGAGTATTGAAAGCCCACATTTTTGAATTCAATTCCAGTTTTCATTGGAAGAGGAATTGGCTGAGGATTAGGAGGGTCTATTAATTTAGGTTCGATATCTAGAAATTCGTAGAGATTCGCTAGAAACAAATTATCTTCGTAGAGAGCGGATATACTATTCAATAATCCTTTAATATTTCCCTGTCCCCGCTGCAAGGCTTGATAATACAGAACTAAATCTCCCAAACGCAACACACCATTAATAGTTTGATAAATAATATAGGAGTAAATAGCAAAAATTAAAATAGCGGTAATAGCTTCTACTGCAAAACTAGCTAAAGAGCGTCCGGTTAAGATGCTTAGACTTTCTTTATATATCTGTCTGCGGATGCGACTATATGCTTGAGAAAAGTGATGACCTAAATTGAATAGACGAATTTCCTTCGCAAACTGGTCTACAGTCAGCATATAGCCTAAGTAAGCAGCCTGACGCTCCATTGGTGTTTTTTTTCGCTGCCAGCGATACATTATCCGAGAATATTTTACCCGCACTAACATAGCTGGAAGCGAAGCAACAAAAAGAACGCTGGGTATTCCCCAGTGCAGCGACAGTAACAAAGCAATCATCCCAATTAAGGTAATCGCATTTTGGCCAACTTGCGCCAAACGATTTAAGATTTGTGGAGGTCGGTAAGGTGCTTCTTGTTGTGCTCTTTGCAGTACATTATAATATTCGGGATTTTCGTAGTATTCCAAGTCCGCTGCAATTGATTTGGCTTGGATAATTCCTTGCATGTAATCAGTTACTCGTTGAGAATGAGCGGTAGTAACTAATTGTGCCAGAGAGTTCGCAAGGTTAGTTAATAAGGTAACTGCTGCTGCGAGGATAACAATAAAAACTACATTATTAAAAGCTGCGGTTTTATCTGCATTAGTTAGACTAGCAGCTACTGTATCTATAATTAGTTTGCCAAGATAAATTGCAAATACTGGCAGAATACCCTGAACAATTAAGATAAATACGCGGGCTATGGTCCAACGAGGACTACTCTGCCAAACTAGACGCAAAGCAGGTAACAAACGCTGCGTACTTTGGAGTTTTTCTTTTAATTTTTTGCCTACTTGCATATTTTTAATAGTGATTTGTGTCCCAAACCTACAGAACCATCAATCGAGATATCTGCACAATCAGGTTCCCGATGTGCAAATGTATCCACCACTATATTTTGTTGTTCTATGTGATGTTCATCCAGCTAGCAAACACCTACGATACTGCTCATAATCTGCTTTACTTATTCAGACATGTAACAAGTAGCTATATTTACCCCTGGGATAGTTTTACTAACAAAAATTTAGTTTAATATTTGCGGTAAAACTACAGCCTGAGCTAAACAAATTATTTTTAATAAAACTCGAAACGATAGAAACCACAATCTTAATCTAACTTAATGACTGAAAGTAAAATACGGAATTTCAATTGCAAGTAACTGTTACACCCGAAAACTTAAGATAATTACCTACTAGCTAGTTCTTATACCATTTCTTTATAAAGATGCGCCTAATCTAGCCTACGCAGGTAGGCTTTGTTTGAGTAGCCCCACCATAGCCAGAGTCAGGGGATTAAGCATAGCCTCATACAGAATTGGTATTATCTACTCAATCAAATTTGATACAAAAGCAACGACTTCATTTAAAGCATAATAAGTTCCGGGATTCATATTAAAAACTACCACTTCACCACCAAGGTTGAGGGAAATTTTATTTTTTACAGATGCTACTACTGAATTTTCCGAAATTGTGGAATCTATTGTTGAAGTTATCATCGCAGGAAACTTCCTTTTTCTAATCTGTTGATTTTTCCTTGACTATCTCTGTCAATCTTCTGCAAATACAGGTGATGTGATTTAAAATACCAGGTAGCTTGAAAAACATTTGTGTTTTTTTGCACTATTATATGCATAAATAACTATTAGCAAAAACTTATAGTTATTATCTAAATACTGGGCATAAGCTGAAACAGAAATCAGTATGAATTACATTGAAATATTAACAGAGATAAGCCAATTTGTTTACCCTGAGATAATTTTTTTTATATACATAATACATAGTAATAAACTGCAATTATGGTTTGTATAGATGTAGATGTTTCTTGGGAGCAATTTTATGTAGCATTGTAACTAATTAAGCATAATATTCAAATATATACGTAAGTACTGCTAACTAATCACCGATAATTTATGAAGTTTACATATATATAAAGTTGATGTAAATTAAAATCTTCAAGATATATATAGAGTAACTATCGTTGATGGATAGTACTATGAAGAAGTCGATTAGCTTGTTGTATGTACAAGTTTTTTCCGCCGAAATTTATTAAATTGCATACTCAAGAATAGGTATTGTTAATCATTAGCAACTTTCTTGATTAAAGCCATCCACATATCGGGTGGGTTCGAGTAGTAATCAATTTTATCTACTTGATATCGATGAGATTCTGAGCCGATTTGCAAAATTATATAGTCATTTAGTTTTACGCCTTTTCCTCGTGCCGTCATGTAAGCTGTTGTAAAGTTTTCTGCAACTTCAAATACGTAATCGCTTCCAGATACACACTGAGTAAAATCATGGGTTTTATTTTTTTGCAGCTTTAATTTGTCTAAGACTAAATCCCTCAGAGACAAAAAAAACGTGCCTAGGTTGATGCCCGTCCTGCTAAAAGACATAAGATAATTAATAAATATAAATTTGCTGTTCTTCGTACAAAAGATAGCTACAATTTTATTTTTAGGTAGAATTTAGTCAACACAACCCCAATATGATAGCAATATTAATTGGTAATTAATAATATTGCCTGGAATGGACGTATACTGCTTGTTTTCGTGCCATTTAATGGGTGGAAGACGCTTTTAAAGTGGGAATGCTACTTTAATTGAGGCTCACATCCCTTGTATGGAGTTGAATTTAGCTAAAATTATTCCCCGAAGTTGTGTTTTTTAGAGCTACGCAATACTTTTTCCAAAATTCCATTTAAAACTACTTGACACTGCTCGACCAAGAAGTTATATTTACTAGAGTAAGATTAATGGGGTGTCGCCAAGTGGTAAGGCAGCGGGTTTTGGTCTCGCCATTCCTAGGTTCGAATCCTAGCACCCCAGTTTATTTAATTT
>ERZ1740052.816-NODE-816-length-10364-cov-9.543700_pt1 | contig 10364 bp, 10 predicted proteins | sample MGYA00581750_ERZ1740052 | MGnify/ENA primary metagenome ERZ1740052 (study PRJEB43018, sample SAMN04849743) | marine metagenome | isolation source: floating plastic debris | place: Pacific Ocean | collected 2008-08-30 | study: EMG produced TPA metagenomics assembly... | reverse complement strand
GCTGAATCCAAGATTGCTCGCCACCCATTGAACCTGATTCATCAATTATGACAACTGTATCAACAGCCTTCACGTTCGCTGCATTAGCTTTTGGAGCTACTGTCAATGTAAGTGCGAATACACTAGTGGCTGCACTTAATATTCCTGCAAAAAAGGTTAGTTTCTTCATGTGATTAATTCTTTTGTTCTGATTACTCGACGTGAGGATGAAAAACGCAATCAACAAACCATCGGCAAGACACAAAATCTGTCTAAGTACAAAAACTTCTACAATTCACTTATGTCAGCAAATCGATAATTTATACTCAATTAACTTGCAAACTTGTTAGTAAATTCCCTCAAGGCAAGCAAAAAACCCTCGTGGATTTTAGTAGTCACACGAACTCGCTTTGACACCCGTTAGCATCAGATAACACTCTTATCTTATAGAGTTTCATATATTACCGCTAAGTTCAGTAATTATAGCGATATATTGTATTCGTTACCTGAACCGTTGCCGCGACTCAAGTTTTATTTTGCACTTAACATCACGGTCTAACTATAAATTTTCTGTAAATACGGCTATCAAATTAATAAATTTTACGTGAAACCACTTAGGTGCTACCACTAATCTTATTGAATTTCAATTCATTTTTCGGGAATAACAATTCGATTTATACCAAAACAATAAACTTATTTCAAAGTTGAATACATTGTATAATTTTTTATCCGGAACATCTCTTATTTTACTTTAATTACTATAAATATTACTACTAAGTAAAATAATTTATAATCCAAAATATTTAAATATACAAACACTAAACCTCTACTCAAAAGAAAAACCCGGCTTCATCAAGAAACCAGGTTTAAAATAAATCAATTGGGAAAAACAGTTATATTCGTGCTTATTTAACTTGTGAGATCGGACTGATTATTATCAGCATCATCGCCGATGCTGCTGCTCAATTGAAGCAAAAATGAAATTAATGCTTCAACTAAGCAACCTACAATCATGCTTGTTTAATTAAGCAGCTTGACGCTTACGCTTCATCGCAACACCAAATCCAGCAGCAATTACGGTACCGAAGATGGTTAAAGGTTCGGGAACAGTGTCGTAATTAATGTTATCGATCGCTGTTCCTCTATCAAAACGATTAGAGACTGAGAATGATAAAGCAGAACCGAGATTATCGAGTGCAACGTTATTCAAGCGACTTCTAGACAGAGTAGACCTACCAGTGAAATTTGTTTGACTAATAACATTGGTAAAGTTGCTATCTGAGTATGCAGTAAGAGTCGAACTGCTACCTCTTGCAAGATCTAAGAAGTCGAAACTGAAACTGCTTACAGCCTTTGAGAATTGAATGTAATAGTTGTTACGCCTTCCTATACCATCTGTTAGCACGAAATCGCCGATTCTGTTTGAGTAGGGAGTTCTTGCTCCATCCCTTGGCAAAAAAGCTGTTGTAGTCCCTCGAAATAATCTTCCTCCTTTTTCTGCAATTTCAGCATCTCTTCTATTGTTGCGATTACGACCAACACTAAAAGTAGCTTGATTTCCATCGCTACCAGTGACAGTACCTACGGAATCTCTATCAGAAAATCCGCTTTCAAAGTCGATAACGGCTGCCTTTGCAGAATTTGCAGCGATAGTCAAACTAGCGAAAGTAGCAACTACAGAAGCGATTCCAAGATTGATTAATTTCATGATTTGTCCTTACAGTAAAGAATAATGAGTGATGGTAGTACTCCCTGTCGGACAGATTCCTATCAGTGAAATGAAAACCTATCTAGCATAGGCAAGTTGATCGAAGATATCTAGAGGAACAACACAAATAAAAAGAGATATCTTGTTTAAGAAGCAACTATTTATCTTAATTTTGTTGCATTTAATTTCTCAACGTATTCAGTATATTGATCTTTGCAAAATAATAATATGTCAAATTTGACACTTTACTAAAAGTTTACACTCAGATTAAATGTAACTAAAAGTATAATAAGCAACAAAAATATTTGGATTAAAACACTAAATATTTATAAACAAACCCGGCTTCATAAAGAAACCAGGTTTAAAGAAATCTGCTTCTGACAAACAGTTATAAACAGATTTATTTAGGCTGTGATATCAGACTGATTTTTATGCTTTTTGTAAAACATCGCGCCAAACCCACTCACTAACAACTATCTTAGGTTCGTTGTTAGCTCGGGAACTTCTTTAACTTCAACACTCTTCAAAAAGTAATCGTCATCGCTATCACCTATACTAAAGCCCAAGACTGTACCCGTTGCGTTAAATGAAGTAAAGTCAAAAGTTCCATTACCAGGAATCTTGTCAAGAATATATGTTTTTTTATTGTAGTAGTCGTAAATATACTTAAAAAAATTGTTTTCCTTCGCTTTTAAGTATGGGGAAGATGTTCCAACAGATATATCCGTTGCTATAGTTGTCTTGGAGGTATGTTTCATGTTCTGGTTGCTCGAACTGCTCCTATGGCTTAATTTTCCTAATGTTAAATCAATCAAAATTGATCGAGTTACTCGATGGCTCAATCAAAAAGCTTCATCAATTCCCCTAATTTTGGATGCACGTTCCCAAGAAGAATACGCAGTTAGTCATATAAAATCGGCACAATGGATTGACTCGACTAATCCAGTAATATCAGTAATTAACAAAGTGCCTTTAGATACTCATATCGTAGTTTACTGTTCTATAGGCTATCGTAGCGCTAAAGTTGCTCAACAGTTGTCTTCAGCAGGATATCAAAATGTATTTAATTTGAGTGGTGGTATTTTTCAATGGGCTAATAAAGAGAAACCAATTTTTAAAGATAAGCATCAAGTAGAAACCGTCCATCCTTACAATTTTATTTGGGGAAAACTGCTTAAATCAAAATATCATAATAAATTGGGTAATGGGTAATGGGTAATGGGTAATAGGTAATAGTTAATAAATTAATAATCGGCGTTGAATATCCCTCTCTTACTTTTTACTTTAGTAACTGATAACTGCTAACTGATAATTGATGTCTTCAGTTTCGATAATTATTCCGACTTTAAATGAAGAAGCTAGCTTGGGTAAAACTTTGCGTCAACTCGCTTTACTTTCGCCACTACCCAAAGAAGTGATTGTGGTTGATGGTGGTAGCGAAGACGAAACCCTGATTATTGCAAAATCTGTTTTTGAATATTTTTCTTCAACGGTAAAAACGCAAATTTTTAAATATCAATATCGCGGACGTTCGGTACAGATGAACTATGGCGCAGAAAAAGCAACTGGCGATATTTTATGCTTCCTCCATGCAGATACTACCGTACCCAACGATCTAATTACTTTGATTGATAAAACTTTAGCCGATCCAACCGTTGCTTGCGGCGGGTTTATTTCTTTAATGGCTGGCTCTCAAAGAACTCGCTGGGGTACTTCGCTGCACAATTATCTCAAAACTTATTATGCACCATTGCTATTTAAACCTCATTTATTTTTCAAAGGCTTGCGCTTATTGTTTGGAGATCAAGTAATGTTTTGTCGTCGCTATGACTTTTGGGATTGCAACGGTTTTGATGAGGCATTACCAATTATGGAAGATGGAGATTTGTGTAAAAAACTTGCAAGGAAGGGAAGAATATGTATGGTAAACCGTGTTGTGCAAAGTTCAGATCGTCGGGTTGCTCATTGGGGTGCATGGAAAGCGAATGCAATTTATCTATACATCGGATTCCTTTGGGGAATTGGTGTTGATACTAACTATCTCAAACGGTTTTATAAGGATATTCGCTGAATTATATATGCTCGTAGTAAGCGCTTAAGCGCTCTGTTTAGTTCCTAGTAAGCGCTTAAGCGCTCTGCTTAGTTCGTAGTAAGCGCTTAAGCGCTTTGGGGACTAAAGTCCCTACTACGAGCCAATTGCTTAAGTTTGTAGTTGGCGCTTAAGCGCTTTGGGGACTAAAGTCCCTACTACGAGCCAATTATTTAAGTTTGTAGTTGGCGCTTAAGCGCTCTGGGGACTAAAGTCCCTACTACGAACCTTCACATTAATAATATTATTAAGCCAAACTGCTGACGAAATTCCTACAAGTAGATTAGATTGGTGTTAAATTATTTAGCCATAAAAAAATAATTTAATTAACTATGTACGAATACCGTAATTTAACACCACAGCAAAGAAAAGAATTAGTGCAACAACGCTTATGTTTAGGTTTTCCTGCTCATTCTCCACCTCATTTAATACGAGATGAAAACTTCTATTTATTGACAGCAGCTTGCTATGAGCATGAACATCATATGGAATTACAATCCCGTCGCCAGCAATTGCTAAATAAAATATTTGAACAATTTATTCTAAATGGTTTGGAAATAAGCGCTTGGTCAATTCTACCAAATCATTATCATCTTTTAGTTTATGTTAGTAATTTTGATTTATTAAGTAACATATTTCGTTTAGTTCATGGCTCTACTTCTTATCAGTGGAATAAAGAAGACAAAGTTAGGAATCGTAAAGTTTGGTACTCTTATTCAGACCGAGCGATTCGTTCGGAAAGACATTATTACACAACTTTAAACTACATTCATTACAATGCAGTTAAACATGATTGGGTAAAATCTCCTTATGAATGGTCTGAATGTAGCGTAAGCTGGTATTTAGAAAATTATGGAAGACAATGGTTGCGTGATTGTTGGGTTAATTATCCAGTAAAAGATTTTGGTGTTGCTTGGGATAATTTCTAGGTTCGTAGTAAGCGCTTAAGCGCTTTGGAGACTAAAGTCCCTACTACGAACCAATTACTTAAGTTTGTAGTTGGCGCTGTCTTCGCTTTGGGGACTAAAGTCCCTACTACGAACCAATTACTTAAGTTTGTAGTTGGCGCTGTCTTCGCTTTGGGGACTAAAGTCCCTACTACGAACCTTTAATCAATTTTCTCTGACAAATGTAAATATTTAAACTAGAATTTATGTCATATTAATTACAAATTAATGATAGTATTCCCAAGTTGCGTTCTGTGGGAATGGTTGTGAAAACGAATCAGCTTGATTTGTTCTCACCTTCGGAGATGCCAACTGCAACAGTTAGCAAAACTCCCGTGTTGTTAATGGATGTGAAAGCTTTAAAAAGGTGGAAAAAGCAAATATCCGCCCATCAACAACAAGTGAGAACAAAAGAACCAGTGCTACAAGGCACTTTATTTGAGGTGTCTTCAACACACGTTGACCCAGATATTATAGACCCGTTTGAGCTAAAACCTTGTTCGCTGTCATTTTACAGAATACCAGCAGATAGTCCCGGTCAAGCTTGTCTTTATTTCGTAATAGATATGAGTGCGAATTTACTTCTGTATGTTGGTGAAACCTGTAAATCCAATCACAGATGGAAAGGAATCCATAATTGCAAGCGATACATCGAAAAGTATCAAGACTTGCATTACCAATACGGTTTAAAAACAGCAGTTAACATCGCTTTTTGGTGGGATGCACCCGATTCAACCCGTCCCCGACAAAAATTGGAGCTAGAACTTATTCACAAATGGAGATCCCCTTTCAATAAAGAAAATTGGAAGCTTTGGGGACAACCGTTTGGGTAAACAGTTAGCAGCGATCGCCTTTATCGCGACGCGCTCACCTATTGCGGCGAGCGCCTATCGCACTCTACCCCATAAACCGATAAGATATCTACATCACATTGAATAGTTTTTCGAGAAAAAAATACAAGAAACTCTTAGCACAGAATGGAACAATTAAAACGTTTGTTATCAATTACTCTTGATGAACTTACTGAATACAGCACCGATGCCCGTAAAATTGAAAAACTGCGGCGGAAGATTTGTTTAGCTGTACCAATGGCAGAACAGCGAAAGGTAAAAGAAGCATTATTGACCGAAATGCCGTCGGGTGAAATAAATAAAATTATTGAAGAACAACGACAAACAGTAGCTTTACCGTTTTGGGGAATTGGTGGCTTGGGTTTGTTGCTAGGAATTTCACTTCACCAACCCATCGGTTTATTGGCTGCTATCGGTGGTACTTTTGCTGCTATCAAAATTCAGAAATTAGGTTGGGAGATGCAAGCCAAGCGTCTTTTACTGCAAACACTTGAAGATATCGAAGTTCGTGCCAATCAACCGAACTAAAATGTCAATAATGTTATTACAATCGCCATTAACCGCTCGTTTCGAGTGGTTCTATTTTCTGAAATCTACTTCCAAACGGTTGTCCTCATAATCCCCACATTTCTTTAAAGTCTCACTAAATAAGGGTTTGACTGTTTGTTAGGTCAAATTATTCTAAACTCTCATTATTAAGTTACGCGTTAACTTGCTTAAGTTGCCTTGTCATATCCGAAGATACGTTTCAAACTTATTTTTAGATTGTTGAGTCAAGTTATTTGATTGATTTTACTACAATCTATATTTTGATAGATGTTTGCTAACCATATTTGAAGATAAGGATATGAAAAAGCTTTTTATCTGAAAACTATTTGGCACAAATTGCGATTGTATTTCTAAATTAGGAGCAACGTCAGAAAATGAATAATCAACAACCCGGTGTTACCGTATGGTTTACAGGTCTTTCTGGTTCGGGAAAGACTACTATCAGTCTATTTGTGGAACAAGAACTGCGATCGCGCGGTTATAAAGTTGAGTTACTCGACGGTGATGTCGTGCGTCAGAACTTAACCAAGGGATTGAGTTTTAGTAAAGAAGACAGAGATGAGAATATCCGGCGTATAGGCTTTGTTGCTAATCTATTAGCAAGAAATGGAGTGATTGTTTTAGTCTCAGCGATTTCTCCATATCGTGCTATAAGAGAAGAAGTGCGACATCGGATTGGAAATTTTATTGAAGTATATGTCAACGCGCCATTAGAAGTTTGCGAACAAAGAGACGTGAAGGGATTATATGAAAAAGCACGAAAAGGGGAAATCAAGAATTTCACTGGCATCGATGACCCTTATGAAGCTCCATTAAACCCCGAAGTAGAGTGCTACACAGACAAAGAAAGTCTGACTGAAAGTCGAGCTAAGGTTTTGAAAAAATTAGAGGAATTAGCTTATATCAATCGAGAATTAACATTGAAATGATTTTAGAACTTAGATACTAATTAAAATATAATACTTTTCAAACATCCTCTTAAATTTAGTACCGCTGAGTTAATAGTAATTTTTCAGGAAAGTATTTGCTAGTTAAAACCCCAACTAATGTCAAAATAACAATGCTTAATCAGAGAAAAACTTGGCGAGCAGAAAAAGGTAAAAAAAAGAACCAGAACCACTGCTACGGTGAATTGTGCCGTCCTGCAACCAAAGTTTTCTTTTCTCAAAACTTTATTCGGGTTAGCATACTCGTTGCCATCACTGTCTGGACTGTATGGTTAATTTTAATTGGTCCTAATCGGGCCATTTCTAATTTAATTGCCAACTGGGAAGCTGCTGTAACTATGATTTTTGGCTGAATGATAGCAGGTGCCACGAGCATGGGTGGAGGAGCAGTTGCTTTTCCAGTTTTTACCAAAGTCCTTCAGGTTCCTCCACATGAAGCAAAAGTATTTTCTCTAGCCATTCAAAGTGTTGGTATGACTGCGGCTTCATTGACCATTGTGGCAATTAAAACTAAAGTAGAGTGGCGGTTTATTCGCTGGGTAAGCCTTGGAGGTATTCCTGGAATTATCTTGGGTTCGGTCTTTTTAGCCCCGATTTTACCTCCAGATGCGATCAAGTTCTCTTTCACAATGATGACCGCCAGTTTTGCTGTGGTTTTGTTCGCTTTAAATCGCAAGAAAAGAAAGCTTAATTTTACTATTCATAGTTGGGGCAAAAGAGAACAATCTTTTTCGTTATTCGCAGGACTTTGGGGAGGCATTGTAAGCGGTTTAGTCGGCAGTGGAATGGATATTGTTGGTTTTTCCGTAATGGTGTTACTGTTCGGCTTATGTGAAAAAATAAGTACCCCGAACTCGGTTATTTTGATGGCTATAAACCCTGTGGTTGGTTTTATTATTCATCAATATTTTGTTGGTGACTTCGTTGAGCCTGTTACTAATTATTGGTTAGCAGCAGTTCCGGTAGTTGTAGTCGGTGCCCCAGCAGGTGCTATATTGTGCAGCTTTATGAAACGAAAAACCGTTGCCAGGATACTTATTGGATTAATCTTAAACGAGTCAGTTAGTTCCTTTAAACTTATTCCTCTAAACACCGAGTTATTGTTATATTCTTTCTTGATTTTTGCTATGTTTTTATCAATTTATTACTGGATGTACAAAAACCAAATAAATGTTTAAAAAATTTTTTATTGCTTTCTGATACTGATATCGTTTTCTAACATAAAATGTTTTCCGATACTTTTCTCAAAATGGATATTCAAACCAATGATTATAGTAATGAAAACTAATACCCCTAACTTATAAATTGAGAAATTGAAAGAATTATTCAATAATTACAAAGCGACAGGATTAAACCTGAAAAAATTGTTGGTAAACACAAAGTCAATAAATCTCATGAAAAATTCAGATGAAGAAGTCAAAGCTGTAGCAGAAAAATGTACTTTCTAAGCTATGAAATCAAACCCGAATCTACAGAGTAATAAGTTATCTAACATAAAAAAAAGGTTCGCACTTAGAGGATGTTTGGAAAGCTATAAATGATACTCGAAACTTTTGAGATCCCCCTAAATCCCCCTTTTTAAGGGGGGAAGGGGGGATCAAAGCAATAATTAGTTAAGAACGATACTTTTCAAACATCCTCTAAGCATAATATAGCGTTTTTCACTTGGGTACAATACAAAGAAAGTTGGTAAAAATCGGACGGACGGGAACCCTGGGCAGGGATGCCCCGTTCACCCGCAAGGGTGCGGCTCACTTTGACGGGAAGAACATCTCCCCGTCAAGTTATCTCCATCCCACAAGAATGTATGTCACGAGACTGAAAACCGCTATAAACCGCTCCTTTTTGAGGAGGGTTTTAATTCGCACAAAAGTAGTAACTAGAGTTTAAGTAAGTGGGTAGAAATAAAAATAATTACGTAGCAAAAAAAACAACATACTTAAACCCTTATTGCGACTTGCGACTCGCTACTCCCTACTTGCGACTCGCTACTCGCTACTTACAACTTGCGACTCGCTACTTACGACTTGCGACTCGCTACTCCCTCGTCTTAACTACGATTTTCAACGCCTACCTACTTAAACTCCAGCAGTTAGCAATGATAAAGTAATGCTTTGCCCTGCTCTGTAGTTTTATGTCCCAGGTATCGCTTCCTCAATCGCTTTATCCAGGTTTACCCCTCACTGCTCTTGCACCCATGCAGGATGTGACAAATCTGTGGTTTATGAAAATCATTGCCGATTATGGCAGTCCTGACTATTTCTTTACCGAATATTTTCGCGTCCGCGACGACTCACGGCTCAATCCTAAAATTCTAGCTTCGATCGTCGAAAACGATACAAACCGCCCCGTTTTTGCTCAAATGATTGGGGAAAGCATTCCAGATTTGGTAAGAACAGCAAAGGAACTCTGTAAGTATAATATTGCTGGAATTGACTTGAATATGGGTTGTCCGGCACCTAGAGTTTACCGCAAAAATGTTGGGGGTGGATTGTTGCGAGAACCTGAAAAAGTGAATCGGATTTTGGGAGAACTGCGTTCTGCCGTGAACGACCGACCTTTGACAGTGAAAATGCGGGTAGGCTTTGATAATACGGATACCTTTGAAGAAATTCTAGATGCGATTAATCGGCACAATGTTGATTTACTAAGTTTACATGGTCGCACGGTCAAAGATAGGTATCACGGAGCGGTGAAATACGATTTGATTGCCTTTGCTGTCAAACGAGTCAGTTGTCCGGTGCTTGCCAACGGAGATATAAATTCTGCTAAAAATGCCCTCAAAGTGCTTTCTCAAACCGGTGCAGCGGGTGTAATGTTGGGACGCTGGGCAATCGCAAATCCTTGGATTTTCCATCAAATTCGACAAGCTTTGAAGTCTGAGCCAATCTCCCCCGTTCCCTTAGTAGAAGTACGGGAATATATTGAACGCTTACGGCAAACTCCCGAAGCAGTAAAAACACCAATGCGAGCGCGTGCGGGACATCTCAAAATGTACCTTAATTACATTGCACCTTTGGTTGATGCAGAAGGTCATTTCCTGCGGTTGATGCGACGGACGCAGACCGAGGTAGAATTACTAAAACTTTGCGATCGCGTTCTTCTCGATAGCTACAAAAACTTAGCTCTAGCCCCGTACTAAGGGCAATTAACTTACCCTGTGGAAGTAAATTTGCAAGACTCATGTATAAACTACGTTAAAATTGACCAATCGCCGGGGAATGTAATTCCCCGTCTAAGAACAAAAGTCCTATGAATCTTCTAACTTGCACATTTAAAAACCCATACCTAGTA
>ERZ1740052.815-NODE-815-length-10368-cov-19.152429_pt1 | contig 10368 bp, 8 predicted proteins | sample MGYA00581750_ERZ1740052 | MGnify/ENA primary metagenome ERZ1740052 (study PRJEB43018, sample SAMN04849743) | marine metagenome | isolation source: floating plastic debris | place: Pacific Ocean | collected 2008-08-30 | study: EMG produced TPA metagenomics assembly... | reverse complement strand
TGTTATCCGTCATGATGATAAGTCAGAGGAAGTAGATGAGGATAACGTTATCCGCCACAAAGAGAAAGAATCAGCGGATAATGTTATCCGCTCGGAAGATGTCGAGATAATAAACAACGTATTTGCTTCTATTGGTAGGCTTTCTCCCGAATCATTCCGAGCAAATCGTCTACCTTTATTAAACCTCCCCAGTGATATTCAACAAGCATTGGCATCTGGGAGAATCGAGTATACCAAAGCCCGTGCGATTGCACGAGTTAAAGATAAACAACAACGCACAAAGTTACTCAAAAAGGTAATTAGTCAAAATTTATCACTAACTCAAATCAAAGAGTTGATTCAAGAGTTGCAATCCGAAGAGAAGAAAGAAATAACACCATTAGACGCTGCCAGTCAACGGGTAGTAAGTATTGGTAAGCGGCTTAAGAAAGCGTCCGTATGGGATGATGCCAGAAAGCGCAGGAAGTTGGAAAAATTATTGGGTGATATTGAGAAGCTACTTGATGAGCCATCAAGTTGAAAATTAAGGCTTGAAATTAAGAGGTTGAAGACAAGCTTATGGTAGAAAAGTGCAACAACCTTTCATGCTTCCAAGAAAAATATAACTCCTGCACAGATTGTTTTCACGCAATACTGCTGTCTACTTGTTTGTACTGGAAGCAACCCGCTTGCGAATAACGTTCTGGTTTCAACTTCCGAGTAAGAAAAAAGTAAGAAAATTTTTGTAACTTGACTCAAAAACCTTACATAACAAGGTGGAAGTGATGTAATGCCGTTTAAGAATCCTGCTCAGAATCGATTAAAATTAGTTGGTTTTATATTTAGATTTTGAAAATTATTTAATACCTTAGTGGTAAATCTAATAATATATACAGTATATTCATACTAGTTTATGTCGATATACAGATAAAATGGATAAACTATACAATTGTGCGAATCTTGATGGAGAAGAAGTACAGTACAAACCATACTTTGAAAAATTAGTATATGAATTTGGTGCTGATTGTGACATTTACGTTAGGAAAGAGGATTTCGGTAGGATGTTAGCTGCGGGTGTAGTCAACCGTTTTCCACAACAACAAGTAGCCGTAACAATTTACTTAAAATATGGCGCTTTACCCATTTCCAACCCTCTTAACCCAAGTGTAATTGAGAGAGTTAAAAATCATTTCAAATCATCAAGTTCAGAAGATTTGGTACTTAATAGTCCCGTTCGTAAAAGCACCAATCTAGTTTAATCCGAAGTAACTCCACAACAAAAAGCCACTCCTCACCCCAAAGAATATTAAAGGGTGTTTTCGTAACGTAATACTATGGCACCGGGGAGTGGGAAAATCAATGTTTTTTCAGAAAATTATTTCAAGTAAGAAAAAGTAAATTTATTCTTACTTGAATTAAAAATGCTTGTTCGGTAATGGTTTTAGTCACTGATAGAGTTGAAAAAATGCAGAGCAAGATTACTATTTATTCCTATAATGTTAGTCAAAGATTGTAAAAATTTTACTTTTTATTATGCTAGAAAAACAACCAGACTGGAAAAAATATGAAGAGTACACTAGTCTAATTCTGAATGACCATAATGTTCAAAAACTTTTAAAAAAATATATTGGAACAGTTGACATCAAAACTAAATCTCTGAGTAATTTAGGTTTAGAAGACTGGAATTTAAAAGGTAAAAAGAGTGGGTGTATATGGAATGTAGATGGATTTGGCTATGATAATAGTGGAGAACGTGTTCTAATTGAATGTAAGCACTCCAGTAATAGAGAAATTGAGCAAAATGTTTTAGCAGCATTTGCTTATATCATTAAAGATGTAGAAGCAAAAACCGGGATTATTGTGACAACTCGTGGACTTCAATCAGGAGCAAAACAATTAGCAAAAGCTGAAAATATAGGTTTGATAATTTTAGATTATAATTCGACAGATAAGAATTTCAAGATAACTTTTAATACACTTGATGAACCTACAAAAGAAAATCCTAGCCATTCGCTCTTAACAATTACTGATAAGATAAGTAATAGTTTCACTTCTAGTATTTCATCGACAAGAAAGACTTACCCCTTTATACAAGAGTCCTCTGAATGAAAGAAATATGGCATAAGTAGCATATTATTGATTACGCTTCTATACCACTTAAAAAGTAAATACTAAGTTTATTTATTTCAAAATTTCTCTCCAGTAAGCAAAATTTAAGAGGGCATTTTTTATTTATAGAAACCTCAGTGTATAGGGAATTTTAGTTGCCAATGCTGTATCAGCATTGCAGTTATCGTTCGATAACTACAGTATTTGTGCAAAAGGTTTGATAATGCCAATTTCTACACTATTGGAAGACTGAGCAGATAAAACAATATCCAATACTGCAACTATTTGTGATTAGAATCGTATACCGCAGACCTATGATTACAATTTTGGATTGAAAGTTAATTGTACGATGGATTTTTCCGAAATTGCTTAGTTAAGCATGGTAGTCATTATCAGAACAATCGATTATAAATAACTTCTATAAATAGCCACGGGGATTTACCCCAACATTAAAGCCCGGTCGTTGTGACTGGGCTTTCGGCATGAAAATTAACTTTGTAACCTACACAGAGCTAATCGAACGTAAAACTTAATATTGTTACAATGTTCCTATTTTTACTTGTATCTAATTGTAATTTCTGGGATTGTGTCTATATTTATTGAATAAATATATAGTTATTTAAATTCTAGCAAAATACAGCTTGACATGAAGAATCGTAAAAATCTTTTAGTTCTTATTCTTAGTATTTCTTTAGCTGCTGCTGGAAGTGCGGGTTTAACAATATTGGCTACCGAAAGTTATGTTCTTGCCCAGTCTGCAAAACTTCCATCCGTACAAACAATTACAAATAATTCACAGGTAAAAAAGAACGACTTAAAGTCAAAAGCTGAGACATTATCAGCTATATTTGCTGCTTTTTCAGTTGTTATTGGTGTAATCACTTACTATCGTAACGAAAGTTGGAAGCACCGCCAATATATAGAAGAAAAAATCAAAGATTTTGAGAATAAGTTAGAAACGATTAATGTCAGAAAAATGCTGAGTAGCGAACTTCAGTGCGTTGAGCTATTTCCTTTTTTAGAGAAACCAACTTATCGCTTTGTTGTCGTTGAAGATTGTTTGTGGGCTGAAGCTCTTCTTGAATGTAAGTGTAATGAAAATTTGAGGGAAGAATACAGGAAAATTAATAAAGATGACGAACATTTTTATCAACAAGAAGCCGCAGTAAAAGCGTGTGTTAGAGATAATTTTAATAGATTTTTATATCATCTCCAACAATTTGAAAAGATGATTGACTCTAAAACTATTGATTCAAAAACATTAATAAATTATTTAGACCCTTGGTTTAAATATATAGAAAACTCAAATGATGGGATTAATGTAAAATGTCAATCTTCAGGTACGTGTTATTTACCCAAAGAAGCATTACTAGAATATATGGGTTTATTAGAAAGTATTCCAGAAAATGAACTTTCTGTTACTCAAAAAGACGTTAGAAAATTAGTTTTACGATTCAGACCTCTTAGTTCGTTTATGGATAACACTAAGCAAACAGCTTCACTGCAAGCGTGCGAAGTACCAACAACAGCACAGTCAGAGATAATTATTCTTAAGTGATGATTAGTTGTCACAATTAATCGGGCTTTTGTCATATAAAAGTAGTTGTATAATTCGCGTTTTTTACAGAGATAGTTTTAATTAAGAAATGGCTACGGACATTTACTCAGCATATTAATTAAAGCGGACATGGTGCATTTTCGTCAGGTACACAATCGGGGTCTATTGGTGGTGTGGGTTTTGGTGGTTTTGGTGATGTACTTCCCGGTGGCATACCAACATATCCTAATTCCTCTAACTCATTGGCAGTTTCTGTATTCCAACCACGCACCGAACCGTAACCAAGGTCGTAAACAGCATTCCAGACTTTCTTTCCACGCTCTGCAAAGAACAGATAGCGCGCTCCTGGTTGCGTAATAATGTCGTCGCAAGATGTACGGTTAAATCCTTTGAGATTTTCGTTCCTCGGCTTGCTACCACTATTTTTAAAATATTCATCAACTTGAATGGTAAGTGTATCTCCTTCAACCTTTTCTACCACTCCTCGAAATACGATGGGGGTTTTGGTCATTCTTTGAGCGAGAGTAGCTCTTGGATTGGCTACGCGGCAAGCTAAGGCTGGTTGTATTGAGGTTAAAGTTATAGCGGTAGAAATTGGTAGACTCAATCCTAAAATTCCTAAAAGTAAATATCGAGAAGGCAATTTAAATTTCAACATAATATTAGTCAACCCTTAATAAAACTAAACAGGTATTTTTCTACAGTCAAAGTATTTAATAAATGTAGCAACTGCGCGCACCTGTTTAACTATTTATGGCAGCTAAAATAAAAAAAAATAATACATAATATACTTACTTTTATTTTGAGCAATCCATCATGACTACAGCCATTCATACAGTGATTGGTATTAACAACTGTATATTAGTGGCGTTTTACACCAATGTTCGCTGCTGGCAGTTTCGGGTGATAAGTTGTGATGGTTCGGTGTTTGGGGAGAGAACAATTTACTACACGGCAGAAGCTGCGGGTAGGAAGTGGGTTGTAAAGAAGTGAAGAAAAGCAATGTGCTTACAACCCAATATTATTTGGCACGTTTACAACGTTGGTGGGTATTATGCACGGTGAAAGGATTAAGGTGTGGTGGTTACACTCCGGAATATCCTAAAGTTGAATCAATTTATTGTCTTAAGGTGCATAAAGACAAAAAACCAGACTAATAGTGTAATAAGTCTGGAAAATTAAACAAGAAATTACGATGTTGAACAAAATTATATTAGGAACTGCTTTAATTGGTATTGCTTTTGGAAGCTTATTCTCTCAAAAAGCTAATGCAATAGAACAAGGTTCATATTTAATTAAAGATTTTAATAGTAAACAGTGTTTGCATACTCGAAGTGCATCTAAGGATATAAGAGCAGATATTATTACATGGACGTGCCGTGATGATGAACATTTTAAATATGAATTTATTCCAGTTACTTCAAGATTTATTCAAAGAAGAGACAATCTTTATTATATTCGAGATGCTAATAGTGGCAATTGTCTTCATATAAAGGCTGCATCTGTAGAAAATCGTGCGCCAGTTTGGACTTGGAAATGTTCTGAAGTATATGGTGAGTCTCATGCAATGTTTAAACTTATTCGTGTAAATTCATATAATCCTAATTTGTTTTACATACAAGATAATAATAGCCGTAAATGCTTACACGTTAAAGCAGCATCTCACGAACTTCGCTCTCCTATATGGACGTGGAATTGCTCTGAAATAGATGGCGAATCTCATGCAATGTTTGAGCTAATTCCTTCCCGTTAAAAAATTACTTAAACAATAAAGAGCTACGCCGGTTATCGCGGCAGTTTCGCTCCGGGGTTTCTGTCCCTTCAGATGGGTTTGTAGCGTGCGTTTCATGCGTTCGGAGCGAGTAAGTTTGGAAGTATCTTCACTCTTGTTTATGCGTTGCAAACCGCATTTTTGACATCGCCAACCCGCCCCACTTTTAATTGATGTGGCGATGTCCGTCCAGTTGTCGGGGTAGGGATGATAGGTAAGCGTCACGGAAGAAATGCTTTGTTTGGGGTTTTTAGGATTTTAATACGCAGGAATAACGCATCGTTACCAACAGAAACAATCCTTAACCGGAGACAAAAGTTCGCACGAACCATCGATTTTCACTGCTGGTTATTGTGCCATCGCACTCCTGTCTTTATGTATATGAAGCAACATTACATCCTACAACGAAATATAACGAATTATCGCCCCAATCAATTACCGTGCCTACCATTCACTGTACTGTAAGTGTGAATACGAAAAGAGCGACTTTCGCGTCCACAATATATGTCTGACACTCCTCCAAGACATGCAGTTACATCTTTAGAACAATCCTTCGCGGCTCCCATCGAGCGCTACTTCGCACCCGAAGTAAGGGAACAAGATATTATTACTTCGATGCTTTCTTCAATCCGCACAGAAAGCACCAAACGCGAGTACCGCAAGGATTTAAATAAGTTTTTTAAAGAGATGACACTTGTTGAGCCAAACAACGATAGTGTTTTGGAATTTTTGCATTTATCAGAAAAACGAGCTGTGGCGGTGGTTTTGAAGTATAAGGGGAAGCTTCTGGAGCGGGGATTGAAGGAAGCGACGGTCAATAGGAGGATTACTAGCATTAAATCGCTGGTTAAATTTGCGCGGAAGGTGGGGGTATGTACCTATTCCTTGGAAGATGTGGAGATGGAGAAAGCGGTTGCCTATCGGGATACTACTGGTGTAGACGCTGCTACTTATTCAACAGTAGTAAGAACGTGCGACCGTTCAACTAAGATAGGGAAGCGAGATTACGCTATACTGCGGCTGCTGTGGGAAAACGGGTTGCGTCGCGGGGAGATGAGTAATTTATCTGTGAAAGATTTTGACCCTCACGGTAAGAGACTGCGGATATTTGGTAAGGGTAAAGGTAATAACGACGAATGGGTAAAGCTTTCTGCTCAAACTGTTGCTGCAATTACTAATTGGCTCGATTCGCGTTCTCGGTTAATTGCCAACGATGCTTTGTTTATTTCTCTGGACAATAACACCTGGGGGCACCGTTTGAGCGGTAACGCGATTCGTTCTATGGTGGTGCGTCGGTTTAAGGCAGCGGGTATCGATAAAGTTATGTCACCCCACCGGATAAGACATAGCGGAGTTACCACAGTTTTGGAAATTAGCGACGGTAACATAACCAAAGGTAAAACTTATAGTCGTCATGCTAAGGCTGAAACCGTGATGGTTTATGACGATAATCGCAATCAGAACCAAGGTGAAATTACCAACCAACTTGCTGATTTAATAGATAAAGAGTATTTTGAATAGCTCAGTAACAAGATAAATAAATTTGGAAAAAATTCCTCCGTATAGTCGGCCCGGCAGATATAGAAGGGGGTAAATAAGGGTGGAACCGAGCTTATACATTGCTCGGGTGCGGGTTATTTTACCGGATAGCAATAGCTTATTTTTTTCTTAGAAAATGCCACGTATATTTACCCCCATTACAGTTTGATACGATTGAAAGCTTTACCTGCGTCCTGCCGACTTGTATGGTTGGCAGGGCGGTGTACGCTGCATACAAAGCTTATTGTCACACTTGAATTGGCGCTTGTTCTTGGAGATTTTAAGTTAGGAGATGTTCTCTTCGCTTGATAAATCCCTATATTGCCTTACTATCACGGCAGAATAGTTAACTGTCACAGACAAGAAGTTAACGTGTACGCTGCAATTCCCAGCATGTTAGAAGTAAAAGGTTAGAGGTTAAAGGTTAAAGGTTAAAAAATTTTTCAGGATTAGAAGACTATATCACCTCCGTTTTTTAACGGCATTATGTTCTTCTATATGATGAAGCACGGGTTATCAGTTATATGCAGTGTACGGTGTATACAAAGTACTATAAGTAGTAGTGAAAATCTCGTTTAAAATCATGGCTAATCAAACGCCGAAAAACTGGGCACCTTAAGCCATACCCCAAAAGTTGGGTAAACACTCCCACCAAGCCATTAAGAGTTCTGGAATTCTTGCTCGATGAAATAATAGAACAGTATGCAAGAATGCGGAACCAAGGGGATTCGGGTTTTGAAACAATTATTAATCTGCTCGATACTCTTACCAACTCGATGCATTGGAGGGGTGCGGGGTTTGTTACCTCTTCCCCTCTCCCCTCCTCCGATACCGAACCATTACCAATCTCTGAAATTTTTTAACGTCCCGCGTTGCTGTTTCAAATAGCCAAAAAAAAAGTCCCCTACCGGATGTACCAGTAGAGGGGCTTTGGTCAATAAATCTCTATAAAGGTCAATTATTTTTGAATTTATTCGCGGTAATCCATTTGGATTATCGTACTTAACCGTTTAAAATACGGAGATGGTACTCAGTTTGGAGTAGCTAATTGTTGTTAGTCAACTTCTAAGTTCGTCCCAGCATTAATTAAAGCTTTTTCAGCCTCGCCCACAGCATTTTGGAGCGCGGTTAATGCGTCCTCTAACCTCAACTCCTCTCCATCTGGTAAGACTTCTTTAAATAGTGTTGGGTAATGGTGTTTGAGAAGTCCTAGCCGATTAAAAATATCGGTTAATTCGTTGGTGAATTGTTCTAAGTTATGGGTTAAGTTCATTTGATATAAGCCTTCTAAAACAATTGTAATTTTGCAATTCTTCCTTCTGCTTCTTGTACTCCTCCCTCAGTTTTTGATTCTTTATTACAAGCTTGACGACATCACTATTTAAAAAATAAATATTATCTTTATTTAATAATTTATTCTCTTCGTACAATGCTTGTTTTTCACTGTTGGCTACTTCTCTCCCAATGCTGACGATGATAGCCATTATTACCCCAGCTATTCCCCCGGATATGCATATTTTTTTTGCGCTAAAGGTAAACACTTTCTGCTTCAGTTACCTGATTTATTCTTTTTGATTGTCATTTTGAATTTGGTAATTTTTCTGAGTAGTATTCAACTTATCAAAAAAAACTTACTGAAGGGGTAATAATTTATGAGGATGTGGAATATCGAAAGCATCGTAAAAATATGCCTGCGTCTTTCATGTGTAATTAAATTAATAGTTAGGTTCGAGTTTCTAGAAAATTAAATTAATTTGACCAGATGACCTGACCAGTGACCTGACCTATGAACTGGGGCGTGACCACCGCTGACCTGCGTAGGTCAGGTCATTTTTGAGGTGTCAGGTCAGGTCATAGGTCTTCTTTTAATATTAGGTAATGCTGTATCCAGATTCGCGATCGCCTGTGATAAGTTCTTGTTCAATTAAGCTATCAATTGCGTCTTGAATCAGATTTACTTTACCCATAGAAGGCAAATTGCGTTTTACATGATTGCGGATTGCTTCAAAACTTACAGGCTCGGTTGCATCGCACAATTTTTCAAAATAGATGCAATCAATCAAGCGCTCATCAACTTTATTGAACTGCTGTTCCAATTGTTGAATAACTGTATCTTGGTTGTGAACATCAGCGGTTTTAACGTCACTAATCATTTTTCCAGTATCTCTATCAAAAGCAGAATAGTTGGTTAACTTATTCATCGCGTACCATTGAGCAGTTTTACCAAAATAAACCGCTCTGTTACATTCGCTTTGACTAACTAATTCCGATATTTCGTTGGTGTCAAATTTCTTAAATATTGATGCCCGTTTCCAACTATCAACAACTGATAAATTGGTGCTATTAACTAACACTATCGGGGTTAATTGGCTGATACCAGATGTATCGCTACCATTGGCACCAACAAAGGGAGTTTGGGCAACAAACCATACATTCTTACCACTGCTACCACCACAAGAAGTAATGCCAATTAACTTATCAGTTAAAGTGGTACATTTGGCGGTTTTAAGTCTTGCTCCGATAATTGTTCCTTCATCAATTACTAATAATGCCCCGTTGTTTTGTTCGGCGAAGTTATCAAAATCTTCCATTGCTGCTTCAAACCATGCAGCAACAGTTTGAGGTTTGGCTGATTCACAATGCAAAGGCTTTTCTACATCAACTATTCCATCAAAATAACCATTCTCTTTGGGGTCAACCTTACCGTTAACAAGGAAGATTTTTTTGTTGGGATGCTTCCTTTTTAACTCCCTCAGAGCATTGGCTAAGAGCATTCCTTTACCCGACCCGCCTATACCAACAACAAAATAATTACTGATGAAGTCTGTCATTTCTTGAACAATGTCAACTTCGCTATCGCGCTCCGGGTTCCAAACTTCCCTTTGTGTCTCTACCAATGGTGTAGAACTGGGAACCATTACGGATTTTTGTACCGACTGAGCAACGGACTGGGTTAACGCCATCTGTTCTTGTTGTGCTGGCAGTTGCTTATTACAAGTAAGTAGCCAACTTGAGGCGAATGGTGTTAATTCTGCTCCTGCCTGCTTAGCAAAGGTTAATTCTTGAATTACAGTGTCCTGACCAAACTGTTTAACGTAGGTTCCAAATTCATCCTCACTCAAAACGAAGGCATTGCAACCACAATCGCGGACTAACCGTAATCTTTTACCTATATTTTTTGATGCGTCCCACGCGGATTTTATGCACCATGCAGCTGCAATACCTCCGAGTAATTCAACTCCAAAAGCTATACCAGCACCACCAACCAACACACCACCGACAATTTTTGCAGCCATACCTGTGTTAGATGCTTTACTTTCAGCAATTAATTCCCATCGTTCAATATCTTTGTAATCCCCTTGTGGGTCAAAGTTTGTCATGATTTTAGTAGTAAATGTAATGGACAGAGCGG
>ERZ1740052.814-NODE-814-length-10369-cov-17.254605_pt1 | contig 10369 bp, 6 predicted proteins | sample MGYA00581750_ERZ1740052 | MGnify/ENA primary metagenome ERZ1740052 (study PRJEB43018, sample SAMN04849743) | marine metagenome | isolation source: floating plastic debris | place: Pacific Ocean | collected 2008-08-30 | study: EMG produced TPA metagenomics assembly... | reverse complement strand
AGAATTAACTTTTCTGCACCTAAAGCAGCAGCGATTTCTCCAGCTACAGTATCAGCATTAATATTATAAGCTTGCCCCGTATCATCCGCAGCAACACTAGAAACTACTGGGATATAACCACTTTCAACTAAAGTCCCTAGAATTTCGGTATTTACAGAACTGACTTCTCCTACAAAACCAATACCTTCTTGACCTTGATGACGAGCTGTAATTAAATTGCCATCCTTACCGCATAAACCTACCGCATTTCCACCGGCTTGGTTTATCTTGGCAACAATTTCTTTATTGACTCGACCCACCAGAACCATTTCCACCACGTCCATAGTGGGAGCATCAGTAACTCTTAAACCATCTTTAAACTGTGGTTCAATTCCTATTTTACCGAGCCAAGTATTTATTTCTGGACCACCACCATGAACCAAAATTGGTCGCAAACCTACGCAGGATAAAAAGACAACATCGCGGATAACCTTGTCCTTAAGATTGCTATCCTTCATAGCCGCACCACCGTATTTTACTACTACGGTTCTACCAGCGAATTGTTGTATATAAGGTAGTGCTTCACTTAATACCTTTACCCTAGTAGCTGCATCCTGGTGAATATATTCAGTATCGTTAATCATCATAAAAATAAGCAACGTTATATTGCTAAATGCGAATCATGATAGTTTAAAAGAATTTGGTGTATTTGTGAAAGTGGGGGATTGGGAATTAGGGATAGGGGATTAGGAGCTTTGATAGAAAGCCGTATATTCAAATATTGCATTCCTTGGGCACTAACACCCACCTTGTAAACTGGGAGCGGGAGCCTTTATCGCAGAGAAATCAATTTCAAGGCTGATATATAAAGTACGTTAAAACTTATATCTTGCACCAGTTGCAGAAACCCGGTTTCTTTCCGATTTCACAACGAGATAATAATACTTTCACAATTATAAACCGGGTTTCTTTAGGCTTGTTGAGAATGGTGCAAGATATCACAGGACTTACGCAATTGTCATAATATCCGGTTGGTGGGTGACACTGAAAAGCCATTATTCTACGTTCAAAATTAATCAAAGTGTCACAGCACCCTACGAGAAAATGTGCCGGTTGCGTGAGTCCAATATCAGTTAAAACACACTAACTAAAAGTATTATCCAGTCGTCTTTAGACGACTTTGTGTATTAGCCTAGGAATTTATTCCAAGGCCGTTGTTGAAAATAGTGCAACATGTAAGTATAGCTATTATTAGCAAAACGTTGTGGAAAGCTTACAATACTAACCATAATAACTCACATCATAAATCAACTAATTCTTGTTTATCTCTATTCCCAATCCCCAATCCCCTATTCAAGAATTTTTCAAAACACTAGGAATCTTTTTCATCACACGCTTCGCAATTTCTTCGGGGGTTTCGCCTTCTTGAAGAGTTATTCGTAAATCGGCTAAACTATAAAGAGATTCTCGTTCCGTTAAAATATTAGTGATTTTTAATAAAGGATTACTATCTTGTAATAACGGTCTTGTATTGTCTTCTTTTAAACGGTTATACAATAATTCGGGAGTCGCATCCAACCAGACAATTAAACCGTGATGCAGGTAGCTCCAATTTTCTCGCTTTAATATAATACCTCCCCCAGTCGCCACAGCTAACTTCGTATAAGCACTAACTTGGGAGAGGACATCGGTTTCCAATTGACGAAATTCAGCTTCTCCCTCCTCAGCAAATATATTATTAATACTTTTTTTGGCAGATGCAGTAATGACTTCATCGGTATCTACAAACCCATACCCAAGTTCGCTTGCTAGTAAACGTCCTACTGTTGTTTTACCAGCACCCATCATTCCGATTAAGTAGAGGTTAATCCCTTGTAATAAGTTGTCCACGAATAATGTAAGAATCAGTTCCTAATTCTCACTTTACTTTAAAGTTCGGCATTTAAACGATTGACTTTCAGATGGTTCTTCAATTGCTTCTCGAAAATTGTATGAGCGAACAATAGCGAACTCGCTTCGTCTTGGCTAAATTTCAAATTTTTCTCTATCAGTTTTTCAATCAAATATTCTTTTAACACTGGAGTAAGGGAAAAACTAGATGCTTTTCTGTCAATCAAAGACCGTCTTTGTAATAGTTCTAATGCTTCAAGGGTTAATCGTTGCGACACCCTTAATCTCAGTTTGTTTTGCAATTTCTGGAGGTCAAAATCGCGATTGAGAGCTAGCAAATACATAATCTGCTTCTCCAACACAGATAAACGGTTAAATTGCTCGTCCAAACTAGAACGAATATCCCCGAAGACTACGGTTTCCTGTTGCAGAAATTCATCTATCTTCCCAGCAAACAATTCATGAATAGCAGTAGCAACTAGCTTGATGAATAAAGGATTTCCATCATACTGTTCCATAATTTGCTTCGATTCTTCTTCTTGAACAGCATCAAATCCTTTTGATTGCATTATCTGTGAGGTCTGTCGCTGATTCAATCCCGTTAATTTTAAAGAGCGAACGGGTAAAGTTTTTCCTTCAAGAGCAGCAATTTCTTGGGGTTTTTCTCTACTTGTTAATAGCAAACAACTTTGATGCTGAGACTCTCCCAAACGTTGAATAAATTCCCCAAAAGCTTCATAACCTGGAAGATATTGAATTTGTGGGATACCTTCTGAGTGAAAATTACCAACTATGTCACTGTTAGTTGATAATAACTGGGAATATTCTTCAGTACTACAGTTACTTTCACTGTATAAAATTGAATCACAATGGTCTAAAACAATTAAAATTCGAGAAGAACGCAAACAACTTATTAATGAAGAAATAAGAAGAGAAATATTCTGTTCCTTTATAGGGGTTTGTATGGATAAAACTTCTAAAAGTTGAGTAAAAATATCCTGTGGAGATGGAACAAAACGTAAAGAACGCCAAATAATAAAATCAAAATTATCTTTTACTTGTTCTGCTAACTTTACCGAAAAAGTAGTTTTACCAATTCCCCCCATGCCTAAAAGTACTACCAAACGCACTTGGTCTTGCAAAATCCATTTTTTTACCTGGTTTAATTCCTTAGTTCTTCCATAGAAAATGCTTGCATCTGTAGCTTCTCCCCAATCTTGTGCTGGAACTGTTTTCACTTTCGGAAGTACTTCTGCTGACTTTTTTCTGGTAGAAGTTGCTGATTCAATTTGTAGCCAAGCTTTTTTGTAGCCTGCTTTTTCCAGCAATTGAATTACTCGACTCCAATTTTTTACCTTAATAGATTCAGAAGCTTGCTTACTTAGCATTTCTTCTATATATTTATATAATCCATTAGAAAGATAAACTCTTACGGTGCTACTACTGCGAGTTTTATAGACCTTGTTTGCTATTTCTGCCGGACTGAAACCGCATAGCAAGCCTCGAAGAAACTTTTTTTCGACTGGTGTTAAAGCTTTCCCTTTCGCAGATGCTAAATCAATGTATAACTTTTCTAAGTCCCAATTGTTTTTAGCTTCTATAAAATCCTCTTCTAATTTCCGACGACTACTTGTACTCATTATTTTTACTGATTTTTTTAACCCGAATACGGCTTATTTTAACCAGTTTCTAGGTATTTTTCTTTAAAGCAAGAATAAATAAAAATGAATTTATAACGAATTTAATAACGCTTGTTAGGTGACTTATTGGGCTTGACTTCGGTATCTTTGTACTTAACGGAAGCTTAATAAAAATTCTTTGAAACTTTATTGAATTGTTGTAAGTCATTAATTCAGGGTTTAGGAACGCGGATTTTACGAATAGTAATTTTGCTTTTAAGTCTCGTTTAACCTTCTATCACAGCTAAACCTTAATTCAAGTTTTCCATAATTAGTCCGATTCTAGGTCAAGCAAACTTATATGTAATTTTGTGTAGTGGCTTAAATGAGAATAATTTTCTATTACCCCGAAGCGATGACTTTATTTGTCCCAATATCCGCAAAACTTTTGATAGGTGCATATTTTATCTGAGAAAGCTCGAACAAGTAAATGTAGTAGAGCAGAGGTTAAAAAAAATGATTAGAATTCGTGATGTAGTTCAACAAGCTTTAGTAACTGGTTATTTGAGTGTAGAAGCAGAAAATCAACTACGTAAATTATTATCCACCCAATATGACTGGGAAGATTTTAACGCTTTCGTAGTTCTTCAAGAAGCAGCCATGAATGGTAGAGTCAAACAGGAGTCCCGCGAACGTTGTGGAATTAAGTAGAAATTAGTTTGCATTTAATATATTTACAGCCTTCATTTTTACTAATTAAAGTGGCGATTTTTTATCCGAGTCGAAATCTTCATCTAGAAAACCCCAGTCGTCATCATCGTTTTTATCGTTTTTATTATCTTTTTCTTCTTCTTCTGAAGTATTTGAAGTTGTTGATGGATTCGCAGGGGGTATAATCACCCGATAATCGGCATCATATACTGAATCTACTTTTCTTTCTCCTTTACCAGAATCATTTAATTCGTTTTCGTCATAGGAGTAAGGAGAATCAACTTTGGCATAATCATTTTCTATTTCTTCTGGTTCTTCCGGTTCTTCTGGTTCCCGAAAATCCTCGTAGTCCCTATCATCTTGAATTTTTGTATAGCTCGAACGAGGATTACTGTATGAATATTCTTTTTCTTCAAAATCCCAATCATCAACGTTTCTATCTAAATCCCAATCATCATAACTATCCTCAAAGTCATTCGGTGGTTGTGGTGAACTTGCTGGAGGAGGAGTAAATTTTCTTTCCTTAAATTCGTTTTTACTTTTATTTCGCTGATTAAATTTTGGTGAATTTGATGGCTCATAGGATGTCCTTTGACGCTGTGTAACAGAACGGCTTGATAATTTAAGCAAACTGCTAACTGATATAGAAGTGAAAGCACCAGCAGCAGTGCTTAACAACATCCACACAGCCAAAGAAATCGGTCTAGTTTGTAAGCCTAAAAAGACCAGCGGTACAGCAGGAGACCAGTTTTGCGCTAGCAGTAGCATAAGCCCTCCCAATACTGTTACTAAAAAAATCAAGCGAATTACAGCCATAGGAATAAGAACAACTATGAAGTTGAAAAGTTATTATTACTCTAATTAAAAATCATAATTAAAAAATCAAAAGATAAAAACTGTGATTAATTTCTATTTTCTAGTATGAGTGAATTTCACTTCCAGTCATAATTAAGAATTGCGAATCAATAATTACCAATCAATAATTACCAATCACAGATAAATCTTACCGACCTTCCCAACGTTTAATGGGCACACAATCAATATCAAGTTGATCTAAACTGCGAGCTACAACAAAATCAACCAAATCCTCAACAGTTTGCGGATTGTGATACCAAGCAGGAATAGCAGGAACTATTCTGGCTCCTGCTTCTGCTAAACTCACTAAATTACGTAGGTGAATCAAACTAAAAGGTGTTTCGCGGGGTACTACAATTAGCTTTCGTCCTTCTTTCAGTTGAACATCAGCAGACCTTTCTAATAAATCAGAACTTAAACCACCAGCTAACTTAGCTACAGTACTCATACTGCAAGGCATAATTATCATTCCTAGAGTCCGGAAAGAGCCACTAGCAACGTTTGCTCCCACATCAGCCCAAGGATGACAGCGTAGTTTACCACTTGATTCAACCCCAGATTGTTTTCGCCAAAATTGTTCTTGTGCTTTCGGTTCGGCTGGCATCGGGCTACCTTCCTCGGCTTGCCAAACCATAAAACTTGATTTGGATGCGACTAATTCGATGGTGTAATCTGCTTCTAATAAATACTTTAGGGCACGAACTGCATAAATAAGACCTGATGCACCTGATACACCTAATATCAATGGTTTGGCGGAATTGGACACTTGTATTTTAAATAAGGGAATTGGGAATTGGGAATTGGGGATGGGGGATTGGGAATTGGGAATTGGGGAGTAATGAGTAATGAGTAATAAGTAAGAAGTAGTGAGTAATAAGTAGGTATGTATAGAGGATTAAAAAACCCATAACAATAAAAATTACTTGCTACTTGCTACTTGCTACTTATTAAAAACTCATAACTCCTAACTCCTAACTCCTAACTTTTTAATCTTCTTCGTAGTCTTCTAAATCTTCGGACTCGTAATGATTTGGCATGTAGTAACCAGGGGAATCCGAATCGCGGTCGCTTCCTCCGTCGTCGTTACCTACAGTAACTAAATCAATTTGTTGGCGATAATAGTCAACACTTTTCACTTGTACAGATACGCGGTCCCCGAGTCGATAAGATGCACGATTTTTACGACCGAACAATGCTTGCTGACGAGCGCGATATTCGTACCAGTCGTCTTTGAGAGAGCTAACGTGTACCAGTCCTTCTACCCGCAAAGGTATGTTGCTAATTTCTTCAGCATCTTGAGCGGGTACCTCAATTTCTACAAAGAATCCGTATGATTGGACACCGGTAATTACACCACTGAAAACTTCACCAATTCGCTGTTTCATTAAAGCGGCTCTTTTCAGACCTTCTAAATCCGCTTCAGCTTCTTGGACTTCTTTTTCTCTATCGTTAATTTGGGTAATTACTCTTGCCAAATCGGTTTGTAGTTCTTGCTGTAATTCGGGGGGTAAGACGTTCCAGTTAATTTCTCCGTGACAATTACTCGAACGTAAATTTACCCGTTCCTTCACCCGAGTATTACGACGGTCGCGTCCGTTTTCGATTAATGCATAAAATACCCTTTGCATCAGTAAATCGGGATAACGCCGCAAGGGAGAGGTACAGTGCAGGTAGCCGTCTGGTAAAGCTAAACCGAAGTGTCCTCCTTGATTGGTAGTGTAAGTCGGTGGCTTTAGAGTATCTTGCAATAAATAGGTCAGAACTTGTTCGGAAGCAGACTCAGCAAACACTTTAGTCAAATGTTGATAATCCAAGGGTTGAATTTCAATATCATCCGGTAGCGCTAGCTCTACACCCAAGTTAATTGCTAGTTTGAGCATTTCTTGAACGTCGTCCGGGTCTGGGGCCCCTTGAACTCGCCAAATTGCCGGAATACCCAAAGCATCCAAGTGAATAGCCATCAACTGATTTGTTAACAGTACCAATTCCGTTAACAAAGAACTAACAGGTGAATCTGTTTCGGTAACGCATCCACTTCCACCTTCATCATAGAAGGGGTTCTGAATCGAAGGCAGATTTAATTGCAAGCTACCTCTAGTCAAACGTTGCTCCTTAAGAACAATTGCTAAGGCTTGCAACTGTTGCAACATTTCCACTACTTCAGGTTCTTCTTTGGTTTCAGAGGTAAGAACTCCTAAAGTTTGCTTTTGGTTTAAATCCGTATCAACGTTAACTACGCTGGGCTGAATTTCCCATTCGATAACTTCTCCCGTTTCCCCATCTAGGGTAGTGAGAAAAGAAATTGCTAAACGGTCGCTTCCGGTAACCAGTGAACTTCTTGCAGCTACAGCATCCGGTAGCATAGACAAGACAAGCTTTCCTAAATAAACGCTTCTCCCGCGCTTCAAAGCTTCGCGGTCTAAAGCTTCATCTGGCTTTACGTAATGAGAAACGTCAGCGATATGGAAGCCTAGTAACCAGTTTCCTTCTTCGGTTTCTTCGAGGGAAATAGCATTTTCTCTAACCTTTGAAGAATCGGCATTAGCACAAATGCAAATAGTAAACTTATCTGTTAAGTCCAGTCTAGTTTTACGGTCTGCTTTGAGTATTCTTTTCGGTAATTTAGCAGCAGCTTCTTCAACATTATCCGAGAAATTACGTGAAAGGTCGTGTTTACACGTAACCAAATCGATATCAGCCGCCGCTTCCGCATCGCTACCGAGAATTTGCACCACCTTACCCAAAGGTGGATACTGAGCCAAAGGATAGCGCAATACTTGTACGTGAGCCAGATGGTCAATAGCGTTGTCTAAAGTAATCCCGTTTTGCCGTAGTTTGAGTTCAAACAGCAACCGGTCATCCAAAGGTACGGCTCGGAAACCCCCTTCTATCTCTTTGATTCGAGCTAATAAAGTGTGGTTAGAACGCTCCAAAACCAGCTTTACTTCACCTTCAGGAGAACGTCTCCGACTACCTTCTTTGAGAACCCTAACTAATACCCTGTCACCATTCCAAGCATTACTCAAATGGCTTTCTCGGATATAAATATCTTCAGCAGCCTCAATATCTTGAATAGCAAAGCAAAAGCCCTTAGAAGAACAGCGCAGCTTAGCTTCAATTAAAGAATCTTCAGAAAGACGACGGTACTTACCTCGTTCTTTGGCTAAAATTCCAATTTTTTCTAAAACATCTAAGGCAATTTCCAGTTTTTGTATACTGTCTTCATCTTCACAACCAAGTTTTTTTTCCAGAAGTTTACGAGCTACCAATTTATCATCAGTAAAATTGGCAAGGAGTGTAGCGATTGAAAATTCCATGCACTGAACCGACATAGAGGTCAAAACATCGTTTTTTTATTCATTAGTCTTCTTGCTAATACCCTCACCACCTGCAAAGAAGTAAATCAATCTCGGATTTTGAGGACAGTGCGGTTTTGGAAGTTCCCCTCATGCGAGCGAAACGCTTTCCTGTAGGGTGCAACTGTCAGCAATTTGCGATTTTGGATGGAAAACCCTGATTTTCCGTCGGTTTACAAGATTCTAGAAAACCAAACATGAAATTAGAATGACAATTAGCCTTTTGGTTCCATGTCTACTAAAATCACTTTGCTTGAAACCATCATCCAAAATCCCGGACACTTGCTACAACGTGCGGAAACGTCCATAACATGTTGCCCTGGGAAAATCTAAAATTGGTTCGGTCATCTAGAAACGAATTACCCGCCCCCATAGAGGGTATTACACGATTATCCCAGAGTTTGTTTGGCCGTCAAGATCCAACATTATTACCAAGGAAGACAAAACACACCTGAAAACATTATTACCCTACTTTTGTAATTACGAATAGTAGAGTAAAAAAGGTCACTACCCAATAAATTGAATGCCAGTTTCCCGTTTATTGGTCTGCGGTAACAACTTCACATTGCCTATTGCTAGCCACGAAGCAGGTACTTTGACACCACCAAACTCTAAACATTTACTCGGAGATACTGCTGACTAACCAAACTGCCCCTATGTAGAATTGGTAACAATTAGGTAGGCAGCGAAACCGCGCAGTGAGGTGAAACCATTACTTCTTATTGTAGATAAGGAGGGTACTCCCAGAAAATAGTTCTGGATAGCAATTTGGGTATTTAGTATAGCATCGATAGCAATACTACTAAAAATTGCTCAGCAGCAGTCAAAAAATTGCTTCACTGACTCCGCTTTGTTCTACAATCGGAACGTTTAGCACTACTTGTTAGAAGGATTTAATTTTAATAGTGGGGCTTTTGCACGCTTAATATTTTGAGAAAAATTATTGTCTAGCTATTAGAAAAGAACACAAGCCAAAGCATGAAAGTTCCAGTCCAAACCTTGCACTAATTTCCCCATCCAAATTATCGACTAATAAACAAAGTACAGTAATCTGGTATTTTAGTACTAACGTGCAAAACCGGAGTAAGCTGACGATGGATATTTAAAAAGTCACCACCACCGCATCCTCGGTATATTGGTTTAGGCGAACAGTTGAGCTACTCACTATTTTTCCCTAGAGAAAAATAATGTTTTGCAGCTATTGCAGCCTTATAAAGGCACCTTCGGTAAACACCATAACACATCAAAAGCTTGTAACAAGTTTTGTGATACACATCCGGGCAGATACATTAAAGGGGAAAATTGTCGTAACTAAAAACTCTTAGTTCAATAGTTCGAGTAATAGATTATATTAGCTTTTTTAGTTGTAAATAGTTGTAAGTATAAGAATCAAATAAAAATCCTCGCAGCAAGCATCGCAACACCTAAAGCAGACTTAAAAATAGGTAGTAAATTATGTTGGCTCAATTTCAGAACTTGTATCCTACAAGTAGCCTCACCACCGAATTATTAGAAATTCATCACGGTAAATTTATCGTTCGTTCCAGTATCGAAATTGAAGGTGTAACCCGTGCCACTGGAATGGCTGGGGCTGAAACTATTGAAGAAGCAGAAGATAGATCCAGAGCTAGAGCATTAATGGTTTTAGCAATGAAAGCTGAAGAACCGCAAGCAGAAGCTACTGAGAAAGAAACTAAAACTTCTCCAAATCCAAGCTTAGAAGTATTATCAAATCGTTCCTTAACCACCGCAGTTACAACAGCAAAGGAACCGAAACAAAGCACAAATTCCCAAGAAAATCAAAATTCTGTATCAGAAACTCAACCACTGACTCCTCCCCAAGAAACTCCAACCCCGGTTTCAAGCACTCCACCAATCAGTTCTCCTCAAGAAAATCAAACCCCAACACCAGAAACAGAAACTCCACCAATTATTTCTCCTCAAGAAAATCAAACCCCA
>ERZ1740052.813-NODE-813-length-10372-cov-9.474847_pt1 | contig 10372 bp, 8 predicted proteins | sample MGYA00581750_ERZ1740052 | MGnify/ENA primary metagenome ERZ1740052 (study PRJEB43018, sample SAMN04849743) | marine metagenome | isolation source: floating plastic debris | place: Pacific Ocean | collected 2008-08-30 | study: EMG produced TPA metagenomics assembly... | reverse complement strand
AAATAAGCGCGTTAGCGCAGCGTCTCTCGAAGAGAGATACCCGAAGGGGCTTTGTTTAAGTAGCCCCACTCTTCTAGAGTGAGGGAATTAAGCGCAGCCTCATACAGAATTGGTATAAGAATCTGTCAATAACTATACTCGGAACCTCTCTCCATGAACCCTGAGCGTTTTTTCGTAGAGTACCTCTCTCATAGTTGCCTTTCCGGTAGAAGATTTCCTATAAAAAATCCGGCGTTGCTGAAAAGAAGTATGAATTGATTTTTTTCGATAACCGAAACTCATGTAGAGACGTAGCACTGCTACGTCTCAAAATGTAAATTCATACCCGGATTCAGCAACGCCAAAAATCCTTCTAAAACGCAGCGTTAGCAGAGCGCATAATACTGTTAAAACATCCTCTAAGGGCTTAAGGGTAATTTACATTTTATTCCCACTCCGTTTATTTGTGCTGACTTACTTAAATATCCGTGGATGCAGTAATATATTATTCTTGATAAGCATTATAATTGGATACTATTCTTCGACGAACTCTGCGTATGTTTGTACTTTGTGATTCCAGAATTAATATTGTTTCATCTCAGAATTGTATGGCGTAATATATTAACTAAAAATAATTACTTTTTGTAGCTATTTTATTAATACTGCTTATCATATTTCCGCTTACTGTATTTCAATAAATATTAATTAGATTCTTGCGATTATTGCCTTAGATTTTTTTAAAGTTAATTCTACTTTATTTTCTAGGACTCCTAGCTTTGCTAAGATTTTTCTGAATCAATTTTGCTTTCTGGATTATATTAACTCACATCTTGCACCATTATCTTTAAGACCGAAAAACCGCCTCGGAATCAATTCCGAGGCTAATATACAAAGTACGTTAAAACGTACTAAAAGCCTTACCCAGTCTGATTTATCAGACTTTGTGTTTAAGCCTGGGAATTTATTCCAAGGCGGTTATCGAGAATGGTGCAAGATATCAGTTAATGCACTGCGGTTTAATGATGAAAGTATATCATTGAGATAAATACATAGTTCCGCTGTTAGTATTACTATGGCTTTTAAATAAAAAAAATTAGATAAAAACTCTCGAAATTTGTTATTGTCGCTTCACCAGATTTAAAAATACTTAATTAATAATTTCCTGGAATTAATCGGATATGTACTCACGGGTTTATTTTGCTTTTGTAATCTATGAGACTTAATGATAATTAAAAAAGTTATATTTATACTTTCTGAATAAAATCTTTGTAATATTCATCAAAACTTTATATTTGTAAATTTAAGAAGAATTTTGTTTAATTGTCTTTCTAAGTGCTTGTTATTGTTCTCTAATAATTATGTAATTATTCGGGCTTTCAATAAAGTCCAAAATAACAATCCAGACCTAATGGTAATTCAACCTTCATCTAAATAGAGTTAGATAATTGCTAACTGAAATTTGGAGTCATGAGGAATTAATTAATAATGATTACATCTACTGAACCAACTGTTTCAGTAATTATCCCAGTACACAATGGAGGAGAAAGTTTTCGTAAATGCTTATCTAGTTTGAAAGAATCAATGATTTTACCTTCGGAAGTTATTGTTGTTTCCGATGCAGATACAGATGGTTCTTGGTTGGTAGCGCAAGAATTTGGTGCGAAAGTAATCAGGATTCCTGTGAATGGAGGCCCAGCTAAAGCACGAAATCTAGGTGCAAGTGTCGCGACTAGTAATATTATCTACTTTGTAGATGCTGATGTAGTTGTTTCTGCTTCGGCCGTTGGTAAAGTAAAGAAAGCTTTTGGGAGTGATTCTGAATTGGCTGCTCTAATTGGTTCTTATGATGACGAGCCTGGAGCAAGTAACTTTTTATCGCAGTATAAAAACTTATTTCATCATTACAATCATCAGATAGCTAATGAAGAAGCTTTCACGTTTTGGGGTGCTTGTGGAGCTATTCGTCGTGAAGTATTTCTCTCTCTAGGGGGATTTGATGAGAGTTATCAACGACCGAGTATAGAAGATATAGAACTAGGCTATCGTATCAGAGGTGCTGGCTATAAAATCCGACTTTGGAAAGATTTACAGGTGAAGCATTTGAAGCGTTGGGAAATTATATCTTTGCTGAAAGCGGAGATATTCTACCGTGCTTTACCTTGGACTGAATTGATTTTAAGTCAACGTCAATTAGATAACGATTTGAACTTGGGAGTATCTAGTCGTTTAAGCGTAATTCTGATTTACGCCATTTTGGTTAACTTGGTTCTAAGCCTTTGGTGGTTGGGGTTTTTGGGTGTAGCTGCGTTATTAAGTTTAGTACTTTTAGGAATCAATCTATCTGTTTACCGCTTTTTCATGCACAAGCGCGGTTTAGGATTTACTTTACGAGTCATTCCTTGGCATTGGTTTTATTACTTCTACGGTGGTTTCGCTTTTGCTATGGGTTCGGCAAAATATACAATCGACAGATGGATAGTGTCTGTAGTCGATTTGCTTCCACCGATTAAGAAGTTGCAAAAAAACAATACTTTTAATAGCTAAAAATGCAAAACAATCAAGTTGTTGTCATCGGTGCAGGCCCGGCAGGTCTTACCGCAGCTTACCATTTAGTTAAACATGGTATTAAACCTATAGTTTTGGAACAGTCAGATAAAGTAGGTGGAATCTCTAGAACAGAGAAGTATAAAGGGTATCACTTTGATATTGGCGGACATCGATTTTTTACCAAAGTCCAAGAAGTGCAAGACCTTTGGTATGAAGTTCTTGAAGACGATTTTGTTAAGACTCCGCGTATGTCACGGATCTATTATCAAGGCAAGTTTTTTCAATATCCTTTGAGTGCCTTTGATACTCTTCAAAAGCTTGGTATGTCAGAAAGTTTTTTAATTATCTGGTCTTATCTGCAAGCAAAACGTCAACCGCTTCCTGTAGAAGAAAATTTAGAGCAATGGGTCACAAATCGATTTGGCGATCGCCTTTATAAAACATTTTTCAAAACCTATACCGAAAAAGTTTGGGGTATTCCCTGCAATCAAATTCAAGCAGAGTGGGCAGCTCAGCGTATCAAAGGTTTATCGGTTAAGACGGCAGTATTAAATGCTTTATTTGGTAAAAATGACACCAAGACTTTAATTAAAGAATTTGATTACCCCAGACTGGGACCGGGGATGATGTGGTAACGCTTCGCCGAAAAGATCGAAGAAGCTGGTGGTGAAGTGCATATGAATACGAAAGTGCTGGGAATGGAGCGCGAAGGGCAGCGTATTACCAAAGTTATTGCCGAACGAGATGATAACTTGATTCAATTTGAAGCAAAGAATTATATTTCCAGTATGCCTCTGAATAAGCTGGTTCAGAAAATGGATCCGGCATTACCAACCGAAGTAGTAGAAGCTGCAAACGGTCTGAAATACCGCGATTTTCTAATCGTATCGTTAATTGTAGATGCACCAGAATTATTCCCAGATAACTGGATTTATATTCACTCTCCTCAAGTAAAAGTAGGGCGGATTCAGAATTTTAAGAATTGGAGCGCCGAAATGGTTCCAGATTCTAGTAAAACCTGCTTGGGTATGGAATATTTCAGCAATATTGGCGATGCTTTGTGGTCAAAGACAGATGAAGAATTAATTGAATTAGCCAAGCAAGAATTAGAAACATTAGGATTGGCAAAAGGTGCAGTTGTAGAAGATGGAGTTGTAATCCGTCAACCCAAAGCCTATCCAGTCTACGACCGCGATTATCGGCAGCATTTAGACGTAATTCAAAATTATTTGCAGCAATTTGAAAATCTGCAAACTACTGGTCGTAATGGAATGCATCGATATAATAATCAAGACCACTCGATGCTTACAGCTTTGTTGGCAGCGAAAAATCTGTTAGGAGAGAAACACGACTTATGGAACGTGAATGTTGAACGTTCATATCACGAAGATTTTACTAAAGAAGAATGGAAAGAAGTGTCGTCATCAAAAGATGATAACGATTTGACTGCTGTAGCCTCTAAAAATAGTAAGTAGTTACAGCTAAGTTTGAGTAGCTTGATGTAAATAAAAGTAATTAAGAAATACCTTTATTCTCATCAACTTACTTCAAACACATTTATTTCCTGCAAAAAGTAACTTTATTCAACCTTTATTTTTGAAATCAGCAGCTATGAGCGAACCACAAGTTACAATTGTTGTCTCCCCTCGCGAACGCTTTAGCTATACCCGCGAGTCCTTAGAAAGTATTTATGAGAATACTCAAATTCCGTTTAAACTAATATATGTAGACGGAAATTCTCCAAAAAAAATCGGCCAATATTTGCAGAATCAAGCAGAAGAAAAAGGCTTCAAGCTGATTCGTACTGATTATTATTTAACTCCTAATACCGCTAGAAATATTGGTTTAGCACAAGTAGATACTAAGTATGTGCTCTTTGCCGATAACGATATTATTCCTGCTTCCGGATGGCTAAAAGCATTGATAAACTGTGCTGAAGAAACAGAAGCTACGGTAGTTGGGCCGTTAATGTTTCAATATTTGCCTTTACATCAAGAAATCCACTTTGCAGGTGGAGAATCTCATATCGTTGTTGATGCCAAAGGTAGACGGCGACTGCGTGAGAAAATGTACAAGCAAGGTAAACAAATTACAGATCCGCGAGTCAAATTAGAACGTACAGAAACTGAACTTTGCGAATTTCACATCATGCTGGTTCGTACCGAAATATTCCAGCACTTAGGAATGTTTGACGAACAGATGCTGAATACTAAAGAACATCTCGACTTTTGTATGAACGTTGCCAAAAATGGCGGTAGCGTTTACTTTGAGCCGGAAAGTCTCGTTACCTATGTTCCTACATCGCCTTTAAAATTCAGCGATTTGCATTACTATATGTTGCGCTGGAGCGATGCTTGGGAGCTTGGAAGTCTTTCACGCATCCGGCAGAAATGGAATCTAGCTGAAGACGGATATTTTCAGCATAAATATAAGTCATTAGGCTGGAGACGTAGAGATACAATCTTGATGCCCATAGTTCGCTCTTTAACTTTTGGTATTCAGAATAAGTTTCTGCAAAAAGTAATGATGTACGGGTTGTTGGCACCTGTAGAAAAATTACTAAACCGCTATCTTACAGATAATTATGCTAAAAAATATCTTCAACCTAAATCAACTCCGAATATAGCTTCACCTGAAACCTTATCTGAAGTTTGAATTAGGAATGGGTAATGGGTAATGGGTGATGGGGTAGAATCATTCCCTTGAGGTGTTTCAATGAAAATTCTTCTGCTTAATGATGTTGGTACTGCTACTGGGGGTGCCGAGACACAAATGCTTTCTTTGCGGGATAACTTGCGCTCTTTATCTCACGATGTGCGTTTGTTTGCAAGTGTTGCTCAACCAGTAGCTGATAGCCCTTTGCTTTCTGAATACAGTTGCTTTGGTACGAATACCCTGTTTCAAGTGATTTCGCAAACCGCAAATGTATCGGCTTATCTAAATTTGCGCCGTGCCTTGGACGAATTTCAACCGGATGTGGTTCACGTGCGGATGTTTATGTGGCAGCTTTCACCGCTTATTTTGCCACTGCTTGAAGATGTACCGTGCTTGTATCAAACAGCGGTATACAAGGCAATTTGTCCTGTAGGTACCAAATTACTACCTGACGGCAGCTCTTGTAAATATAAAGCAGGTAAAGCTTGCTTGCGTCATGGTTGCTTGACACCCCAATCTTGGGTGGTATACATGGCGCAGCGACAGATGTGGTTGCGTTGGCGACACGCTTTTAATACAGTAGTGGCGCTGAGTCATGCAATGAAAGCGAATTTAGAAGCAGAAGGAATTACCCCAGTAAGAGTAGTTCATAATGGCGTACCCGAGCGGGAATTACGTGCACCTCTTAAACAATCACCTTGTGTTGCTTTTGCAGGAAGATTGGTATGGGAAAAAGGAGTTGATGTTTTATTAAAGGCGTTTGCAAGGGTAAACAAACAGATACCCGAAGCAGAATTAATCGTGGCAGGGCAAGGAGTAGAAGCAAAAAATTTAAAATTATTAGCTGAAGAATTAGGAATAAATAAGAGCGTAAAATGGTTGGGACACGTAACCCGTGAAGAATTAGAACATCACTTTGATGCAGCTTGGGTACAGGTAGTACCTTCATTATGGGCAGAACCTTTTGGTAACGTCACCACCGAAGCGATGATGCGAGGTACGGCTGTAATTGCTAGTGCTACGGGGGCACAGCCAGAAATTGTTAACAATGACGAGACGGGTTTTTTAGTGCCTCCGGGAAATGTTGCAGCCCTTACAGATGCTTTATTCAAGTTACTTAGTAGCCGGGAATTAGCAGAAGAAATGGGACAGGCAGGGCGCAAACGAGCAATTGAAGAATTTAGCGAACAACGACGTACCCAAAATTTATTAGATATTTATCAAGAAATTATTGAAATTGGTAATTGATAATTGGTAATTGGTAATTGATAATTGGTAATTGGTAATTGATAATTAATTCCCCCTTCTCGATTCCCGATTCCCGATTCCAGATTCCCTTATTTAAAAATCTAAAATCTAAAATCTAAAATCTAAAATCTAAAATCGAATGGCAATCTTACAAGCAGGCGTGCCAAAAAGCGGCAACTATTGGCTATACACTATCCTTAAAAGTATTAATCAAAAAGCAGGTTTAGAATATAAAATATTTTTGCGAACTCATCCCATCTACGAAGTGGCTCAAACTTGGGATTTAAGCTTTAGCGGACAAAATGATATGGACTTTCTCAATATTAAGAAAGATTATTGTGAATTCCGCGTTAGTGCCGTGTTTCAAGAAAAAATTGTAGATATTGATGATTATATTCATAAATGCAGTCTTGTTTGGACTCATTCACCGGTAAATTCTTACGGTAATAAAGTTTTACCCAAATTTAATAAAATTATTTATATAATTCGTGACCCCCGTGATGTTGCGATTTATGATTCTAAATATTGCTTTACCGAACATAAATTAAAAAATCATCCACCTCACTACGAAAAGAATCCGGAATCTTATTTACAAAATCGCCTTGATGTGATGCTGAGAAACTGGATTAATCATGTAGGAGGCTATCTTCAATACAAAGATAGACTTAATATTTATCCAATATTTTACGAGCGCTTTCTAAACGATATAGATTCAGAATTACCTAAGCTACTTAATTATTTAAATATTAAATTGGATGAAAATGCGGTTAATCAAATCAAATCAGATGTTAGCTTTGACAGCATGAAAAAACAAAGCCCCAAGCATCTACGGAAAGGGAAATCCGCTCAATGGCGACAAGTATTTACATCGCAGCAAAAAGCTAAAGCCGAACGAATCGCCGGTAAGATGATGGAATTACTAAATTACCCAATATCTGAATCTGAGGAAAGCTTACCTTGCATACCTTTAAATATTAATCAAAGTCAGCTTAAAACAGCCATTGCTCCTTCTTATCGAAATTTTGGCGAAAATATAAAACACGTATATGACTTTATTCTCAGCGAAAGAACATTCAATTCTAAAGCAAACTTATTTAAACACTGGTCAACTAATAAAATAAAGCAAGTAGCGAAAGGGCGTTAATTGTGAAAATTAATCGTCTAAACACCGATAACCTTCGTTCCGATCTTAAACGTCGATCGCTTTTATCTGGTTTAATTAGTTTTGCTGCTCAACCAATCAAACTTGGTTTAGGTATCGGCTCAACTGTTATCCTAGCGAGAATATTAACCCCAGCAGACTTTGGTTTAGTGGCGATGGTTGCACCTCTACTTGCTTTAGCTGACAGCTTGAGCAATTTTGGTTTAGAAACCGCTGCCGTACAGCGAGAAGAAATCGATAACCAACAACTTAGCCTCAGCTTCTGGCTATCGCTAAAAATTAACGCTGTAATTGTCGGCTTGATGGTAATTATGGCTCCGATTCTTGCCCAATTTTATGGAAAACAAGAGTTAATCGGAATTACTCTCATCATGAGTTTGGGTTTTCTTGCGGTTTGTTTGACATTCGTGCATAAGTCACTGCTAAAGCGACAGATGCGCTTTGGTTTACTTACAACAATTGAAGTTATTTCCCTCGTTGTTGCTGCGGCGATCGCCATTTTTACGGCTTATAGAGGTTGGAGTTATTGGGCTTTAGTTTTGCAGTTAGTTGTAATGCAGTTGATACAAAGCATCGGTTATTTGATAATCTGTCCTTGGCTGCCAGAAAAACAAATTCAAAGTAAAAAAACAGATGCTAATTTACAGGCAATGCTGTCTTACGGAACTCATTTAACAGGCTTTAGGTTTCTCATGCGTATAGGTATGCAATTAGACCGTATACTGATTGGTTACTTAAGTGGAGCTACAGCATTAGGACTTTATCAAGTTGCCTATAAATGGTCTTATTTCTCTTTTGAACAAGTTTATTTTCCACTTTTTGACGTAGCAGTATCTAGTTTTAGTCGCACGCTACACGACACAAATTTATATCGCAGCTACTGCCGCAAAGGATTAATGTTACTGTTTGCTCTATGTATGCCAGCACTAGCATTTTCATTTGTTGAAGCTGAGAAACTGCTGCTACTGCTACTAGGTAATCAATGGTTGGAAGCAGTTGGGCTATTTCGAGTGTTAAGCATCGCCGTATTTGTCGGTAGTATGTACCGAGTTACGAAATGGCTTTACCTATCCGCAGGACAAACTCAGCAGCAGTTTCGCTGGGGACTTATTCACACACCAATTGTAATTACTGCTGTAGTTATTGGTTCGCAATGGGATGCTTTTGGTGTTGCTAATGGTTATACCACTGCAATTTGTTTATTGACTTTTCCATCAGTAGCGTTTTGTTTAAAAACATCTCCTTTAAATGGGAAAGATTTTCTAGCCGCAGTATTTTGTCCGGCATTCTCCTCTATTAGTGCAGCGGTTATTTTATATTTATGCAAACAAATATTGCCCAGTTTTGACAATACCATTATCACCATTACGGTCAGCTTTATTATTTTTTGTATTACCTATATTTTTCTTTGGTTAGTGCTTCCTGGAGGAAGACAAGCAATAGTAGAAGTCTGGCAAAATCTAAAACAGTTACGTAAGAAATAGAATTAGTTTTGAAAATTTATCAGGCATAAAATGATCAACAATTTTAGTAAATCAACACCATTTATTTCTATTATTATCCCAACCTACAATCGTCCCGAACAATTGGCAACTTGTTTAGAATCCTTGATCGAGTTAGACTATCCCCACAATTGTTTTGAAGTCATAGTAGTAGACGATGGTAGCAAAACTTCCCTTGAATCTGTAGTAGCTCCCTTCACCAGTCAACTTGATGTTACCTTACTCAGACAGATTAACAATGGAGCAGCCAGCGCTCGCAACACTGGTGCAAAACAAGCAAAAGGTGAGTTTCTTGCCTTCACCGATGATGACTGTATGCCTGCTGCTGATTGGCTTAAAACCCTTGCTGCTAATTTTATTCAAGCGCCCAATTGCTTAATTGGAGGGCGAACAATTAATATATTGTCAAAAAACATTTATTCAACAGCTTCTCAAGAACTAATTGATTACGTTTATAAGTATTACAACACCAAGCCTCACAAGGCTCGCTTTTTCGCATCTAACAATATAGCTTTATCTAAAGAACGATTTCTTGCTATCGGTGGATTTGATATCACCTATCTCCGTATGGCATCTGAAGACAGGGAACTTTGCGATCGTTGGTTACAAAAAGGCTATTTGATGCTTTATGCTCCTGAAGTTCAAATTAATCACGCTCATCATTTAAGTTTGATATCCTTTTGGCAACAGCACTTTTTTTACGGGCGTGGCGCTTTCTGTTTTCATAAAATACGCGCTAAACGTGCTGCCGCACCAATCAGAATTGAACCTTTATCATTTTACATTAACTTATTTACCTATCCTTTATCTATTTCAAAGTTCCCTAGAGGGTTAGTAATTTCAACATTACTATTTTTATCGCAATTAGCGGCAACATTTGGTTTTTTCTCAGAAAGATTAACTCAGACTAAAAATATTAGGGCTTCTAATTAAGTCAGTAGGTAAAGCTGATTATTCTTCCAGGCAAAAGTAGATTGCAATTATTATCAAGGTATTGTAAAACTTCGCCTTAATATATACAAATATATTCAAGCATCATCGTTGAGAATGCAAGCCTTATAACTACTTGCTAAGTAAGTCGGCACAAATAAACGGAGTTATGTAACAAAATGTAAATTAGCCTTAAACCCTTATCGCTACTCGTGAAACAGTTGCGGTGGTGAGGCAGCGCGGTCTTGGGGAGCCATTGCGGTCTTGGGGGTTTCCCCCATGAGCAAATGGCGTGGTTTCCCCCATGAGCAAATGGCGTGGTTTTCCCCCGTTCACCGAAGGTGCGGCT
>ERZ1740052.812-NODE-812-length-10385-cov-4.179768_pt1 | contig 10385 bp, 10 predicted proteins | sample MGYA00581750_ERZ1740052 | MGnify/ENA primary metagenome ERZ1740052 (study PRJEB43018, sample SAMN04849743) | marine metagenome | isolation source: floating plastic debris | place: Pacific Ocean | collected 2008-08-30 | study: EMG produced TPA metagenomics assembly... | reverse complement strand
CAGGCGTTATTTTGTTGTATACGTCTTAGGGTTTATCTAATGTTGGTGTGGCGGAGCAGGATGTGTATGTTTGCGAGCGCAGTCCGACCAATACCACCTTCGACGCCACCGCCTTCAACGGCAGCACTGCTGGCTCTGGCGACCGAGGTATTTTGCTCAGCTTCAATACTCAAGATGTGGCGCTGACCAATGCCAACGACGGCGATGAAATTTTGGATACGCCTAGTAATGACGATGGCATCGGCGGCTATTACTTTCCGCCAACGGTAGACCCAAGTGCAGAATTAGGGGTCACCATTAACTGCGGTGGCCCTAATGACAACGGCGCTGTGGTGGTGGATTTGAGCGATGTGCCGAACGCTACGGGCGATGGTACGCCAATTAATGCGTTTGGCTACATTCGATTTCGTGTAGTTGTGGACTAGCTGACAGGGCCTGATTTAAGGTCGATAGCAGTGCGGGCACCTGAGTTTCGTAGCAGAATGTTTGCTGACTCGCTCTATAAGCCGCCTGCTTTGCCTGCTGGAGTTGAGCGCGATTCTGATTGTATTGATTGATAGCCGCAGCCAGCTCAGCAGGACTGTTGCCACTCATGAGGATGCCTATGTTCGGCACCTGTTTCATGATTTCTCGCTGCCCGGCAGTATCAGATGCGATCACGGCGAGTCCGGCCTGCATGTATTGAAATAGTTTGTTGGTGGCGGTGTAATGGCGACTATCACAGGTGGACATTTCCAGCGCTAATCCAATATCGTTTTCGGCAATTCGTAGCGGCAGCTCGGCATTGCTCACTTACGGGTGAACTATTACGCGCGATCGCCATTCGTTTGGAATGAGTGGTTCCATCCAAGCTTGACTGCTAGGCGGATAGTTGCCTCTAAGATGAATTTCAACGGCTTCGTTCAAAAAAGGAATCGCAGAAAATAGTGTTTCTAGACCGCGACCCGGCCCAATCGTTTGAGAATACCAGTGCAGCTTTAGAGGGGCTGGTCGCTCTGAGGATTTGGGTTCTACCCCGTCAGCGCGGGGAAACACATTGTAAATAACTTGGGGGGGAGCTGCGTTATAAGCTGCTGACAAGGCATTGGCCATTGCTTGCGATGTGGTCAGCCTAAACGCGCACCGCTGCATTAAATATTTTTCTAACTGCTGGATTTGCCCGGTCGGTCTGGTTTTGAGCGCACTGGGTAGCAGATCTCTCGAAAACCAATCCTCGAAATCAACCCCAACAGTGTGACCTTTTTGAATGAGTTGTTTCCCAATCCACAATCCGGCTTCTGAATGCACAATAGTCAGCTCCGCTTGAGCTCGGTGTGCTGTTTTCAATAGGGCTTTGGCTCCATATCCCAATAAAGCGGGTGAAAATACACCGAAGTACTGGAACCCCTCCCTGGCTAGACGATGTTGCATGCGTACCTGCAAGCGGGTGAGTTCAGATTGACCGGGACGAAAATCTAGTGCAATGTCGAATCGGTAGGGTTGTTGTTTGGCTAGCTTGCGATCGCGCGTGGCCAAAGCAGCATCGAACCAGAGGCCACAGACGGTGACCTCATGGCCAGCGGCGGCAAAGGCGGCGGCTTCTTTTTGTGGTCGAGGCGCGGTACAAAGGTGCCCACCAATCAAAATTAAAATCTTTGCCATAGTACTTTTGCAGTGGAGCTGAAGCTAATAATTTTCGCGTTTTGGCTACTTAAGTTCGAGCAAACAGCTGCTGTTGCTTGCGAAAATAATTGCGTAGGTGGTTAGCCTGTTTCCAGCCAAAAACCTTCGATACTTTGTTGTACCAAGGACTTCCTTGCGCCTGTATGGTTGCGCCGCCAAGCTGTTTTACGTTTAGTGCCGCCGCTGCTCGTAGCTCGGGTACGGCAGGATAGGTTTCATAAATGAACCGCTGAAAGACATTGGCGCAGACCTGCTTTGCCAATGGGCTATCTTCCTTGGCAAGCAAGTTACTTGTTCCTTTGCATAGCGCTAGAAAGGCTGACTGCCATGCAGCAGTAGATGTTTGCCCGCTCAGGCTACTCTCTAAGCCTGAGCGATAATAGGTGCGTGCGCCCTCACAAAAGAGAATTCCTTTACTCGCTAAAATTATCCTTGAGAAGTAATCAAAGTCGTTGATGAGTGATAAGCGAGTATCCCAAGGGCCTGCTTTTTCGACAATATCTCGGGGCAGTAGCCAAGCTGCCCCATGCATCATCAAATGATTTTGCCAGGCACATAGCAACCAGTCTACAGGTGAGAAATCTGCCCACAGTGCCTCCACCTTGAAATTGGCTGCTTGAATTGAATGATAAAACCGCGCCCATGCTCAACTTGCGAGAGAGCCTGGTAGGTTGTGAAGGAGCCGTTGAATTTGCTGCTCAATCTTATCTGGTGCCAGCAAGTCATCTGCATCTAAATACTGGATAAAGTCTCCTTGAGCTGCCTGTAAACAGCGATTTGAGGCGGCGCACTGCCCTTGATTTTCCTGATAAATTACTTTGATTTGAGGCGATTCGTATCGTTTGGCGACAGCTAAGGTTCCATCTTGTGAGCCGTCGTCTACAACGATGATTTCAACCTTTGACCAAGTTTGAGCCATAACAGACTCTAGGGTTTCAGCCAGCCAGGGTTCTGCATTATAGGCTGCGATGACAACAGAGATAAGTGGTTTCTTCATTGCAGAAAGTAGAAAGTAATAGGATAGAGACCTGTTTTTGAAGGTCTGGGGAGAGGCGGAAGCCTATGTGGTTTAGCCTGTGCGATATTTTGCTTTGAGCTGTTCATACAGACAGCTAGGGTGATACTGGGCTGATTTATCTAGTTGCTTGGAGCGCCAGATTTCATTCCACAAATGAATTGCATATGTATTAGTTGTGATGCGGTCAGATTGTATCCAGGGTTTGAGAATAAGTCTTAGTAATGTTTTGGCTTTTGTGTACTGTCGGCTCAGCGAAGAGGCTGCCTCGTAGTAGGCAATTTGACTTTCTACTGACCGCCAGCTAATGGGGCAAAAGTGGTAACAAGAAACGACGTGTTTTGAGAGATTCAGGTCAGCAACCGCTTTTTGAAGGAGCTGTGGCCCTAGGCTAGTAAAGGTAAGATTAGCCTGGCGATTCTGATGATATTGGGCAACAGTGTTGACTAGATGATGGCTCAGCTTACTCTGCGCAGGCATTTTCATAACACAGTTATTTGCTGGTGAGCCCCATGCTCCTTCAAAGCTCGAAGCAATGACATACCTGGCGTTTAAGTCGAATGGTTTGACGCAGATAACATCGGTATCGGCCCACCATCCTCCTTTTATATGAAGAAGCTGATAGCGAAAGAGATCGGAAAATGCTGCATAGCTACCCTGCCCCCAGCCATGCTTTAAGGTGAAAATTTTGTCCTTGGCTAAAATCTCATTGGCGTCTTTGAGGATAGTGCCTTGTGGGATGTTGTCAACGGCGTTATAGGTGTAAAGATGATACTCGTGTCCGTGTTTTAGGAAAGACTTTATGGACAGATGCTCCATTGATGACAGTGCACTGCCAACCCATAGGCCCTGAATAACAGAATTAGAGAGATTCATTTTATAGTTATGCTGGCTCAATATTATGGGTGCCTCTCTGTTAGAGGCTGTGCGACAAATCAGAGGCTAGGATATGCTGCCAGCCATATCGGAAATACCACGGTTTAGACGCTGCAACATAGTGATGTAGCTTGGCTTTTGGGTTAGATACTTCTGCTTTTTGTGGCATGACGACATACTCTTTTGCCGACATCACGCTACAGGGGTGGCGAGCCATGAGCATGGCGATCATGGCCTGCTCTTGAAAGTAGTGAGTGCCTTCTGTCTCAATCAGTTGCTTGCTCCAGGCTTCTAGCTCATTCCAGCTGAGCGCGTCGCTCTTAAGACCACAAATGCCTACGTTTACCTGTTCTGGAATTTCAGCGCCGGCTAGCTCTTTCATAAGAGAATTAGAATAGCCATAGGCCGTTTCAGTATCTACCATGTGGCAGGGGTTCTTTGGCGTTTGGAGCCAGCTGAGAAGTTCTGAAGGCGGGTGGAAGAACAGCATGTCTGAGTCTAAAACTAATTTCCAGCCGCTAGAGCCTATGTGGATATCTGTCAGCTTACGAAGGTTGGGATAGTCTAAACGGCGCGATCGCAAGTAAGGAAACTTTTCGACTGGCAGATGCTTGTCTAAGTTCTTTTGAATATCCTGGGCTGTCACAATACGCGCTGTTGGAAATGTTGTGGTGATGTTTTCTATATGCGTCTGTGATAAGGTGCCATCGTCATAGACAACTAGCCTTAGATTTAGGTTTGTTTGTTGTAATAGAGAATAAAAACAGAAACTTGTTTGGTACCAGAATCGTTCACCGCTCAAAAAATGAACTTCGTAGACGGGACCGGGGCGATCGCATTCTGAAGGTAATAAGCCAATCGCGGCCCTTTCCATCAGATGTTTCTGCCAATTGTCTACAAGAAAGGGAATTATCCCTCGCTGTGACCATTGATTGAGAAAACCAAGCGGTGCGAAAACCAGGCGATAGGCTAATTTGCCTAGCCCTAAGCGCTGGCTAAAACGGCGATAGGAGATGTGTAAGCTCATAGGAGTTTTTAGGATAAATTGGCTTGGCCTTCTAGCAAGCCACAGCTACCGCACCAATGGATGTAGGCTTCGGTGTTTTTCCATGCGCGATGGGCTAGGAACGACTTCAGCTTTCGGGGGATGACACTCCAACGAGCAATTTTTGGCCAGTTACGAATACCATGCATGTCTAAAACCTGAACCCAAGAACGAGTCGCAGCTTGGTTTAACTTTGCCATGTAGGCTTTGTTGAGCCGATTGGCCGAGATGAGATGGGTCAGGCTAAGCTGAGGAAAATAGCCAACGCGCCAACCGTGCTCAAGAATAGTCAGAATAATATCGTTGTCTTCGCCTGAGGTGAGCTGGCTACCTTTGCGTCCCAAACTCAGTTTGTTTTGATCGGCTTGAGCTATAGAAAAATAGGCCGTAAAAGCCGCTCGGCGAATCACCATTCCAGCGCCAACAGGTGCACAGTCAGGATAGCTTTGGCGACTGTAGGGTTGAGTTGAGAGGGCAATATGCTCTCCTAAGTCTCGGAGTGCCATCACCTGATGAAAGTTTTCGATCCAGGGTTCTGGAGAAATTTCATACTCGGGAATCGACTTTCCAGAGAAGGCCCCGACTTGTGAATACTGTTGTGGAGTCAGGCGTCTCTCGGGTAGATAGGTTGGACCTAGAACATTGTCATCATCAACAAAGACAAGTAGCTGGCCACGAGACTCACGGACGCCTGTTAACCTCGCTGGGGTGAGACCTAATGTGTTTTCTCGAATGATACGTTCTTGGGGATGCCAGCTGAGGTCTAGCTGATCTGCGAGTAAATTTTTACTCGCATTATCTATGATTAATAATTCCCAATCGGTGTAGGGTAGGGTTTGTTGTGCTAAAGCTTTTAGGACGCGATTGAGATAGTCTGCTCTCGGGTTGTGAGTGCATAGAATAACTGACAGCTTGAGTAACGACATGGTTCAAATTAGGAGTGTGGATTCACTGCTAAAGGTCCGGATGTGTGAGCGTGGCAAAAGGCCTTTTCTTAGTTTTAATACTGTTGAGTATAAAATCAGGTTTGTTTCTGATGTCTGTGAGCATATACATAAAACATATACATAAAACATATACATAGAACATATACACGGTGTGGTGTTGGCCAACAACCTAACCAGTGCTCGACGTTAGCTGTATGCTGTGCTCTTGACGCTCAGTAGCCCTCTGGATAGCCCGCTTATAGCTAGCAATCTGCAAAGCGCTAATTTTATGAGTATTGTATTGTGTGCATACCCGTTCACGAGCCGCCGCACCTAGCTGCATGCAAAGGTCATCATCTTTTAGGAGTTTGAGTACTGCTGAGGCAATTTGTTGCGGTTGACGAGGGGCTACTAAGATGCCAGCTTTGCCCCCATCGAGCATGTCGGCCATGCCGCCAGCATGACTTCCTACAATGGCTTTGCCAGCTGCCATTGCTTCTAGGCAAACGTTCGGAAAGTTTTCCCAAAGGCTGGGAAAGATGCAAATATCGGTTTTGGCTAAAATTTTGGGGATACTCTCTAGAGACACTGGTCCGATAAAATCTAGAGACTTTCGGTGCGATCGCAATCTCCTTTTCAGATAGGGCTGCATCATCTCCGGTGGCTCTGGAGAGAGGCCAGTGGCTCCCACAAAGCGAAATATCACCTGGGGATAATGTCGCAATACCTGAGGAATTGCGGCAGCTAAATCTAAAACGCCTTTTCTCTGCTCCAAACGCCCCACAAAGGTAACAACTTTACGAGAGTTATTCGGTGAACTTGGTAAAATCGGTAAGCGCATCAGCTCAGCGGTCGGCACATTCGGAGTTGGCACTGTAAAAACACGAGTGGGTGGCAGGTGCCAACAGTCGATGAGCAGTTCTCCTAACGCTTTTGACGGTGTCGTAATTTCATCTGCGCTTAGCGTATAGTCTCGCTCTATATCTTGAGTCTGATCGTAGTGATATTTAGGAAACGGTTTTGGTCGTTGCCCCCGGCGTAACGCACCGATGTTGCGTCGTAATTGCATCTTTACAGTTGGCTTTATCTGATTGAGCTGATCGATTAAATATTGAGGGGTATGCAGCTTTACCACCCGAGGTAGCGTGGGCAAGTGCTGTGCAATACCCCTAGTCTCTGCGCCTATTTCTGGGCCTTCTAGCACATCAAATCCGATTTGCTGGTGGCGGTCTACAAAGGCGGCGGTGATTTTATCTCCGAAGTGCGATCGCTGGTTCTGCTGTAGGCAAATGCGATGTACGGTAATGCCCTCTTCTTGCCAAAAGCCCGTACGAGTAGGGCTAGCAGTAAAAACTTCTACTAGGTGCCCTGCTCGAACCAACATGTGAGCAGCCTGGTGCACATAGGTCGCAATGCCTCCGTAGCTAGTATCAGGTGGGTATTCATAGCTTATAAATGCGATCTTCATGGGGTAACCAATCGATTTTTCAGCCACCGTAATCTGTTAAACAACGGCTTAGGTAAATAGCGATAAAACAGAAAGTATGTGTGATAGTAAAAGATTAAAAACTCTGTATAAAAATCGGACTGTTTTTTGAGCTTGTTCTGCGTAATCTGTAACGTTTTTGGATAGGAGATGCCTATGAAATCAAGAACCTGAGGCACTATCTCCTGATAGTTCTCAGTAAGATCTTCATAAGCTATCTCCATTGGCTGAATACTGTTTTTATGAAAAAAATCAGCCCAGAACTGCTCACGAATATAGACACGCTTCAGCGCGCTTTTTACATAAAAAGGATGGAGATCTTTGCCTTGGGGAGGCGTTTGAGCATGTACGTATTCTTTGGTGGCGCTGTGTTTTTCCCAAACGGCTGATTGTTCCGCGCGGCTAAGAGAGATTGCCTGCCTGATTTTGTTTTGGCGGGTGATAAAGAGAAAACTTACCTGTGGAAAGAGACTAGTGATAATCGCAGGCTCAGAGCAACCCGCATATTTTGGTAGCAGCTGTAGTCGCGCCATCATGGTTTGCCAGGTGTTGTTCATGATTTTGACGCCGCTGACACCGTTGTTAGAAGCAAACTGAACCATTTGAGCTTTGATATAGTCGTCGTAGCCACTAGCAGGGAAATTACGGTCAAATTCAGCTTCAGCGTCGTCACTTGGTAGCAAAAACTCGCTGGGGTGTCCTGCTAGACCGGAGTTTTCAAGAAAACGGCATAGTAGAGTACTGCCGCTGCGCTGCGTCGCACAGATAATGTATGTCTTTTGAAGGTTTGCCATTAGCTTAGTGAAAGTAGCTGCTGAGGTTCACTGATCGTAATCCTGGGTTTCAGCAGTACAGCACCAAAGTCTGTGCAGATGTAGGGAACGCCGTCAGGATAAACAATTTTTGGCGGAAGGTTGAACGTTAAGACGTAGGGGAGTTCAACGATTTTTTCAATCTGTGGCCGTCTAAGGGTGAGTGAAATAAAATAATCGCCTCCAGCCAGCTTTTCATCAATGGCTGAAAATAGGAACTTCTGCATAAGTTTTCCTTTGAAAGCAGGCAACATTTGGCGGTGAAGCCGAGGACCGATTCCGGCTACGCGAGTGCCTGTTTGGGTAAAGAGTGACAGGGAGATCCCTACGCCCTGTTGCTCTTGTTGTGATTCGACGGTAATCGATACCTCTAAATCTAGGTTCTCTCCGTTTTCTTTGAGTTCTACTGTGGGCTCACACAGTCCCATCTTGTGGAATTCTGAGTAGCTTGCTGATGTCGCCGATGTGGCAGTTGGCTGACCAAACTGATCCATATAAAGCTTGAGGCCTTCTTCGGCAGCGCCCTGGAACATCAGCTGACCGTGGTTTAGTACTAGCGCCTTCGGACATAAGCGCTCTAAGGTAGCCATGTTATGACTCACAAAAAGCACCGTACGGCCTGCCTTACCAACATCTTCCATTTTCCCGAGACATTTTTTTTGAAAGGCAATATCTCCTACCGCCAAGACTTCATCGACCACCAAAATTTCGGGCTCTAAGTGCGCTGCGACTGCAAAGGCTAGGCGCACGTACATTCCTGAAGAGTATCGTTTTACAGGGGTATCCAAAAACTTTTCTACTTCAGCAAATGCCACAATCTCATCAAACTTGCGTGCGATTTCGGCTTTGCCCATACCCAAAATCGCGCCATTGAGGAAAATGTTTTCGCGCCCTGATAGCTCTGGATGAAAGCCAGTGCCGACTTCGAGTAGGCTCGCAACTCTGCCTCTAATTTTAATCTCGCCTTTGGTGGGTTCAGTGATGCGGCTGATAATTTTGAGTAGGGTCGATTTGCCTGCGCCGTTATGGCCGACAATGCCGATGCGATCGCCCTGCTTGATTTCAAAACTTAAGTCGTCTAAGGCCCAGAAGGTGCGATCGCTTTTTCCCCTAGGAGAATGATTTACCCAAGGTAGTATCTGTTGCTTAACAGCCTGGGCACCTTTCGCGATCGCCTCACGAAAAGACTGATATTTTTCCTTAGACTGATGGCCTAAGTAGTACTGTTTGCCTAAATTTTCAACTCGAATAGCAACATCTGACATAAGAATACGGAAAAAATAGATAGCTCAAATAACTAAATGACATCGGCAAATGTTCTTTCGTAGGCGCGGAAGTAGCGAATGCTCAAGGCCAGTATCACCATCACTAGAGCGGTCGATCCTCCAAACCCTAGCCAATGCATGGGTGTATCGCCGCCTAAAATAGCCCAGCGAAACCCATCAATAACGCCAACCATAGGATTGAGTGAATATAGCCAGCGCCACTGCTCAGCTACCACACTGCTGCTAAACCCGACAGGAGAAATATATAGCCCGAACTGAACAATAAAAGGAACAATGTAACGAAAGTCTCGGTATTGTACGTTTAGGGTTGCTAGCCATAGGCCCGCTCCCATTGAGGCCGCAAATGCGATCGGCAGGGTTAGAATATGCCAGCTCGGAACAAAGTTGTACCAGGCCATTAGCCCCAAAAGTATAATGGCTGAAACTAAAAAGTCTACAAAGCTAACGATGACCGCGCTTGTTGGCACAATCAATCGAGGAAAGTAAACCTTAGAGATAAGATTGGCATTAGAGATGAGGCTGTTGCTGGCTCCTGTCAGAGAATTCGCAAAGAATTGCCAAGGTAGCATACCTGAAAAAACCAAAATAGGATAAGGTGCGCCACCCTCAGATGGAAGCTTAGCAATATTGCCGAAGACGATCGTCAAAACCACCATCGTTAAAAACGGCCGTAGCAGTGCCCAAGCGATACCAATCGCTGTCTGCTTATAGCGGACTAAAATGTCACGCCATGCTAAAAAATAGAACAGCTCACGGTAGCTCCATAAATCTCGCCAGTACTGACGGCGGCTATATCCCGCTCTAATTGTTAATTCAGAGACGCCTGATGATGTCATGGCTATCGAATAGATTCCTTGAGAATACTCTCAACGTATACATCAACTGTTTGTGATGGGGTATACGTTCACGTTCTTCTTCCAAAAAGTTTTTCTATTGTCTCTTTTTTCGATATGGCGAAATTTTATCGATTGGTAGATGTGGCACTTTAGTTGTTGCATCTATTGGGAATAATTGATGTCAGCGGTGCGCTCCTTGACCGCAAAGTCTTGAAAAATATTCTCTCATCACATTTCTAGCAGATTGGTCAATCACACAATCTGTCAGGTATTAAGCTAGAAGGCACGGATCGTCGCAAATGGGCTTTTTTCAATGGTTGATAACTCTCACAGATAAGTCAGCGCCCATCGGGACTTGCCTAACACTCATGACTATTGTTGTTTCTAGTTCGTTTGTGAATGATGCGATCGCGCAGCCTTCTGTGCCAGAGCTTCCTACGC
>ERZ1740052.809-NODE-809-length-10414-cov-5.840332_pt1 | contig 10414 bp, 4 predicted proteins | sample MGYA00581750_ERZ1740052 | MGnify/ENA primary metagenome ERZ1740052 (study PRJEB43018, sample SAMN04849743) | marine metagenome | isolation source: floating plastic debris | place: Pacific Ocean | collected 2008-08-30 | study: EMG produced TPA metagenomics assembly... | reverse complement strand
ATTTCGACTGGGACGATTCTGAAAATATAATCGATACACTTCGTGATGTTGCTGCTGCTTTAGGAGATAAAGCTAAGGTTATAAAAATTGATATTAAAAAGAACGAAATTCTAGCATCTGCATTAAAAGTAAAAGGAAATCCGACTTTTATGATATACAAAAATGGAGAGATGATGTGGAGAAAAACAGGAGAGCAAGATGCTAATACCTTAATAGGTTTAGTTCAACAATATGTATAAAATTTAAACAAAAATAAAAGGAAGTCACCAATAGGTGGCTTTTTTGTTTTTATGATTTAATGTAGTTCGAATAACTGTTCTTTCTGTTTTAAGTACTCATAAAAAATAACGTACATTTTATTTTGGTATTCTTTCAGGCTTTGAAGATTACCGTGCATATAGCTTTCAATTGTACTTGCCGCTTCCTTAGCTGTGTAAATCGCATTTGAAATTCCATGAGAAGAAATAGGATTAAAAGCCATAGCTGCATCACCTATACTTAATATATTCTGAATTGAAATTTTTGATGGAATTGAAGAATTTGCTTGTTTTCCAAAAACTTTAAAATTTCCTTTCGTAGGTATACAGTATTTTAAAAAAGATGTTTCGTTAAGTAAAGTTTTCCAGTTTTTATAATCTTTAAAATCCTTATAAAGTTTGTTTTCTTTTGTGGTGTATAAAGAAATAATTCTCGTTGTTTCATTTAAATCAGAAATTGTTCCCCAGGCATTATTAAAAGATTCAGTAAAAAATCCGTATTTTAAATCAGGTCCCGTTTTGGGTAAATAACATAAATAAGCCAAGTTGTTGTCATATTCAATACTGCTAATGTTAGCTTGTTTTAAAACATATCTTTTTCTTCCTGTGGCGTCTACGATTAAATCACTATTAATAGTTGTAGCTTTATTATTAAGTTTTCTAATTGATATACTGTTTGTTTTCTTATTTACAGTTATTTCAGTAATGTCTTTAGTATGAACAATATGTTTGTTTTTTTTTTCCAGAGCAGTAATGATTTTCTGTTTGTTGATTTTTAAACCATTATTATATTTTCCTTTTAAGAAGAAGTTTTCATCACTAATTTGTGAATTGTTCCATTTTGATTGATAACCATATGTTTTTGTTGAAAAAGCCTCAAAAACTGATAAAAGATCAATTTCATGTAAAAGTTCTAAAGTACTAGGAGGAATAGTTTCTGCTAAAGGTAAATTTTGTTTTGAATTTACTTTATCAACAAGAATACTACTGATTCCCTTTCTTTCTAACAGTAATTGTAAAATGAGTCCTGAAACTCCTTTTCCAATAATTATAACATCGGTTTTTAATTGTTCAGGACTCATTATAATGTATTATTTAAAGATTAAAAAGAATTCTGAAGAACCTTCAGATCCACCACATTTATCAATGTAATTCACTTCTATAGTAACAAATGAATTTGCAAATTCTTGTAAGTTTGATGTGATGTCAATTGGAGCTTCAGGAGTAATTCTTCCACTACAGTTATTACTAAAATCGTGAGTAAAAACAATGTTACCGTTAATTTTCATTTCAAAAACATCGTCAACATAAACATTACCTGTTCCTTCAAGATTAGATGATAGGAATGCTGATAAGTCTTCTGGAATCCAAACCATTTCTCTTGTGTTTGTGTAAAATACACTTGGAGGAGCCAATCTCACAGGTTTAGCAGGAATAGCTTTTCCTAAAAATACAGAAGTTATATTTTTTACATTTTTACTTTCTGAAGCTACATAGACAAGTTCTGGAATTCCGTTTACATTAGATTTTCTACCAGCAACCACACCAACATTTTTCCATTTGTATACCATGTTAATCAAGCCGTTCATATATCCGCCTTCTGCATGATAACCAACGTAGCCAGTATCAGTAGTCATCAGCCAAGGAAGTCTGTTTGCATAAACATATTGAATAGTTTCAGGTTTTAATTCAGAATTGCGCATGGCAACTAAACTTTCTTCAGTAAGCACATCTACAGGTAAATTTGCAGCCCACCAAGCAGGAATTGGATATTGACTATCTAAAAATACTTTCTGGCAACTACCAGCATCTGATTGCCAAGGAATTCCCATCCATTTTGTTAAATCACCAGGTGTACTTTTCCATAACCAACCTTTGTCACTATTTCCGCTGATAGATTCTTTAACATCATCAGAATTCATTTGAAATCCAAAATCGTTATAAAATATTTGACTTTGCTCTTCTGCAGTAGCTGCACCAATTCTTACTTCACGTAATCCGAAGAAAGAATTCCCAGGAGTAATATTTGCATATGCTAAAGAGTTTTCAGCATACATTTGTGCATGTCGCATTGGCCATGTTAATTCTACACCAGGGTGGAATCCTCCACCATATAACGTTTCTAAAACGGCACGAGTCATTAATAAAGCTGTTTTAGCTGGATCTTTAGCGGCTTCTAAATATTGATTTTGATAATGTTTACCAAGCTCGTCCATGGTAGTATAATCTCCTTCTAATGAAGTAAAGTTACCATCTCTCCATTTTCTTAATTCATCGTATAAAACTGGTGGAATAGCAAACCATTGCGCTGGACTTCCAGGGTAATTAATTCCGTCTCCAGGATAAAACGGATATTGTAATTCTTGAGTTCCACTACCGATATTTGTAATATCTGTTTTGCTTTTACTAGGAATTATTGGTTCGTTATTATAGTTGTATAATGGATCTCTAAATAATTGAAAAATCTTATTACGAACTGGTTGTGCAGCTTCAGAATTGCTATATAAAGCTTTAAATTCTTCGGTAGTTAATTCGTCTATAGTTTCTCTAAAAGAAGGCGCAAGGAAATCACTTAAATTAACCCATTGCATTCTGTATAATCTGTAAAGTACAGGGAAGATTAAACTAAAATCTGTAGTAAAACTTTCGTTAGCGATACCACAAATAAGATCGTACATTGTTGCTAAAGGTTGAATTTGCGGAGCATAATCTGGTGGAGCGGAAGCAACCCAAGCAGCAGAATCAGCATCATTAAGTTCGTAAGTCGTTCCATTCATGGTTACTTTAGCAGTTACTTTACCGTCACAAATATCATCGTACCAGTTTGAGTTATCAGCAAAATCTGTATTTAAGTCAGAAGGATTTAATGCTGCTGAAATTCCATCACCCGGATAAAAAATAAGCGATCCTTCATCGTATTCAATAGCTCCTAAGTTTACATCTCTAGCATTTAAGTTCATTGCGTTTGCAATAAAACTATTGTTTTGTCCTTCTAAAGGAAAAGGAAATTTACCGCCTAATGCTACTGGTGATGTGTTTTTAGAAGTAATAGTTGTAGGAGCTGGACTGTTGACCAATTCCTTTCTGTAATCATAATCTTTACCGTTAATTAATTGTTCGTTAAGCACATTCGGATTTCTTCTAGAAGTACTTATTCCTGGAGCGATTTTTTCAGTGAAAAAATTAGGACTTAAATTGTGATTATCTGTGTTTACAGATAAATCTAAACTGTTATTAAAATCGTACCAGAAAGGCTTTTTGTTAGCAACTTCAACAGTCCATTCGATATCGCAAGAAGCCGGATCTATTTTTTGAATAGGTTTTCCGTTATCGTCACATTCATAAATATAAAAACGTTGTGCTTGTTTTTTTAAAGCTCCGTCTTTGGTATGAAATTCTAAGTTTTCTTCATATAAGTTTGCCCACGGAACTTCTGGTGTAAATACTACATCAGCTTTATTGGTTGGACCATTTCCAAGTCTAGCAATTCCTATAGATGGATAAATTCGTAGTTTCATTTTATCTGATTTAAGGTTCGTAATCAAATTTAGTTTTAGAAACTAGGAGAGTGGGAATAAATGTACTAAGGTGTTAAAAAGAAGGAATAAGAATAGCTTTTTCGGGGATAAAAGTTTTTTTGTTCGAATAACTTATAATGATAGGGCAAAAAAAAGAGTATCTATTTATAGATACTCTTTTGAATTTTATTCTGCACTTATTGAATCTAAGAGCTTTTGTTGCATCATTTCTAATGAGTCTAACATTTGTAACTCTTGTTGTTTTTCTTCTTCGGGCATTTGTATTAAATGATTTAGTAAGAAAAGCTTGCTGTTAAACATTTCTTCAATTGTTTTCTTGTAAGTCATATCATTATCAAAACGTCTAATTTGAGCCATGATATTTTGATACATAAATATTGTAGTTTCTAAATCATCTGCGATGTAAGCAATGTCGTCATAAGTGCTATAATGTTCTAATTGCTGGTTGAAAATATCTAAAAGAGTTTCAGCAGTTTGTCTTGCTTTATTTTTATCTCCAATTCTATAATAAAGTTCAGGGTATCCTAAAGATATACTATAGTGACCGAAATCTTTAATTGGCATTTTATGAATTGATAAATCTAACACTTCTTTTGCTGTAGCTGTATCTCCTTTAATTAAGAACTCTTCAGATAAACGCATTAAGTTATTACGTAAAGAAATGGCATTACGCTTTGCTTGTTCATCTAAATAAATTTCACCGTTATTTATAGTTTTCCAATCCCAATTTTTAACATTATTGTACATTTTTTCAGGATCAATTCGTCCCATATCAAACATAGACCTACCTGCTATTGGAGTTCTAATAGGAACAAGTTTATAGGCCATTCCATCTAATTGTAAATAATCTTTTAGCCAGATATATTCTTCGTCCGCACCAGCACCACCAGTAAAGTAAATTGGGCGTTTCCAGTCGAAGTTGTTTAAAATATCTAACATTAAAATTCTATTTTTAGTGATAGCTTCATCAATATTTATATCAATGTAGTCTAACATTTTATTAGCATCTTTAGGAGCTACAATTCCATATTTTAATGCATTTTCTTTATTAACAGGAATACGAATTCTTGTTGTAGGGAATAATTTTTCTTTCAATCCGCTAGGAGATTCGAAATATGTAGCTTCATGATCAGTAGCAATCCAGTCCATAAAAGATTTGATAGGAATTACCGAGTCTTTTAATTTAGGATGTGGGAAATGATAAGCGATATCTAAAGTCCCGTATTTATACTGATGATGTTGTAATTTAGATGGAATAGGATCTGCATCGTATGTTTTTTTCTTCATCTGGTCAATGTACCAGTCTGTAGCAAATAAACTTGTATTAATGATTTTAATATCTCTACGAACTCCTTCGATTTGTTGCATGTACCATAGGGGGAAAGTATCATTATCTCCAATGGTAAATATTATAGCGTTAGGATCACAGCTTTCTAAATAGGTTTGAGCGTTTAATTGAGCAATATAACGATCAGCTCTATCATGATCATCCCAGTTTTGGAATCCCATTAGTGCAGGAACGCTTAGTAAAGATATTATAGAAATAGCTAAAGCTATTATCGGTTTTTTGCCGTAAGTTTTTAAAGCTTCGTATAAAGCTAAAACTCCAAAACCAATCCAAATAGCAAATACATAAAATGATCCTACGACTGCATAATCACGCTCTCTAGGCTCAAAAGGTTTAGGGTTTGTGTAAAAAATAATAGCAAAACCAGTAAAAACAAAGAATAAACCTAAAGTATACCATCATTTCTTATCTTCTTTTACATGATATAATAAACCTATGATTCCTAAAATTAAAGGTAAGAAGAAATAAGTGTTTCTACCTTTATTGTTTTTTACGTCATCTGGTAATTTTTCTTGAGGAATTCCAAAGAATGCATCAACAGGTTTAATACCACTTAGCCAATTACCATTATTATCTAAATGCCCTTGAATGTCATTTTGCCTACCTACGAAATTCCACATAAAGTAACGACCATACATGTATCCGAATTGATAGTTAAACATAAATTTTAAGTTTTCAACGAAAGTAGGTCTACGTTGACTTCTTAATGGGATACCTGCAATTTGTTTATAATATTGCTCAGCTCCCGGATCAACCATTCTTGGTATAAATCCTTTATGCTTACTTGACCACTTTGGGATAACGTTTTTATATTGATTTACAATTTCGTACTTACCGTTTATTTTCTCGTATTTAGGTTTGTCATCTACGTAAACATCTTCTCCGTTAGAATCTTTATCTAATGCTTTTTGGAAAGCAAATGAATAATATTTATCATAAAAAACATTAGCATCTCCATATTGTTCACGATTATAATAAGCTAATAATTCTCTTGCACTAGAAGGGTTATTTTCGTTAATAATTGTATCAGCATTAGCTCTAATAGGTAACATTAACCAAGTAGAAAAACCAATCATTATAAATAAGATAGATAATATTGTAGTGTTAACCCAAACTAAATTTTTTTGACGTGTGTATTTTAAACCATAAACAAATAAACCAATTAAAAGAAGTGCAGCTATAATTGTTCCTGAGTTATACGGAAGTCCTATAGAATTGATAAAGAATAATTCAGATGCACTAAAGAATTTTAGTGTAAAAGGAAATAAAAATTTAAAAACAAAAGCTAATACTAGTATAGAAATTACTGTAGCTATACTTGTAGTTTTGATATTAATATCCTTGTAATTCTTAAAGAAATATAACATTACAATTGATGGGATAACCAAAAGCGATAGAATGTGAACACCAAAAGATAAACCAACAACATAGCTAATCACAATTAGCCATTTATTACCTCTTGCCAGGTGCATTTCACTTTCCCATTTTAATCCTAACCAAAATAAAATAGCCATTAAAAATGAAGACATAGCGTATACTTCACCTTCTACAGCACTAAACCAAAAACTATCAGAAAATGTATATGCTAAAGATCCTACTAGACCACTTCCTAATACAGCGATTTTTTCTCCAAGAGTAAAATTATTGTTTTTATCTACTAATCTTTTCGCAAGATTAGTAATAGTCCAAAACATAAAAAGAATTGTAAAAGCACTTGCTAATCCAGACATAAAGTTCACTAAATAAGCCCAATTACTCGGATTGCTACTAAACATTGCAAAAAATGCACCTAACATTTGGAATAAAGGAGCTCCTGGTGGGTGACCTACTTCTAAGTTTACAGCTGTAGATATATATTCTCCACAATCCCAAAAGCTAACAGTAGGTTCTAATGTTAAAGTATAAGTAATAAGTGCAATACCAAATGAAACCCATCCTAATATTACGTTCCATTTTTTGAAACTAAAGTCTTTCATAATTTGAATAAAAAATCAATGCGAATGTACTAAATATTTTATGTTAAAAAATATAGTATTTATCTCTTGTAATCAAGAACAAACAAAAATAAGGTAAAGCCAATGTTTCAATAATAAAGTTGTGTTAAAAGAAAAAAATTTGCAGAATTGAAAAATAGTTATAAATTTGCAGCCGCATTAATTATTGGCCTATGGTGTAATGGCAACACACCGGTTTTTGGTACCGATATTCTAGGTTCGAGTCCTAGTAGGCCAACTTTCAAAAAGCTTCTGCAATTCGCAGAAGCTTTTTTGCATTTCAAAGTTTTGTGAAATTAGCTAGGCTTTTTGTGGAGTCAGTTAATCTATAGTTAGAAACGGTTAAACGATAATTGTACAATTAGGTCTTTAGTTGGTAGTAATTTAGTCCATGTAAAAACCCCGTAATCATGAAAAAATTATTACTATTATTAATTGTTTGTTTATCACAAATAGCAGTTTCGCAAAATTATAATTATTTAGGATCTTACTCATCTAACGGCACGCCAAATTATCTTGTAAATCCAGGAGATAATGTATCTGTTGAGACTTTAGAGAAGATTAATAATGCATTACCAGAATCATACCCTGTTCCAGATTACAATCCGCAATATATCACGGCAGGTTACGATACTAATGTTGAATTAACTCAACCTGCAGATGTTTTTGTAACTTTTGTTGCTGAAGGAGCTGGTTATAGAAATGTGTTAGGTTTTTATACTTATGATTTAGATAATCCACCAACTTCTGCTCCATCAGAAGAGGATATAACAATAATTTTTCCTAATGCATCTGCTTTGGGTAGTGGAGGAGGTCTTCAGGTTGGAGATAAGGTAAAGCTTGGAAGCTTTCCTGCAAATACAGGTATAGGTTGGGTGTTGTTAGCAAATGCTTGGAGTTCTTCTCAGCAAAAAGTTGGTTACGGTCATTGGACTCTTTTCTCTGACCCTAATTTTAATCCTGAAGCTAATCCAGATTTAAGACATCATAATGTGTTGTTGTCTGACGCTGAGAATGAAAGGATAATTTTAGGTTTTGAAGATATACGAAGAGATTATGGAAGTTGCGATAATGACTTTAATGATGCTATATTTTATATAACAGCAACTCCGTTTTCAGCAATGAGAATTAATAATGTAGCTGATGTTGATTCAGCAAGTAATGTAACATCTTCGTATGATGGAGGTTTAGAAAGTAAAGGAAAGTTAACGCAATTAATAGCTAAAAGAAATTTAGAAAGAAGTAAGAATAAAACTCACAGAAATTTAAAGCAGTTTCAAACTAAATTTGAGAAAGAATTGTTGATGAGTAGAGGTAATAGAAATAGTTTAATGAACTATTTACCAGATACAGGTATGTTTGGTGTAGAAACTGCTTCAATATCTAGTCCAGATGATTTAATCGGAATTACAAATGCTCAAGAAGTATTTGCTGCAGATTATTATAATGGTGATGATAGAGTTTCAGCAATTTTAGCAACCAAAACAGAAGGTTCTGTTTATGATCATTCTAAGGCAATTTGTGATCGTCTTAATAGTTCTTCAATAGAAGATATTAGAACAATCACTACTAGAGGTCATAAAATGGTGAGTTCTAAAATTAAAAGAGCTAATGGATTAGTAGAGTATACTGTAAGTTTTTCGATAAAAATAGGAACTGAAGAGAATGAATTACATAGTTACTGGAATATAGAACAATACCCAATAGGTGATTATTATAATTTTCAAGTATGGGGAAGTACATATTCTCAAGTTTTTTCAAACGTTAATTATATACTGGATACGTTCGCGGATCAAAAGAACTTAGTTAGTGATGGTTCTAATACAGAGATACCTTCGGTATTTGTAAGCTCTGGTAGATATTCAAATGGACAATTATTTTTAGAAGTAATTAATAAAAATGAAACTAAAGAAGTGTTATTTAACGGTAATATTCAAGATACAGAAGTTTCTAACGTTAGAAATTATTCGGAGACGTTAAGTTTAACAGGAGATTGGAATGAGACTTTAATCGTAGATACAGTGGTGTTATTTGATTTAGGTTTTTCTTTAAGAACAACAACTTCTTCAGCAATTGACGGATTGTATTTAGCTGATGGACCTTGGGGGGTTGATTATTTAGATGATTATGCTTCTGTGGAAAGCTTTAATGTGACGAATGAAAACGTTTATGATGAAGAAATGGAACACGAAGTGAATAGAAATGTATCTATTCAAGGTCAAGTTAAAGGAAATGTAAACATTTTCAGACATGTGTTACCAGGTGATCAAACATTAAATGTATCAGAATATAACTTCATATCTTTCGAAATGGAAACTAGTAATGAGATAGAGTTAGTGTTAATGACTGAAGATTTAGAAAATTGGGATAACAGATTAAGGTATGTGATTCCTGCTAATTCTGAAAAAAGATTATATGAAATTGCATTCAGTGATTTTAAAGATGGTGAAGGAAACAATGGGAGTATTAGAGATGTAAAAACTATAGTCTTTTCAATAATGGGAGATTTTACTAATACAGTAAAATATGATGTTAGTATTAACAACGTTAAGTTTAAGTCAGCTAGTTCAACATTATCTGTAGATGATTTTGAGGTAACTAATAAAGCTAAAGTTTTTAATTACCCAAATCCATTCAAAGGTAGTACTACTATCATGTTACCAAAACAATCAAATATGGTTAAAGTAAAGGTTTATGACTTATTAGGAAGACAGGTTTTTGCAGACGAGGTAACTACAATAGGTATAGATCGTAGAAAAGTTTTCTGTAATCCACAGATTAATATTAAAGGAGTTTATAAGTATATTGTTTCAGATGAAGAGGGTAATACATATAAGGGAACCTTTGTTTCTAAATAAAGAATTTTAAAAAATCTTAAAAAAAATAAAGTTTGTGTTTTTTAATACAAACTTTGTTTGTATATTTGCACCCACAAAATTGGCCTATGGTGTAATGGCAACACACCGGTTTTTGGTACCGATATTCTAGGTTCGAGTCCTAGTAGGCCAACATAAAACCTTCAAGTTTATTCTTGAAGGTTTTTTTGTGTTCAGAATTCAAATGAAAGTTCTTTTCGTTTTGTTTAAGTGAAGTCTTAAATTTTTCTTAAAATAATGGTTTTGTAATAGGTAAAATGTGATAAAATTCACTTTTATTTAAAAACTAAGGGTTTTGTCTACAGATTAATTTAATCTAGCTCGTTATATTTGTTATACATTTAAATTAATTAACCTCCGACTGTATTTCTTGCAGTAATAAATTTAAAAGAAAAATGAA
>ERZ1740052.808-NODE-808-length-10416-cov-4.337805_pt1 | contig 10416 bp, 6 predicted proteins | sample MGYA00581750_ERZ1740052 | MGnify/ENA primary metagenome ERZ1740052 (study PRJEB43018, sample SAMN04849743) | marine metagenome | isolation source: floating plastic debris | place: Pacific Ocean | collected 2008-08-30 | study: EMG produced TPA metagenomics assembly... | reverse complement strand
CAATGTCTCTGGAGTGACTATTAGTGGATGCTGATCTATTTTTAATTTTTGTGCGATCGCATTGAATTGCTCGCTAGACGTCTTTGGTTCAAAGGGTTCCATACCGTCCTGAAAATCGCTCCTGAGAGACATGTTTGAATGTTTCCGTAGTAGATGCAAAACTTCGCTGATAGCTGTGGAACCGTACACTAAATGTTGTCTGGAGTCAGTGAGCTGGCTCCCTGTATGCCAGATGCTTGTACCGCTTGCTAACCTAGACCGCTATGCTAAAAGCAGACCTCAAAAGCTACTTATTTTATGGCTAGAGTGCCAGCGCTGAAGTTTGATCGGGGCACATTGGTTCTGCACCCGCCGCCGCGTGGGAAAGCGTGGATCGACTATGCGGTGTGGGATGATCGAATTGAGCGATTTCGAGTCCCGGCGGATAAGTACCGGCTGCTGGTAAGTGCGCTCAAAGCAGACGGCGTGCGCTTTGAAGATAAGGTGCAGGCGTTTGAGCCGTTGGACCTACAAGATAATTTGACATTGACGCCCTATGCGCATCAGGCGGAGGCGCTAGAAGCTTGGAAGAAAGGTGAACGGCGTGGGGTGGTGGTGCTGCCGACAGCAGCTGGGAAAACATATCTTGCGCAGATGGTGATGGCTGCTACGCCAAGGCGAACGCTGATTACTGTGCCAACGCTGGATTTGATGCATCAGTGGTATGCCGATTTGGAAGCGGCGTTTCCAGGGGTTGAGGTTGGTCTTTTGGGGGGTGGGTCGCGCGATCGCACTCCTATCCTGGTCGCCACCTACGACAGCGCTTCCATCTATGCAGAAGATCTGGGCCATCAGTACGCCCTTCTTATTTGCGACGAATGTCATCACCTGCCAAGCGACTTCCATCGCAGCATTGCCGAATACTCTATCTCGCCCTATCGCCTAGGGCTGACGGCTACCCCAGAGCGCACAGACGGTCGCCATGAAGATCTCGACCAGCTGTTAGGGCCGGTCCTATATCGCCGAACGTCGGCGGCGCTGTCGGGAACAGCCTTGGCACCGTATCAGGTGGTACAGCTCAAGGTGCAATTGAGCGCTGAGGAAAGAACCCGCTATACCAAACTCCAAGCGCAGCGAAACGCATTTCTCAAAGCCTCAAACATCTGGCTTAGCAGCGCCCAAGGGTGGCAGCGATTTGTGCAGGCCAGCGCCAAGTCTGCCGCCGGGAGACGCGCAATGCTTGCTCACCGCGAGGCGAAAAATATCGCCCTGGGCACAGCAGGCAAGCTAACACTGCTCGAAAAGCTAATGACGCAGCATTACCCCGAGCGCACCATCATCTTCACCAATGACAACGCGACGGTGTACAAGATTTCTCAAGACTTCCTCATTCCCGCGATTACGCATCAAACACCTGTCAAAGAACGGCACAGCATTTTGCAAAAGTTCCGCGAAGGCGACTACAGCTCTATTGTGGTTTCTCATGTCCTTAATGAAGGAGTTGATGTGCCCGACGCACGGGTGGCGATTCTGCTGTCGGGGACGGGGTCTACTCGAGAATATATTCAGCGGCTGGGCCGGGTACTGCGCAAAGGGAGTGATGGCAAAGTGGCGCTACTGTATGAGGTGATTGCCGAGCAAACCAGTGAGGAAGGCGTATCGCGGCGCAGGCACGCAGTACCTAAGACGGATACGGATACGGGTAATCGTCAACTCTCTCTAGTGCCCAACGTAAAGAACAAAAAAGAGAGTGAAAGAGATAAGAAGACAACCCGAAAGGAGAAAGTCCGAAAGGAGAAAGTTCGCAAGCGTTTCCCTAAAATGATAAGAGACTTTGTAGAAGAGTCGATCCCAATCGCGGCTGAGGACTCTCCGCCTTGGCCAGACGAGGATTAGCCGATGCCCGACTATCAGTTAACTCTCACTAATCGAATTTCTGTTCTTTGGTTTTTAGCATCTGTTGGGTCTGTATTTGCCAGAGGCTCACTGAATCCTTTGCCTTCGGGCAAAATGTTGAGCGTAACGCCGTAGCCTTTGAGTGTGTTGACAACAACACTGGCTCGTTGCTGGCTGAGGGTTTGGTTGAGCGCTGCGCTGCCTGTGCGGGAGGTATGGCCAATGACGCGGACGGCAACGGTTTGCTGGTTGAATTCGTTGATTTCTTGGGCGAGCTGGCTGAGGGTTTCTTTGCCTTCGGGGGTAAGGTTGGCGGAGCCTGTGCCGAAGCTGACTTGGCCACGTACCTGCAAGTTGCCAATGTCTGGAGCCTGCTGAATATCGCTGGCTGAAATAGCGGGCGCAGCGGTTACCGTGTTGCTTTTGCCTTCTAGCTTTTCGGCGAGCTCTGGGTTGTCGGCGCGTACTAGCTCAATGAGGGTTTGCGTATTGTCAGCGGCAGCCGTGACGAACTGATCGGTGTAGAGGCTGGTTTCATCTGCGGGAATAGCGCTCAACCGGTTGGACAATGCGAGTACTGCGGCTGTGGCTTTGATGCGGCGATCGAGGGTGCCGTCTTGGAACCAGGTTTTGGTTTCAGTAGCGGTGAAGAAGTCGATGCCGTTGATGATAGCAGCGGAGTCACTGACGGATAGGTTGCCGTCTTCAGCAACTTGGGTTTGTAGCTGGGTCGCATCGCGGGCGTTGGCATCGATGCGGCGGTAGTAGTTTTCGAGCAGTGTGGAAAGGACATTGGGGTTGGCATCGATGACTCGGTCGGAGGCAACGATGACGTCGACGATGGCGTTGGGGGCATCTTCGCTGGAGAGGACAACGGTGTAGCCTTGCTGGCGGGCCTGGGTGACATAGGGTTCCCAGAGGACTGCGATCGCAATATTTTCATTCGGATCTTGCATCAAAGCCCAGGCTTCAGACGCTTCTGCCACAGGCTTCAGCTCAAAATCTGACAGGTTAAAGGCGTCGAATCGGGTATCGAGCACCAGTGCCAAATATTCACTAGGCGTATCGACAGCATAGGCAATACTGAGCTGGCCGCCTGCTTGCGCCTGGACCTTATTCAAATCTAGCAGGGAGTTCAGCTCAGGGTACTTTTTGCTGTTGAGCACTACGGCGTCTGCGCCCACGGTGCGATCTAGCAATCCTATAATTTTGCCCTGAGGCTGCTGCTGCAAGTACTGGTCGAGCGTAGTCACAATGAGGTCGGCGTTACCTTTGGCCAACTGTTCGGCCCGCAGAGCCTGATCGAACTCGTCGGCATAGTCGATCTCAATGCCTGCTTCTTTCAGCGTTGCGTTGAAGGCTTCGTTGCGGAATGTGCTGTATCCGCTGAAGGTATCGCCGAGTAGGGTGAGCTGGGTGACGCCGTCGGCAGTTACGGTGCGGGTAATAGAGGTAGGGTTGCCTGTAATTTTGTTACCTACCCACCAAGCGCCGACGCCAATGAATGCACCGGTCAAAGCGAGACTAGCTAAGAGAACAGGAAGTTCATTTCGCTTGCTCATCGATTACAAATCCAAAAATGTGATGTATAAGATGTAATACAACTCAACTTACCCAATTTTCTTGAAATTGAGCCTTTATTTAGTCTTATGTCTCACGCGCAGCTGTTTCTCTAAGTCATAGCTCAAGATGGCTTTTTTCTATGCTCTCTTTAATGTGCGGAAATGCCTTTTCAGCAGGAACTAAATCAAGATGCGAAAATTCTGAGTTGCAGTCAGTTTGCGATTCTATTGCAGCCTGTGCCGCAAAAACTTGATCGCTATTTAGGCCCCAAACTGCAATATCTATATCCGATCTTTCGTACATTTTTTCTGGTGTTAGCAGTGAGCCGAATAAAACGGCTCGAGTTGCGTTGAACTGTGATTTGAGAATAGCCGCTGCCGCTTTTGCGATAGCTAGACCGACTTTCTGCTGTTCTTTCATCGCATCTATGTGCTGATCTCGAGTTGCCCATGCTTTGTGAATTCTGGCTAAAATCTCGGCGCGCCGTTCTTCAGATATCGAATATTTAATTCTGTGTGGATGTTGTGTATCTACTTCTATTTCGAGCTTCTCTTTAATGTGCTGTGATTTGTTTTCTCTGTCAGACTGAATTCTCGCTAGAATCTGCGCTCGGCGCTCAGGAGATATGGGGCTTTCACTTGCAACCATAGAAGATGCCTCTATCTAGCATATGCTTATTTGAATTATAGAAGACGGAAGGAACGTCTTTGCTCTCCTTACTGACCTACCAGTTCTTTGAACCAGTCGTCGCTCCAGATGGCTTCGAAGATTTCGTCGGCGAGGGCTTCTTGTTTGTAGCTGGGTTCTAGGCGGACGGCCTGCTGGAGATTTTCTAGGGCGAGGTCGTTGTCGCGCTGGAGGGCGTAGCAGAGGGCGCGGTTGTAGTAGGCTTTGGCGTAGTTGGGGTTGACGGCGATCGCTTTGTCGAAGCTTTTGAGAGCGTCGCGATCGCGTCCCAACCGCATCAGCACATAGCCCTTATTGTCCCAACCTTTCGCTAGCCCTGGCTTAAACCGAGTCGCCTTTTCAAATGACGCCACGGCTTCCTCATAACGTTCTAGCTCGGTAATGGCTAAGCCTCTATTTAGCCAAGCAACAGAGTCGTTAGATTGCAAGGATACGGACTGAACAAAAGATTCAAAGGCTTTATCGTGAGCTTGTAGAATGCCAAAGGCGACGCCGCGATTTACCCAGGCATCGTGATATTTGGGGTTAATGTCGAGAGCGCGGTCAAAGGCTGCGATCGCCTCTTCCCTCTGCCTCAATTTGCTGAGCACCATCCCACGATTCAGCCAGGCTTTGGCATCTGTTGGCGATTGTTCAATCACGGTGTCGAAAGCGCCCAGCGCTTCCTGATACTGGCGCAGTTCTCTAAGCAACAGACCGCTTTGATACCAGGCATCGCTGTTGTCTGGCGCTAGCTCAGTGACTTTGTTCAAGGCTTCTAGCGCTTCTTCTTTTCGCTCTAGGGCAATGAGCACACGGCTACGGTTGAACCACAGTTCAGCATTAGAAGGCTGTACTTCGAGCGCGCGATCGTAAGCGGTAAGGGCAGCGGCGTACTGTTTGTTCTCCAGCTGTTGGTCACCTGCTTCAATGAATTCGTCGGCAGTGAGAAACAGCTCGGGGCGGTTGTCTTTTAGCCGTTTCATTTGCTCAGTGAGTTCGCCCAGCTGAGACTGAGACGTACTCATAAATGAGTTTGCTACATACTCTGGGGTGACACGGCCCAGCGCCTGCATAATCTCTTTTTTCTCGCTTTCTGCTACAGACTGGAGTGCAGAGAGCTTGCTTTCAATCTCTTCTTTGGTTTTCAGCACTTCTGTGAGAGCCCGTTCTTGCCGCTCGCTCATTTTTCCTTGCAGAGATTCTAGGGCCTGACCAAATTTCTCTTCTATTTGGCCGAGTCGTTCTTGCGCAGTTTGCTGGCGTTCGGTGGCGGCCTGGGCCAGTTCGCCAATTTGCTCACCCAGTCGGGCATCGAAGCTGTTGAGCTTTTCGATGATGATGTCGCGGCGGCCAAATACTGTATTGCGAACGCCTGCAAGCTCGTTACTGAAGCTGTCTTGTATCTCTATCAATCCATTCATCAGTTGCTCACGTTCGCCGCCAATGCCAGACTGAAGCGATTCAATTTCGCGGGTGAATTCGCCCTGCAATGCTTGAACGATGCCAAGGGTTTCGCTTTGCTGTTCGCTCAGCTCAGAGCGCATACCTGTGAGCTGCTCTGAAAAGGCACGGGCCGTTTCGGTGAGTTCGGTATACAGCTCGGTTTTGCGAGTGCTGACGTCCTTACCCAGATTCGAGAGCTGGGCGCGGAAGCCGTCTGCGGTCGCCTGCAACTGCATGATGGTGTGGCTACGCTCGTCACCAATACCAGCTTGCGCAGCGGAGATTTGATTTTTGAAGTCATTCGCAACCCGGGCCATATCGCCAAGCAGCGTACCTTTGCGACCTTCAACGGCGGCCTTGAGCGTGGCGAACTGAGCCAGGAAACCATCGGCAGACTGGCGCAGATTCTGCATCATGTCGGCTTTGCGACCTTCCACTTCGCTGCGGATGGTGTTGAACTGCTGCTGTAAGTCTTCGGTGGATTTTTGAATATTTTGTAGCGCAAGATCTCGGTGACCTAGGGCGCTGGCCTGAATTTCGGACAGGTCTTGGACGGCGGCGGCTTCTGAGGTTTTGAGATTTTCGATAGCGTAGTCGCGCTGCTGTTCAATTTTGGCCCGAGCTTCGGCTTCGGCTTCTACCAGCTTGGGACCAAAGTCGTCTTTTTGCGCGGCGATTTCGCCAAGCACGCGTTCTTTTTCCGCAGCGGTTTGGGCCTGGTAGCTGCCCATTTGGTCAGAAAGGACGGATTCTTTGCGATCCATTTCGTCAAAGAAGGCGGCTTTGCGGCGCTGGGTTTCTTCTTTGATGACGCCTACATGGCGAGAAAATTCGGCTTCGGAAGTGGTGAAACGCTGTAAGATTCGTTGACCTTCCACTTCGGTTTCGCTGTGGAGGCCGTCAAAGCGCTGCCTGGCTTGGTCGCGTAGCTCTATGGCTACCTGGTAGAAGTCTGTAGCGGTGGCTTCGAGCTTGCCATTAATATCTTCGAGCTGTCGTTCCCAGCTGCGTGCGGTTTGCACTTTGAACTCGCTGAGTTCTTCGATTAGGTTGTAGAGAACTTCGCGCTGGGCGGCAACTTCTCTTTGAAAGTTGCTGGAGCGGCCTTGTAGTTCGCCGGAGAGATCGTCAGCTTCGGTCAGTACGCGGTTGAGGCTACGGGTGGCGTTGTAAACCTTGTTTTCTAGCTCGGTCATTTCGTTGAGCTGGGTGCGCACAATGGTGGCAACTTCGTTGACCACGGATCGGCGTAAAAACCACAGCATGATGACGCCCGCACCCAAAATCAGCACAAGTAGCCCCAGCATGAGGGTGACGAGCGTGGTGAGCGTCTCTTCAGGATTTTCAGTTTGAACGGCAGTGCTTGTAAAAGGAGCGCTTTCGGTGGACCCAGCAGGGGGCTCGACTGGCTGTACTTGAACGGTATTGGGGGCGTCAGGACTGGTGCTTTGCGGTGTGTCTTGTGCCAGCACTTGCACAGGTGGCATAAGCCCGCCAAGCAGCAGACTGCTGCTAGCAATGGTCAAATACTGAGCCAGACGCCAATTTTTTTGATTCCCCTGCATGGGTGACCCCTTACTGTGGCTACCGTTGGTCGGTTCGCTTCGTTTTACACTGCATTTTACCTGAATCGTCAGGTTAGCAGATAGTTGGCGCACCGCCGATAACGGTTAGATGGCGGTTAACGGAACAAGAGCACAGGGATCTGGCTGTTTCTGAGGAGCTGAACGGTGGTACTGCCGATAATGAGATGACGAATCCGGCGATGACCATAGGCTCCCATTAACAACAGACTGATTTTATTTTGTTCTATATATCCAGCAATTTGTTTCTCAGGATCGCCTGTCAGTAGGTTAGCTGTGACCGTGAGACCTGCTTGCTGAAGCGTGTCTTGAGCTTGGGTAAGTTCTTTGGTTCGTCCTTCGTCAGCCTCAGACTTGGCAACAACCGCTAAGTGAATCTCAATGTCTTTGAACCCTGAAGTATTTTCTATCAAAAAGTTCAAGATTCGCTTACCTGTGGGGCTGCCGTCGTAGGCAAACAGTATGCGCTCAATGGGTGCAAAGGTTTGGGGGGTTACCAGGCAGGGTTTGCTGCTGCTGCGAACGATTCGATCGATATTGGCACCCAAATGCCCAGAAGCAAAATCTGCGGCTTCGCCTCGTTTACCCAGCACCACCATATCGGCGTCAGCTTCGTAGTCGTGAAAGCAATCTACTAAGAAACCGGTTGGATTGAGCAGCTCTACTTCGTCGATGCCTTCTGCCTTCAGCATTTGGTCAGCGTTTTGTAGAATCAGCCGGGCCCTTTTTTTGTTGAGCTTGGCTTTCTCGTGTTCTAGATTAACCAGATCATTCATCAGCTGATCGGATGCGCCTAGGCCTAGGCTGCCGCTGAGATTGCCCGTAGAAACGGCCTTTTGGCGAATGTCTGTGACAAACAGGACTTTTGCCTGAGACTGAAACCGAAGCGCAAACCACGCGCCATAGCGATAGACAGTCTCTGCAAAGGCAGACCCATCAGAGCATAAAAGAATTGTTTTCATGGTAATTAGCGATGACTACGCATCAGCGATGAGTTCTTCGTCTGTGGCAAGGCGATTGAGCAGGGTTGAGCTAGCTTCGTTGAGCCCAATGACATCTACCTCAATGCCTTTACGGCGAAACTTTTGGACGGTTTTGTCGAGGACTTCTACAGCGCCTTGGTCCCACAGGTGGGCATTCGTCAGGTCGATGGTGACGCTTTCAACCGGTTCATCATAGTCGAAAGAGGTGGCGAATTCGTCGCGAGAAACGAAGAAGATTTGCCCGGATATTTTGTACATACGGCGGGCTCCGTCTTCTACGAGCACCTTATCGACAAATACGAGCTTGGCGACTTTTCGGGAGAAAAACACGGTGCTCATGACGATGCCGATGCCGACACCAAGCGCAAAGTTGCGGGTGAAGATGATGACAAACATCGTCGTTAGCATGACGGCCACTTCACTACGTGGTACGCGGCGCATATTTGTAAAAGACGACCAGCGAAAGGTGCCGATAGACACCATGATCATGACGGCGACCAGAACGGCCATGGGCATTTGCCTGACCCAGTCTTGCAAGAACAGAATAGAGATCAGTAAAAAGATGCCTGCTGTGAGGGTGGAGAGTCGTCCCCGTCCGCCGGACTGGACGTTGATCACCGATTGCCCAATCATGCCGCATCCGGCCATACCGCCGAAGAATGCAGTAACGATGTTGGCGATGCCCTGACCCTTCGCTTCTCTGGTTTTATCGCTGGGGGTGTCTGTGAGGTCATCTACTAAAGAAGCCGTGAGGAAGGAAGCGAGCAAGCCTACAATCGCCAGTGTGATGGAGTAGGGGAAGATAATTTGTAAGGTTTCGATCGTGAACGGCACTTGAGGGATGGCAAACACAGGGGGTGCGGTGGGGAGTGCGCCCTGCTCGCCTACGGTGGGTACATCGAGCTTTAGTGTGATGGTTGCGACGGTCATCACAGCGAGGGCAACGAGCGGGGAAGGGACTGCCTGAGTGAAGCGCGGCAAGATGTAGATGATGCCGAGCGATAGCGCTGTAATGACATAAACCGTGTAGGGCACGTCTGTCAGCTGGGGTAGCTGGGCTCTGAAAATTAGGATGGCTAGTGCGTTGATGTAGCCGATCATGACGGCGCGGGGCACAAATTTCATTTGGCGACCCAGCTTGAACAGACCGAAGATGACCTGGATAATGCCGGTGAGGAAGGTGGCCGCCAGTAAATACTGCAAACCATGCTCGGCGACTAGGTCGATCATTAGTAGGGCCATCGCGCCAGTGGCCGCTGAGATGGAGCCTGGTCTGCCGCCGAGAAAAGCGGTGATGACCGCAATGATGAATGAGGCGTAGAGTCCTACTTTGGGATCGACGCCTGCGATGATGGAAAACGCGATCGCTTCTGGAATGAGCGCTAGCCCGACGACTGCCCCAGACAGGATGTCGGCCTTGGGGTTAACCAGCCATTCTCGTTTGAGGGTGCGCAAACTGAAGGCGCGAGCGTTGAAATTACGAATGTTCAAGGGGTCTCCGTAAGCCTTGGAAAAATCTGATGAGTGAAAGTCTAGTGAGTGAAAGTTTTGATGCCTGAAAGGGTACGACAGAGCGGTATATACTTTCTCTGCTTAATGTTTCTTTAATATATGCTCATCTAAAAGCAAATTGGCAGCGGTGTCTAGGGGTGATTTGTGGGTAAGCGGCCAGGTGAGTGCTTGGGATAAGCAGCCAAGCGAATGCGGGTAGGCGTACTATATATAGAAGAAAAAAAGCCAACACTTGTCTATGGCAGACGTTTCGATTGCTCAGCATTATCATCAGCGCACTAAGTACGACCCGGAGACGTTGGGGGGCTAGAGTAAGGTGCCTAATGGCGTCCTCGAGTGGGCGCAGCAGGCGGAGCCATACTAAGACTTTTAGTTTGGCCATGTCGTTGACCTAAAACCATACCTGGAAAAAGAGCCTACCAATGCGGATGACAGCTGGCGCTGGTGGCAACGGCTGTCTCGTTTGCTAATTGACAGCTACGGGCTAACGGCTAAGGTGATGACTTATTCGGGGGAGCCGGTGTATCTGCGCTCTGCGCCTTCTGCCGGTGGGCTGTATCCGGCTGAGATTTATCTGGTGTCGCGGGGGACGTCGCTATTGCCTGCGGGTTTGTATAACTACCAGGTGCGATCGCACTCACTCCTCCGGTTTTGGGAAGACCATCCCTGGCAATCGCTACAGGCAGGTTGCTTTTGGCATCCAGCGCTAGAAACGACGCAGCTTGCACTAGTGGTAACCACAGTATTTCAACGGTCGGCCTTGCGCTATCATGTCCGATCATATCGAC
>ERZ1740052.807-NODE-807-length-10417-cov-6.692241_pt1 | contig 10417 bp, 11 predicted proteins | sample MGYA00581750_ERZ1740052 | MGnify/ENA primary metagenome ERZ1740052 (study PRJEB43018, sample SAMN04849743) | marine metagenome | isolation source: floating plastic debris | place: Pacific Ocean | collected 2008-08-30 | study: EMG produced TPA metagenomics assembly... | reverse complement strand
TTGGTAATCTTCCAGAAAGTTTGGTAGAAAATATTAATCAAATTGATGATATCGCGGTTTTGGAAAGTTTGCTTGTGGAAACAATTAGCGTTAATTCTCCGGAAGATTTTCAACGACTTATTGATTCTCAATCACGGGAGAATGGTTGATTTAATTAATTTGATTTTTTGAATAATTTGGAATAAAAGAGTGGTGCGTGACGGTTAAATTCTTTCCCCTCTCCAAGATATCGGAGAGGGGTGTCCGTTAGGACGGGGTGAGGTTTAAATTTTTGATTGTTTAAATAATTCAGAATAAAAGAATGCTGCGTGACGGCAAGATTAACATTTTTCGTTATGATTAATAATTTTTCGTAGCCGTCACACACCCTACTAACTAACTAACTACGAAATATCCGCGTAATCGAATCCAAAGCTAGAGTCAATATTGTTATCCAAAATTAGGAAGGTATTTGTTTCACCATTAACCTTGCCGTGCTTCTGTAACAAAGGTTTTTCGTAGGGAATCCGATTATCAACCTTTTCAGTTTCTGATTGATTTGATTCTTCTGGTTGATTAGATTTCTGATTTTTTTCAGCTTCACTATCGCAACTAATCAACAATTCTTCTTCTAATAATTCTTCAGCAAGCAAAGTTACATCGTGATGCAAAGTCGCTTCATCTACTAGATAAATTTGAAGTAACTCTTCGATTGCTCCTTTTACATTTTCCGTGGAAGTTAACAATTGCCAAACTTTACTTCCCACAGGATTTAAGCTGTAGTAGGATTCCAACTCGATATTTAATATCACTATTTCTCCATGAAGTTCTTGGAAGAGGATATTTTCTGAGATAGTTAGTTTTTGGTTAAGAATTGAAGTTGTTTGATTCATGATTTTTAGGAATAAGGGAATAGGGAATGGGGGGATGAGGAATAAAAGGATGAATTATTTGGACACACATCAACCCGGAATAGCTGATGTATTTCAACAGATACCACAGTCTATCAATAAATTTATATGCTTTATATCAAGCTACTTGCTTGCTCAATAGATTCAACAAATACCATGTTGGCTGATGTTTTATCGGTATATCACCAGTGTAATTACTTAAGTGATTATAAGACTTGTAAATAGTCAATATTTATAGATAATTTGCTTGATATAGGGAATGGGGAATAGGTGATGAGGTAATCACCCAGTTCAAAAACCTTGCCAAATTCAGTAAAAACAGTTAAAACAGAAGCCGCATATATAACAAAAGGGAATGGGGACAAATCTGACAATATTGAAGAATTTTATTATCAACTTTACGGTTTAACTCTACAATCTAACCAACCTCTAACAGGTTTAATTCCTGGTTGCAGTAACGCGCGGGTTGATGTGCTGGTTGATTTGATTGGAGATAGGAGTTTAAAACCGTTATTACCCCAAGCAACCCTAAACTTTACCCCTTACCAAAATCAAGATGATGAGTTTGGGACGCGGGTATGGACTGAGCAAAGGGGAGACAGTTGCTACACAAGGTTGTGGTTTCGCGGCACTATCGAGCCTTGTGGAACGGTGGATTTTTGCATCGATGAAGATGGGGAACGAATTTCAGTTATCTGGAACCAGGTGGAAATTGATGATGTGAGAACAATTTTACTTAGCTCAGTGTTGGCGCGTATGTTGCGCTTGCGGGGAGCAACGCCTCTTCATGGTTGTGTGGTAGCAATAGGTGAGAAATCTATTGTTATTCTTGGGGAGAAAGGGGCGGGTAAATCGACGACGGCGGCGGCTCTTGCTAGGGTGGGACATTCTATTCTCTCTGATGATATTGCTGTTTTGGGAAATTGCAATCAGTATTGGTTAGTCCAACCTGGTTATCCGCGCCTGCGATTGTGGTCTAATTCTATTAACGCCTTGTGTGGTTCAAAAGTTGACTTTAAACCGATTTTCATCTCTTCAGAAAAACGTTTTGTGGAGTTAACTAATAAAAGCAGTCAAAGAGGGTGGAAGTTTCACACAGAACCGCTCCCCTTGGCAGCTATCTACGTTCTCGCAGAACGGCAGCCCGGATTAGCACCACCGCGTATTGAACCCATTTCTCCAATTAGTGCGGTGATGACGTTGATGACACATCGTTCGGTAAGCGGTTTAAAGTTAGCTCACGATAAACAAGCCCAAGAGTTTGCCCATCTTAGTAGCGTGGCAATGAAGGTACCCGTGAGAAAAGTAATTCGCAGCGATAGTTTGGAAATGCTCCCCCAACTATGCGACGCGATTGTGGAAGATACGACCAATATAATTATGCCCCAGAAATGCACTCAACCTTAACAGAGTCTCTAGATTTACTTTTACCCAATCTGGAGCCAACATTAGCTTCACCTGATGCAGTATCGGGTTTAAAAGCACTGGCTGCCAATTTAGCGCCAATTCTACGAGGTGGCTTTGAATGTCGCCTTAGTGCCAACACTCCACAGGTAGATTTTCAGCAGTGCGTTATCCGCGACAAGAGCGAGCTGGTGTTGTTGCGAGAGTTGATTTCCACCACTACTTCAGGACATCGGGGTTGGTTGCAATTAGACGATTTCTTAGCCCAATGGTCTGAGCCGTTATCCCTGCTGGGGGACAGCATACCGGAAATTTGGTTGGAATTTGACATTAATAATTCCGGAGTTTCTCTGCCCATTCCTGCTATTTTCTTCGGTTTAACGAAATCCGTATCCTCATCAGTTGAAACCTATCCCATTGCAACAAAATCTCTCGATTTACTTTTAGGTCGTTCGAGTTGGTGCGAGTGGCAAGACAATCTCTATCGCTGCTTTGCAGCTTGTCCCGATGGAGTTTTGATTAGTCACATTGGTGTTATGTTATCCCGAAAATTACCAGCTTTGCGAGTTAATATCAAACGTTTGCAACCACAATCGCTGATTCCCTACTTGCTAGATATTGGCTGGGAGCATGAAACAAATGATTTAGTTGCTTTGATGAAACAGTTGTCTGCTAAGGTAGATGGGATTACAGTTTGTCTGGATGTAGGAAATAAAATTTATCCTTCTATTGGCTTAGAATGTATTTTTCTCAATCAACCTGATGACGAATCTCGCTGGGCTACTTTTCTAGATTATTTAGTAGAAGTTCGATTGTGCGAAGCCCAAAAACGAGATGCATTATTAAAATGGCCAGGTCAAACTAATCCTTTTAACGCTTCAGCAGCTTGGCCAAATAATTTAATTGTTGATTACCTTTTGCAATCGAGGCAACGTTTCTCCGTATTTGAACGCCGATTAAGCCACATAAAAATATCTTGGCGTAAACAAAGTCCGCTTTGTGCTAAAGCCTATCTTTGGTTTCAACATCAGTGGTTGTCTGGAAAAAATTAACATGATTGAAATGGCGATTAATTCCGAAGCAAAATTCGATTTAGATAACTTTTATTCTCAGGAATCTATTAGTGAATGGAAGCAAATTATTGGCGAAGATTTACATTACCACTTTGGTTATTTTCGCGGTTCTGAAGATTTAGAAACGGGTTTGAAGCAAACGGTGAGGAATTTTTATCCTTATATTACGACTGGTTCGCGGGTTTTAGACATCGGCTGTGGTTGGGGTGGCCCGAATAAAATGCTTTCTCAAGAACTTCAATGTTCCGTGGTAGGAACTACCATCAGCGTAGAGCAAACGAAATACTGTCAAAATATAGGTTTAAATGTTCGCACTCAAGATGTGGAAACCACGGAGATTAATGGTGATTACGATTTAGTTTTCCTACTAGAAGTTCTTTCCCATATTCGTAACAAAGCCAAATTGCTACGCCGACTGCGCCCTTTAGTATCAAGCCTTATCCTTTCAGTCAACTGTGTAGCAGATAATTATTTGGGAGAGCGGACAACTTTTGGTGATTCTATGGTTCTTTGTACGGTTTCAGAATTGAAGCAATATGTGGAAGAAGCAGGCTGGGAAATTAAATTCATGCAAAATAGACGATTCCAATCGCTGCGGACTTTCATTCTGTGGAAGCAAAATTTAAATCGCGTTTATGGAGATAGCCAACCTCCCGGACAACTGGGTATCCTTCGCACTCACGTGGATACTGCACTAAAATCGCCTATTGCTTGGTGTCAATCATTTCCCCTAATTGATATTGTCGCTGAATGATGCAACTATGATTAAATCTGCTAAAAACAAAACTGCGCCTTTACTATTTAACCCGCGAGATCCTGCGTTTCGCCTCAACCCCTATCCTACCTATGATTATCTGAGGACTCACCATCCAATTTACTATCAACCAGAAAAAAAATATTGGGTGTTGACGCGCTACGCTGATATTGCCCAAGTGTTAAAAAACCCTAGCTTTGGTCGTGCAGAGCAAGAACCCGTAAAGCTGATGAATGCTTTTCAGGAGCCAAATAACCGCATTTTTTATCTGCGTCAGGAAAGTCAATATCTGATGAGACTGTGGTTAGTGTTGCGAAACCCACCCCATCATACTAGAATCCGTCACTTGTTGCGTAATGCCTTCACCAACGCACGAATTCAAACATTGCGATCGCAAATTCTTTATAGAGTTAATGACATCATAAATTGCTTTCAAGATAGAGGCAAGATGGATATTCTTAACGATTTAGCTTATCCGCTCACTCTCGCTTCAAACTGTGAGATATTGGGAATTCCAACTCAAGAATGGCATCCGCGTTTTAAGCAATGGTCTGATAATTTATCCTTGATGTTGGATTTGGATATAACTCCTATCGCCAAAGAGCGAGGTTTGCTAGCAATGGCAGGGTTCGCTGAATACTTCCGCAGTTTAATTGCTAAATGGCACACCTATCATGCTCCTCAAGATGCGTTGATTAGCACTTTAATTCAAGCCCAAGCCGAAGGTGAATTAAGCGAAGAAGAACTCATAGCTCATTGCATTTTAATGTTTTTTGCTGGACACTCCACTGCTAAGCATTTAATTGGTAACGGAATACTGGCTTTACTGCGTCATCCCGAACAGTTACATTTGCTGGCTTCAGATCCGTCACTAATTGAAACCACTGTCGGTGAAATTGCCCGTTATGACAGTTCGCATCAGGCTACCTCACGTACAGCACAATCCGATGTCAAACTATCGGAGTTTACAATTCATCAAGGTGAAAGTATCCAATGTATTCTAGCTGCTGGGAATAGAGATCCGGCTCAATTCACCGAACCTAATAAATTTGATATTAGACGCAAACCCAATCCCTATCTTTCCTTTGGTCAAGGAATTCATATTTGTCTGGGGATACACTTCGCTAAATTGGTGGCAGAAATTGCTGTGGGTACTCTAGTGCGCCGTTTGCCGGAGTTATCCTTAGCAACCCAATCCTTAGAATGGGAAGAAACTTTTCTCGTGCGCGGTTTGAAATCATTGCCAGTTGTCTTCTAATTATGATTGGCGATTGTAGAGCAAACAGCGCAAAATGTTAAATCAATTTTGTACGGGTACTTATTACTTATGATTTCCATTTCTCCGAAGTTTGTATAATTCCATAACGCACCGAACGCATTACCCAATCATGTTTAAAAGCGGATTGTAACTCTACTTCGGTATAATCAAATCCGGTTTCCTGACCCAATTTGACTAATTCATCTCCACTTACAGCTTGTCCTAAATCTTGCAAGCTTGCTTGTAAATCCTGACGTTCTCGAACTGCTTTAATAAACCCGAAAGCGGCTTTTAGTGACATAAGTAATAATCTCAGGGAATATGAAAGCTATTGTATACTTTTTATCATTTAACAATAATAATCTATTATCCTTTGCCTGTGAGTATTTCGTAACGGATAAACTTAAGCGCGATCGCCTTTTGAGTTCGCGATTTAATTTATTATAAATATGTTAATTAATTGGGTAGAAACATTTCTTTAAATTGGTCGTTCTCAAAGAGGTCAAGATGGTACAAACACCCACAAATGAAAACCAAATCCTACCCCTTAATTTACCATCATCAATTGGATTGTACGTCACCCAAGAACAGTTTGCACTACTGAGTGCAGCAAACCGAGATGTGAAATTGGAAAGAACAGCCCGAGGAGAATTAATTGTGAATCCACCGACTGGTTGGGAAACTGGAGGATATAACTGGAATATTTCTGGGGAGTTGTATTTGTGGTGGCGTAGTTCTGGTGAACCAGGTAGAGCCTTTGATTCTTCTACTGGTTTTATTTTACCCAATGGTGCAACCCGCTCTCCCGATGCTTGTTGGGTTAGTCAACAACGTTGGGATGGGCTGAGTAAAGAACAAAAAGGTACTTTTGCTAACATCTGTCCGGATTTTGTGATTGAATTGCGGTCTAGTTCCGATAGAATTGAGCCGTTGCAAGAGAAAATGAGAGAATATATTGACAATGGTGCGAGATTGGGGCTGTTACTAAATCCGCAACAGCGACAGGTAGAAATTTATCGTCAGGGTTTACCTGTAGAAGTATTAGATAATCCCGAATCGTTATCCGGTGAGGAAGTTTTACCGGGTTTTGTGTTGAATTTGCGTCGGGTGTGGGGTTGAAAACGATGTTAATTGGTGATAATGCCGATAAGCTTTAGCTACTAGATATCAGCGTCCTACTATATTTAGGTTAAAGGTTAAAGGTCAAAGGTATTAAATTGCCTCGTAACAAATTAAACTAAACCATTTTTTCTATTCCCCATTCCCCATTCCCCATTCCCTCCCAATCAAAATACCACATCCTCATAAAGTGCGCTAATTTCCGCTTCAAAGTTAACACTTTGTAGTTGAAAATATTTGTCTTGGGAACTATATGATTGTAATAACCACATTCCGTCTTTATTGCGACGAAAACACTCAACTCGCTGACGTTTAACATTAATTAAAACGTATTCTTGCAGGGTTTCTAATACTTGATAATCGGCAAATTTATCACCTCTATCAAATGCTTCTGTTGAGTCGGATAAAACTTCAACAATTAAGCAAGGAAATTTTTTCTCTGTAGTATTTTCCTTATCTTTTTCGTCACAAGTCACCATGACATCGGGGTAATAATAGCGATTTAGTTGTTCAATACGTGCTTTCATATCCGACATAAAGACCCGACAACCAGAACCCCGTACATGATTGCGGAGAAGTGTGGCTAAGTTTAACGAAACAGTAACGTGAGCGTCGCTAGCACCAGCCATTGCATAAGTATAACCATCGATGTATTCGTGTTTAACATCGGCTTGAAGCTCAAGTTCGAGGTATTCTTCGGTCGTGATGTAGTTTTGTTGTGGGGATGCGACCATTATCTTAAGTTGGGAGACAGTATTTTTATTTTAAGCAAATTAAGGGAATACTAATTAAGATTAATAATTTATCGTAGCCGTTACACACCCTACTAACTAACACATCTCAGCGTGCTATACTTGTACAATTAAGAAGACAACTACAGAAAATGAAAGTAGTAACCTTTAGCGAAGCAAGAAACAAACTCAAAGCCATATTAGATAGAGTTGTAAATGATGCGGACTACACTATAATTACTAGGCGAGATGCCGACGACGCTGTAGTTATGTCCCTTGAGTATTTTAATAGCTTGCTTGAAACAGTTTATTTATTAAAGTCTCCCGCGAATGCAGCTCATTTAGAACGTTCTATTGCTCAGTACAAGCAAGGGCAGGTAGTAGAGAAAAGCCTGTTAGATGAGTAATCGTAAATTGGCCTGGACTGATGAGGCTTGGAAAGATTATATCTATTGGCAAAGTCAAGATAAAAAGACTTTAAAAAGAATTAATAAACTGATTAAAGAGGCTAAAAACCTTCCTTTTGAGGGAATTGGAAAACCTGAACCTTTGAAAGAAAATTTATCCGGGTTTTGGTCGCGTCGTATCGATGACACCCATCGTCTTGTCTATGGTGTGGATGACGATTACTTCACAGTTATTTCTTGTCGCTATCATTATCAGCCCTAGTGAGTTTACTAAGTGGTGGGACAAGCCGGATATCACTATTCAACCTAATAACTACTCAAAAACGCTTTGGTAATCTTCCAGAAAGTTTGGTGGAAAATATTAATCAAATTGATGATATCGCGGTTTTGGAAAATTTAATTGTGGAAATAATCAGCGTTAATTCTCCGGAAGATTTTCAACGACTTATTGATTCTCAATTATCGGATAATGCTTGATTTAATTAATTTGATTTTTTGAATAATTCGGAATCATAAAATGGTGCGTGACGGCAATACGAAGATTTTTCGTTATTATTAATAATTTATCGTAGCCGTCACACACCCTACAAACTTATGTTGTAAATATGTTCGCGAATTACGAATTTTTGTTACAGAGGTTCTTCTCGCTTTCTGTAGCATTATATTCGAGATAATCTTTTACTTGTTGGCAAGCAGCTTTCATTAGTTTGTCTAATTTCAAGTCTTCTAAATTCCATAGGATTAACGCTTTGTCATCGCTAGCTGAGATGAGAGTTTTGCCGTCAGCATTAAAACTAACGCTAGTCACTCGCTGATTGTGTCCGTAGAGAGTTTGGAGTTCTTCACCTTTAAGGTTCCAAAGTTTTACGGTATTGTCTTTACTGCCAGAAGCAATTTTTTTACCATCGGGACTAAAAGTGACGCTTAGAACATCATTATTATGTCCGTAGAGGGTTTTGAGTTCTTTGCCTTCAATGCTCCATAGTTTAACAGTATTATCATTACTAGCAGAAGCAATGATATTTCCGTTGGGACTCCAAGCTACACTGGCTATTGAAGCATTATGTCCTCGAAGAGTTTGGATTTCTTTACCGTTTTTGTCCCAGAGTTTGATTGTATTATCTCCACCACCAGAGGCAATGGTATTTCCGTCGGGGCTCCAAGCTACACTCCACACTGTAGCTTTATGTGAGAAAGTTCGGAGTTCTTTACCGTCTTTGTTCCAGAGTTTGATGGTATTATCTCCACTACCAGAAGCAATGGTATTTCCTTGTGGGTTCCAAGCAACGCTCCAAAATTCAGCTTTAACATCCCCCTCAAGCTTTTTAAGTTTCTTATCTGACTTTCTCCAAAGTTTTACAGTATTATCCTCGCTAGCAGTAGCTATTTTCTTTCCGTCAGGGCTGAATTTGATGCTTTTGATTGAGCCATTATGGCCTTTGAGGGTTTGGAGGAGTTTTTCCTGCTTATTGAAGATTTCAACAGTATTATTCTGTTTAGCAGTGGCAATTATCTTACCATCCGGGCTTTTTACCCGTGTTACCCCTTTTTTATTGTCAGTAAGTTTTGTTTCTTGGATGCTTCCGTCGGAGAGGTTCCAAAGTCCATCAAACTCACTACTGGTAAAAGCAATAATTTTCCCATCAGAACTAAAGCTGACGCTGTAGACTTCACTATTATTGCCTACTGTTTTGGAATTAATTAGCTTACCATTAAGATTCCAAAGCTTAATTGTACCATCTCCACTGGCTGAGGAAATTTTCTTCCCGTCAGGACTCCAAGCAACATCAAAGACTGTACCTTCATTTCCTATTAAGCGATTTTGCTCTCTGAAATCATCTTCATAAACTGCGTTCTGCAAAGCTGCTAAAAGTAGATTTTTAGTTTTGGCTAGCTCTTTTCTTTTGAATAGATTTATAAATAAAATTCCCTCTAGTTGCTTCTGTGCTTTAATAGCTTCAATTAGGGCATCAAATTTGTACTTTTCCTGGGAAAGTAGAAATGAATATCGACTTAGAGAATCAAGTTGTTTCACCTCATTAAATTGAGCGTGCAAAACAGAAACACCAGCAATTACACATGCCATACTAGTAGCGACAAGAAAAGCTTTTTGTCGTCTGGAACTTTTTTTCTTTTCTGCGAGTCTTGCTTCAGCTTCCTTTGTTTTCTCCTCTTGTAAACGCAGCATTTCTGATTGTCGGCGTTTTTCTTCTTCCTCTACGGCTTTGATTGCGTGGTTACTTGCCTCAATAAACTCATAATGCAAATTAGTTGGGGCTGGTTTTTTCTTTTGCTGCTCGGTTTCTTCCAACCAGTTTTGAGCAACTATAAAGTTACTACCCCGCAATAATAAATCATCATTTTTATTCTTCTGCTTCCACTCTAAACCCCTTTGCAACCACTTACTATGACTGCGGACGTGTTCTCTGTCAGTTTCCAGGGTTCTCAACAATTGGTTAAAGTTAGCATTAAAATCTTTTTGATTGCTGTTAAAATCAATCCATTGAACTTTCGCTAACTCTGGATGTAGGTCGCTGGTATTTACTTCCCGATACAGCACCGTTACAAAGCGTTTACTTAAGGAAGCAGCATACTCTACCTCGTCTTTACAATAAGGTGAATTTACAGAGCGCGGTGAGAGAATAAATAGAAAGTTATCGGATGCTTTAATTCCTCGATAAATCTCTTCTTGAAAATCACTTCCCGATGCTATACTTTCTTGGTCGAACCAAGTGGTTTTTCCCTGTAGCTGTAAAGCATCATTCAACTTTCTCGCTAAGT
>ERZ1740052.806-NODE-806-length-10424-cov-21.238596_pt1 | contig 10424 bp, 6 predicted proteins | sample MGYA00581750_ERZ1740052 | MGnify/ENA primary metagenome ERZ1740052 (study PRJEB43018, sample SAMN04849743) | marine metagenome | isolation source: floating plastic debris | place: Pacific Ocean | collected 2008-08-30 | study: EMG produced TPA metagenomics assembly... | reverse complement strand
CTCCAACTCCTGCACCAGAAACACCTACTACAGGTGGTGGTAGTCCGGTTCCACAGACTCCAACTCCTGCACCAGAAACACCTACCACAGGTGGGGGTAGTCCGGTTCCACAAACTCCAACTCCTGCACCAGAAACACCAAAACCAGAGCCACCAACTACAAATCCACCGGATAATCCTCCGATATCTACCTAGTACTCTATTGCATAAATTCTGAAAGGTTGGTTTTTCTTGCAATTATCGTGAGACGTAAAATTCTACGTCTCTACAAATCTCAGAATAAATGAAATGAACTATTAGTAATTCGTTTTATTAAATATGATATTTTTTTAGTTGTATGTTGGGTTGGTTCGAGTAAGTTTTGTAATACAGCAAAATTAATATAATGAAGCACAATTTCATTTGCGCTTAATTATTCCAAGGCTCTGTGGGAGCGTCTGAATCTTTCAGAGATATAGTATCTATGGATGAGTTGTCTGTGAAGAATTTGGAAGTAATTGGACCTGTTAAATCATAAAGCGCTTGAAGTGCTTCTGTAGCTGACTGATACCTAGAAGTCGGGTTATCTAGTACCATTTTGCTAAGGATTTCGGCAAAAGCTATACTTGTAGTTGCTTTGTTAATCCATTCAACTTCTTGGTTTTCATCTAATGGCAATTCATGAGGGTGTATACCAGTTAGCGCGAAAATACCTATCATTCCTACTGCGTAAATATCACTACTGTATTGCGGATACCCCAAACATTGTTCTCTTGGTGCATAACCTTTAGTTCCGATACCAATTGTAAAGGCTGTTTGTTCTTGAGAATTAATTACCTGAGTAGATACTTGTTTGACAGCACCAAAGTCGATTAGCACTAACTTGTCGTCACTTTTTCGTCGGATAATGTTGCTGGGTTTTATATCGCGGTGGATTACACCTTTTTTATGAACAAATACTAATGTTTGCAGTAAATCTTTGAGTATTTCAATTACTGCTGGTTCGGGAAGACGTTCACCTAAAGGTATTTCTCGATTCAAAGGATTGCCAATAATGTATTCTTGAACTAGGTAAAATTCCTCTTCTTCTTCAAAATAAGCTAGAAGTTGAGGTATTTGGTCATAGTTTCCCAGTATTTGTAGTGTTTGCGCTTCTGATTTAAACAGTCGTCTGGCTACTTGCAATTGTTCTGATTTGTTATTAACTGGTTTTAGCTGCTTGACAACACATCTGGGGCTACCTGGAAGTCTGGTATCTTCAGCGATATAGGTTTCACTAAATCCACCCGAACCTAACACTTGGACTATTTTATATCTGCCATCAAGTACTTTTCCCGATATTTCTTTTAAGCGCTGTCCTAATAAATCTTTTAAATCGTCTTGTTGAGATATTATCTCTTGTACGACGCGGTTAGAAGCGTGCTTTTGTAAAATACCAACTAGTTGAGTTTTTCTTAATTGTTCTCGAACTACTTCTGTTCCTAAATAGCAAAGTCCAACCGTACAAATTGCGAATATTGGTAGACTCGTAGGAAAAATTAAATAACTGTAGACGAATAAACTGTAACTAATACCTCCCCAAATTGTTGCAATAAAAAGACTCGCTGCAAATCTAGCTGTACCTTGTTTTATTCTGGTAATTAAAATTGTAGAACCACCGACTAAAAACAGTACAAATAAACTCCTCTGTAGCGAAGTCGAAAGTGGAGTAACAATCGCTTTTCCTTCCATCAAAGTTGCGATCGCGTTAGCGTGAATTTCGACTCCAGCCATTTCTTCGGGGTACAACCATTGGTCGGACACAGCTACCCGATGGTAATCGGTTCCTTTGTGAGTTCTTGCTGTAGAACCGATTAAAACGATTTTGTCTTTAAAAACTTTTCCGGACTGTAAATTAGTTTCCCAAAATTCCGGTTCAAATACGTTCCAAAAAGAATAAGTCTTAAATGTTCCTGCACCTCCATAGAAATGAATGCGCTCACCTTCTGGTTGGGGATATTTGATATTGGCTGCAATTAATACCGATTGGTCAAATGAAGGTATTCCATTAGGAACCATACCCTCCTGCTGTGCTAGAAGTTTGGGAAAGACATTTGCTAATCGATGAACTTTAGAGTCTACTTCTAGGGGAAAATTTACAGAACCTACAGATAATCCTCTCGTGCGAAATTGCTGATGTGGTAGGACTAATTGCCAAGAAATTCCTTGGTATGAGTCAGATTTTTCGTAGAGTGCAGCTAAGGTTACTTTGTCTCTATGACGTTGGATTGCATCAATCAATTCTTTGTCATCGCTTCTCCCGTAACTGCTTAAAGAGTCGAAAAGTATATCTACCGCAATATGACGGGCCCCGGATTGAATTAATTTTTCGACAACTAAAGCATATGCTTTGCGTTGGAAAGGAAAAGACTTAAGCGGTTCTAGATAAGATTGAGAGTCTGTTTCATAGGATTGTTTTGGCAGCGATATTGAGTCATCATCAATTGCCAAGATGACAATATCTTCTGGAGGAGTCACCCGTCCTCGCAACAGATAAAAAAAACTTTCTGCTTGATTTTCTATCCAACTTGTCAAACCTGAATCTGAACCTGCGAGTAACACAGCCACTATGACTGAAGTACCGCTAAGAACATGACCTAAACGAGCCATCATCTTAAAGGAATGTGCCGAGACCGTAGAAGTTGCTTGCTTGGGAAGGTTCAGCAGTTTCTTGGCGGCAGACACATATTTTTTAGTTATGTTATATGTAGGTTCTTCTGCCATATTGTGTTTAGAGTTTATTTACGTACAACAATGTCGCCTGTTTTACACATTACTTAAGTGCAAACTACCCTATCTATAATACTTAAACGAAAATCTTTAGACATGAAAATATTATACTTCTCTAAATTATCATCTGATGTTGCTTTTTGTTGCAATATATCAGTAAATTTTCCAACACCATAATTAGCAGTGCTTAAGTTAATCTAGAAAAGAATTTCCTTAAATTATAAGAGATGCAAATCATGCAAAACGGCAGTTGAAAAGAGCTTTCTCTGTGTATGGGTTACAGCAAAGAATATGTTTATTTCATATTTATTTATTATGTAACTTTTTTACTTTATCTATGACGGAAATAAATCTGCGAATTTATGCTTTTATTTTTAATTATTTTTACAAGTAAGTTTAAATACAAAAAATATTTTATATAAGTCCGCTTGAAACGCTGTAATTGCTTAAAAATACAATGTAGAGTCATGTTTTTCTTATAGGTAACTTTGGGTCAGACATATTGGTTCATCAATTCAAGACAATATCTTGTCTGAGAGTGCTTACACTATTATTTGTAAGTTATCGTTAATTTTTTTTACTAATCATTGCTTTTTAGATACTCGGAAGCTGACTAGCGTCTGGATAAGCTATTTTTTCATTTTTCCGATAACAACAGTCAGCGTATTTATTTAAAGTCATAAAAACCATGGTTACTCGTTTCTCTACGGTGAAAAACTCAAGCCTCAAACTAAGTACTTAAGAGTTACTTACCTCCTTTAGGAGTAAACTTAACTAATATACAGTTAATAATTCTGTTACTTAGTCAATTTTATTGGTAGATTTTGATTACAGGGTGATTGTCAGCATATCGAAGCTGGAAAACAGTCTGTGAGTTGTTTTAACCACAGTTTAATGTTTTAGTCAATCTCCTAAATTGGTAAATGATAGATAAAAGCTATACATGACAATATAATTTATATAATAAGGGAGAATTTGTCATTTTATTATTGCTATAATCTATTGTTCAATCTAGATTCATTTATATTTAATGGTGTAATTTCCTATGGAATCTCATATGACTCGTCTGTCTATTTTTGTAGACGGAAATAATATGTTCTATGCTCAACAAAAGAACGGCTGGTTTTTCGACCCACGACGAGTATTAGAATACTTCAAATACGAGCAAATACATACAAATCTAATTAATGCATTTTGGTATACAGGCTTAAAAGACCCCCAGGATCAACGAGGTTTTAGAGATGCTCTAATTAGTTTAGGGTATACGGTACGAACTAAAATACTTAAAGAATATTATGATGATTCGTCTGGACGTTACTCTCAAAAAGCTAATTTAGATATTGAAATTGTTGTAGATATGTTTAATACAGTAGACCAATATGATAGGGTAATTTTATTTAGTGGAGATGGAGATTTTGAAAGAGCAATTGAATTATTACGCTCCAAAAATACTCATATAACTGTCGTGTCTACAGAAGGAATGATTGCACGAGAATTGCGTAATGCTACTGATAGATATATAGATTTAAACGAAATAAGAGACAGTATAGAAAAAACTGAAGCTTAATAATCTTTACAATTATTTAGAAATTTAATAGTAAAAAAAATTAAACTAGAAAGTATTGTTAGGCCGGGCGGAAATCACCACCAAAAATAAAGTTATGACAACAAATTCAGAACGAATCATTATTTTTGATACTACGCTTAGAGATGGGGAACAATCTCCTGGAGCAGCATTAAATATCGATGAGAAGTTGACTATTGCGAAGCAGTTAGCCCGTTTGGGTGTGGATGTAATTGAAGCGGGTTTTGCTTTTACAAGTTCGGGAGATTTTGAAGCTATTAGCAAGATTGCTCAAACTGTAGGAACGGAAGATGGTCCGGTAATTTGTAGTTTGGCTAGAGCTAAAAAAGATGATATTAAAGCAGCAGCAGAAGCAATAAAACCAGCAGCTAAAGGTAGAATTCATACATTTTTAGCTACTTCTGATATCCACCTCAAATACAAGTTGAGAAAAACTAGAGAAGAAGTGCTATCAATTGCTGAAGAGATGGTTGCTTATGCCAAAAGTTTCACTGATGATATAGAATTTTCACCAGAAGATGCGGGACGTTCAGACCCTGAATTCCTTTATCAAGTATTGGAACGAGTTATCAGAGCAGGAGCTACAACAGTTAATATTCCGGATACGGTTGGTTATATTACTCCAAGTGAATTTGGAGATTTAATCAAGGGAATTAAAGATAATGTTCCGAATATAGATAAAGCAATTATTTCGGTTCATGGACATAATGATTTAGGATTAGCTGTTGCTAACTTTTTAGAAGCAGTAAAAAATGGTGCAAGACAATTAGAATGTACCATCAACGGTATTGGTGAGCGTGCTGGAAATGCAGCTTTAGAAGAATTGGTAATGGCTTTGCACGTGCGAAGACAATATTTTAATCCTTTTTTGGGAAGGGATGTAAATTCGGAATCACCATTAACTAATATTGACAGCAAGCAGATATATAAAACTTCTCGTTTAGTTTCAAATTTGACGGGAATGTTGGTGCAGCCAAATAAAGCAATTGTTGGTACAAACGCTTTTGCTCATGAGTCTGGAATTCATCAAGACGGGGTATTAAAAAATAAACTTACCTATGAAATAATGGATGCTGAGTCAATTGGTTTGACAGAAAATCAAATTATTTTGGGTAAGCTATCTGGAAGAAATGCAGTTCGTACTCGTTTGCAAGAATTGGGTTTTGAACTGTCAGAAAATGAATTAAACAAAGCCTTTGTTAGATTTAAAGAAGTTGCTGATAAAAAGAAAGAAATTACTGATTGGGATTTAGAAGCGCTTGTCAATGATGAAATTCAACAAGCTCCCGATTTATTTAGATTAGAATTAGTACAGGTTTCCTCTGGTAGCAATGCAAGACCTACTGCAACCGTAACTTTACGCAGCCCAGAGGGAGAAGAATTAACTGATGCAGCGATTGGTACTGGGCCTGTAGATGCTGTATATAAAGCAATCAATCGGGTAGTGAATGTACCAAATAAATTGATTGAATTTTCCGTACAATCAGTAACTGCTGGTATTGATGCGATTGGGGAAGTTACGATTCGCTTGAAGTATGAAGATAAGATTTATTCAGGACGTTCGGCGAATACTGATATTATCGTTGCATCTGCTCAAGCTTATATAAATGCATTGAATCGCTTGTATGGAGCGGTCTTGAATCAAAATAAGCAGCAAGTTAGTGTGTAGTATATATTGCTTGAGAATGGCTTGAAAGGTAAGTAAACCCGGTATCTTCGAGATATCGGGTTTTTGAATTATCACTTTTACCTTATTGCTAGTTCCTCGTTCCCAGTCTCCAGACTTTGACTCGTTTTCACTCGTTCCCAGTCTCCAGACTGGGAATGTGTATCCGGAGGCTCTGCCTCTTGTCAAGTATCTGAAGGCAGAGCCTTCAATTATTTATTCCCAGGTAGAACCTGGGAACAAAAAATACGAAATAAAATATTATAAATATCATAATTAATTAAAATAATGACTTTAGTCTCAATTGTTATAACTTCCTATAACAAAGCTCCTTATTTGGAACAAGCTCTAAGAAGTGTCTTAGAGCAAACCTATTCTAATATCGAATGTATTATTATTGATGACGGTTCAACTGATAATACAGAACAAATAGCTCAAAAATTGATTATTAAATATCCACAAATTAAATATTTTATTAAACCTAATGGTGGAATTTCTTCAGCGCGTAATTTTGGTAATAGTAAAGCTACTGGTGAGTATATTCAATTTTTGGATGCTGATGATTGGATTCATAAAGATAAAATTAAAAATCAGCTAGAATACTTGCAACAATTTGCGGATAAAGAAGTTTTTACTTATTCAGATTATCAGCGGGTTTATGTTGATAAGGATAATCAAATCATTAAATCTGTATCACATCAAATAGGTAATTTATCAAAAGAAGAGTTGATTAACAGATTGTTAATTTGTCCAGATTTTTTAGCTGATTCTTCTTTCCCTTTATTACAACAATCAATGTTGTTTAAAAAAGCTATTTTTGACAAATATCAGTTTAATGAAAATTTGAAAGCTTGTGAAGATAGAGAATTAATGATTGATTTGCTAATTAATGATAATATCTCTTACGTTTATACACCGATGATGGTCGCTTATTATCGCAAACACGCTTCTAATTTAACAGATAATGGTTTATTGATGCGAGAATCTTATATTCGCTATTTTGAAATTGTCAAACAGAAGCATCAAGATTCAATTAGTTTAAATGCTGAGAGTTTGAATTTGTTAGTAGAAAAAATAATTGAGTTGAAAGAAACGGATTCGCTAGCAAGAGTTAGTAAATTAATTCAGTATCCGATTTATATATTTGATAAAAAAGTAAAAGTTACTAACAACTGGATGCTCAAGACTTTTTATAATCTCAGATTAATTTTACCCGATTTAATTTTATATAAACACCGTAGAGGTCCGCGTTCTCAAAAAGTTATAACGTGGTTTTCCAAAGTATTTAAATTTTAAGGTATAGCAAAATTCAGTTGATTCTAATCTGCTTGAAACCTCACCCCCTTCCCCTCTCCTTATCAAGAAAAGGGGTGTATTCTATTCAACTGAAAACCGCAATATTTAAAAATCTATATTTTGAATAAATTTTTCAATAGCTTTCAAATAGGAATGTTCACCGGGTTTATAAATCCGAAAATGTCCTGCTTGGGGAATTGTAAATAGCTGTTTGGGTTTTGGTGCAGAATCATATAATTTGTGACTCATATATGAAGGTACAATATTATCCGCTGTACCATGAATAAATAAAACAGGAACCTGCAATTTTTTAACTTTCGCAATTGAATTGAATCTTTGTGTTAATAATAAATCAATTGGAAATAACCCCAACCAATTTTGATTTTTGACTGTTTCAGCCATTGAAGTAAAAGAGCTTTGCACAATTAAACCACCTGCTTGGGGATGTTTAACTGCTAAATCAATTGCAACTGCTCCTCCTAAAGATTCTCCATAAATTACAATATCTTTTGCAAGAATACGTCTTTTATTAATTAGATAATTCCATGCTGTTTCAGAATCTTGATAAATTTGTGATTCGTTAGGATGTTGTTTTCCTTTACTTTCACCAAATCCTCGATAGTCAACAACTAAAACAGAAAATCCTAGTTGTCGCATTGCTTTAATTCTGGCTAAAGAATTGTAGTAGCTTTTATTTCCACCAGCACCACAAAAGTAAAGAACAGTTTTAGGAGAAGAAAGAATTTTTGCAGGTTCGTTAGCAATAAAATCTATTTTTTCTCCTGGTTTGGGTGAATCAAACCACCAACCACTTAAATATTCATTTTTACTATTAGTAATTGGAATTGTTACTTTTGTATAAGGGAGATTAAAATCTGGAGCGGTAGGAAGAATTTGCAGTTCGAGTTGTGGACGGAATATTAAGTAACGCTGCTGCAAATATAAGTATAGAGAAAATGAGGTATATGATATTGTAATAAATACTAAGAAAGTTAATAGCAGTTTACGACGAAAGAAGGACAGATTCAAAGAACTTGCCACTGTGATTTACCCTATTGACATATTCTTAAGTATCTTCACAATAATATTAATTAGTTCCGTAAATTTATGGATGATAAATGATTTTTTTGTCAGGGAATAATGATTTTTGTGATTATTATAGATTAGTTTATCGATTATTATTTACAAACTATTTGAGCTAACCTACGAATTCCTTCTTGAAGTTGACTTTCTGTAAGTTCTCCATAACCGAAGATGAATTCACCTGTAGGATGATTTGTCAGATAATGAGGATTAGCAGACATCATTGCTACTCCTACTTTTGCAGCACGTTGAATAATTTCTTCGTCACTCAAGCTAGTTTTGAAGCGCACCATTACATGAATTCCTGCTTTTTCTCCTAATATTTCAGCACGTTTTCCAAAGTATTTTTTTAAATATTTAACCAAAATTTGACGACGTTTATTGTATATTGAACGCATTTTTCTAATATGACGTTCTAAATATCCAGATTCGATAAATTCTGCAAGCACTTGCTGTTCTAAAATTGGTAAATGTCTGTCATTCAACCATTTTGCACGGGTAAATACAGTAACTAAACTTTTAGGAAGTACTAAATAACCGATTCTCAAGGATGGAAATAATACTTTAGAAAAAGTCCCAATGTAAAGTACTGAATCGCTTTTATCTAACCCTTGTAGAGCAGGAATTGGTTTTTCTCCATATCGAAATTCACTGTCATAATCGTCTTCAATGATTAAACCTCCGGTTTGTTGTGCCCAATTTAATAATTCTAAGCGTCGTGGTAAGGATAAAATTGCTCCGGTAGGGAATTGATGAGAAGGAGTTACATAAATTAAACGAATATTTTTATTGGTAAATTCTGCTAATTCTTTAACTATTAAACCTGAATCGTCAACTCTTATTGGTAGGATTTGAGCTTTTTGAGTTTCAAAGATAATTCTTGCACTCAAGTAACCAGGATTCTCTATCGCTATAGTTTCTCTTGGTTCTATTAATAGACGTAAAATTAAATCGAGTGCTTGTTGAGTACCATTAGTAATTAATATTTGTTCCGGTTCGCAATTAACTGCACGAGAACGAGTAAGATAACGTGTAATTGCTTTTCGTAAAGGTTGATAACCTAAAGGTTCGGTTGAATAATCTAACCAGTTCAAGTTAGTATTGCAGTAGCGCGATAGCAATCTACGCCATATTTTGATTGGAAATTCGCTAAGCGCTGGTGTTCCGTAACGGAAGTTTATTTCTAATTTGGGTTCTGCTATTCTAGGAACATTTTGTATTGTAACTAAACTTTTTCCATATTTAGATAATTTAATTAATGGGAGATTAGTTTTATCTGTATTTTCGATTGGATTAGAATAGATTAAATCATCGGGAATTTGTTGACATATAAAAGTACCGCGACCCGTTACTGTTTCTAAATAACCTTCACTTAAAAGTTGTTCGTAACTTGTAGTAACTGTAAAACGAGAAATAGCAAGAAATCTCGCTAGAGAACGAGTTGAAGGAATTCGTTCTCCTGGTGTTAGTTTTCCAGTGAGGATAGCTTGACGAAGTTCTTCATAAAGCTGTTGGTGTAGGGGTTTTGATAAATTATTGTCGAGGTTTATTGCTAAATCCATTTTATGGATATTATTAATTTTTGTAGATAAGTAAGTTTATATTTTAAAATTATTTTTGAGGTTTAACAAAGCATATATTAGAAGTTGTGTAAGATGTCATTAATTACGGTGAGCAGATGAGAACCGCATTCGTAAATAATTTGCAGCCCATGATTTTCTTTTTCCTTAACTGAAATTTTCTTGTTTTTCTGCAAGTTTGTAAAAATTATTCAATTCATCTGAAAATTTTACAAAGTTAGCAAATTCTCGGCTTTTAGCCAAATTAAACACTAGCTTTTGTGCTTCTTGTCTATTATTAGGTGATGCGATTAATAATTTATCAATCCTATTAATAATATTTCGTGATTTACTTGCAAACTTAGTGACAGTTATTTCGTACTATTTAAGTAACTGCAATTAATAATGCTAGTAAGTAACAGTAAATAATTTTATTTCTAATTTTCATATTGATAATTTAATGGCAATTCAATTATAAATTCCGTTCC
>ERZ1740052.805-NODE-805-length-10439-cov-12.824249_pt1 | contig 10439 bp, 8 predicted proteins | sample MGYA00581750_ERZ1740052 | MGnify/ENA primary metagenome ERZ1740052 (study PRJEB43018, sample SAMN04849743) | marine metagenome | isolation source: floating plastic debris | place: Pacific Ocean | collected 2008-08-30 | study: EMG produced TPA metagenomics assembly... | reverse complement strand
TACCCATTACCCATTACCAATTATTCTTTAATCAACTCCACTCCATCTTTGCCGTCAGTTTCTTGTAAGTAAACTTTAACAATTTCTTCTGCTGCGGTTGGTAGCTGTTTACCAATAAAGTCTGGGTGAATTGGTACTTGCCGATGACCCCTATCTACTAATACAGCGAGACGGATTACTTCAGGTCTGCCATACTCGTTGACTGCATTCAAAGCAGCACGAGCGGTTCTTCCTTTGAATATGACATCATCAACAAGTACTACGATTTTTCCTGTCAAATCAAAAGGGATACTAGTTTTTGCCGGGGTTCTCAATCCGATTTGATCGAGATCGTCGCGATAAAATGTAATATCTAAGGCACCTACTGGTACATTTACGTTTTCTAATCCTTCAATCTGACTTGCTAATAAGTAAGCCAGTGGTACTCCTCTTGTATGAATACCTATAAGTACTAATTGGGATAAATCGCGAGTTCTTTCTACTATTTCAGAAGCGAGTCTTCTTAAGGTACGACGAAGTTCTTCTGATGAAAGTATGTTTACTACTTTAACGGACACACTCATAAAACAATATTACTGAGTCATTAAGTATACTATTTAATATAAATAAGGCCATAGGGAACACGTAATATCTGGCGATTATTGCTTAATCTTTTTTATCTCCGACAAATTGCAGAGACGACCTTGCGGGCCCTAACCATTATTTCTAATTTAATCATTACTCGATTGTTGTTAATAATAGTAGGGATGCAGTTCCCCCCAACCAGAGCAAAAAGGAATATCGAGTTAGTTGTAAAGCAGTTTCAATCGAATTTGAAGTAATTGGATGAATCGCATCTCCAAGTAAAGGTTTTACTTTCGCTACACCACGATACCAATTAGTACCCCCCATTTGTACTCCTAAAATTGCAGCATAAGCGCATTCGCTCCAGCCAGAATTAGGGCTTGAATCTTTGGGGGCATCCCGCTGACAAATTTTAATACATGAAAGGGGTTTACGAGATAGCAAAGCTAGAGTTATAACTGTTAGCCTACATGGCAACCAAGTTAAACAATCTTCTAAACGTGCGCTAAACCATCCTAAATAAATATAGGGAACTTCGCGATAACCAATCATAGAATCAAGAGTACTGCTGGCTTTATATGCTAAAGCAATACTCGAAGGACCAATAATGGGGACAAAAGCACCAACAACTGCGTAAAAAAGAGGAGCCATTACGCCATCAGTAGCGTTTTCTGTGACTGTTTCTAAAACTGCTCGATAAATTTCAAGGTCAGTCAAATTTTGTGTATCTCGTCCAACAAAATTACTCAACAGAGAACGGGCTTCGTTAATGTTTGCTACTTCTAAAGGTTGTAAAACTGTTTCGGCTGCTGTTCTTAAACTTTTAAAGGCAAAACAACTAGCTAATAAAACACTTTCTACTAAAATTCCCAATATTGGATTTACCCACATAGCACATCGGACTATTAACCAACTAGTAACACCGCTACCTATTACCAAAATTGCAGTTATTACTATTCCCGCTAGACGTTGTGTCAAGGAATTATGACAATACTTAAGAGCTAATTTAGATAAACGAGAAATTAACCAGCCCATTACTTGTACGGGATGAACCCAGTTCCACGGATCGCCGATCAAGTAATCTAAACTAGCAGCAAGAATCAAGACAGCAGAAGAAAAATTCAAAACAGTTTTTAGTTTTTATTGATAAATATTTGGTCAAAGGGGCCGCGATTACCGCAATAAATGGTACAAATTTGTAAAGCAACTCTCAATCAAGACACAGGTGGGGGAAGCCACGCATCTGGAAATGAAAAACAATGCCTTTGTTTGTTCATTCATTGGATTTAATTATTTTCGGTTTTTAGGAAGCCCTCATGCATAGCCCGGTGTCGATAATTAATAACTAAACCACAAAACTAGCTTCTTCTCCAAGAGAAGCTTGCCAACTGCGAGCATCATAATAAAGGTCTGCCAAAGTAATGCTGTATAATGCTTCTTTAAGTTTTTGAGAAAGTCTATGCCAAACACTAAAAGTTACCCAATCTTCAGCTGCTTGTGGGTAAGCCTTATGGTGAGGTAAAGGTTCAATTGTTTCGCCAACTGCTTCTAAAATTTCTCCTAAAGATATTTTGACAGGTTCTCGCGCTAATTGATATCCACCATCTTTGCCGCGTATTGATTTTACCAGTCGGGCACGACGCATTTCTATTAGTAGTTTTTCTAGGTAAGGAGCGGGAATATTTTGACGACTGGCAATAACTTTAGTTGAAGAAGGGCCACTTTTTTGCTGCAAGCTTAAATCTAGTAACGCTTTTACACTATAGTGTCCTTTAGTGGTAAGTTTCATTCAGGTAGTTTTGGATTAATGCTTGAAAAGAAAAATGTCTATACAATAATAGGTCAACAGGACTTATACTTTGTATTAAGAGAGCGGCAAGCAAGCAATATAATAGACACTCCTCGTGCTTATAATTTCAATTTCAATCTTCTATAGTTTAGCAGCATCTGTTGAAATAACTGATTGGAAGTTGGAGTTAACGCTGTCTGTCAAGGGGTAAATTTATTATATAGTTATGGCTATTGCTTTGTTTTTTGCTTCATTTTTTTTGATGCTATCAACCTGTCTTAAGCAATCTGCATAGTTCAAATATTAAGAGTCGCCAAGTGCAGGTTTTATATCGCGACCTCAAAAAAAAATTAAAATTAATCATATGGGGTGTTCTTAATACCTCAATGTCAGTTAAAATGAAATCGATTCCACCACATCCATCGTTAGTTTTTGATTTAAGTTGATGGCTAAACAGAAAAAAATTGAACCTCTAGTCGGCGAAGATTTACTCAAGAAAGTCAAAGAGCTAGAAAACGAAAGCAAAGAAGATAAAGCCAAACAATGCGGCTACTATACCGTTACGAAAAATGGTATAGAGCGCGTTAACATGATGAAATTCTTGAATGCCCTAATTGATGCTGAGGGTATTCAGTTAGATACTTCTTCTGGTGCTAATGGCCGGGGAGGACGCAGTGCTAGCTATCGAATTAGCGTGCAGTCCAATGGTAATTTGTTGATTGGTTCGGCTTATACAAAACAAATGGGTCTTAAACCAGGAGATGAGTTTATCATTACTTTAGGCAAAAAGCACATTCGTCTAAAACAATTAGATCCAGAAGATTTAGAAGAATTGGAAGAAGAAGAAGAAGATTAAGCGAACCAATATTTGTCATTTAACAATCGTGATTCATCAATGTTGATTGTAAGATGACTTTTTGACATCGCTTGCAAAAAAAAATGCAGTCTCCTCCGTTGAGGTGACTGACAACGAATGCAAGTGTTTGATTGCTTTTATATCTTTATCAAGAGATAAATCAATAAAAGCGAGGAAGCGCTGCGTTTGACTAGAAAACTCCTACAGGTTTTATGGCTACAAACTTATCCATAATTTCGATTAACGATAATTTGGGTAAATTTGGTTTAAATGAAAAGTTTGATTGATATATGTGTTTATAGCAGGATATCAATTCATTGTTTCGTCAATTGACAATGGAAATACTGCTGCCAGAATACGGTCAATTATTGTACTTCAACCATTTCCTAGTGCTGCCCCTTCAATCTGTAATGGTTGCGGGCAGCTTTTTTCTTATTCACATTTAGTAGTTCCTTCTGCACCCGACAATGTGGCGGTGAATCGAGTACTAAATACAATCGAATAACGCTCAAAGAGTGGCGATAGGCTAAGCATAGCTGAATGGAACAATAAATTACGTCCTACTTACATATAATTTCTTTGGTATGTCTCAACAACAAGACAAGCTCTCTAACCTCAAGGTGTCATGACCTAGATAACCTAGTACTCGAAGTACTTAAGCTGGTGTAGTTAAGAATCCAGATTGCTGCAAATTATTCCGTTTCAGTAGCTACAGGCGTTGCTCATGGTTGAGCAATATTTATTTATCACAAATTAATCAATAATATAGATTCTGCAAGGAAACTATTGAGGAATTTTAACAAGTATCTCCAATAGCAATTTAATTCTTATTAAGATTTCTATAAATTTGACCAAACTTGTTTACAGGCATTTATCTTTAGAGATATTTATAGCTATTATAAAAACTATAAGCTAAGCATATCGAATAACTTGCGATTAAGTCAAAAGTTTTCGGTTTGAATTATTCGCCTTTACCTTGGAAAAACTTAAAGGCAAAGCATTAATGGTTTAACATCAGTGCTGCGATTTTCATAATTGCTATTTCTAGAAAAAGTCTGTTGTATAGCTACATTCTGTAGAAAATTTATGGGTAATTTCCATAATTAGTCGGATCGCTTTACAAAGCTTTGGTAAAAAAAGCTGTAATAACTCAGAATTTTTGTGGAGGAAGTGCTTAAATAGTAAACAGTAGATACCTGTTGATTGGGAAAAGCTTTAATAAATTAAGCTTTGCCAGGCAATAGGAGCGCAATATGTATGTTGAATGTATAGTAAGCGGCGGGCGGTCATCAACTACCGCCTCAAGCAAGGTTATAAATATAAAGGTTATAAATATGTAGTGGTTCACACATTCAAATTGACTACAATCAAATTAATGGACAATTGCCCTCTGCTTTCTTTGTAGCGAGCTAAGGTCAGAGTTATTTAAATATAGCTATACTCGTGTTGCAGTCATCAAATGTTCATTACCTAACGGACATTTGTATGTATCACACATCGCTTATTTCCAACCGTATTTCGGTTGTATAAGCACGAATTAATTAGTTATACCAATTGTTATACAGCGAGTAAATAGAATAGCGGACGAGGTAGATGAACACACACACCTTTGATAATCATTACGTTACTTGCCCCATTTGCCAAAAAAATGCTACGGCAAAAGCTTTGAAAACTTGTACTGGGTTATATAATTGTCCGTACTGTCAGGAAAGGCTAGTAGTATGTCGTAGCGGTAATTACGTGCGCGACCCATTCCCTTTAAAACAAATTACTCTTTCATCTGTACTGCGTCGTCAAAGCCGACCTTTAGCTCGAATTTTACGAGATTTTGTATTTTTTAAGCATCCTTTGATAGCTTTTATTTTGGGAAGTGCTATTGTATGCGGTATGTTAACCGTTACTCAAACAAAGACTATCGAAAATGGTACTCAAAATCCTTTGAATACAGAGAATATTGAGAAAAATCCTGGTATGCAAGAACAATAAACTATATTTTTAGTTAAAGGGAATGGGGAACCTGAAATAAGGAGCATTCTTAAGCAACATAAAAATGTGCCGTTCAGTTGTGACTAGCTGCTTTTTTATATTTATATAAAAATTTAAGAATTACCCGCCTTTTTACGAATATTTAAAAATAGCCCCCTTAATTAATTTTTATTTAGTTAGAGGGCGATTTTTTTGTAACTAAAGTCCAACCTTCTTGCTTAGCTATTACTTGTACGTTGGCAGATGGAAAATCTTTCAACGCATTTTCGTCCAGTAAGAAATATGGTTGTCGATCGTGCTCCCAATAATATTTTAAGTTATCTGGAGAAGCTGGTTTGATGGTACCGTCGCTGTAAAATTCTAGTGAAGGTCGATTATGGGGTGAAGATATGTAAACTGTGTTTGCTTGTAGATTCGCTTGGGCTACCATCTGGACAACTGGCTTAACTGGATAATCTTCGTTGAGTTCCCACACCCAGTAATTCGATTTTACAAATAATAATAAAGATACATAGGTTCCCCATAGAAGTACTTTGAGGAATTGTCTATCGCCTCTTTGTGCCCTTAAAGCTGATAAAGCCATTGTCACGCTAAGTGAGGCAAATATTAACTGCAATTCGGGTGAAGGTGTTCCACCCCAGCTATAGTAAGTGCTGCCAACTGCACTAATCAAAGCCAAAAAGCTTAACATTACTATCCAAAATTTTGGTAATGGGGTAAGTATTGGTAAATTTTCCACTTGACCTAATTTTGCTCCAATCATTAAAGCGATTGCGGGGTAAATCGGGAAGACATACCAAGGAAGCTTGGTTCCCATCACGGAAATAGCTATTAAATAAACACTGAGCCAAACTAGTACAAGTTTTGCCCAACTAAGATTGCGATTTTCCCAAGTAAAACGTAAAGAAGCTGGAACAAAAATTAACCAAGGCCATGTGTATTTGCAAATTTCTAGTAAATAATACCAGGGTGGTCCCGAATGATTTTCAACAGAAGTCCAGATACGGCTAAAGGATTGATTCATCATCCCTTTATTCACAAAATTCTGCCCGTAGTGTAACCATTGGGCACCGTACCAAAAAGCTACCGGAGCGGCACCGATAAACATTCCCATCCACATATACTTGCTCGTAAGCAATCGCGGCGTATCCCAAAGTAGATATATCATCGCCACAACACCCAGCAATATACCTAAAATGCTTTTAGTTAAACATATCAGCCCAAAACCGATACCTACGCCCAAGCAATAACGTAAATTGCGACGCGATCGCAACACGCACAACAGCATAATGGTGAAAAAGCAAACTGCCGCACCATCTAACATAGCCAGCCTTCCGTGACGCACTACCGGCAACATTGTTAGATAAACCAAGGCGCTGTAAACAGCACAAATGCGGCAAGGAAATATTTCTCTGCCAATACTATACAAAAAAGGTACTGAAAGAGCTGTTAAAATTGCACCGGGTAAACGTGTAGTCCACTCGTTTACACCTCCTAAGCTATAAGCCCAAGCAATCATCAAATGTATTAATGGCGGCTTATTATGGTATGGCTCACCCCCTAAAGTTGGGAAAAGCCATCGCATCTCGCCAGTCGGAGCGCGTCCTAATTCACGTGCTACTTGTGCAACAGTGCCTTCATCCCAGTCTCGCAGGGGCAAGTCACCTAGATGAATAGTAAAAAGTATTACTGCGGCTACCAGCAATATTACTATCCAAATTCTATCTATACGTTTGTCCATCCGACGATACTGTTTTTCAACACGATCCCAAATAAAGCTTTCTTTTTGCATAAACTAGGACAATCGTTTTAAATCGCTGCTTAAATCATGGAGAAACTGGCTTGTTAATCTCCAATATTAACATTCAATTAAAGTGCTATCTTTTCATTATCTCGTTAAATCTAATTTATTTATCTTTATTTTGCTAGATTTTGAAGTTTTTTTCTCAATAAAATGAACTACGAAAATTTTATAAAAATTAAAATTCTGTTTGCTGAAGAAAAAATAATACTGTTGAGTCACCAACATTAATGATTAAATACTGGGAGAGAAAAACAATATGAATCTGCCTTTTATCTTCGATATTGCTATAGGTTTAGTATTTACTTACTTAATTTTAAGTCTATTAGCTTCTGAAATACAGGAATTGATTGCCACTTTATTACAATGGCGTGCGGCGCACCTCAGAAAATCTATTGAAATTTTACTTGCAGGTGGTGTTCGTAATTCAGAAGAAGCAAAAATAATCCAATTAGTAAATCAAATTTATGGCAATCCTTTAGTTAGAAATATTAATCAAGAAGCGAAAGGATTTGTAGCGACTTTGCCAAGAAAAGCTACATGGGCATTTGGTTCGTTGAGTCGTCCTTTTAGAAGGGCACGTCCAGGAATGGATAAGAACGAAACAATTTTTGGTAACGGACAACACACCGGGCCGTCTTATATTCCTGCCGACATCTACGCAACCACATTGATGGAAACCTTGAAAATTCCCGATCTGTCTCGAAAACTTTCAGAATCAAGGTTAGAAAAATTCAAAAATGAAAGACTCGGTGAAATACAAGATATTTTATTTAGTTTAGAAGGAAAAGTACAAGGAGATGAAAAATTTACAAAGTTTTTCAGCGTTATTTATCAAGAATTCGCCCAAATGCAGGCTGATTTCGAGCAAATCCTCTGGAATTACAACGAAAAAAAAGCCGATCTAAATACTAGTATAAATCGTATGTCGGAAAGTATAAATAGATATATAGAGGCTTTTGAATTAGAAATACCAGAAAGTGAATATACGACTGCTTCAGTGCGACGACTTAAGTTTTTAAAGCAAGATATGTTTTCTTCGCAAGAACAAACAATTACTTTAGGAGGTTTAGAACCGAATGTAACCGAGATTGTTGAATTAATGAAGAAAGGTAGTAAAGTTTACCAAGAATTTGAAGAGACAATTAAAGATAAAGATAGTCAAACCTATCAACATTTTCAGCAACTGACTGATATTTTACCGCAATCTATTACAGAAAATCTGACTGTCTTAGCCAATCGTACCCGAACAAGAATTGATAACACAGAATCTTCAATTCATGCATTGAGAAAAGAAATGGAAAACTCCTTTAGTAGTTCTATGGAAAGAGCTAGTGGAGTTTACAAGCGTAATTCTAAAGGAGTCGCGTTACTAATCGGTTTTGCTATTGCAGTAATCGCAAACGCCGATGCATTTCATATGATAAGTAGACTTTCTACAGATTCAGCCTTGAGAAGTACAATTGTGAATAATGCCGGACAAATAGTAGTCCAAAATCAAGACAATCTCAAGTATGTAGATATTGGAACTCTTAGAAGTCAAACAGAAGAAGTTTTATCAGATATATCTTTACCCATTGGTTGGACTCAAGTCAACATCAAGCAGCAAGTAGGCTCCATACCATCAACCAGAGCTGGATTACCATCTTTTTTCAAATTTGCCCGTGCAATTCCCGGCTGGATTATTAGCGGTATTGCGATCGCGATGGGTGCCCCTTTCTGGTTTGATTTAATCAGTAAAGTTACCAGCGTACGGAATACTGGGAGAAAGCCATAAGGATTTTGGATTGAAGATAAATAGTTAGGAGTTAAGAGTTAGGAGTTAGGAGTTAGGAGTTAGGAGTTAGGAGTTAGGAGTTCGGAGTTCGGAGTTAAGAGTTAGGAGTTCGGAGTTCGGAGTTATGAATAAATATTCTTAGTAATTCTCAATTCCCAATTACCAACTACCAACTACCAACTACCAAATTAAAATATAAATACAATTCGTAAATCCCAATCTTTATCTCGACGAATAATCTCGATTTGACGAATAAATTCTCTAAAATAAAATCTTCTTTCTGTTTCAGATAAGTCAAACCAAAATTGGGGAATGGAAACGGCTTGGGCTACGGAACGTAAATTTACTGGTGGCAATATTGCTAGTTGTGCTTGAAGTTTTGATATTTCGGTGCGGAGTTTATAAGTTCTGATTTTGGCAGTTTCTTCATCTAAAATACCAGTTTCGATTAGTGCTGGTATTTGTTCTAGTATTTGTTCTTGATGGATAATAGCTTCGGTTAAATTATTTTTTAGCTCATCAAAGAAGGGAAAATTCATCTTATCTACTGCTTGAGGCAAGTCACTACAAACTTTTTCAATCGTATTTTCTAAAACTTCTTGGTAAGAAATAGCACGACATTTTTTATTTTTTGAACAGTTTATAGGACGTAAATAAATATACTCTTTATTCTGTCTGTGAAAAGTAACGCGAGTGACGCTGAAATGCGATTGACATTCACCGCATACAACTAAACCAGCTAAGGAACGCTTAGCACTTGCTGTACGAGACGGTAAACGACTGTTACGACGTAAAATTCTATCGACTTGGGCTGCTTCTTCACGAGAAATTATTGCACTATGAGTATCGCCGATCATTTCCCCATTTCGATAAGCTGTATCGCCACGATATACGGGATTCGATAACCAACGCCTTCCGGTAGTCACGGATATTTTTTTACCGTATTTTTTTGCTAAATGCCGCACGGCTCCCCGTAGCGAACCATACAATAAAAAGTTATCGAAAAATTCTTTGACTACCGGGGAAGTACTGCGGTCGATAGTATATTTTGCTTTACCCCGACGGTAGCCATAGGGTGCTTTACCCGGTGGCGGTGATGCGTCTAAACGATTGCGTGCGTGTCCTTGACGGATGCGACGACTGCGTTTTTGTTGCTGAATTTCGTGTAATAATTTAAGTAAATTAGCGTGGGTATTACTCGCCTTTGTTGCTGAATTATAATTTTGTTCTACCGCAACAAGATTTATTCCCATCTCTTCAAATTGGGAAAGTAAGAATGTAACTTCCTCAACAGAATCTCCTAACTCTTCCAAGCGTCGGATAAAAATGCAATCTGGAGCATTCGTTTGACAGTCTTTGAGTAACTGTTGTAACTCCAACCGTTTCCCTAAATCTTGATAAACCCGATCTACTTCCCATCCTAAACTTAATGGTTCGGGAATTTCTTCTAATAAAGGATCGCTGTAAGTGTATGCGAACTTCATTCAGTGAACAGTGAACAGTGAACAGTGAGCAGTGAGCAGTTATCAGTGAGCAGTGAGCAGTGAACAGTGAGCAGTGAGCAGTGAGCAGTGAGCAGTGATTTACAACTTCTAACTCCGAACTCTTAATTCCTAACTCCTAACTCTTAACTCCTAACTCCTAACTCCTAACTCCTAACTCCTAA
>ERZ1740052.801-NODE-801-length-10471-cov-9.820084_pt1 | contig 10471 bp, 7 predicted proteins | sample MGYA00581750_ERZ1740052 | MGnify/ENA primary metagenome ERZ1740052 (study PRJEB43018, sample SAMN04849743) | marine metagenome | isolation source: floating plastic debris | place: Pacific Ocean | collected 2008-08-30 | study: EMG produced TPA metagenomics assembly... | reverse complement strand
AATCATCGCTACAATCACAAATACTCTTCGTGTCTAACCCAACCTACTTTTTACTCTTCATATTTGAAATTCATCCTGATATATAGTAAATAAATTCCCCACAATATTGACAACAGTAGAAAAGCAATTAAAAAAGTTATGCTAGGAATAGGAATTTTAAAAGAATAAAAAATATTCCAAGCGATTACTGTTGCACCTATGTTGAATATAATTAGATATGCATGTGTAAAGCCTAACTCAGAATTGTGTAGTTCCTTCAGGTTTTTTATAATGTTATTTTTAACCCATTTGTCTTCAATCATCAAACTTAAAATCAAAGGAATAGCTATTAAATAACTTTTTATAAACTGAGAAATATCTAGCTCTTTAGAGGTAACTACTAAAGAATAATTGATAAACTGATGAATATTTATTAAATTTGACAGTTCCATTTTATTTTCATTTTACCTACTCATTTTAGTCCATTTAAATGGACTTACGCTATTAGCTTGGGGTTTGCAACCCCAAGCGGATTAAATACTTGATGCAAAATTTAAATATCCTATGCATTTCTCGGAGGCGAAGACAGCGCAACTACGAACCTTCTCTTAAATACGAAATGTTGGGTTACGACAGGATAACTTTAATTATCGCTACAATCAAAATTGATTTTCCTGTCTAACCCAACCTAGTATCTACAATCACAAATACTCTTCGTGTCTAACCCAACCTACTTTTTACTAATAGGACTTACGCAGCGATAACGAAAAGTATAGTGTTACAGACATTCTAGATCCCCCCAACCCCCCTTGAAAAGGAGGGCTTGCGTAAGTCCTAACTAAGAAATCTTTTAGGATGGTGCGCAGGTAGGCTTTGTAATATTAGCCCCAGGCTAGAAGCCTGGGGGCTACGAAATGTTGGGTTACGACACGATAACAAAATCATCGTTAAATCAAAATTAATGTACGTGTCTAACCCAACCTACTATCTACTATCAACTAACAACTAACCACTATCAACTAACCACTAACAACTTCTTCAACCTTGGCAATTTCCAACATAGTCTTCAATACAGAATCGGGATTTAAGCTAATTGAATCAATCCCTTCCTCAACCAAAAACTGAGCAAATTCTGGATAATCACTTGGTGCTTGTCCGCAAATTCCAATTTTACGGTTATGCTTTTTCACGGATTGAATCGCTAACTTAACCATCCGCTTCACCCCTTCACTACGCTCATCAAACAACCTTGCCACCAAGGAAGAATCTCTATCCAAACCCAAAGTTAACTGAGTTAAATCATTAGAACCAATCGAAAATCCATCAAAAACTTCTGCAAATTCCTCAGCCATTATCACGTTATTTGGTAACTCGCACATCACATAAACCTGCAAATTATTAACAGCCCGAACTAAGCCATTTTTCGCCATTTCTTTTAATACCAAACGCCCTTCATCGGGAGTACGACAAAAAGGAATCATGGGAATCAAATTAGTTAAACCCATTTCTTCCCGTACCCGCTTTATCGCTTCACATTCCAATGCAAAACCTTCACGATAGCGTTCGTCATAATAACGCGCCGCACCTCGCCAACCCAACATCGGATTTTCTTCGTTGGGTTCAAATTGCCTTCCCCCTAACAAATTCGCATATTCATTACTTTTAAAATCCGACATTCTCACAATTACCGGCTTTGGATAAAATGCCGCTGTAATTCTGGCGATTCCTTGAGCTAATTTATTAACAAAAAATGTCGGTTTATGCTCATAAAGTGCGGTTATCTGAGCAATTTTTTCTTTTGCAAAACCATCTTCCAACTTATCAAAATAAAGCAAAGCCATCGGATGAATTTGGATTTGATTGGCAATAATAAATTCAGTTCGAGCCAACCCCACACCATCATTAGGAATTGTAGATAAACGAAATGCTTCTTGAGGATTCCCCACATTCATTAAAATTTGCGTTTGGGTACGAGGTAAATCTTCTAAATGTACCTCTTCCACTTCAAAAGGCAACAATCCTTCATAAACCTTACCTTCTTCCCCTTCCGCACAAGAAACGGTTACCTCCTGGGAAGTTTTCAAAACCTCCGTGGCATTTTCACATCCGACAATCGCCGGTAAACCCAACTCTCTGGCAATTATCGCACTATGACAAGTTCTTCCCCCGGAATTAGTCACAATCGCACTCGCCTTTTTCATAATCGGTTCCCAATCGGGGTCGGTTCTATCCGTTACCAGTATTTCCCCAGGTTGAAACTGTTCGATTTTACTAATATCTACAATTACCCGTGCTTTACCGTTACTGATGGCTTCACCGACAGCACGCCCGGTTGTAAGAGGATGGGTAGAGGGGGAAGAGGGGGTAGAAATATTCACCTTGTCTCCTTGTCCCCTTGTCCCCTTATCCTTAACAAATTTGTAGCTTCTTAAAGTATTCTGCTGCTTCTGCGACTGTACCGTTTCTGGGCGGGCTTGAACGATAAATAATTGGTTGGTAATCCCATCTTTAGCCCATTCCATATCCATCGGCGTGTATTTACCGTGGACGTTAGAATAATGATCTTCTATCAAACAAGCCCAACGCCCTAGCTGTAATATATCTTCGTCATTTAAAGCAAATTTTGCTCTTTCGGCAGAGGATACCGGCACATTTCTAATATTCTTCGAGCCGTCATCGTAAACCATTTTGATTTCTTTGCTGCCCAATCTCTTATCAATAATTGGCCGATGTCCCGATATTAATGTAGGCTTAAAAACATGATATTCATCGGGATTTACTGAACCTTGAACGACATTTTCCCCCAAACCATAGGCTGCTGTAATCAAAGCCGCATCCTTAAAACCACTTTCGGTTTCTATGGAAAACATTACCCCCGAAGTTGCTAAATCCGAGCGCACCATTTTTTGCACTCCCACCGCTAGGGCAACTTCAAAATGATCGAAGCCTTTCGTATGACGATAAGAAATTGCTCTATCTGTAAACAAGGAAGCAAAACAACGATGAGTTGCTGCTAAAACCTCTTCTACCGTGGTGACGTTAAGATAAGTTTCCTGCTGCCCTGCAAAACTAGCATCCGGTAAATCTTCAGCAGTTGCACTAGAGCGCACCGCAACGTCAGTATCAACGTTATACCGCTCGCACAATTTTTTATATGATGTGGCAATCGCACTCCTAAAATCTTTGGGGAATGGAGTATGCAACAACAACTTCCGCGCTTTAGAAGCTCTGGTGCGTAAATTCTGTAAATCATTTACATCCAAATCGGCAAAAAGATTCCGCAGCTTTTCTTCTAACCCCGCTGACTTAATAAAGTAACGATAAGCATAAGCAGTAGTAGCAAAACCTGTAGGAACATTAACCCCTTTCGCAGTTAACTGTCCAATCATTTCTCCCAAAGAAGCATTTTTACCGCCAACAATAGGAATATCATCAATACCAATTTCATCAAACCACAGTACGAATGCTTGTTCTCTGGAGAATTCAAGAGTATTTTTATCTGCTAGTTCATCCATAATTATTTCCCCTCAAATATGCAGAAATATTCGTTTATATAAACCGTCAGCTTGCAGTCTTGATTTCTCTATAACAACCGCTATCTAAACCAACTACCATAACAAAAAAAATTAATTAGGTTTAGGCAAGCGAGTGCTTAAGCCTCAACAATATCAAGACAAGCCCTTACTTATTACTAGGAGGGTTTGAAATATTTTATGCCTGAAATAAATAATGGAGACTTACGCAAAACTATCAAAAAAACGGAAGTTGGGGATTTATTGAAATAATAGTCCCCTAACCCACGTAATCTTCTAACGACAGAAAACGGAATTTAGGGACTCTAGAAAGCCCAATTCTCGCCTATCTTTACTTACTCATCAAAATACAGCTAAACTCCCTTGACTTTTACTTCATTTAATGGTATATTACAATACCACTAAAATACACATACTAATTCGCTCTTATCCTATTGGATATTTAAATACCGTAAAAAAGACAGCACCCCCCTCGCATATAAGTCATACTCGAACCATTGATGGCTCTAAGCAGCTAACGCAGGGACGCGCTGACTAAAAAAAATGATATCAAAACTAATTTGGACGAGATTTTTCAGATTAAAAACAGAGATTCTATAGCTGTTACCAGCATTCTATATCCTAAAAATTTGATTCGATCGCTAATTAGAAGCCTCCTACTAACAAGACATATATCTAACCGGGAGCTACGCGAAAATTAGTCGTTTTCCCAGACTTCTCTACCAATCAAATCCGCTATGCGATCGCGCAGCAAAAATTCGCATTTTTCTAACTCGCACTCGATACAAACCCACTCTCTTGCGGGTATGTATTGACATAGCGTATATATCGGCTGTTGTCGGCTAACTACCCCTTTTTGAACCAATCGTCGCGCTTCATCCTGAATCACGTCTAAGGAGTAATTGATAGAAGGCACCGTATTCACACTCATAATTGCATCTCGCTATTTTACACGTAAGTATTATTCCCAAAATCTATCCAGAACGAACATGGTTCTAAACCAATTCGTTATTACTATTTTTTTGTAATTTACTATACGGAACTAAATCCATTTTGACGCTATAAAACCTCAAAAAATATAAAGATATGTTAAAAATGTCATGACTTCATCACATAAAATTTACCTCTACTAAATATCTTTTGCTTAAGTATTAAATATAACATTAAAATGTTTTTTCCAGTCATGTTTAGTGAAAGAACTTTACCAGCATTGTCAAGCAGATAAAATCAATGTATTGAGCAGGCTTTGTAGACTTTTAAGTAGGTTGATCGATTGAATAGCTTATCTATAGCAATGATTAAGCGATTAGCGCATCTGTCCTTAGGGGAACAAGTGAAAAAAAATATTTAACTAAGAAAAACCTATAATCAATAGCTTTATATACAAGTTAAATTACAACATAAAAGCTAGCCATTTACCTAGTGTTAACAATTTCTTAAACAGATTAGCAATTGCTTAGTTAATTAAAGCACTACTTGTAAAGAAAGACCTGTTGATAAATTGCTGTAGCAACTTAGAGATGGTTCTAAAGTGTATAGAACTTCATGTAAAGCATCATTCATCAATCTCAGTTATCTATTTAATTTCCGTAGGCAGTAAAATACATCGATATATTCTGTATCATAAGTCACTTTTAACCAGATTGTTAAATCCCATTAACTTAGGTAAATTATTGGATAACACATTGTTAACTTTCGTAAAGCGGTCAAAATCTCTTAAGAATAGGGGTGAATAACAATGTATGATATAAGATTCCGTAAAATAGCTTATAAAGATAAAAGAGTGTGAGCTATTTCCATCTAATAATAGGGAAATAGAACAATCTCGAATCAAAAGAGTTGATGTTTTGTAATAAGCGGGGAAATAGGGAATAGAGTTCGGGGGACGTGGAACAGTGCAGATAATAGAGTTTTAGCTATTTCCTTCTATTAATACGTAAATAGAACAATCTCTAATCATATGAGTTTATGTTTTGAAATTAGCGGTTAAATAGTGAATAGAGTCCGGGGGGGTGTGGAACAGTGCAGCTACTATAGATTATATTTACTAAGCGGTGGAAGCCTTCGCCTTTATTTATCCGATTGAACAGCGGCATTCTCAACAAGCCCAAAGAAACCCGGTTTATTGCTCGTTGCATAGTTAAAAAGTCGTGTTTTCATGAAAAAACCCAGTTGCTTTAATTTCTTATTGATTCAAGTTTCGTGCTAAGGATCGAAATCTTCACTACTATTTCACCACATTGATTTTGCGGGGTTAATCATTGTTCGTAGTAGATTTCATAAAACGCACCACTACAAACCTTTTCTAGATCGTTTCATTAGGGAAGGCAAAGCAAATATTTTCTAAACTCCTACTTCCTTCCCGCTTATGCGATTACCGACACCTCTTTCTTTTCTCTGCGCCCTCTGGGTTTAGTAAGGTTTTTTAATCGGTAATCTTCTGCTGGGAAGGGAGTAACTCCCAACTCCCAACTCCTAATATCAAGTCCGGATAAGCGCGTTACTATATAATCCGATTGAAAAGATAGCGTTTATTATCTTGAGACGAGTTACTAATTACTCGTTACTCCCGAACGAGCTACTCACTACTCACTACTCGCTACTCACTACTCAACCCCCACAGATATCATAACTGTTTAACCGGACATGATATAACTCCCAACTCCCAACTCCCAACTCCTAACTCCTAACTCCCCAAAAAACGAAACAGACGCAACCACCGTCGCGTCTGTTAGATGTATCTAACTAAGTTTTAACTAAAAAACTAATCGCCAAAATTCCAATTTAATCAATATTTTCAGCCTCATCTTGAGATTCTGGTTTTTGTCGATCTTTAATTTGGTTTAAAAGCGATAGTACCTTGTTGCCCCTTTCAATCGAACGATCTTCTAAGAAAATCACTTCTGGGGTGCGACGCAAACGTACTCTTGAACCGAGTTCGCTGCGAACGTAACCAGTTGCCGATTTTAAACCAGCCATTGTTTCTTCTCTGGCTTCATCGGTACCATAAATTGAAACGTAGATTTTGGCGTGTTGTAAATCGCCAGAAACATCTACATCAGTAACGCTAACCATTCCAGTACCCACTCGGTCATCTTTAATTCCGTTGAGCAACATTTGGCTAACTTCCCGTCTAATTAATTCAGCAACGCGGGAAACGCGGCGATTAGTAGCCATAAAAATAGCCTCCTAGCAGAGGTTTTACTACAGAATATTTAGTTGGAATTGAACGTGGAGGTCAAACCCCCAATACAATCAGCCAACCTTTACTAGATTGTACTTAAACCAAGCATTGCACGCAGGGTAAAAGAAACAAAAACGAGAATCCCCACTAGCAAACTGATAAAAGCAGCTAAGGCGAGCGGGCGCTTGAAAATTGGTTCCAACCAGCCAAACGCATTCAGAAATACACCCAGCAAAGTGGTTACAAAGTAGCGGGGGTAGCGTCCAATATTATCCCAAAAACCATCAAACATCTTTTTTTAGAGCGTATTGTATAAACGGACTTGTTTATCTAATCTACTTACTCATCATATAAGATTATATAGTTTACTGATTTTTATTAATCGTTACAAACAAGGGATTTTTCAGTTTTTAGTTTAATGGTAATTCACATTTATAAACAAGGTTTCTCGCGTCCCTTTCTTAAGTGGGCTGGGGGCAAAGGCAAATTACTCGGGCAAATTAGTCCTTATTTACCCGAACGACAAACTTATAAAAATTATTATGAACCATTTTTGGGTGGAGGTGCGCTTTTTTTTCATCTCCAGCCATATGCAGCGATAATAAGCGATATTAACTCAGAACTGATTGCTACTTATAAATGTGTAAAAGACTATCTGCCAGAACTAGTTGGTTTGCTAAAAACACACGAAAATTATCACAGCAAAGAATATTATTACCAGCTACGTCAAAAATCTGTAAAAACCGATCTAGAAAAAGCGGCTCGCTTAATTTATTTGAATAAAACCTGCTTTAACGGTCTTTATAGAGTTAATTCTAAAGGTCAATTTAACGTGCCTTTGGGTAGATATAGCAAACCGAATATTTGTCCGATCGAATTGTTATCGTTAGCTTCGGAAACATTGCAGTTAGCGCAAATCAAGCAAGCAGATTTCGGCGATGTTCTCGATCGCGCAACAAGCAGCGATGATTTTGTATTTTTCGATCCTCCCTATCATCCCATCAGCAGCACCAGCTACTTTACCGCTTACAGCCACAATGCTTTTACCGAAAATGACCAAATACGTTTGAGAGATGTTTGTGCAGAATTAGCAACTCGGGGCGTAAAAATTGTGGTATGCAACTCGGATTGTCAATTTATTAGACAACTGTATGCAGAAATTGGTTTTAATATAGTTCCGATAAAAGCATCGCGAGTCATCAACTCAAACATCAAAAATCGCGGCACTATTCACGAGCTGTTAATTACGTCTTATTAGAATTGAGCGGCGGTAAATAGGCAGGATACATATTATTGATGAACTGCAAGGGATTTAGGTAATCATTCGCCTATAATCTATCCCAACCCTAGACATTAAACATGATTATTGAGTCGTAAGTACGTTAAACGTAACAAAAATCATTATGAACATCCGCAGTGATGGAGCAATAAAACATTTGATTATACTTGTATATATTTTTGGCGAAGTTTTATGATACCTGTAATATTATTTTGTTTACAATCTGTTTGTCACAAAATATATCAATATAATTATTCAGATTATTGATTTTAGGAGTATATAGGTGGATTTACAATCAATAAAGGTATTCGAGCAATTTGCCAATAACGTAGATTTTGCTTTCTGGGTTTCTTCTCCTGATGTAACCGAGTATTACTACATGAGTCCTGGGTATGAAAAAATTTGGGGTAGGACTATTGCTTCGCTTATAGAAAATCCTCACTCATTTTTAGAAGCCGTTCATCCCGATGATGTCGAGCGTGTGACGCAAGCAGCGGTGGGTAAAGAACCTTGGAATATGGATGAAGAATACCGCATCATTCGCCCAGACGGTACGGTACGTTGGATACGCGACCGTACTTACCCAGTTTACGATGACCAAGGTAATATTTATCGTATGACAGGTACTGCTGAAGATATTACCGAGCGCAAACAAGAACAAAAAGATTTGCATCAAAGCTTAGAGCAGTTTAAGCAGTTTGCAGAAAATATTGATATTGTATTTTGGGTATGCGATGTTGATGTTAAGGAATTTCAGTATATTAGTCCCACCTACGAAAAAATTTGGGGTCAAAGTTGTGCTTCACTTTACGAGAATCCTCGTTCTTTCTTAGATACCGTACATCCGGAAGATATTCCCCACAAAATGGCTGCAATTAAAAATAATCCAACATCGATGGATGAGGAATACCGCATAATTCAGCCTAACGGTACAATGCGTTGGATTCGCGATCGCACTTTTCCAGTTCAAGATGAAAATGGAAAAGTTTATCGCATGGTAGGTATTGCTGAAGATATAACTTACCGCAAGCAAGCTGAAGAAGAAACATACAAAGCACTGCAACGGGAACAAGAACTCAGCAATGCTAAATCTGAATTTATCGCCACAATATCACACGAAATTCGTACACCTTTGTCGGTAATCCAATCCTCTGCCGATCTTTTGCACCACAACATTGATAGATTAACTACAGAGAAAAAGCAGAAACATTTTCAAAAAGTAGAATCATCCGTTCAACGCATTACATCTATCGTTCAAGACTTATTGATAATCGCCGAAGATGAAGCTAGTTCTTTGCAATTTCAACCAACTGAGGTTGATGTCGTTCAGTTGTGCCAAGAAACTATCGGCACAATAGTTAATTACAATAAACACCGTATTGAGTTTAAAGTATCCGGAGATGGCGCGAAGACTGCAATGCTTGATGCTGAACTTACCAATCACATATTAACTAATCTACTTGAAAACGGGTTAAAGTATTCGCAACCAGACAAAAAAGTAGACTTTGAATTGAGCTTATTGCCAAACCAGGTCAAATTCTGCATTCAAGACCAAGGTATTGGTATCCCGACTGAAAATTTATCCCATATTTTCGACTCATTCTATCGAGCTAGTAATGTTGAGACAAAACCAGGTACTGGACTCGGACTATCTATCGTGAAGCTTTGTGTTGACACCCATGGTGGTGGAATTTCAGTAAATAGTACTGTCGGAGAAGGAACTATTGTTACTGTAACGTTACCCAGGTCAAATAGAGTTTAAATTTAATTGTTCTTCAATAAAAAGTGATAATAACATGGGAAATATGTATTTTATGGTACTGAAATATTAGTAACGGTCGTTTATAAAGCGAACCATAGGAGCAACAAGTTGACAAACAATGAAAATACTTGAATCGATGCAATAACTTTAGTAGAGGCTCCCTATTTATCTCCGACAAATTAACAGGCAATTGACGCACTTGTTATTTGTATTTGTAGGGGATAGAGGCGAGTATTTTCATTGTTTGAATGCTTTCTTCAATCATAAGAAAGTTACCGTAAATTCCTATAAAGGTTGAATCAGTTTGGAAAGGTAGATGTTGTTAACCAAGATTTTAACCTGCTTTAATTTCACCATTACCGTTACGGATAGACCATGCCATTTCTAACAATTTAGTCCAGCGCTTTTGTAGTTGTTTGGGAGTACACTTAAGCTCTTTTGCAATTGCTTGGTCGTTTTGTTTGGCGCTTTTCAACTCCAACATTTGACGTTGTTGTTCGGAAAGTTGACCGACAAAAGCATCCCACTGAGTGGAAGACATTCCCAATTTTTGCTCTAAAGTTGCACCTAACCACTGGTGTACCAATTGCCAGTTATGAGTCCGGGCAAACTTTTCTACATGATACTTAAAACGCTGTTGGAGATAATCGCGCTGACGACTAGTTAAACCTAATATTCTGTCAATTTCTGGAGCGCTGAGGTCTTGTAGTTTTAATGACAAGTAATCTACACAA
>ERZ1740052.800-NODE-800-length-10474-cov-7.781553_pt1 | contig 10474 bp, 5 predicted proteins | sample MGYA00581750_ERZ1740052 | MGnify/ENA primary metagenome ERZ1740052 (study PRJEB43018, sample SAMN04849743) | marine metagenome | isolation source: floating plastic debris | place: Pacific Ocean | collected 2008-08-30 | study: EMG produced TPA metagenomics assembly... | reverse complement strand
GTTCCTCAACCCAACCTACAAATACATTTAATTACCCGTCAAAATTAATGTGGTGAAGTACTAAGCTTTACCGCCAACTTTAAAATTTTTGACGCTTCGGAATAGACTCAATCGCAGGTTGAGCATTTTGCCAATTTATGCGATTAGGATCTGGCTCTTCGAGACAATTAGTTTCGCTAAGTACAGCATCACCAATAACACCACCTGTAGGAATGGGAACAAGAGTTTCTTGGAAAGCGGTGTCACCTTCGGCTGAAAATTCGTCGAGATAAGCACGTTTGAGGGAGTAGCTAATTTGAGTTAAATCGCCATCCGTGTCGCTATAACCATTTTCCTGCAACCAAGCGCGGAAGTCTTTATCTAAAAGTTTCATTTCCAACAGCCAATCGAGTTTTTTCAAATCATTTTCAAAATGCCAGCGAAAACCCACATAGTTGTCAACAATTACTGCTGGTTTTGGATCGAGGCGATGAGCAACTGATTCCCCTTTGTATTGAAGTCTTCCTATTGCTTGAATCCAAGTTTCTCCAGGAGTGTTTGCCCAAATTAGTTGACTGGCATTTAGAGGATTGGCTGCAAGTTGTGCGTATGACAATGGCGGAGATTGAGGAGCGTAAGTTTCTATCACATTGTTAGTAATTTGGGAGTTTGTAGGAGATGTTAATTCTGGCGAGTTTGAAAGATTATTATAATTAGATGTTTCTAACTCTGTAGATTGTCCTAAAGGCTTAAATTCAAAGAAGCTATTTTCGTTATTAAATATTACTGGAGATAATTCCAGCATATGGGTGTAAACAGTTTCTTCACTACCATTGCTGAAGTGAAAGGTAAGCTCAAGTTGTGGTTCTGGATCTTCTTTTTTTAGTAACTATACATCTTATGGACCTGTCCTACCATATTCGTTTTCAGCACTAGTGGTTATCACCATTTTCGGAACTTTTTAAGGTGGGTGCAATGGTGATTGTCTGAAGTGGGGATAGAAAATTAGTTTTGTGTTGTCATCTTCAGGTATATATACTTTTTGAAGAATATCTTGAGGCTTTAATTGATAAGTGAGCTTTCCTTGAGATCCAAATGTGTGCCTATTAATAAAATAGGTTGCACCATACCTACTATTTGACTCTGCCTCAGATTGTGTTGGTACCCTAAAATAAGTCAAATTTGTATCGTACTTACGCGAATCGTCTTTGCTTCCAGGAATATCTGGTTTAATTGAGAAATCGCAGTCAAGAGAAAGATTTTTTTCCCAGAGTGGAAAGTCATGAAAGTTGATATCTAGGTTGCGTATGTCTTGTTTATCACTCAATTTAAACTCTATATCTTGATGTAGCGTACCACTATCATCTAGATGACTAAACCAAAACTTACTCAGTTCGCAGTGATAGAAAAATTCATGATCCTCCCTCGCAATTAGTTTCCAAGAAAGTTTTTTCAAAGTTGGATTAGCGAAGGGAATTGTAAAGACTGGCTTTCCTTCAATTATTAAAGAAACAAAACCTTCACCTTCTGGGATAAAACTCGATTCTTCAACGACAAAATTCGGTTGTGGAGGTAAAACCTGGTTTGCAGTTGAGGAATCAACTTTCTTTACCATTCTCGATCGCACTTTAGGCTTGTGGGTTGTTTGCGCTTGAGCAATAATAGCTCGACACTTCGCCGCTATGCTGGGATTATTCATTTTCAATGCCTTCATGGGAATAAACAGCAAGCGGTCGTACTGAGTCGCTTTCGTGACCACCTGATAATTGTGAACGGCTTCAAAGTACTGCAATGACAGGAAGTGCATCTGGTTGGGGTTTGTTACATTTGAACCAGGGGAATCTTCGTGGAAGGTTGAAATATGCCCGGAACGAATTTTGCTGGCATATTGATGCAGCAAGGTGGTAATATTTCTGTTTGTACGAATAGATAAACTTCTGCCACCATCAGCACGAGCGGCATTCATGGCGGTAACTTTACTGGTGTCGGCTATTTGCTCTTTTACATTAGAACCATCAAAAGCCGTTTCGAGGGCGATCGCCTCAATAATTTCTGCGATGGAATAGCGGTCGCTTCCTTCTACACCTTTTAAACTATTAACATCAATGTGGGTAGTTTCTCCAGGTGCTAAACCAACGCAGTGAAGAAGTTGCCCGGGGGAAACTCCTTGACTATACCAAGATTGTTCGCTACGAACTAGTACACCAACCGCAGGTGCTTCAAAACCAACATTTTGGGTTGAGGTGGCACTTAGTAAATCGATTTGACCTTTTTTCGCTAAGTCGGTAATCGGTGGTGGGGGTGGAGGAGCAACAACTGGTTTGGGTTTGGGAAGCGGTTGTAAATTTAAATCGGGTGTTTCGACAATTGTTGTACTATGAACTGTACCATCATGAGCATTAATAGTAAGGTCTTTAACTTTGACATTAATTGAATGGTTTAATTGCCAGTAACCAATCAGCCCCTCTTCGTCACCTTTTAATCGTCGATCCATTGCGGACTTAATTTCCTTGGCGGTGCGTGTTGTTTTCCAAACCCGAACTTCAGCCATCTTACCTTTGAAAGGATGGTCATTTGCTTTACTACGACGACCAAATCTGTGAATATTACCCGTGTATTCTCCGCTAACGTTAGCCGATCCAATTGGCTCGCCGTTAACATACATCAGCACAATTTGAGAACCATAGGTAATTGCGATATGATTCCATTGATCAACTTTGATTTTTTCTGTTTGGCTACTGTTATGGTCGCTACCTTGAAAATGAAACCTGATACCACCATCAGACTTTGAGTAAAATACCAAAGCATCTGTTTCGTCGCAAGCTATGGCATAGAAACCACTATTTTGCAAGGGGAAAATCCATGCTTCGATAGTAAATGAATTATCAACAGCAATTCCATTTTCAAGCTCGATATAGCTACTCGAACCATCAAACTGCATTGCTTTTAAACTTACTTCTTCAACCGCAGTTTCTTGCACTACTGGTGCAGGTATTTTAGGAGGAGGTGGTACGGGTACTGCCTCTTCATCTAGCTCTAAAATAAATGCCGAATCATAATAAACCCGTTCGGTAGCTACCACAGATTCATTGCTACTACTGGGGTTAAACAGCAAGTGATTCTTTTCAATGGTGACAACCAACTGCCCGTTATAGGCTGCCCAGTTTTTGTAACTTAAATAAACATTGGTTTCCCCGGAAGGATGATTGGTGATAATACTTGATAAAGTTATCTCAATCGCTCCTTTTGCTGGTATAGTTACCCTTGATTTGGGATGAATTGACCAAGCTATAGGAGAATTAGAAGTTGGTTTAGGAATTATGTGCCAGTGATTTACATCATCAACAGCCACCTCCACACCGTGAATTTGTCCTTCTGTGGCTAAAGCATAAGCTTGTTCTCGTTCTCCATAATCAAATGTAATAGTTAACTCGGCATCTGTTTCTAAGTTTAATTCATACCCAGAAATATTAACTATCCGCAGTGTTAATTGATTGGGAGTTTGACCATCATTTAAAACTGAAGAGGTATTGACAAAACTGGCATAAATAGGATTTCCTCCTATAGCTTTTGCAACGTTGTTTTCTGAAGCAGAATCAAAATTACTTTTGATATTCAAAGAAAGGTTTTCAAAAGCATAAACCCCATCAGTTTCAAAAGCAGTTCCATCCTTTTGAATTAAAGGACCATAAGTTACGGGTATTTGAGTAGTATCTCCTTCAAAGTCTTCGGCTACTGATAAATTTTGTAAATGAACGGTTAACGGTTTATCTGCACTAATATTTGTTAAAACTTCTCCGACACTATTTAATAAGTAAAGATAGTAGTGTGTATCGTCCTCTTCCACAGTTGATGACCAATTTTCATCTTCGACGTTAACCTCAGTAGGATTATTTAATAATCCTTTAGGAAAAGCTATTTGTAAGTGGCAGTTATCGGCACTAACTTTAGATTTTGCTTTCGCCTTTAACAAGTTTATTTTGTCAGTGCTTTGGTTAAGAACTTCTATAGTTACCGTTTCTGCTGTATCAGTTTTACGAAGAGTATTTGGGTATTTTTTGTCATCCCCGTAATAAAGGGAAAAGGTAATTGGGTTATCGCTTGCTGTTGCCATGTTATCTTCCTAAGTATAATTGCTTTTATGTCAGTAATATTTGTTATTTACGACTTGAAAAACTTAACTTGACTCCTCCACAGAATCTTCTCTAAGACTAAGCTTGAGCCATCCGCCTTGTATTGTCTGCTTTCCAGAAAAGGTAGCGTTTAGTTTAACGGTTTTAATATCATTAGTTTCCGTCCAAGTGCCGTTTTGCTGAGTAACCCACGACCAAATATATCCCGGTTGTTTGGGCAGAGGAATTTCGGTTTTTCCTTGCTCCATCAACAGAGGTGAAGTTGAAAAAACAGCTTGGATATTTTTTAAAGCTTGGGCGTAATGTTCTGGATGAATTTCCAGGGCTTGGGTTGGTAAAATACCGCTAGTGGCATGAATTGCACCACGAGGATCGATTAGCAAAGTCATGGTTTGAGGCGCACCATTAATAGATTGCATAATATTGACATCTCCGTCGGCATGAGTGCGAATATTAGTGCTACCTACCTGTTGGCTTTGAGGAGCAAAAAAACTATCCCCGGAAAGGTTTCCCGTTTCATCTTCTGGCCAATATCCTACTAAACCATCATTCATCTGGTGATATTCACCGATGCGAATCGGGAAGTTAATGTCACTAATGCCACCATCGCTGTAACTACCAGACTCCATCGCTTCACCTAAAGCTATTTCTGCTTGACTGGAAGCTGGCAATCCTGCTAATTCCAAATCTATAGAAGCTCTTACCACCGCCAGGGGACGGCCGACAAGTAATGCTAATGCTTCATGGGTAGCAAAACTTTCTGGAGCAATATTTTCTAAAGCATTCTCTACTGCACCGTGAAACGGCTCTAGGAAATTTACTCCTTGATTGAGAATAAACCGTACTACCCGCTGTAAATAAATATTGCTAATGTCATCTACTCTGCTGTAGTTGCTTCCTGGCATTGGCTGCCACCGGGCATTACCATCAATCAATCCCAATCCTTTGCCTTCGCCGTCGTACACCATTAAACTGCGATCTAAATTATTGGGCATTAACCAACCACACACCGGAGTCATAGCCGGATGAACGCCGACTTCTCGCTCTCCATCTCGGGCTGCTAACCAACAAAAGTTTAAGCGTGCTGGTTGAGCAAGACGAGGCGGTAAATACACCGGATGAGAGCTATAAGAACTTTTTAGTAGCTCGCTGGTAAGAATACTACGGGCATTTAAAAGATTCAAATCTCGCAAATCTAATACCTGACCAAAATTATCAATTAAACGCAAACTGACAATTTGCATGGCTCCAGCCCTCAAAGCATTAAAATCATTTGGATAAGGAGCTAAACCGACACCGCTATCACCTATAGCTTGACGAATTTGTTCCACTAAAGGCTTGGTATTTCTGTCTGCGAAAGGATCTTTAACTTCTAACTGCATTGCTTGGTGACAGGTAAGTAAAGCATCGTTGAAACCGCTTAACGCTTGAGACAAACTGTTAGTATTACCTAAAAGTTCGTAGGCTTGCAGCGCTGTGTAAACTGGATCTTGGGCTTTGGCTTTATCTGAGCTAAATTGTTTTTCTTGTTCGTACTTCGTCTTCAAAGAAGCAATTTCTCGATCTAAATAACTCTGCGGATAGGACTCGTTTAATTCCAGCTTACGGTTAAGATAGGATGCCAGTCGCAACCGGAATTTGATACCTGCATGGGCAGACAAGACGCTAAAACCTTTGTAAACGTTTGTCCCCTGAGTGCAAACACGTCCGTCTTTTTTGACTAAATCGCAAGAATTGGCTGGTAAATCGTAATGATAATTAATAACATTACTTGAGTAGCGTTCGGCAACACAAAACGAAGTTAAATCTTCAGTTTTTGAATCGGGGAAAAATTCAACTTTCCAAGCCAATAGCAAAGGATGCCAAGGCTGTTGTTCCCAATTACTAATGCCGACGCTACAGTCAGCATCAATTTTATTAATTCGAGAGGCGATCGCGCTAAAAGTTTTTTCTGAAAAATCCACTAAATCAATTTTTTCTGTTAGCAACTGACAATGCAGCAAACCATCAGAACGCAAACGACCATCTTGCCCGTGACGATGAGTAGATTTAGCAACATCTCCTGTCATTAAAATTACTGGCTCTAATGGTCGATAATAACCAGGTGCGGGGGATGTTTCTAAACTAAAGTTTTTACCTTGAATTTGATTGAAAGCTGCTAACTTTTTAGTTAAATTTTGCAGAGCTAAGTCAGACTCTTGTTTCAAGGCTTCCAGTTTCTGAGTTGCGACATTGAAAGCAGGAATATCGAATTTTTGAATAAAGCGTAAAATTGAACTGCTTTCTGGCCAAGCATTTTGCTCTCCATCACCATAAGCAGAAAAAAGATACTTACACCAGTTAGCAAAAATCTGCTGTCGTTGGTATTGTACTTGTTGATAGGTACGAAAGTAATTTTGTACCCTACGGTTGAGTTCGTCTAATTCCTGAGCTAATTCTATCGGAAGCGATGCCAACTCAGGTATCCCTGCACTAGTTATTTGAGTAGATTCAGATTCAATTTGTGTTTTTGGTGGTTTTTCGGATTTTATTGTATAAATAGTCGCGCCAGGAGAAGAATTAAAACCTTGAGTATGACGCGCTTCTTTAAACTTAAAACCAACGTCGAGTGCTTGTCTTTCCAACCGCTCGCAGAATTCAAGAGCTTCTAACTGCTCCTCTAAAATTGATTGCTGGGTAGGATTTATGGTATGAGCCAAGTAAGCAGAAAGTGCTTCACAAGCCGTATTCCCCACAGTAATGTTAGGCAAAGAATGTTGACTAAGATCCGGATTTGATATTGCTCCACTCTTGTTAAAAGTCAATTTAGCATAGCAAATTATTTGTTGGGGAAAGCTTTCGTCTTCATCATCAAACGTCCACTTAAAATCTGATTGTAAAGAAGCTAACAGTGTTTCTTGTGAAGTATCGCCTTGTTTGTCCAACCATGACTTTAAGGCATCTTGGGCAGCATTGCTATACCAACCAATCACCTCATATTCCAAACCAGATGGAATTATCCCGCGTGCATCGCTATCGTCGTGAAAGCCGAAGACATTGCCAGCATTAGGATAAAAGGCTGCAAACATGGTTTTAACTATATCAAGGTTGGCGATCGAGTCTTTATCCCCTACAGCAGTTAAAACTTTGAGATATTCTCCTTGTCGATCGCCTTGATGCCAATTATCCCAGGTTAAGGAGCGTCCGAGATAGCGAAAAGGTTGATATTCTCCTTCTCCTGGCGTGTAGGAAATTGTTGCTCCCGTCTGTGGCTTTACCCCTTCCGGATGCAGATAATCGCTCTCTACTACCCAACGCTGTTGTACGACACCTTGAACTCGCCGAATAATTAACCAACGATTGGGAACGGCAGGAAATAATAGCCGATTATCAACGTGAACTCCTTTAGCTAGTGCATCGGGTAGCGCCCAATGTAAATGTACCCCCGGCTTCAAAACTAAATTAGGTTGTCCTAATGGATCGCACAGAATCGAATCACTAACATTAGGTGTATCTGAATTTTGAAACTGGTTGCCATCAAAATAAGGTAAGCGGCTAAAGTCAGCCATTGCCTCCATCACTTGCTGTTCTTTCGATAGAAACAAAGCATCAAGATGGATTGGAACTAGTAAATAACTCATTTAATCTATATAATTATTTTTCTTGCAAATACGAATAAAAAATACTTCACCACATTGATAATCTATTAAGAACAACCGAATTTATTGCTTGATTATTTAAGTAAAAGTAAGCCCTGTTTTACTTAACCATGTTTTTTAATTAACAATTATCTTAACAATATTAGTTAGAGGTGCATTTTTCAAGCCGATGCAAGTAAAAACTTCGTCATTTTAGCAAAACTTAACTTATACAATATTTAAAGTAATATTCTTATTGATATTAATCAAGAAGGTAAATTGTCTAGCTTACTTTTAATACAGTATATGGATTGTAGAATTTATAAATTTCTTACTTTTCTTACTTTTCTTACCTTTTTTACCTTAAAATTATTGAATTGAAATCAAGCAGTATTTTTGATGTATTGGCAATAGTTTTGCTCACATAATTTGTGTTAAGTTAATTCTAGAAAAGTTTTTTAAATAAATTAGGGGATACTCCGGTAATAGAAGTACCCCCTAACAGCATCAGATTGCATATTTATAGATTTTCATTTTCTGATCAATACAGCAGATTTGATGTTTATGAGGTACAGTAACCAATTCAAATTCCAATACTTAAAAACCATCCCTGAAATTGATGTACCTCATTTAGCTCAAAAGCGCTGTAAATGGGAGCATCCCAAATTTGCAAAAAGCCCACAGGCTATAAGCCTGGGGCTAATATTACAAAGCTTACCCTCTGCCGGCTCAAAGACTTCTTAGCCGGCAGAGGGTAGGCTTTGTTTATATAGCCAAGCCACTGCTCGGCTATGGTTCCCAAGGCAGCGCGGCGTGTTAAGAAGTAAAAAGTAAAAAGTAAGAAATTTTAGCCCGTTCACGCAGAGCGTGAGGAGCAAACATGGTATGAAGCCTCGTCTTTTAAAGACGAATAAAAACGCGCATTATCATTCCGCCGAATCCTCGACCTTCTAGGTAGAGGTAATACTTCTTACTTCTTACTTACTACTTATTACTTGTGAACTGGTACCAAAATGCGATTCTCATTAATAAATACTTCTTGATTATTAAGCCGGGAATCATCAGTACTAGCAAGTTCGGTAAAGTAATGATGTTGCTGACAGTAAGTGATTAAAGCGTGTACTCGACTAACTTCTGGTGTATTTAGAATTAAGTCGCAGTTGGGATGTCTACCAATTAAGGAAGTCGGAGGTTTATTAATTGAAGGAACAAGCGATGTTTCTTGTACAAAACCTTGTTTGGGGTTAAAAACAGTAATTTTCATGATTCTCGAATCTTTAATAAATAATGGACACACTTCGCGGAAATAAGAAGTAAGAAGTTTAATATTTGCGGCTTTTCTGCCATTTTCATTGGTTACTTTATCGGAGGGTCTAAAACCCTATTCATTTCTCCCTCTCTCCCTCTCTCCATCACTCTTTAAGTACTAGGACATTTCGTTCTTAGCTGAGTGTCTCTAATTCCGTAGTCAGAATCTACAAGTTTTTTCATCTGATTATTGCTAGGATTTGATGTATGCTTCCGATACAGTAAAGATGGGTTTTCGCTACTGATTTTTGAGAGTATATTGTCATGCTCATTTTCCTTCAAACCCAAATGAGAGCGTATTTCCTGTAAAATCTCGAAACTATCAGCAGGGGTGAAATTTTCTAAGCTTAATCCTTCTTGCAAAATTGATTTATAAATTTGCTGTCGGTCTGTTTGTTGGTAATTTGGTAAAACAGAAGCTAGGACAAATAATTCGTTTGATGATAATTCATCGAGGGAACGTCCTTTTAATAATTGCGAAATATTAATTGGTAATTTAGACAGTTGACGACGGAAACTTGATGCTAAACTGTCTCTTTGATATTCTTCAAAACTACGTCCCCATGTCCGAACTAGCCAAATTGTACTAACTGAAACCACAATAGAATTAAATAATAGTTGTGCTGGTTTTGGTAATCGCATAATTTCTGGTCTTCCACCGTAGATAAAGAAGCAGTTAAAAGCAATAAAAGTACAAGTCGTGAATATTCTATGTAAAACTTGCTCTGAGGTTATGTTTGAATTATGTCTTTTGAAATAAGCGCGTAATCGCTTTTCTACTTTGCTTAAAATCCAGTAACTCAACATTACTGCAAAACTTAAAGTCAAAGGAACTGCAACGATTTTCGGTATATTAATTGCATCATTAAATATGTAAAAACCGGGTTCCCACAAAGTTGAAAGCTGATTCTTTTCATAAGTCCAGAAACCGGAAAAGTAGTAATTCAAATTACCAGCGTATAACCAGTAGTAGACGAAATAATCAATTACCAAACCTAAATAACCGTACTGTACAAATCTCCGTCCTGGCTTTTTTAAATCGTTCCAGTAAGCTTTCTCTGCATCGATGTCCATACAAGCAGATTTACAGCCAACACAAGCGCTTTTCTCAAAGTTCTTAGCTCCACCTACAGTCCGACACATCGATTGGGTTATACTCTTGGATGGTGCTGATGATGCGTTACTTCCTAACAAACCACGGGAACCAGTGAAAACTGTTTGGACGACACCGAAGGGACACACATAATGGCACCAACTACGACCCCCGTATAAGAAAACTACCGTAATAGAAGTTGCGATTACCTTCGGTAGAGCTTCGCTTAACGCACTCAATAAGAAAAAACCCCAAAGCCAGACGTGCTGAGTTAACGAACAAGATGCGGAAATTCAAGCCGATAAATAGTAAAGCAAACTGAACGTAAAAATGGTTGCGCGTTA